>Ga0207007_1120_pt1 | contig 21123 bp, 9 predicted proteins | sample Alteio_BWMinCont_85_FD_153487 | JGI IMG/M metagenome (GOLD analysis project Ga0207007, IMG submission 153487) | Enriched cells from forest soil in Barre Woods Harvard Forest LTER site, Petersham, Massachusetts, United States -... | ecosystem: Environmental > Terrestrial > Soil > Temperate forest >...
AGTCTGTCGAAGAGAACGCGGTGGTCATCGAGAAGACCGGCGAAGAGTCTGCGGTGCTGCTCAAGAACGACGGCCATGTCTTGCCGTTGAAGGCCGCCGATCTGAACTCCGTGGTGCTGATTGGCCCCACCGCTGCGCAGATCGACGCCGTCGGCATCAACGGCGAGCGCTCGGTGGGTATGCCGGAACGCCAGATCGGGCCGCTCGACGCCCTGAGGAAGATCAGTGGCAACGCGAACATCCGCTTTGCTGTAGATGACGACATGACCGGCAGTACCATTCCTGCCAGCGCCTTCAGCCACAACGGCAAGCCAGGCCTGGTCCGCTCGGGAGCCGGCGCCGAGTCGGTAGACACGCAGATCGACTTCACCGTGGCCAACGCCAAGGCGCTTCCACCCAACTCCACCTTAAAGTGGAAAGGTCAGTTCGCTGCGCCGCACGCCGGTCAATACTGGATCTATCTGCAAGCCATGGGCACCAACGCGCGCATCAAGCTGGATGGCAAGGGCCTGTGCGGCACCGGCGCTGCACAGGGAGGCGTGCATGGCGACATTCTGCAGGCCAACCAGGATAACGCTATCCCCACAATCGACCGCCTGGATAATGTGCGCCGCTCTATCGAACTGACCGCTGGACCGCATGAAATCGAGATCAGCACCAGCGCGGACAGTTCCAATGCACCGGTGCAGGTGCGTCTCAACTGGTATACCCCCGAGCAGCGCAAGGCCGACCACGAAGCGGCCATCGCCTCCGCAAAAAGTGCCAAGATCGCTATGGTCTTCCTCTGGGCTCGTCTCGAGCCGGTCTTCGGCCTGCCCGGCGAGCAGAACGAGCTGGTGGAACAGATCGCCGCCGTCAACCCCAACACCATCGTGGTGCTCAACACTAGCCAGCCTGTGGCCCTGCCCTGGGTGAATAAGGTGAAGGCGGTACTCGAAATGTGGTGGCCGGGCGACGAGGGTGGCTGGTCCACCGCCAATTTGCTTCTGGGCAAGTCCAGTCCTGCTGGCCGTCTGCCCGTGACCTGGGCCAAAAGTCTGGAAGACTACGCCGCCACTGATCCGAAACATCCGGAACGCTCCAAGAAGGGCGTGGACCACAGAACCACTTACAGCGAAGGCGTGAACGTGGGCTACCGCTGGTTTGACGAGGAGAAGATCGATCCGCTCTTCGCCTTCGGCCACGGACTCAGCTACACCAGCTTTGCCTACTCTGGCTTGAAAGTGGCCAAGGCTGCCGACGGCGGGCTCGATGTGCATGTCACCGTCAAAAACACCGGCGCGATGGACTCCGACGAGGTTCCGCAGGTCTATCTGGGTGCGCCCAGTGAGATTCCAGCGGGCGTGCAGTTCCCGGTGAGGACGCTGGTCGGCTTCGAGCGCGAGTCGATCCCCGCCGGTGCATCGAAGGACGTGACGATCCACATGGCTCCGCGCCAGCTCGAGTATTGGTCCACACAAGAAGGAAAGTGGCTACGCCCCACGGGCGAGCGCACTCTCAGTGTCGGCGCCAGCTGCCGCGACCTGAGGGTGGAGCAGGTCATCGACTGAGATCTTTTCGGCAAGGACAATCACGGTTGCCCAACGCCGCTCCTGTGTGGCGCGATCCGCTCAACGAGAAGGGAACGGAGATGTCCTTCTTTGAGGGTGGACACTTACCGGATTTCATGGACAAGCTTGAGTACTAGTACGACCAAGGCATTCGATTCTTCAAATTTGACTTTGTCGAGCAAGCCCATCTCCCCATTGAACGAATTGACTCGACGGGACTCATGATCGGCAAAACCGGGACGATTTACTACCGCGCAATGCACACCTGGAAGGGTGCGCTGATCCTGATGATGGCGCGCGGTGGTTGGAGCGACAAGGATACGGCAAGAGGGAGGATGGCTCTAAGTTGCAACGTATCGAATGAAGATGCCCAACAAGCTACTGGGTTTTGGAAGCCTGCACGAGTCTTTCCACCGACGATGCGGGCATCAGGAGCAGCACTGCCTGCGGCTTTGCGGCGGTTTTGAGGAATTCGATATATCGCTTCCTCAAATCTACATTAAGTGAATGGTGCTCTTGCAAATCATCCAGGGCCTGCAGGCCAATCTCTGCCACGTAGCGCAAGTTATTCGACACGGGCGCCAAATCCTGGGTTAGGAACGAACGCTTCAGCAGTGGTTGCAGCTTCGCATCGTTGTCCCTCCATAGTTCAAGCCACGCGCGAGCCTGCTGCCAATCATGAGCAGTTGCCGTTCCTGAGATGATCCGCTGTGCAATGCCATCAAATTCACGCGCAATATCGCTCTCGGGGGACACTGCATCGTCAAGACGGTTGAGCACTGTAAAATCGCTTCGCAGTTGCTGACGCTCATACATCCTGGGCGGCTGCACTACAGCCGCCAGTATCTTGAGCGCTTCGGGATTGGGATCGCCGCTCATGCGCTCCAGCATTTCATCGGTGATGAGGCGGTGACGCGGGCCAAAGTACTCGAGTTTCTGCGAAACGATTGCGAGACGTTGGTACATCGAGTCAATATCCTTTGTCTGCTCTGAAGACCACAGGCGCTCGGCGATCGCGGCGGTGCGCGGCCAGATTCTATTGTCCATATTGTCGGCGGATACAATATCTGTCCACATGGTGGCCTCGCCGCCAAGAACGCGGTTCTTCTGCTCCGGTGTAAGCGCTGCAGAGCTGTCTCCTAGCGGATCGACCTGGTAATGTTCTGACGCTGACTGATTCAGATCGAGGTAGTAGCCAGACGAGAGCACGCCGCGGTTCCCGTTTTGTGCGGCCCGTGCCAATGAGCTTGGCCCTCGCCATGATTGAATCACAACGTCCTTTGGAGTGTCGGGCTGCAGAACTTCGTCCCATCCCTCCATGATTTTCTTGTGGGCAGCAACGATCTTCTGGATCCTGGCAGTGAAACGTACCTGAAGGGCTGCGCCATCCTTAATCGAATGCGCCTGCATATATTCTTGGATCCGCGGATTCGTTTCCCACTCTCTCATGTCGCATTCGTCGCCCCCTGTATGAAAGTAGGAATCGGGGAAAAGTTCAGACATCTCTTCAATAAATCCTTCAAGAAACTTGAAGGTGCTTTCGCGCGAAGGATCCATGGCCGAGCTTTGGGAAGGGTCTTTGCCACCGGATAGTCCAGGGTAACCCTGGAACCATGATTTCGTGTGGCAAGGCATATCAAACTCCGGAACTACCCTGATGCCGCGGTCGCGAGCGTACTCAACAATTTCGCGGACTTCGTCCTGGGAGTAATAGAGTCCGCTGGATGCCTTCTCTTGCAGTAGCGGGAACTTCTTGCTCTCGATGTGAAATCCCTGGTCGTCTGCGAAACGCCAGTGGAAGACATTCAGCTTTACTGCTTCCATCGCGTCCAGATTGCGCTTAACCGCCGCGATGGGAACGAAGCGGTGTCCTGAGTCAATCAGCAATCCACGCCACGGAAAACGCGGCGCGTCATCGATTGTGACGACGGGAACGCTGAAGCCTTTTTCATTGATCCGGACCAGTTGCAGAAAAGTTTGCAGACCGCGAAGCAAGCCCAGCGGATTGGGCGCCTTCAACTCAACATCGGTGGTTGAAATCGCGAGGTGGTAGGATTCATCCTCGCCGAGATGCTGAACCGCCGCACTAGGTCCGGCAGTTTGAATGGTGAAGTGCGACTGGCTGGCAACTACTTCGCGCTTGAACGGAATACCGGTCTCCTTCGAGAGGATATCGAGGAAGCGTTGCTGCGCGCGCACCAGACGGGGCTCATCGTAGCCTTTCATGGCTACGCCAAAGTTTCCATCAATAAAAAAGTCGCCTTCCCCCCGAGTCGCATGCGCGGGTTCAGGCATGACTGCCAGCGGGCTCTTTTCTTGGGCGAAAAGATAACCAGAAAGGTTCAGTGTGGATACAGCCAACAAAGAACAACACAAGAAACGAGTCACACGAGCATTCGCCAAGATGACATCTCCAGAAACCAAGTAGGCCGGATAGCGTGATGCTGAGATCGCCGCGATCCATCTCTTGCCGGAGCAGAACCGTGAGCCGGGCCTGCACCGGTTATGGTTCATACATGAGGACGTCGGTCCTCGTCAAACCTCTGGATGCTCACGGGCGCACATCAGGAAAATCTGGAATTTGGTAAAGCGCTGATTTTATTGTGCACCTTACGGAATATATAGCCGTAAGATAGAGATGTGAACAGCCAAACACCCTCCCCATCGCTCCTCCGACTGGCCGCCGAGCTAGCCGAAGCTAAGCCCATGCGTCGAGGCTCGTTGTCGGAACGAATGGTCAAGTGCAGCAAGCCGGGATGTCCCTGTGGTGAAGACCCCAATGCTCGTCATGGTCCCTACTTCAGCCTTACCCGCGCCGTGCAGGGCAAGACCCAATCACGCTACTTGACGCCAGAACAGGCCGTCGTCGCCCGCCGACAGATCGAGGCTGGACATGAGTTTCGAGCCGGGTTGGAGAAGTTATGGGAAGGCTGTGAGGCCTGGGCTGATAGCCAGTTGTGGGCTTCGCAAACGGTCTCCACCGAGGAGGCCGAAAAAGGGGGCTTCAAACGAGCCTCCAAGAAGAGATCGTCCAGGAAATCGAGACGCTCTTAGGCCACCGATCTGTCGCCGATCTTGATTTCGAGGCAGTGGAAACGGCGGTTCGGCGACAGGCTCTGCGGTTGGCAGCCTGTGCGCTGGGGCAACGGCTGAACGCCGACACCAGCGATCAGATGGGTCCGCAGTTGCTCTGGGCATGCGGCGCCGCAGCCCAGTGTCACGGACGTCGTTGGAAGACCTTCACCAGCGTATTGGGACTGCTGCACCTTGAACGGGCTTACTATCGCTGTGCCCAATGCCAGAGTGGATTCTGCCCGCGCGATCGGACTCTGGGCCTGGGATTGTTTTCCCTAACCCCTGGCGTTCTACGCATGACAGCCAGCACCGCGGCATTGGTGAGTGTCTGATCGTGGTAGACTCGCGCGAAAGGCACCTTTGTCGGGGGATCGTCTCTTGAATACGGTGCAAAACGGCACCCGGATATGGCGCTATGGCGTCTTCGAGGTTGACGCCCACAGTCTCGCCCTGCGCCGCAACGGTATTCCAGTCAGAATTCGCGAGCAGTCCTTCCGCGTGTTGCTCTACCTGATGGAACATGCCGGCGAACTAGTCAGTCGCGAAGACCTTCGACGCGTTTTATGGCCTGCTGACACCTTCGTCGATTTTGACCACAGTTTGAACACTGCGATGATCAAGCTCAGTGACGCCCTTGGCGACGTCGCCGATGCTCCTGTATACATGGAGAGCATTCCAAAGCGCGGATACCGCTTCATCGCCCGGTTACCAAATCGGCTGAACCCATCCCTTAGACATCACAACCTTCGCCGGCGGTTTCTTCTTTGCCCTTGGATGACGCCGCGCCCGCAACGGTGCACCCGCCTGCGCACGTCCATCCTTCGTTCGGCATTAAGCACCGAAGATGGTGGGTGGAAGATCGCTCAACTTCGGTTGCCTAATTTTGTCCAGAATCCCCAAAAGCTCAACGACTATCAATGGCCGGCAGTGGTTCAATTCCTGTAGTCGAGCGGAGGTTTTTGTCCTTCCGGAATGAACGAATGATATTGCCTGCCGGCAAGCTCCCTGGCAAAATCGGCCTTGGCGGCGCTAACGAGTTGTGCGTTCGTAAACAGATCCAACGCGGTCATAGCAAGCACCTTCGAAGCCACTACCATGCCATCCTGCCCTATACTCATACCTGCGCTTGAGGCGGCCTGCCAAGTATGAGGAGCGACGCCCGGCACGAAGGTCGCCGTCGTGAAGCCAATCGTCGGCACCACCCAGCTCACATCCCCCACATCGGTGGACGCTGCAGGCGCATTCGGATCGGGCCGCCGCAGCGGCTCAACCTCGTGCGTTTGATCCAGGCTGGGCGGTGAATCGATGTTGAGTGTCTTCTGCAGATCCGATGCGAACTCTCTCTCCGCATCGCTCATCGAGTATCCGCCTACTTCCTCGAGATTCTTCTGCACTAGCGCTCCGAGCGCGTCATTGCTCACGATGTTGGCGTCGCCGCTAATGCCGGTTATCTCGTATGTGGTGCCGGTCATCAGCGCTGCTCCCTTGGCGATGTCGAGAATGCGATTCCATATCTGCTGCAATGTGCCACTCGAGGGGTGGCGTGCGATCAGGTCCATCTGCGCCAGATCAGGTACGATGTTCGGCGCAACGCCACCTTTGGTGATGATGTAGTGGATGCGCGCATTGCTAGGCACGTGCTCGCGCATGTATTCAATGCCCGTCCCCATCAGCATCACCGCGTCCAGCGCCGAACGGCCGCGATCCGGCGCCACCGCCGCATGCGCTGCCACGCCATGAAATGTAAACTTGGCCCCGGTGATGGCCAGCATGCCTCCGTTGGTCACTTCGTTTCGGTCAGCAGGATGCCAGTGCAGAACCACATCCACATCCTTGAACAACCCGGCGCGCACCATGTAGACCTTGCCGTCTCCGCCCTCCTCTGCGGGAGTTCCGTAGTAGCGCAGAGTGCCGCCAATATGATTCGTCTCCATGTACTGCTTCACCGCCACCGCCGCTAGCGCCGCGCCCGAGCCCAGCAGATTGTGCCCGCATGCATGGCCCGAACCGCCCTGAGTCACGGGGGCACGCTCAGGCACCGTTTGTTGCGACAATCCCGGCAGTGCATCGAATTCGCCCAGGATCGCGATCACCGGCTTGCCTTGTCCGTAGCTTGCGATGAACCCCGTAGGCTCACCGGCCACACCGCCCTCCACGGTGAAGCCCGCCGCCTTCAGTTGCCACTGCAAGAGAGATGAACTCTCTTCCTCGTGGTAGCCCAGCTCCGCAAAACCCCAGATCTGTTTCGAAACCTGCTTCCAGTTCGCGCTGTTGTCGTCGACAAGCTTCTCCAATTGCTTGTGAGCGCTGACTGATTGCGCCCGCATCCTCTCCGCGCCGCCGCACAGAAGACAGCAGGCGAGAGAAACGAATCCAGATCTGCGAAGTGAAAGCCCCTTCATGGTTGAAAGACCTTTCCCGGGAATCGGGTTTTGATTTCGTGCAGACTATTCGAGCTAGGTTCGTCCGCGCAAGTCCTCACGTCGCTCGCCACAACTATACTGACCTCAGCGTCATGGGCGTGTAAGCTGCCCTCGAGGCGTTTCAGTGAGGTGCCCCCCAAGTCGACTATTCTTTTCCTTCGGCACCTTTGATCGTCTCCCCGCCCACGAAATTTGTCGTCTCAGGCCCCCGGCCGGCAGACTGGTCGTCTGATTGCCCCACGAATCTCAAGGTAACCCATTCCATATGATTGAGCGCGCTCTCAAGAGAATTGGCAAGATCAGCGGAAACGTCACCGCGCCTCCGCCAGACGGCCACGAAATGCCGCATGGTATTCGGGGGCTGCTGTGACCACTCGCCGGGAGTCCACTTCCCTCTACGAGGGTATCCGCAATCTGGTGCTCTCGGCTCGACAGAGCGCCGCCCGAGGCGTAGACCTGTTGCAGGTCTACACGAACTACGAGATTGGCCGTCGAATCGTCGAACAGGAGCAACGGGGGGGCAAACCGTGCCCAATATGGCAAGGAAATTGTCCGGGAGCTGGCTGCCCGGTTGACCCGCGAGTTCGGAAACGGTTTCTCGAAGACCAATCTCGAATATATGAGGCGTTTTTTATCTAGCCTATCCAGGGCGGGCACTCCAGATTGCCCAGACAGCGTCTGGGCAATTCCCAGCTTTCGCAATCGCCCAGACTCTGTCTGGGCATTTGCAGGACGGGCGCCAACCGCAGTCGCCGTTCGCCCTGAGTTGGTCCCACTACGTATTCCTGATCGGTCTAAAGGAAGAGGAGCGCAACTTCTACGAGATTGAAGCGGCTCAGCAGGGTTGGACCGTGCGTGAACTTCGGCGTCAATTCGACGCAGGCCTCTATGAACGGCTGGCCCTCAGCCGAGACCCGCAGGCGATCCGTGACCTGGCTCGGAAGGGCCAGCATGTGGCAAAGCCGCAGGACCTGCTCAAGGATTCCTACGTGCTTGAGTTTCTCGGGCTGGAGGAAAAAGCACGCTACTCAGAGTCTGATCTGGAGTCGGCCATCGTGACCCACATCGAACATTTTCTGCTCGAGTTGGGCAAGGGCTTTCTTTTCGAGGCGCGGCAGAAGCGGCTCACCTTCGATGAGGAACACTTCTTCGTCGATCTCGTGTTTTACAACCGGCGACTCCGAGCGTATGTACTTATCGATCTCAAGATCGGCAAGCTCACGCATCAGGACCTCGGCCAGATGCAGATGTACGTGAACTACTTTGACCGCCACGTCAGGACGGATGGGGAGAATCACACCATCGGCATCGTGCTATGCAGGAAGAAGAACACCGCGCTTGTGGAGATCACTCTCCCCAAGGATGCCAACATTCACGCCCGCGAATACCAGCTCTACCTACCCAGCAAAGAGGAGTTGCAACAAAAGCTTGTGGAATGGATGGGAGAGCAGGACGGGTAGGATGATCCGGCCCCGACAACGACGTGGGCTGCAGACCCCTGCTGCTGAAGATGGAACAGCTGCCACCCGTTCCAGAATTATGCTGCCATTTGAAGCGATCCCGGGATGCCCCGAACCAACAACCCCAAATGACGACAGCAGTAACATGATGAGCCCGAAGGAGCCCGAAGGGTGCTCAGGTGCTCACTCACTTCTGCTCGTGCTATGATGCTTTCGCTGCTTCGCGGAGTTGGTCGAGCGCTATCGACCGGGCTGAGTTGTACGACCGCCGGGTACGATTTACACCCATTTCAACTGCGCTCAGGCGATCGCCGGATTTATCAAGCGCTCAAAAAGCCCAGGAATGCTCTTCTTCCTTCACCCGGTCAGGATGTCGATCATGCTCCGCTCGTTTGCAGATCGTAAAACCGCCCGCGCTGCCCGAATGCGCCGCATCGTACACGAACGTCAATCGTTGCTTTCCCTATCGGCTATCCGCCATTGCCTAGGGCTTTGGCTGAGGGTATGCGTATTCTTCACTCTTGCGGCCTCGTGGCCGCTCCCCGCGCAAGAGGTTCGCTGGAATGAACTGAACGTACAAGTCGATCATCTATACCAACAAGGCAAGTATGCTGAGGCCATTCCACTCGCTCAAGAGTCTCAGCGAATCGCCGAGGCTGCCTTTGGGTCTGAACACCCCAACACGGCTAAGTCGGTCAACAATCTCGCCGAGTTGTACTATTATCAAGGCCGCTATGCCGAGGCGGAGCCGCTCTTCCAGCGCGCACTCGCCATCAAGGAGAAAGCACTCGGACCCGATCACCCGGACGTGGCCACATCGCTGAACAATCTAGCTCTGTTGTACAAGGAGCAGGGGCGCTATGCTGCGGCGGAACCGCTCTTCGAGCGCGCCCTGAACATCGACGAAAAGGCACTGGGGCAGGCCCACCCCAATGTCGCCACCGATCTGAACAATCTCGCCGTGCTTTATGACGAGCAAGGGCGTCACGCCGCGGCGGAGCCACTCTACAGGCGCGCCCTCGCCATCCGCGAAAAAGTGCTCGGACTCGATCATCCGGCCGTGGCTGCGTCGTTGAACAATCTGGCTCTATCGTACAAGGAGCAGGGGCGCTACGCCGCGGCAGAGCCACTCTACAAGCGCGCCCTCGCCATCCGCCAGAAAGCGCTCGGACCCGACGATCCGGCCGTGGCCACGACGTTGAATAACCTCGCCTTCCTATACTTTAAGCAAGGGCGCTACGCTGATGCGGAACCACTCTGTATGCGGGCCCTTGCCATCGACGAAAAGGCACTGGGGACGGAGCATCCCGATGTTGCCACCGACCTGAACAATCTAGCCCTGTTGTACAAGGAGCAGGAGCACTATGCTGAGGCGGAGCCACTCTACAAGCACGCCCTCGCCATCCTCGAAAAAGCTCTCGGACCCGATCACCCGGACGTGGCCACGTCCTTGAACAACCTCGCCTTCCTTTATTACAAGCAAGGGCGCTACGCTGATGCAGAACCACTCTATATGCGAGCCCTCGCGATCGACGAAAAGGCACTGGGCCCGGAGCACGCCGATGTTGCCACCGACCTGAACAATCTAGCTCTGTTGTACAAGGAGCAGGGGCGCTCTGCCGAGGCGGAGCCATTCTTCCAGCGCGCCCTGGCCATTAACGAGAAAGCACTCGGACCCGACCATCCAGACGCGGCCACGTCCTTGAACAATCTAGCCATACCGACAATTCAAGTTTTCGACGCGAAGACTGGCCGGACTCTTTTGGTATTGAACGAGACGAAACCGGTCGTTTCCGTGGTCTTTAGCCCAGACGGAGGCAGATTAGCGAGCTACGCGCAAGACCTCAGAATCACCATCTGGGATGCGACCAACGGTCAAGCGCTCCTTGTCATCCCCACTGAACAGGAACTGATTGGGTCGATTGTCTTTTCGCCCGATGGACACTTTGTCGTCGGCGCGTCATCTCGCTCCGTAATCATGTGGGACACCAGATCCGGTCACATGATCAGAGAGTTCTATAGCCCCCCCCCCCAACAGCTCTTGCTTTCGCTCCAGATGGCCGTACTCTTGCGGTTGCGACTCGGGATTCACCTATCCGTCTTTTCGATGTCGCAATGGGAAGAGAAATCAGAAAATTGTCGGCTCGGGGTGGCACAATCTACTGTCTGGCATTTAGTCGTGATGGCAGGCTCTTGGCCAGTGGAAATGATCACAACACTGCAAATATCTGGAATTTGTCAGGTCAAAGCGAGCCGTCGGAGTTGGCCGGACACTCCGGTTCAGTTCTGGCAGTTGCGTTTAGCCCCGACTCCCGGCTGCTTGCAACTGGAAGTGCCGATCACACCTGTAAGATTTGGGACATTAATACCCGAGCAGAGATCGGAACGCTACGGGGTCATACGCTTTCCGTCATCTCGCTTGCATTCGATCCTACAGGTCGCACCCTGGTAACGGGAAGCGAAGATCACACTTCGAAAGTGTGGGAAACGTCCAACTGGAGGGAAGTACAGACTATCTCCTCTATGCAAGGTGTTGTTTCGTCTCTGGCCCTAAGCCCCGACGGCACAAAGATAGCTAGTGGCACGACTCTGGCTCACATTGAAGAGAGCAGCGCCTACATTTTGGCGATAGGAATTAGTCGATACAACCACCCCGAATTCGACCTAAGATACGCTGCCGGTGATGCAACTGCTCTAGCTCAAGCATTCCGGGAAGGAGGCAAAGGATCTTTTGCTCGCGTGAGCTCCAGTCTCATGACCGATGAAGGCGCTTCTCGCCTGCGGATCATTGCTGCGATCCAAAGCGTCGTCAACGAGGCTCGCCCTTCAGACACCTTCATTTTTTACTTTGCTGGCCATGGTGTCGCCGCAGATGGGGAGTATTTCTTGCTCCCCTCGGACGTTGAGCTGGGTGACAAGAGCGACTTAACGGCAGTCCGAAGAATGGGCATCTCTTCCAAGGAGTTGAAGATTTGGTTGGGAAAGATCACAGCTAAGCAACAACTTGTGCTGCTTGACACAGCCACTTCCGCAAGCGCGTTTGAGGCTTTGGATTCGCGCTTCGAGCAGCAAAATAAAGAACTCACCGAACTTCTTGGCCGCAACATGGTTATCATAGCCAGTGGCGGCAACGCCGAATTTTCTATTGAGGGCGGGCAATTTCCTCACGGTCTTCTGACATACGCTCTATTAGAGGGGCTTGCCGGGAAAGCGGACAACTCCTCAGACGGTACGATCACGGCCCACCAGCTTGCATCTTTCACCTCTAATCGGATCGAAGTACTTACTAATGGAAAGACGAGTGGGCTCGATTCTTTCATTGGCGAGGACTTTCCGATCGCTCGCACCCAGGTGCCGACGGCACGCCACACGTCATTCCACACCGCGGCTCACCTGCAACAAGCTGCGTACGCATTCAGATCGCCTCTGGAGGTCCCGTTCGCGATTCTCGAAGCAATAAACCAAGACCCGCAATCGTCAACGTCCAGCCCCAACTCAGAACTGCGCGGGTTCAGTTCCGAGCCCGCAAGAGTTTCGCCGACTCCAAACCTTCCGCCGCGAAAAGACTATGCTGTTCTTTTTGGTACTGACGATTATGACGACTCGTCCCATTGGCACCACCTCACGAATCCTCTCGACGATGTCAAGGCGATAGCCGAAGACCTTCAGAAGAATTATGGCTTCGATGTGTCGGTTGTTCCGAACCCAACTCAAGACGAGATTCTTGGGACACTGAAGGGCTATATCAAGAGGCAATATGGCCCGGAAGACCAACTTCTGATCTTTTTTGCGGGGCACGGCGCCTACGACGAAGACTTTAGCGAGGGATTCGTGGTTGCTCGAGACTCTCAGGCCAATGATGAGAATCGGCGTTCGTATATCTCTTACTCCGAACTGCGCACTATTCTGGACAATATGAGGGTTCAACATGTCCTGCTCGTATTGGATACTTGCTACGGAGGCACTTTCGATCCGAAGTGGACGCCCGGCCAATTGCGCGGAGATGATGTCTATGCCGGAATCTCGCGTGAACAGTTTGTTCACCGCAAGCTGCAGTATAAAACACGTAGATACATAACTTCTGGCGGTAAGGAATATGTGTCCGACGGCCGGCCAGGCCAACATTCCCCGTTTGTCCGGGCTTTTCTTGAGGCACTCCGTACCTACGGCGGCAGTAATGGGTTCTTGACAATCGATGGCGTATATGAGCACATGCAGCGGCTGCAGCCCGAACCCCATCGCAATGAATTCGGCAGGAACGAACCTGGCAGTGATTTTCTCTTCGTGATCAAGGACCATTGAGCAATTGAGGAACCACGAGCCTTTTTCGAACGGATGATTCTCCCGTAGGATTAGGCATTGGGTCTTAGGGGCTTTACAGAAAGCCTCTGGAACGACGGCGATCGGACGATCGAGATTGACCAACTAGAGCTTGAGTGGTCCTGTGGACTCGAGATGTGTATTCCACACACGACTCAATTAGCAGTCTATTTTATTTAGCTTCAGCGCCTCCCTCACGCAGGCACTGCTTGACCCCCATTCTGACCCGAGGGCGCCCGCCAACGCAGTCTACAAGGTGCTCGTTGGGCCAATAGCCCACGATCTGGAACAGGCTGGCGCGCATACCTTGTTGTGGTCGCTCGATGGCAGCTTACGTCGCGCAAAACATCCATCAGCTTTGCCGTTGAATCCGGCTCTGCAAAACGCAATCCCCAACCTTCTTCGGATTCGGACTCCGGTTGACCCCAATCGCCAGGACAAAAACATGGGGAGGGGGAGGGGAGGGGGAGCAACGAACTGCGCAAGTGGCACGGGTGTGTCATGATCGAGTTGGACGCGAAACCCGGCCTCCGCCGGCACCGCGCACCAAAGCGCAGTCCACGCAGCCAGCACACCACGAGACAACCGCCGCCTGAACATTCCTGCCCGGCCGCCTCTTCGCATATCGCTCCACCTCCGATCCCTAGTCTGTCTTGGGTTCGATTTTCAGTCCAGTGTATCTCGGAAAACATCAGGCGACCGTGATTCAGCGGGGAGCAACGGTCCCACGCAGAACAAGCTGCTGCAGCAAGTCCGGAGCATTTCCCGATTGCGGGTTTAGAACGGGAGCCTCAGAAATGCTCTGCTGTCCATCTCTCCCCGTCGTCACCCAGGTCTTGCCTTCTTCGTTCCAGCGCGTAACTGCCTCAAGAACAGGCGCGCCCGACCCAGGGGTGTGGAACCATGCTATGGTCCCGTCTGTCGAACCTGCGGCAAAACCGTTGCCATCTGGCCGGAAGGCAACCGAGACGATCGCCGCGCTCAACGCCGGCAGCGACACAGGCTTGGCGCTCGTATCCCACCACATTACCGAGCCATCCATCATTCCTATAACCGCATGTTTTCCATTGGTATCGAGCTCCACTACACTCGGCATACTTGTCAGCGTCTCGCGCCGCATCATCTTGCCGTTATCGCCGTGAAAGAGATCGCAGAGCCACATATCGCCGCTCATTGTGGACAGGGCGAGCATCGTCCGCGCATTTGTGTCGAAGCGAACCATTCCGGACGGTAGTCCGGGAATCCTATACGCCTTGCCTCTGATGGAACCTAAAGGCACGAAGGTCACGCCGCCGGACACGTCGATGATTGACATCGTTTCCGGCATGGTGAACACCGCCAGCGAGCGGCTGTCTGGGGTGAAGAAAACCTCCTTTGGCACGCCGCCCGAGTTCGGCAGCGTCAACTCCGCTCCGGTGGTCAGGTTTTTCACATGCGCAACCGGTGCGGGAGCAGCAACATCGACGTCAGCGCTGAGCTTCGGCTGTTCAATCCATGCAGCCCATGCGCCATCGGGGCTTATCTCCGCGCCTTCGGCGAAATGATTGGCCGTTCCTATATCTACCGGAGCGAGCACCTCAAGTGTCTCTGGATCCCAGCGCAGCAATCGAGCGCCGGAGCCAAACGCCAGAAATCCTCCACTCCTCCACTTGAGAATGCCTGGAACGCCGATCTGAGCCTCATGCAATGCCGCCGGGCCGGGTAGCGAAAAGAGACGCAGCCTGTTCTCGGTTTCCATGAGCGCTTGCAGCCGGCCATCAGCAGCGAAGGCAAGATACATCAAATAACGTCCGCCGGGCACAACGGAGCCGGCTTCGGTATCCATGCCGCGCCAAACGGCCAAGCTGCCTTCCGGTCCAATTCCGGCTCTCACCTGTACGCCCTCTTGCTGAACGATCTCAAGAATCGGGGCCGCTGCGCTCTGGTCTTTGTCGGTAACCGTTCCCGTGCCCGGATCAACATGGAGTACGGTGCCACCAGCCAACGCCACCAGCAATTCATTGACGGACAAAAATGCAACTGCAGTTGCTGGACCCTGTGCAGGACCGTCCGTGAGCTCGCCCGGCAACTTCATCGCGGAACCGCTGCGGAGGTTCCTAACCGTGACCCTGCCGTCGAAATCGAGAATCACCAGCAACCCGCCGCCCGGCGATATAGCCATACCCGCAATCCCCGTGGAGTCGGGTGCCGGGGCCATCGGCTCGCTCGAACCTGCCGTGAACGAGGGCACGTCAAAGCTGGTAATCACCTGACCGGCCTTATCGAACTCCCAGCCATACAAAAACAGCCGTTCCGACTTCTCGTCGAATGCCAAGGCATTAGGAAACGGAAACTGCGTCGTCGGCTGGTCCAGGCTCTTCACAATCGTGCCATCCCGCCTCAACACCCGTGCCAGTTGCCCGCGTACCGCCAGCAGATTGCCGCCGTTGAGCCAATGAATAAGACTCGCGCCGTCAATCCCGCTCAATTGCGCAATTTGCGTTACCGTTGAGTCCACCGAGGCGGATAACTCAAAGACTCGCCCACTCGCACTGATGCATGCCAGCTCGCCCTTGGCCGTCATATCGCACGCGCGCGCCGTATCCGGCAGAGAGCGGGTCCACAGCAGGCGTGCCTTGACAAGGTCGATCTCTGCCACTCCGCCATTGCGAATCGCCACCATTGTGCGTCCGTCCGGACGCAGCCTGCCGCTAGAAAGGGCACCAAGCGAGTTGGGCCGCAGACCGAGAGTCTCAAAATCCTTCAATGCGATCGAATTGTCGGTCGTGCCTGAACTTGGCGCGGGCAACCCTGGGACCGTCTCTACAGGCGCGCCTTCCGTTCCCGGCGGCAACTGCGTGGCCACGGTCAGCGGGTCGAGGGTCGCCGCTCCCATAGCAACGATAATCGGCAGGTCCCGAGGCGGAGCGAAGAGGCGTGGCTGCTGAATCGCCACCCCGGAAGACGCGGAATGTGCAGACGCCGCGGTCTGCTTTTGTGCGGTGGAAGCGCTGGAACCGAAGCCGCGCATACGTTCCAAGACCGTGCCCGGCTCAAGTTGAATGCTCCGCGTCGCCCATCCCAGCCATTCGCCGAGCAGTACCGGGCCCGGCCCCGCCGGAGTTGTAGTCGTGGAGGAAGCATCGTCCAGAAGCCCGCGCTGAAACAGGGTATAGGTTAGTACTCCGTCCTCAATCGAAGCCTGCTCCGCGGCGCTCTGTGTCGAGAGTGAAGCTGCCAGCAGATACATATCCTTGTCGTAGGCAAGTTGTCGCAAGCCCTCCGAGTCCATCGGGCCTCGCCGTTCGAGAGGGCTGTCTCCGGTGAGAGCACCGGACTGGCATGCATCAAGAAGAAGCGCCGCCGTGCTTGCCTGCTCAGTGCTGAGAGCCTGCCGAAGATCCACATCGCTAATGGCGCTCTGCAGCAGAGCCGACGCCGGCGCAGCACTCAATTCACTCGGATTACCGGAAAAGCTTAGATCGTGCGGCAGCATGTAATATCGCTTGTCCACAGCCACACCGTGCCCGGCAAAAAAGACCACAAATGTGTCCTCCGGACGAGCCTTCGCCGCATAGTCGCGAATCGCTCCGAGGATTCCCGCCCGAGTCGCATCCAGGTTAAGCAGAAGCTTCACATGTGCCGGCCCCATCGACGGATGCATATCGATAAAGTGCTTTGCGTCATTCAGGATCGTCTTGCCTTCGTAGCCTCGCATTGGATGTTCAGTCGCAATCTTGCCGGCCTCCGCCACACTTTGTCGCTGCACCGCCAGTGACCACGCCGCCAGCCGCGCGTCATTGACCGCGTAATGGAGGTTGAAAATCGGGTTTTCGTACTCATTAATTCCGACAGCAATGACCCACAGCTCGCCCGGGCGAATCGGTTTGCCCGTGTCGTGGAGTGTAGCCTTTGCGTCTTCGGACTTCACGTTGTCCTGGTTATAGGCGTAGGCAGTAAAAACATTGTCGATGCCGGTAACCAGGTCCACTTCGTCTCCAAGCGCGGCGCCATCCTTGTAGGTACCCTCCCACTCTTTCACCATCACGCCGTTGCGCTTTAGCCGAGGATTGCGAATCTCGACACCCGCCGACGCATGCAGCGTGAGCGTTACCTTGGCCCGCGTCCCCTGTTGCGCCGGTTGTGCACTCACGGCAAGCGCCGGCAGCCTGCGCTCCTTCTGTGCCAGCTTTACCGTAGTCGTCTCGTACTTGCCTGTTATCAGCTCTTCGCTCAGCCCCGGCGTAGCAAGGTCGTCCGCGAAGTCCTCAAACGGCAAGGTGGCGCCGTCGACGCTCCATCCCAGGCCCTTCGCACCAAAGTCACTCGCATCGAAACGCCCGTCCGGTGCGACCAACGCCCACTGATCCTTGCCATCCAGCAGCAGTATCATCCGTTCTCCGCCGCTGTCTAAATCCAATAGATGATTCACGCCGTCCGCGGAGGCCACCGCAACCAGCTTCTTCGTCTCGAGCGGAACAATGTGGCTTACCCCTGATGTCAGACGCGCGAGCTCTACAGGTTCGCCACCGTTCCAACGCAGCAGGCGCCCGTCTTCCGTGGCCAGCAGAAAACCTCCGCCGGTCAGCGGCGCCATCGCGTCGGGACTCAGGTCCGGCTTCGTCGAGGCGACGATCGCGCCATCGCTCAGCCGTACCACCCGCACACCGAACTCCGGTTGCGACACGGCAACCGCCGTGCCATCGGCGCTCAACTGCGCAGCACTGACGAAATGAGTAGCAAACTGGAACATCTGCGCTCCGTTCGGGCGCGGATCGGGGAGTGGAATCGCTGAAAGCTCCGTCTGTTTCGTTGTGTCGTAGCGATGCACCGTGCCGCTGAACCGATCCACGGCCACCAGCAAACCCTTCTGCCCGAACGAGTAGAAAAAATCTGCGTTGGCGACAACGCTGACGTTCGCATCGGTGACCAGTTTCCAGATTGCCGTCTCCTTGTCGGCAGCCATGCCGTTCGGCATCGAGGCGGGAAAATACAGATTAGACAGCTGCACGGCAACTGTCCTTCCCGATGTCGCTCTGCGGTCCAGCCGCGCCAGCGTGGCGCCATCGCGGCTGATCGCCGCAAACTGATAAGGCCAGACCGTCGAGGAGTAGAGCCACGTGTCCGGACTTGCGTACGCGCGTACATCCAGGTCACCGTCGCCGCTTCCGCGCGCAATGAACAGCCCGCTACGGCCGGCAAATCCGTTCAGAAAGCCCACCGGCTCTTTATCGAGCACGGGAATTGCCGTTATCGTTTCGCCAATAAGGACCGACTCGCCTTCGCCCCCTGCCTCGAGGGCGATTCTGCCGTCGTCCAGCACTCGGCCAGCCATCACGAGATTGCGTGGCGTTTCGGCTGCCATCGTCAGCCTCGGCGTCTGCTCGCGCGATGCCGGGTTCTGCGTCTGAGCGCGCCCTGCGCTGCCAGCCACCAGGATGGTGACGGCAATCACCGCGGCGCAATTACTGCTGATTCCCAACGCTCCCGGCATTGCTGCTCCCCGTGCTGTGCATCTGGAGAATTTGGACACTCCACTCGGTTGGAGTAGCCACAGGGTTCCCGCGCAAGCCTGCGCTGGCAGAACCGAGTAGATTTTCCAGAGGATTCGTTACGCCGCGACTCGCGCTGCTGTTACTCACCGCTCCATCGAAATTCAACATCGTCGGGTCTGCCAGCTGCGTTCCCGTGCTCAACAAAATAAACGTGTCGATTCCGAAGGGAGCCGTAGGATAGTTTCCCCAATCCTCGAGCCGAATTTGGTCGCGCATGCCGCCGTCGGCTGGATACCGCCTTCCGGGTCCTTCCCTGGGCCACACCACTGTTCCATGTCCCTGGCAGTCAATGCCTAGCACATACACCCAGCGTGCCCCGGCATTGTTGTTCGGATCGCCGACCAGGGCGATCTGGTATTCCGAACCCTCCCGCGTGACTCCGCCATCTTGCAGCACCGTCTTCTTGCCGTCGCTGCCTACGCGTGCAACCACCAGCCGGTAGGGAAACGGATCGCCGTCGACTGAATTTTGTAGATGGAGCCACGCATCTAGCTTGGCCAGCCGGGCAGCGTTGTCATTCAAGGACGCAGCCGCGTCTTCGTTCGGCGGAAGGCCGGTGATAATCATGGTAAAGTCGGTGCGCAACGGCAGCGCGGAATTTGCCGCGCACCCCTCGCCGCTCCCCTTTGGCGTCATCTCGCCTTCATCCATTGGCCCCCGCGCAAACCATGCGTACAGCAACCCTTCCGCAGTCGGTGTGCTCCCCGCCCGGTAAGCGGCGTCGGCGCGATTGGCGGTCAACTGCGCGGAAGATTGTGGGTTGTTCAGCAGGCTTGCTGCGAGTTCCAGCGGAAGCGGTGCATCAAACCAGACCACGCTCTCGTTCGGCAGTCCGCGCAGAGACTTCGCGTCCAGGCGCACGCCCAGTTCACGCAACTGGAATTTTACGTCCTTGGCCGACGGGTTTGTTTCCAGTGTCCACCCTCTGCCACTCCATGCGATGCGGTGCGTCCATGCGTTCGCAGTGGGATCGGCGGTGAGCGTAGCGCCGGCCGCCGCCACTGCGCTTCGCGCCGCGGCCAGCGCATCGGCAATCGCGGCCATAGCCAGCGTCGGCCCTGCATAAAACCTAAGCGGCGGCCTCGGCGTGGGAACCCACTTCTTCATCTCGAAAATCTGCTTCGCCCGCACGACTGCGCCATCCGGACTAACAGCCGCCAGCGACTGCGTCGCGCCCAGAAGCTTAGTCACTCGCAGCACCTGACTGTCCGCCGATCTGCCATTGGGAGCAAACTCACTTCCTGCACCAACGTCCATGGCCAGTCCCACGTCCAACACCACGCCATTCGCGTCCACGTGCAACGCCATCGCCCGTAGCGGTCCCGTCTTGGCGGCGGCGCCGCCAAAGAGCGGCTCCTGTTTTCGCTCATCCCGGCCATCGAAGGCTGGCTGCTGATCCGCCTCTCCGCTCAACTGCATGTTCAACATCGTTCGCCGGAAGACGTCCGTCGCTGGTGCATTCGCAGGTAGCGCATTCAGCGCCTCCACAAGCGCACTGGTAAACAGACCGTGCGGCGGACTGTCGTCCTCCACATCTAATGCGAGCTCGTCCTTCTGCGCTGCGGAAATCACGACGACCGGATTGTCGGTGCGCGATTCCGGCGCATCCCGCTTCAAATCGGCGCTATCCTTTTCATACGGCGCCAAGTCGCGCGGATCGTAGAGCACGTCGCGCGGAACGCGCATGGGATTTCCGACGCCGCGCCGCCCGATGCCCTCTGAATGGCACGCATCGATGATCGCGGTCAAATGCACCTTCTTATCCGCCGCCTCGTTAAAGATCCGCCGCAGATCACTGCTGTAAATGTCGTCCGCGCCCTGGTAAGCATCCGCCGCAACAAGGCTGTTCTCCAGCGGTGTCGGCTTGCCATCAATGTCGAACTCCGCCCCCTGACTCGCAGTGTTCACCCGCAGCGACCCGTGCCCCGAAAAATAGAACACCACTGTATCCCCGTCCTGTGCCTCATCTACGAGGTAACGCTGCATTGCCTTTAGAATTCCACCACGTGTCAGATCGCTGCCCTTCAAAACGTGAATGTTCTCTTCAGGAAAGCCGTACTTCTCGCTCACGAGCGTTTGTTGGATAACTGCAACGTCATTCGGCGGCCCCGTGAGATTCGTGAACTTCAGCCCGCCTGCCCATCGGCCCACCGCGAGTGCGCCAGACGGCCTTGTCGCCGAAGTGTTCTCCGGCTGATAGGTGTCGATGCCGATCAGCAGTGCGATCTTTCTCCCGGCGGGCGCGCTGCTCGCGCCCTGCGCGACGGACGCCAGCGCAGCGCACAGCATCGCCACCGCAACCCCTACCCTCGCCGCGCGGCGTGTGATCACCGCGCGATCCCTGAGCAAACGCCGTTCACAAGAGACAGCGCTCGTAGCCATCAAGCGCATGATGCCCTCCTTTGTTAGCGGATTGTTGTCGGAACGGCAGGCGTCTGCGGGGAGTTCGACAGTGCGGGACAGGTGCTCTGAAAGAGCACCTGCTGCTTGGGATCGAAATGCACACTGTTCAATTTGTCCGTGAAATGCTTCGACTTGAACGACCCAAGATAGTTGTACACATTGCCCGAGCAGGCAAGATCACCATCGGCGGAAAAGAGCGCGTATGTGCCCGCCGCGCCGCCGCTGTAACGCAGAAACGTACCCAGGATGCTCGTCTTACCCGTTACTGTGCCGCCCGATTCCAGCGCCTGAATCATCAGAATGTAGTGACTGCCGCTCCCCGGCTGCTTGAGCTCCCCCGTCTTGCCGTCGAAACGGA
>Ga0207007_1121_pt1 | contig 21104 bp, 19 predicted proteins | sample Alteio_BWMinCont_85_FD_153487 | JGI IMG/M metagenome (GOLD analysis project Ga0207007, IMG submission 153487) | Enriched cells from forest soil in Barre Woods Harvard Forest LTER site, Petersham, Massachusetts, United States -... | ecosystem: Environmental > Terrestrial > Soil > Temperate forest >...
GTTTTTAGAAGGGGTAGTGTCGCGGCTAAAGCCGCGACCCACAAAGCCAGCCGCTTAGGCGAGATTTAGGACGCGCGACATGGCTACGCGCTGTTCGCGGATGGGATCGTTGGCCACTTTGCTCGCGTCGTTGATGACCATGGTGGCGCGCTCGGTGGCGTTGTAGGCCGGCCAGTGCGGCAGCTTGGGCGTGTTGGGATCGCCGGTGCGCGCGAAGGCGATCCAGGCGTCGCTGACTTTATCGGCCAGGGCCATGGCTTTGGCGCCGCCGCCGGTGAAACGTTCGGAAATTTTCACGTTGTCGAAGGCGAAGGGAATCTCCATGGTGTGCGGCGACCGCAGGCGGCCTCCCTCGACCGGAGTTTCCCACGCGAAGTAATAGAGGTGCACCGGGCCTTTGCCCAGCGCGGCGCGGCGCTCGGCGATTTTGATCACCGGCGCGACGTAGTTGTGGTCGCTGGCGATGAGGAAGAAAAGGTCCGAGGGCGTGGCGCCGGGATTGGCTTTGCGGTAGACGTCGAGCACCGCGTCGCTGGTGGGGCCCACGATGTCCTTCACGCGCAGGCGCATGTCGGCCTCGTTGAGCTTAAACACCGCCGGGACGTTGGAGTATTGCAGGGTCATCTCCGTGCGCGTGGAGCCCACCAACAGCGGGATATCGGCGTTGACAGACGACGCCGATGGATCGAAGGGATGCTGCGGCATGAACTTTCCGTCCACGGCGGGGGCGAAGCCCTCGGTCATCTGGTCGGCGTCGACCATGTCCATAACCACGGCGAGATATGCGGCCATGATCTTTTCGACCGGCAGCTTTTGCAGGTCGCGCACGTTGGCTTTGTTCACGCCCAGCTTCTTGAGCAGCATGCTCGCGACTTTCGTTGCCTGATCTTTTTCCACCAGGCGTATGGTGGGGCCGCTCTCGATGCATGCGCGCTGGAACAGACCCTTGCCCGCAGGCATGGCCAGTAGCGATCCCACCTTTCGCCCGCCGCCGGATTGGCCAAAGACCATGACGGTGTTGGGGTCGCCGCCAAACTGCTCGATGTTGTCGCGCACCCAGCGCAACGAGTGCACGATATCGAGCATGCCGGCGTTGCCCGAAGCCGCGAAATCCGCGCCGCCCAATTCGGCCAGATAGGTGAAGCCCAGAGCGTTGAGCCGGTGGTTGATGGTCACCACCACCACGTCGCCGCGCCGCGCCAGATTGGCGCCGTCATAATCGGGTGCCGATCCCGAGCCGGTAACGAACCCGCCGCCGTGCAGCCACAGCATCACCGGGCGCTTGCGGCCGTCCTTGAGCGCGGGAGTCCAGACGTTGAGCACCAGGCAGTCTTCGCTCTCATTCTTAAGCTTGGGGACGCCCAATTCCGGGGCCGGCGACAGAACGCCGCCAAATCCCTGCGGCGTGCTGGGGCCGTACTGCGTGGCGTCGCGCACGCCGGTCCAGGCTGCCGGATTCACCGGGGCCATGAAACGGTTCGCGCCCGCGGTGGAGGCTCCGTAGGGCACGCCCTTGAAGATTTTGATGCCGCGATCTTCGACGCCGCGAATTTTGCCGAAGGCGGTTTCCGCGACCACGGGGCTGGCGTCGGCGGCCCACGCCCAATTCAAGGCTGCGGACGCCGGCCCCAGAGCCAGCAACGCCAACGACGTTTGCTTGATGAAAGCGCGGCGATCGATCCCGCGACCCGCCAGCCAATCTGAATTAGGTAGATTCCTCATGGAACGCGCCTCCTGTGATTCCGGGCAAAATTTGTGATAGCAACGCCAATCTTTGCGCAGAAACATACGTCCGCCGCGCTGCGGCGTCAACCTCAAATCGTTTCGGCCGAAAGGAATAAAACAGGCAGGGTTATTGCAAAATTATTACGGCCTGGTCCTATGCGCGTTCGCGTCCACGACGCGCCCTACTGATTCGGTCATTCCGCCGCTTCTTAGGAGCCATTTTCTTGAGCTTGTCTGAAATCTTTTTCTTCTTCATAGATAGAGTTTACCACCCACGCGGAGCGCGTTACGAAATGAACTTGCTTGCTAGTACGTTGGCAAGGATACCCACAAATATGCTGCCCCCAAAAGCAAGGCGCTGTGGGCTGTTATCAACGCCGCCGTGCCAGGAGCACGCTCCTTGCCTTCCGATGGAAGGTGAGTGCCACCCATCTGCGCAGGTCATCGGGCCAACTAAGATAAGCAACACAACCAGCGAAACGAGAAATGCTAGCGCTCCCACGCCGAATGCGCTTACTATGGGCTTTCTCATGGTTGTGGGCAGGATTCTACCACGCACTGCCCCGTCGCGGCTTGCTAGCAGATGGCGAATCGGAGTTTAGGAGAGCGAGCACACTAACATGGCGGTTGGACCTGCTCCTTCCATACCCAAACCAATACAGTGCAAAAGCTGTGGAGGGGCATTTACGTCAATCGATAAACCGCTTTGGTGCGGGTCGTGCCTTGGCTGGCTCTGCGAAAAATGCATGAAGAGTCATCCCAAACATCCATTTGTCGGCTAGGCTATTTGCTCTGCTTCAGTTGAACACCAACAACCCGGAATCTCTGCTCTTTGTCACCCTGCTGTACGTAGGCCCATTTCTTTTCCATACGAAACCGGATTGTGTCACCCAATGCCAAGATTTGTTTTCTCCTTCCTTCCAATTCATAAAACTTTGTATCCGTTTCAATCCGGTAAACGGGTAGACGCCTGACGTATGAACTTCCGCCCTGCGTTTTGCCCTCGTTGTCGGTATAGACATCCGTTGTGGCCGACTGCTCTCGAATTTTGGTGGCAACGACCGAGCCTTGCTCTGAATACGTCTTGGGTTCCTTTGTCTTTGCGAACACGCCTGAATATGCTGAGGCGCTCAGGAAGACAATTATAAGGGCTACGTCTCTCATGGCTACTCCGTGCGGCGGATTCTACCACGCACGACTCACGCAAAAACAAAGGGCGTGGGCGCTTCGGCTCCGGGTGGGGTTTAGCGTTCGTGGTTAGGCTTGTGTCGCCCCTACGGGGCTTCGCGTCGTCGCGGTAAGCTGTCCCACCGCTTCCGCAGTGGGCTACGTTCTTCCGTCCCTGGCGGGACTGGCCCATCCATCCGGCTCTGGGTACTCAGCCCCAGTACAGGCTCGCCGACTTCACTGCCGGTGTCTCGTTTTCGCCGCCTCATCGGCTCTGCCCTTAGAACGGCCTGCGTTCGACACAACCGCACAATTCACGTCAGGTGTCTGTGTTACCTACTCCTTTTCCGCAAGTCCCGAAGGGAAGACACAACGTAGCCCACCGCGGAAGCGGTGGGACAAGATCGTGAGATAAGATGGAGCCCCATAAGGGGCGACACATGGCTCACACATTTTCCCGGAACCACCTGCATATCATATTCAGCACCAAGGATCGGCGCCAGACCATTGCGAAGGAATTGCAGCCGCGATTGTGGGCTTACCTCGCCGGGATTTGTAAGAATCATGACATGGTTGCGCTAGCAGTTGGCGGGACGGAGAACCACGTACACATCCTGTTGCACTTGCCGCCCAAGCTGGCGTTGGCGAAGGCGGTTCTTTTGCTGAAAGCGAATTCGTCGAAATGGATGAACGAGCAGGGAAAAGGATTTGCCTGGCAGGAAGGGTATGGAGCTTTCAGCGTCAGTTCATCGAACCTCGACCAGGTCATGCGGTACATCCAGAACCAGGAAGCGCGCCACCGCAAGACGAGTTTCGAAGAAGAATTTCGCGCGATCCTTCGGAAACATGGCGTGGAATACGACCCGAAATACTTGTTTGGTTAGCTTTGTGCCGCCCCTACGGGGCTTCGCGATTGCCTTAACGATGTCCCACCGCTTCCGCGGTGGGCTACGTTGTGTCGTCCCTGACGGGACTCCATAAGGGAGCAAGATCATGGACAGATTCGCGATGGAATTCATTGGGATTTGCTTTGCGGTGTTTTACGTCTATTGGATCGTTGCCGCTTTCTGGGTCAAGCGGGCGGTTGAAAAACAGAGCCGCAGGCAGCGCCTATTGCTGGTCCTGGCGATGTCTGTGGCGTTTCTGCTGATCAGGCGCAGCGGTGTGTTTGGAACGTATGCGGATGTGATTCTGTGGGGGCGTACTCTCGCGCTCGATGTCATCTGCGACGCCATGGTATTGGCCGGTCTCATTGTGGTGCTCTGGGCGCGTGCCGTTCTGGGGAGCAATTGGAGCGGCAGCGTGGTTTTCAGGGAGAACCACGAATTGATCGAGCGCGGCCCTTACGGTTACGTCCGCCATCCGATCTACAGCGGCGTCTTCCTGATGATTCTGGGGACGGCGATTCTGGCTGGCCGTGTGGGCGGATTTGTGGCATTCGTCGTTATCTTCGTGGGGTTATGGATCAAATCGCGGCAGGAAGAACGCCTGCTTACCAGGCATTTCCCCGAGGCTTACGAAAATTATCGAGGGAGGGTCAAGGGGTTGGTCCCGTTTGTATTCTAGTATTTTTATCGAAGGGGAATAGCCGTGCGGATTGACAACGTGCAACCTTGTGTCGCCCCTACGGGGCTCGCGCTATCGCCGTAAGTTTTCCCACCGCTTCCGCGCTGGGCTACGTTCTGTCGGCCCTACGGGCCTATGGGAGGCAGATCCAGAGGGCGGCGCATGCGCATGGCTCATGCATCTTCCCGGATACAGAAAAGGCCAGATGCAAAAGAAAAGGCTCACCGGCGGTTAGGCCGGTGAGCCTGTATTAGGGCTGAGCGCCCTTGAACCAGGAGGGATCCCTCGGTCGTCCCGCAGAACCGTCCGGGACTTCCTCGGGATGACGATCCTGGTCGGATCGTCAGATGTCGTAATAGAGGTGGAACTCGTACGGGTGCGGGCGCATACGCACGGCATCCGCTTCGTTCTTCCTCTTATAGCCGATCCAGGTTTCGACGAGGTCCTTGGTGAAGACGCCGCCTTCCGTCAGATAGGCGTGGTCTTTTTCCAGGTGGTTGAGGGCCTCTTCGAGCGAGCCGGGCATCGAAGGGACATGCTTGGCTTCTTCGGCGGAGAGCTCGAAGATATCCACTTCGAGAGGCTTTCCGGGATCGATTTTGTTCTTGATGCCGTCGAGTCCGGCCATGAGCATCGCGGCGAAGGCCAGATAGGCGTTGCAGGACGGGTCGGGCGGCCGGAACTCAAGGCGCTTGGCCTTGGGGCTGTTGGAATAGACCGGGATGCGCACGGCGGCGGAGCGGTTGCGGCTGGAGTAGGCCAGATTCACGGGGGCTTCGTAACCCGGCACCAGGCGCTTATAGGAGTTGGTGGTCGGAGCGATGAAGGCCGCGAGGCTGGGTCCGTGCTTGAGCAATCCGCCGGCGTACCACAGAGCCAACTGCGAGAGGCCCGCGTACTTGTCGCCGGCGAAGAGCGGCTTGCCGCCCTGCCACAGCGACTGGTGGGTGTGCATGCCGGAGCCGTTGTCGCCGAAGATGGGCTTGGGCATGAACGTCACCGTCTTGCCGTACTGGTTGGCCACGCTCTTGATGATCCACTTGTACTTCATCATGGCGTCGGCGGACTTGAGCATGGTGTCGAAGCGCAGGTCGATTTCGGACTGGCCGGCGGTGGCCACTTCGTGGTGTTGACACTCGACGTTGAGGCCGCAGGCTTGCATCTGCAGAACCATGTCGGTGCGCAAATCCTGGTAGTGGTCCATCGGCGGGACGGGGAAGTAGCCTTCCTTGTAGCGCGGGCGGTAGCCGAGGTTGTGCTCTTCACGGCCGGAGTTCCAGCGCCCTTCCTCGGAATCGATGTAGTAGAAGCCGTGCTGGGCAGCCGTGTCGAAGCGGATGCTGTCGAAAATAAAGAACTCCGCCTCGGCGCCGAAGAAAGCCTGGTCGGCGACGCCCGATTTGACCAGGAAGGCCTCGGCCTTCTTGGCGATATGGCGAGGATCGCGCTTGTAAGGCTCCTTGCTGGCCGGCTCGACGGCGTCGGCGATCATTACCAGCGTGGGCGAATCACGGAAGGGATCCATGAACGCGGTGTTGGGGTCCGGAATGAGCAGCATGTCGGATTCGTGAATGGACTGCCAGCCGCGAATGGAGCTGGCGTCAAAGCCGAACCCGTCCTTGAAGGAGTCTTCCTCCAGCTCGCCAATGGGATAGCTGACGTGCTGCCACAGACCGGGAAGGTCGGTGAAACGAAGATCGAGCATTTTTGCGTTGTTCTTTGCGGCAAATTCTAAAACTGATTTTGGATCCATCCCTTGCTCCTTAATTTTCAAATTATGATCCGGGGTAAGAACCGGGGACGATAACGCAACTGGCCCCCACCGTCAAGAAAGGCCCGCCGAAAAACGAACCTCGCGACGGCACATCCAACATTTATGGCGCGTTTAGATTATGCGGCGAGCGCGCAGAGTTCCAATGCAAGGTTTCGATGGAATCCATCAGGATTTTAGATGGCGCGTTGGTCGAAGCTCTCAATCGTAGTATTCCGAGCCCAGGTGCGTGATCAGTTCCTCGCCCATCATCCAGCGCAGCGTGTTTTTCAGCTTCATGGACTGGATGAACAGGTCGTGCTCGGGATAAAGCTGCGGCGCGCACATCGGCGACTTGAAATAAAAGCTCAGCCACTCCTGGATGCCATGCATTCCGGCGCGCTTGGCGAGGTCCATGAACAGCATCAGGTCGAGCACGATGGGCGCGGCGAGGATGGAGTCGCGGCAAAGAAAATCCACCTTGATCTGCATGGGGTAGCCCATCCAGCCGAAGATGTCGATGTTGTCCCAGCCTTCCTTGTTGTCGCCGCGCGGGGGATAGTAGTTGATTTTCACCTTGTGGCACATGTTGCCGTAAAGTTGCGGATAGAGCTTGGGCTGCATGATGTATTCGAGCGCGCCCAATTTGGACTCTTCCTTGGTCTTGAACGAGCCCGGATCCTCGAGCACTTCGCCGTCGCGGTTGCCCAGGATGTTGGTGGAGAACCATCCGTTGAGGCCGATCATGCGGGCTTTTAGGCCGGGCGCCAAAATGGTTTTGACCAGCGTCTGGCCGGTCTTGAAATCTTTTCCGCAGATGGGCACGTTGTGCTGGCGGGCCAACTCCTGCATGGCAGGGAGGTCCACGGTGAGGTTGGGCGCGCCGTTGGCAAAGGGCACGCCGGAAGTGATCGCCGCCCAGGCGTAGAGCATGGAGGGCGCGATGGCCGGATTGTTTTTCTTCATGCCCTCTTCGAATTTCTTTATGGTGGAGTGCACATCTCCGGGCTTCAGGAAAATTTCCGTCGAGCCGGCCCAGATCATCACCAGGCGCGAAGCCTTGGAGGTCTTGGCGAAACGTTTGATGTCGTCCTTGATCTGCAACGCCAGGTCGTACTTGTTCCTGGCTTTTTTGACGTGTTTGCCGTCGAGCCGTTTCACGTAGTCGCGGTCAAAGGCGGCCTTCATCGGCTTGATGCCGCTCAGGAATCGCTTGGCCTTGGCCAAATCTTCCGGAGAAAGCACGGCGGCGTGGGCCGCGGCTTCGTAAGCGGAGTCGGGAAAGATGTCCCAGCCGCCGAACACCAGATCGTCCAGCCCCGCCAGCGGCAGGAATTCGCTGATCAGCGGCGTGCGGCCATCGGTGCGCTTGCCCAGGCGAATGGTGCCCATCTGCGTGAGCGATCCCACCGGCTGGCTCATTTTCTTGCGCACCAGTTCCACGCCGGCCATGAATGTCGTGGCCACGGCCCCCATGCCCACCGTCATCACTCCCAGTTTTCCCTTCGGTGGCGCAATTGTTGTGGGCCGGCGCATTCTGGTGTTTCCTCCGTAGCCGCGAGAAGCGGCGGGACGCGGCGTCTGCCGCGCCTTACTGCGCCCCGCGGGAATTTCATCGCAGGGCAAAGCCCCATATCATGCGGAAACCGGAAGGGAATTGCAACCCGGCGGCGGAACTTTCGCGATTCGATGGTCCGCGACGTTCAGTTGGCCGCAGCGCGGCGCGCCGCAACGGCGGGCTTTTTCTTGTGCGTGGCGGCGCCGGGCTTGGGACGCAGCGCGGCCAGGAATTTCCCCAGCGGCAGGGTATTGATCACGTCTTTTTTCTCCAGCCAGCCGCGCCGCGCCGTCTGCACGCCGTAGCGCATGAACTCAAGAGTGTGCGCGGTGTGCGCGTCGGTGGAGATCACCACCTGCACGCCACGCTCCTTGGCCATGCGCAGGTAGACGTCTTTCAGATCGAGCCGCTCCGGCGAGGCGTTGCATTCCATGGCCACGCCGCGTTCGCGCGCCGCGTCCAGGATGCGCTCCATGTCGTAGGCGAAAGAGTCGCGGCGCAGCAGCAGCCGCCCGGTGGGATGGGCGACGATCTGCGTGTAGGGATTTTCGATCGCCGCCAGGATGCGCTCGGTCATCTCCGCGCGCTCCATGCTCATGTAGGAGTGCACCGACGCCACGACCACTTCCAATTCCGCCAGCACGTCGTCGTCGAGGTCCAGCCGGCCATCTTTCAGAATGTCCACCTCGATGCCCGCCAGGATGCGGATACCGAGGCGCTTCTCGTTGGCCGCGTGGATTTTGCGAATCTGCTCGCGCGTGCGCTTTTCGTCCATTCCATTGGCGACGGTGACGGCCTTGCTGTGGTCGGTGATGGCGATGTATTCGTAGCCCAGCTTGCGCGCCGCGGCACCCATCTCTTCGATGGACATCTTGCCATCGCTGGCGGTGGTGTGCATTTGCAGGTCGCCGCGCATGTCGGCCAGCTCGATCAGATGCGGCAGGCGATGCTGCTCGGCGACTTCAATTTCGCCGGTGTTTTCGCGCAGCTCCGGCGGGATGAAATCGAGGTGCAGCTTGGCATAGATCTCTTCCTCCGTCGCGCCGGCGACGCGGCGTTCGCCCTTGAGCGTGGCCAGATCGTACTCGTTGAGCGTGTAGCCCATCTGATTGGCGCGGCCGCGCAGCGCGACGTTGTGCTCCTTGGAGCCGGTGAAGTACAGCAGCGCGGCGCCGCGGTTGGCGGGCTCGAGCATGCGCACGTCGACTTGCAGGCCGTTCGCGAGCACGAAGCTGACTTTATTCTCGCCGCGCGCAAGCACCTGCTCGATGCCCGCTGAGCCCAGGATGTGCTCGGTGAGCGCTTCGAGTTCCGCCGCCTTGGGATGATGCGCAAGAATGGCCAGCAGGTCGAGATCGCCGACGGTTTCCTTGGAGCGGCGCAGCGAACCCGCCGGCGTTACCGATTCGACGAGCTTGCCGCCCCCCTTGTTAAACGCAACGATATGCGCGACGAGCCTGGCGGCTTCCTGCTCCGCCACCGCCAGCAGGAAGCGCCCGGCGATCTTTTTGTGCACGGCGATGGCGCGCAGAATATTTTCTTCGCTCTTTTCGCCGAACCCGGGAATTTCCCGCAGCTTGCCCTCGCTCGCCAGCTTCTCCACCTGCTCCACGGTGGAGGCTTTGAATTTGCGCCACAGCAGGCCGACCTTTTTGGGGCCAAGCGACTGGATGGTGAGCAGCTCCAGGATTTGCGGCGGATATTTCTTGAGCAGCTTGGCGCGGAGCTTGTAGTCGCCGGTCTTGAGGATTTCGCGGATGTGTTCGGCCAGGCCCTCGCCGATGCCCGGCAGTTCGGTAAGTTTTTTGGGATCGCGGGCGAGTTCCTCGACGGATTCGGCCAGGCCGGAGATCAGTTCGGCGGCTTTTTCGTAGCTGCGATAGCGGCCGATGATGGCGCCGTCGATTTCCAGGAGCTGCGCGGTCTCGCTCAGGATGCGAGCGACCTCACTGTTTTCCATCACCGCTCTCCTGAGCCGCCGGGGAAGTTACTGGCCGAGCACGTAAGCAAAAATCAGAGGCGCCACGATGGAGGCGTCCGACTCGATGACAAATCGCGGCGTGTTGCGATCCAGTTTTCCCCAGGTGATTTTTTCGTTGGGCACCGCGCCGCTGTAGGAGCCGTAGGAAGTGGTGCTGTCGGAAATCTGGCAGAAGTAGCCCCACAGCCGGCACTGCTCGCGCAGGTCCTGGGTGATCAGCGGCACCACGCAAATGGGGAAGTCGCCGGCGATGCCGCCGCCGATCTGGAAGAAGCCCACCGATTGTTCCTTGGTGTTCTTGCGGTACCAGTCGATCAGCGCGGCCATCTGTTCGACTCCCGACTTCACCACGTGAAGGTTGGAGACTTCGCCGCGAATCACGTTGGCGACGAAGATATTTCCCAGGGTGGAGTCTTCCCATCCCGGCGTGAAGATCGGCAGATTTTTCTGCGAGGCCGCCACCACCCAGGAATCCTTGGGATCGATGTCGTAGAACTCGCTGATGGCGTCGGTGCGGATGAGCTGGTACATGTATTCGTAGGGGAAATAGCGCTGTTTTTCCTTGTCGGCCTTCTGCCAGAATTTCAACACCTGCCGCTCGATGCGGCGCATGGCTTCTTCCTCGGGGATGCAGGTGTCGGTCACGCGATTGAGCCCGCGTTCGCGCAGCGCCAGTTCTTCGTCGTCGGTCAGGTTGCGGTAGTTGGGCACGCGGCGGTAATGGGTGTGCGCCACGAGATTGAAAATATCTTCCTCGAGGTTCGCGCCGGTGGTGCAGATGGCGTGGACCTTGTCTTGGCGGATCATTTCCGCCAGCGAGAGGCCCAGCTCCGCGGTGCTCATGGCGCCGGCCATGGCCAGCAGCATTTTCCCGCCCTGCGCCAGGTATTGTTGATAGGCCTCGGCCGCGTCCACAACGACAGCGGCGTTGAAGTGCCGATAGTGATGCTTGATGAATTCTTTCACGGTCATGGCTGGCAACTTTGTGCGCGATGCGACGGCATTTTCGCGTGCATCGTAAAACACCATACGACGCGTTGCAAGCTCCGAGTGAGAAATTTAATAGAAAAAACAGGCGGGGATTATCGCGCGCGGATTTTGCGGACGCTGCGTCGCGCTGCGAAGCGCGCGTAGAAAAGAATCGCGGCTATGGTTTTGGCGTCGCGCAACGCGCCGCGACGGATCATGCTCTCGATGGCGCTCAGCGAAAATTGCCGCGTGGCGATTCGTTCGTCTTCCTCGGGATGAGCCGTGCCCCGCGTCAGGCCAGTGGCCAGGAAAACCCACATCCGCTCGGTAGAAATTCCCGGGGAAGGGAAGAAGTCCAGCAATTTCCGCCAGCGCCGCGCCGTGCAGCCGGCCTCTTCGGAAAGTTCGCGCCGCGCCGCGGCGGCCTGCCGCTCTCCGGGCTCGAGGTGGCCGGCCACCAGTTCCCACAGCGATTGTTTCGCGGCGTGCCGGTATTGCCGGACCATCAAGATCCCGCCATCATCGAATACCGGCAGCACCACCACCGAGCCGTGATGCGCCACGATCTCGCGCGTCGAAACGATTCCGCCGGGCTCGGCCACCTTTTCGACGAGAATATCGCTCACGATTCCCTGGTATGCCACCCGGCTGTCGAGAACCTTGGCGCGTTGCAAGCTCACTGCGCCTCCAACGAAAACAATTGCATGCGTGAACAGACCGAATCTTACGGCCTGTGCGGGGGAAACGCCAGTAGCAGGAGATCGCCATCATCCAGAGAAATTGCCCCGATGTCCCAGCCTTCGTTGGCCGGCAGCATCCACGCGATTTGATACGAAAGGTGGGGAATTTCGTCCTGTATGGGTCCTTCGCGAGGGACAACTCGCAGCGCGATGGGCGTGGAGCGTTCCGGTTGCGTGTGCATATGGATACGGACGCCGCTCCGGCTGACATTGCGGCAGGATGCCAACTCTTGAAATACACGGCCGTTGGCGTTGAACCCAAAAACCGTCACGGGTATGGAGACGGTATAGCGTTTTTCGCGCCGCTCGACGGCATAGGAAATGCCGCGCGCTTGAAATTTCACATTCTGTTCCGCTTGCTTGCCCCTGGATTGGTCCATCAAGCCTCCCCGGACTCTGATCATGACGCGCTGGGCACACACGCTTCCCGAGTACAAAGCCGCCGGGCAGGAAAAAGGCAGGTACTGAACTATTCCGAGTAGTTGGGCTGGGAACTACAACCCGAACACCCGGCCTCCGCAAAACTTCAGCGACTCTAGGCAGCGAGCCAAGCCCTGTCAAGATTTAATTCTCTTTCACCCTCTCATCAAGGGTACTTAAGGAGTCTGCACTTCACTTGGCCGATTGCGATTCCCAAGCGAGCATACTGCGCCAGTTGCGTCTCTATAAGAGCAAGAGCAGGGCCATCGGACAGCCCATATTTACATACAAATAACTGGCGTGTCTGCAACGGCTAAGGCGCCGCAACGTAGGTCGAAACACCAATGGGCAAGAGGTCTTTGCAGCGGTAATTTCTTCGCGATAGGCGCTATTCTACGTCACTCGATATTACCAAGGCGTTGTTATCGGGAGTGCTACTCCCTCGCCAGTATTCATGTCGTTGGCCTTAGGCAGGTTGCTTGCGAGGAGGTTGCAATCCTATACTGAGCGTTAAATTATCGAGTCCGCGGGAGGAGAAAACCGGAAAGTGTCAAGCTCTGGCGCCATGCAAACGATCATCGTCGATGACGAAAAACCCGCGCGGGATGAACTGGCATTTCTGTTGAAGGGCTTGCCCGAGGTGAGCGTGGTGGGGCAGGGCAAAAACGGCATCGAGGCCGTGGCGCTGATCAAAGAACACAATCCCGATCTGGTTTTTCTCGACGTGCAGATGCCCGGCCTCGACGGTTTCGGCGTGATTCAACGGCTCAAGGATCGCAAGCTGAAAATGCCGCACATTGTTTTTGCCACGGCCTACGACCACTACGCCGTGCAGGCTTTTGAAGTGAACGCCGTCGATTACATCTTGAAGCCTTTCGACAAGCAGCGCGTGAGCCGCGCGGTGGAGCGTGCGCGCCGCATGGTGGGCTCGGAAAATTCTCCGGCCGAACGGTTGGAGACGTTGGTTTCGCAACTGGGTTCGCGCGCCGGGCAGCCGGTGAAGCTGCTGGTGAAATCGCAGGGGCGGCTGTTGCTGGTGGACGCCGCCGACGTGGTCTGCGCGTCGATTGCCGACGGGACGATTACTATTTCCGCGCGCGATTTCGAGGGCACGTCGAACTACCGCACGCTGGAGGAACTGGCCGAGTCGCTGGACTCTGACCGCTTCTGGCGCCCGCACCGCTCGCACCTGGTGAACATTAACCACATCAAGGAAGTCATGCCGTGGTTCAAGTCCAGCTACATGCTCAAGATGGCCGATAAGCGCCAGTCGGAAATTCCCGTGAGCCGCGGCCAGACGCGGCGCCTGCGCGAATTTATAAAGATGTAGCCAATGCGAAGGGAAAAGCAGATTCCTCGTCGCTCCGCTCCTCGGAATGACACTCTCTAGGATGGTCAGAGAGCCCTTCTCTTCTTTTCGCCCTGTCGGCGCTGTGCTAGCATCAAGCGACATGGCATCGTCCCTCGGAGAAACCTCTCGGGAAGCACGCAAGCGAGTTTTAAGCGGGATGCGTCCCACCGGGCGGCTGCACATCGGACATTACTTCGGCGCGCTGCAAAATTGGAACAAGCTGCAGAACGATCCCCAGAATCAATACGAGTGCTTTTTCTTTATCGCCGACTGGCACGCGCTGACTTCCGATTACGCCGACACGTCCGCTGTCGCGCAGAACAGTATCGAAATCGCCATCGACTGGCTGGCCGCTGGCCTCGACCCTGAAAAAAGCACGCTCTTCGTGCAGTCGGCCGTGCCGGAGCACGCCGAGCTGCACCTGCTTCTCTCGATGGTCACGCCGCTGGGCTGGCTGGAACGCGTCCCGACGTATAAGGAAGCCCTCGACAACATCAAGGACAAAGACTTGCATACTTACGGCTTCCTGGGCTATCCGGTGTTGCAGTGCGCCGACATCGTGATATACGGCGATCCAGAGACGGAGCTGATTGTTCCTGTCGGCGAGGATCAGGTCTCGCACGTCGAAATCAGCCGCGAAATTGTCAGGCGGTTTAATAATTTGTACGTGGACATTGACGAAGAATTCATTAAATGCGTTAGTCGATCTACCGTTGAGGTGAATGAATTCAACATAGTGATAAATGCAGACACTCCTCTCGATGTGGCGCGATCTGAGATCCGCAGGGCGATAGCCGAAATCGGAGTCGAGAATTTCCGCCAGAAATTCGAAGTGCGTCTGAAAGCCGTCCTTCGCGAGCCGGAGGCGATGCTGACGCACACGCCGCGGATTCCGGGCCTCGACGGGCGCAAGATGTCCAAGTCTTACGGCAATGCCATCACTCTGAGCGAGTCCGACGAATCCATTCGCGCCAAGACGCGGGTGATGACCACCGATCCGGCGCGGAAGCGCCGCACCGATCCCGGGAATCCCGATATTTGCCCGGCGTATGACTGGCATAAGCTCTTTTCGCCGCCCGACACTTTGGCGTGGGCCGCGAACGGCTGCCGTACCGCGGGGATCGGCTGCATCGAGTGCAAATCGGCCATGGCCGAAAACCTGATCAAGTGGATCGCGCCGGTGCGCCAGCGCCGCGTTGACTACGAACAGCAGCCTGAGCGCGTCCTGGAAATTCTCGATACGGGATCGAAGCGCGCGCGCATGGTGGCCCAGCAAACCATGGACCGCGTGCGCGAAGCCGTGTTTCACTGGAGCGACAAGCGCGCGGAGATCGCCGGGGGGCCGCGCGAAGCCAAGCAAGTTAAAAATATCCCGGCGGGGAGCTGACCCATGGCCTCTCCTTACAAGATTCATCTGGAAACCTACGACGGCCCGCTGGACCTGCTGCTCGATCTGATTCGCAAGCAGGAGATGGACATCCACGACATCCCTATCGCCAAAATCACCGGGCAATACCTCGAATACCTGCACAAGCTGGAAGAGCTGGACATCGACGTTTCCGGCGATTTCATCTACATGGCCGCCACGCTGATCCTGATCAAATCCAAGATGCTGCTGCCAGCCGATCCGCTGGCGCCGCCGGACGAGTTGCTCGATCCGCGCGCCGAGCTGGCGCATCGATTGATGGAGCACGAGAAATTCAAGAACGCCGCGCAACTCCTGCACCAGAAGCAGCAGATCGAGGCGCACGTCTGGACCAAGCCCGACCTTTCGCTCTATGAGGGTGAAGAGGTTGAGGGCGAGCTGGTGGTTTCGCTGGTGGACTTGGTGCGCGTGTTCCAACAGGTGCTGGAGCGCCGCAAGCAGATCACGCGCATCGAGTTGGTGCAGGACCAGTTCACCGTGGCGCAGATGATGGATGTTTTGCGCGCGCAACTGCTGACACGCGACGACGGGATCGAGCTGGTGGCTTTCTTCGAGTCCTGCCCTTCGCGCGGGGCCATGATTTGCGCGCTGCTGGCGGTGCTGGAGTTGGTGCGCTTGCAGGCCGTGGTGCTCACCCAGGGCGAACTTTTCGGCGCCATCGCCCTGCGCAAGCATAAGATGTTTGACGTGATATTCGCTGGCGGCGAATCGAAACATGGCGCCGCGAGCGAATCGAAATCCGGCGCCGACGCCAGCGCCGAATCGCCGAAATCTCTCGACAAAATCGACGAGCAATACCTATGACCATGAGCCCAGGTGAACTGAAGAGCGCACTCGAAGCCATCATCTACGCCGCCGATGAGCCGGCCACTGTCGTGCAACTTGCCGCCGCCGTCGGAGAAGAGAAGCACGTCGTGCGCGCGGCGCTCGACGAACTGGTGGCAGGTTTCGCCTCCGACGATCGCGGCGTGGAAATCCGCGCCGTCGCCGGCGGCTACCGCTTTTACACCAAGCCACAGCATCACGACGTGGTTCGCCGCTTCATCAAGAGCCTGCGCCCGCCGCTGCGGCTGACCATGCCCGGGCTTGAGACCCTGGCGGTGATCGCCTACAAGCAGCCGGTCACGCAACCCGAGCTGACGGAGATTCGCGGGGTGAACTGCGCCGGAGTGCTGGAAACCCTGCTGGAGCGCCGCCTGATCACCACCGCCGGACGCAAGCAGGTGATCGGCCGGCCGATTCTTTACCGTACCTCGAAAGAGTTTCTGATGCGTTTCGGCCTGGGCGACCTCGACGAATTGCCGAGCCTCAAGGAATTCGAGGCCCTGGCGCGCGAGGCCCTGGGCAGCGACGACGGCATCGCCGAAGCCGCTCCCGAAGAGGCTTTGGCCGATGTTTCGGCGGAGGCTTCATCGGAGACAGCGCCGTCGCTCGAATCCGCCGCCGAACCCGCAGTGGAATCCGCCGAATCGAGCCCCGTTGTTGAGGCGAAGGCCGCCGAGAGCGATGACGGTCGCGCCGAGCCTGATGACGGTCCCGCCGGGCGGGCCGCCCGCGGCGGCGCGAACTAAACCGTTTGCGCGTTGAAGAAGTCGCGTGGTTCGCGGCGTAATGACAACCCCCTCTGTCATGTAGAATAGAAGCGGTAACAAACCGCTGCGGCCGTGCGTATGTACACTGTGCGCCCAATGCGGAGGTCCTATCCGGCAGGATTATGTCCACTGAACTCGACAAGGAATTGAAGGAAGCTGTTTACGACGCGGCTCCGCCTGACGATTTCCCCATGCGGACGCGTTCGCGCGGGCGCCGCGTGGTGCGCGCGCTCGTGTGGGTAGTCGTGGTAGTGGCGATCGTTGGCGCTGCCGCGCTGTTCTTTTGGCGCCGGTCCCACGCCGCTCCCGAAGTGAGCTACGAAACCGCCGCCGCCGATCGCGGCACCATCGCCGCTAAAGTGACCGCTACGGGAAGTCTCTCCGCCTTGCTCACCGTGCAGGTGGGCAGCCAGGTTTCCGGCCGCGTGCAGCAGCTCTTTGTGGATTACAACTCGCCGGTAACCAAAGGCGAAATTATCGCCAAGCTCGATCCGCTGCTTTTCGAGGCCGCGGTGCAGCAGGCGCGGGCCTTCCTTCTGACCGGCCAGAGCAATTTGAGGAAGGATCAGGCCCAGGCGGCCAACATGAAGATCATCTTCGACCGCGCCAAGAATCTGCAGGCGTCGCAGGTGATCGCGCAATCCGATCTGGACACGGCTTCGGCCAACTACGACGCCGCCAAAGCGCAGGTGGACGCCGACCAGAGCAGTTTGGAATCGGCGCAGGCGGCGCTCAATCAGACCGAGGTGAACCTGGGTTACACCACCATCGTTTCGCCCATCGACGGCACGGTGATTTCGCGCAACGTGGACGTCGGCCAGACGGTGGCCGCTTCCTTTCAGTCGCCCACGCTTTTCGTGATCGCGCAGGACCTGCGGCGCATGCAGGTGGATACCAACGTCGGGGAAGCCGACGTCGGCAGGCTTACGGCAGGCATGCCCGCGTCCTTTACCGTGGACGCTTATCCCAACCGCCAGTTCATCGGGACGTTGCGGCAGATTCGCAACGCCTCACAAACGGTTCAGAACGTAGTCACCTACGACGCGGTCATCAACGTCGAAAATTCCGACCTGGTGCTCAAGCCCGGCATGACCGCCAACGTCACTTTCATCGCCGCGCAAAAGGACAACGTGGTGCGGCTGCGCAATTCCGCGCTGCGCTTTCAACCCGATCCGGCGCTGCTTACGCGCATCGGCTTGAGCGCTCCGCCACAATCCTCGCCGCAGGAGCCCAATCGCAGGACGCTGTGGGTGCTGCGCGATGGCAAACCAGTTGCCATCGCGGTTTCCACGGGCGTTTCCGACGGCACCTGGTCGGAACTGGTGCAGGGAGACATCAAACCCGGCGACGCGCTGGTCAGCGACATGACTTTGGCTCCGCGCCGCGGACTCTTTTAAATTTTTGTGCGCCCGCTAATCCAAATCGAGCACGTCACCAAGCTCTACCGCATGGGCGACGTCGAGGTGACAGCCTTGCAGGACGTCTCCCTGTCCGTCGCCGAGGCCGAGTTTGTGGCCATCATGGGCGCGTCGGGCTCTGGAAAATCCACGCTGATGAATATCATCGGCTGCCTGGATTGGCCCACCTCCGGCCGTTACCTTCTGGGCGGGCATATGGTGTCGGATATGGACCGCGACACACTGGCGGAGGTTCGCAACCTCATGCTGGGTTTCGTTTTTCAGAGTTTCAACCTGCTGCCGCGCACCAGCGCGATCGAACAGGTTGAGCTGCCCATGCTCTACGCCGGCGTGCCCAAAGCCGAGCGGCGCAAGCGCGCCGCAGCGGCGCTGGCGCGCGTCGGGCTTGGCGATCGCCACGAGCACCGTCCCAACCAGCTTTCCGGCGGCCAGCAGCAGCGCGTAGCCATCGCTCGCGCCATGGTTATGAATCCGCGCGTCATCCTGGCCGACGAGCCCACCGGAAATCTCGATTCGCGCACCAGCCTGGAAGTGATGGGTCTGTTTCAGGAATTGGGCCGCGCGGGGATCACCATCGTTTTGGTCACCCATGAGAACGATATCGCCGAACACGCTGCGCGCAACATCGTCCTCAAGGACGGCCAGATTCTTTCCGACACGCGCCGCGTGCAGCGCCGCGCCGAAACTTTTCTTGCCGCGCAAGCCTCCGCGCCCTCGGCTGCGGGGAGGCGCATGTGAACTTTTCGCATACCATGTACATCGCGTTGCAGGCTCTGATGCGCAATAAGCTGCGCTCGTTTCTGACCATGCTGGGCATCATCATCGGCGTGTTTGCGGTCATCGCCATGGTGGCCGTGGGAGACGGCGCCACGGCGCGCGTTCAGGGACTGTTCGCCTCCATCGGCACAAACATGCTGATCGTCCTGCCCGGCGCTAGCAATCAGGGCGGCGCATTCGGCGGATTCGGCACGCAACCCACGCTCACCTGGGACGACTTGAAGGCCATTCGCACCGAAGTGCCCACGGTGCGTTACGCCGCCGCGGTCCTGCACAAGACCTCGCAGGTGGCCAGCGAAGACCACAACTGGAACACCAGCATCAATGGAACCTCCCCCGACTATTTCGCCATCCGCGATTGGAATGCTTCCAATGGCGCGCTGTTCACGCAATCCGATCTCGATGGCCAGGCCAAGACCGCGGTTATCGGCACGACCGTGGTCACCAAGCTTTTCGGCGCCAACTACGATCCCGTCGGGCAGAACATTCGCATCAACAACGTGCCCTTTCAGGTGATCGGCGTGCTCGAATCCAAGGGGCAATCCATGAATGCGCAGGACAATGACGACGTCGTCTTTGTCCCCGAGACCACCTATCAAACCAAGATCCAGGGCGGCATGCAGCGGTACGTCAACGGCAACATCATGGTCGGCGCCGATACCGACGAGCATACCTCGCGCGCGCAGACGCAGATCGCCGCGCTGCTGCGCGACCGGCATCACATCCCGCCCGGCGGCGAAGACGATTTCAATGTCCGCAACCTCGCCGATATCGCCAGCACGCTCACCGCCGCCACCGGAGCGCTGACCTTGCTGCTCGCGGCCATCGCCGCCGTTTCGCTGCTGGTCGGCGGCATCGGCATCATGAACATCATGCTGGTGAGCGTCACCGAGCGCACGCGCGAGATTGGCCTGCGCATGGCCATCGGCGCCAAGGGGAAAAATATCCTGGCGCAATTCCTGGCCGAGTCCATGGTGCTTTCGCTTTCGGGAGGCGTCGTCGGAATCATTCTGGGGATCACCGCCACGCAACTACTGGCGCGGCGCTTTGGCTGGACTATTCCCATCCGTCCCGCGGTGATCGCGCTGGCCGTGGGCTTTAGCTGCCTGGTGGGCGTGGGCTTCGGCCTGTTCCCCGCGCGCAAAGCCTCGCGCCTCGATCCCATCGAAGCGCTGCGCTACGAATAAATGCGGAGACAGGGCAATCCAGCCGTTCCAATCGTCGCCATCATTGTCATCCTCATCGTCTATGCCGCGGTTCAATGGTGGGGGCGCCAACCAGGCGGCAGCGGCTCCTCGCCACCGGTATCATCCGCGCGCATGGGACCGCCGGACATCTATCCCGATCCCGCGGGCACTCCCGGCGTCGCCAATCCCGACATCACCCCGGAAAACGTCAAAGACACCATCTGCAATCCCCGCTGGAGCACCAAAAGCGTTCGCCCTCCGGCCGAATACACCAATCGCCTGAAAGTGCAGCAGATCAGGGAGTACGCGCTTGCGGATACTTCTCTGCGGGACTATGAGGAGGATCACTTGATCCCGCTCGAATTGGGCGGCCATCCGCAGGACCCCGGCAATCTCTGGCCCGAGCCCTATGAGACTTCCATCCCCGAGGGCGGCGCGCACGAGAAAGATAAGGTCGAAAACTATCTGCACGATGAAGTCTGCGCCGGGAGCGTGCCGCTGCGCATCGCGCAATCGGAAATCGCGCAGGACTGGTATCGCGTCTACGTTAGCGCGGGGCTGCGCTAGCTCCTGTGATTTGTCGAAGAAGATATTCCCGCGCGCCCAATTAGGTGTAAATTCCAAGCCTGAGATTGCCCAATGACCATCGAGAAACAGCGGCGAATCGGGGTTTGGTTTAGCCTGGCGCTGGGGATTCTGGTCTTGAGCTTCTGGCCCGGCAGAATTGCCGGAGCTCGAATTGCCATTTACTGGTATCAATATCAGGAGCGGGAACTCGGCACGCTGGACGCATCGCAAAGGCCGCATCTGGAATCCGCGCTCTCCGAGCTGGAGACCGCTGAACAATTGCGAGTGTTTTCCGAAGTTGGCGGCAAAGATCAGGAGAAATGGCTGGCCACAATCGCGGCGCTCAACCGTCTCAAACAAACATCCACAACCCAGGAAGCCCAAGGCGTTATCGACATGGATTTGGGAATCGCCTACCTGACGGCAGCGACGGCGGAAGGGCAAAACAACAACAAGGAAGGTGCAGCAAAGTATATGGAGTCGGCGCGGTCTGTTTTCCAATCGCTCGGCTGGCAAGGCTACTCCGATGACGCGCTGACGGCTGCCGCCGAACGCGAGTTGGAACGAAGGAATCCACACCCATAAGAAGAATGGGACCACGATGACACCTGCCGCCAAAGGAGTCTACCTTGCAGCACTCCTGATGGGTCTGTCGCTCGGTGCGTTCTTCGGATTCCGTGTAGCTGGCGTGACCCTCCCTCAACTGTACGAAATGAGACGATTGCTGGCGCCTGTGGCCCTCGCCGATTTCTCGACCATGCAGTATCGACACGCCGATAGGCAACACGCGGAGTCCGCATTGCAGATGGCCGCCGGGTTCCTGGAAAACATGGAAAAACTGCAGCCGGAAAAGACGCACGAGCTTGCATTGGCAACAGCCTATACGCGCCTGGCACTGCTTCAAGATGCC
>Ga0207007_1123_pt1 | contig 21034 bp, 14 predicted proteins | sample Alteio_BWMinCont_85_FD_153487 | JGI IMG/M metagenome (GOLD analysis project Ga0207007, IMG submission 153487) | Enriched cells from forest soil in Barre Woods Harvard Forest LTER site, Petersham, Massachusetts, United States -... | ecosystem: Environmental > Terrestrial > Soil > Temperate forest >...
GGTCACGAGGCCCTCGGTCTTGCGTAGGAGGGGATTGTTCGGAGCGTAGGTGAAGGGACCCAAGGGGCTCTTCGCCGTGTAATACCCGTCGGCATACGTCTTCCATTGCGTGCCCGAAGCGGAATACTCGAGGTAGTAGGTGCCGTTCCATTTCTGCAGCCACGGCCCTTCGATCCACGCCACATCCGTGTACTCGTTCATTTCGCCGTAGCGTTCCCACACGTGATCCTTGTTGAAGGCGAACAGGTGCTGGGGCGGCCCGGCGAACTTGGTCAGATCGTTGGGATCAAGCGGCACGACGAAGATGCCGCTGACGCCGCGACCGGGATAATAGAGGTAGGGGCGGTTGTCGTCGTCCACGAAGATGTCGATGTCGAACGCGCCATTCCAGCCCCCGGCCACGTCCGGCGTGTTTTTCCATTCGCCGATGGTGGTGAAAGGGCCGAGCGGATTGTCGGCCTTGAACAACGGCCCGTCGTTGCCGCCCATGTAGAATGCGCCGTTGAATTTCACGACATGCGGCGCGACCGGGACATTGGGCACGCGTTGCAAGGTCCAGTTCACGAGGTCATCCGAAACCCAGGCCCCGCCCCCGGTGCAATACATGTAGTATTTGCCGTCGTCCCGGATGACCGTCACGTCGCCAGAGGCCGACGTCCCGCCCCCGCTGACCATCGGCAGGGGATTGCAGTAGCGCAGGGATTTGCTTAGCACCGGCTCTGCGCCGCGTAAGGGAGCGTAAACCGCCGCGCCCAGAGCAATGCCGAGCAGACCGATCCAACCAGGCCAAATTCGGCTGGAGCCTCGATGCCGGCGAATTCTTGGGGTGGAGATTGGCATGGCGACCGTTGAAGTCCTTGTCCTCGCGGATTGCAACCAAGAATGCTCGGCCATCTGGCAAATCCTTGGCGTGCCTGACCATGAACGCGGCCAAACTTGTGCTTGGAATTCTTTCCTCCGTTTCATTTTTTGCGTCATTTGCGCCTCATCAAGGCCAATCCGTTTTGGTTGCGGCTTTGCCGCGTTATGCTCTCTTGCAGTCAATCCCTCTTGTTCCATCTTGCCACCAATCCCAGACCTCGGAGTCTAAGACCCGGCTTCGCGCCCGCCTGCCTGGGCCATTGACCTGATTTTCAGCAGGAGTCTGCAAAACGAACCGGATGTGATCCGCATCCCGCACGATGCCGCCTTCGTGCAATTCGAGTATGACGGCGGCACCGCCCGCCAACGCCCCCCGCCGGCGTCTCGCTCCACGAGTTCCCGCTTCCGGCACCGAAGAAGAACCAGCGCCGCATTGTGCTCTCCCGATCAATCCCTGCGAACATCTAATTTTTAACTGGCTGCGGTGGAATCAGAAACAAATCAACCTCCGGCGTGTTGTTAACTTGGAATGCGGCCGGAAAACCGAGATAGGCATGGTTGATCTCGCATCTTGAGTAGTTAGCCTCCCACCATTCATCGACGCGTTTCACGAATATGTCATCGGCTTCTCCTGGCTCGATCAGCGACGGAAAGGCATGTTTCAAGCAAAGCAGGACATTTTTGGCGGATGGGTTATTTCCGGCATTTCCGAAGGCTTTTATCAGCGCAAGCATTCCGTCCGGTCGCTTCGCGCTGGCCAGGTAAACTTCAATGCCGATCGGCGGACAATTGGTTGCCAGAAGGCGTCCCAAGGTTGAAAAGTCATCGTTGGCGATCAAACGAACGATGAAGGTTTTCGCCAAAATCCCGTCAAAATTCAGGCCCCATCCGTTTTGATCGATCAGGGAGAGGGGACTGGAGAGCAAGCGGGTCAATTCGCGCTGCCGCACGGCCGGCCCGATTCTGGCCATCGTTTTTTGCAGGGATAGATCTTCGGTGTCGACCTTATCGAACTTGGCCCTTTGCTCCACGGTCATTTTTGCAAATTCCTGTCGGTCCGTCTCAATCTGCCGACGATAATCCAGTTCGATGGCTGCTGTGGTTGGATATTCGGCACCCAAATTGACGCTCGAAAGGTTGGCGCAGGCCACCAACGTGAGACTGAGCACATAGAGGCCAAGGGGAAGGGTTGTTTTCATGACGGGCCGGTGCGCAAGCGGTCTGGCTTGCGGGCACGGATTTTGCAAGCCGGAAACGCAACTGCCAACGGCCTCCGCTTTGCCCGACTGATTCTTGACGGGGAGCGCGGCGGCGAAATCTATTTTTATCAAAACGATTCGGGGAAGAACGATGATCGCCGCCACAGAAATCTTGCTTCAGGTTTCTTTCGTCATCACCGTGAATCCAGCCTTACCATGCCAAAGTCCCCCGAAGTCGGTCTGCGCGTCGCCTCTCAACGAACATGAGATTATTTTACGCATGGGAAACCGGTTATGCAAGTGCCAATCACATGCGAAAATATGTTCGTTTCTTGCTAGGTCGCGCCCTTGGGCGCGGGTGGCCGCTTGTTACTTGGAACTTGATCCTTGCGACTTGGCGCGGGCGCGAGTCCGCGCTCTTCGCCCTTGTCTCCCTACTTCGCTTGGGCGCGCCGCTCGGTGCCGCCGATGCGGCGACCTTGGCGCCACCCGCCGCCCCGGTCGCGCCGGCGGCCGCGCCGGTGCTCAACGAAGCGATCCCCAATCTGCCTCCTCCGCCGAGCGCAACCGCCGAGCCGCACGTCAACACGGCGACGATTCCCTATCCACAGTATTACGACGATGCGCTGCTCGTCGGCCGCGGCAATATCCCGACCTTCAACCGGCTTCATGCCGCCAATGTCGCCCGTGCCAAACAAGGCGGCATCGACCTGCTGTTCATGGGCGACTCGATCACCCAGTTTTGGGCTTCCACCGGTCGCTCGGTTTGGGCCGCCAATTTCGCCCCGCTGCAAGCCGCCAACTTCGGCGTCAGCGCCGATCGCACCCAAAACGTTCTCTGGCGCCTGCAGAACGGCGAGGGCGAGGGGTTCCAGCCCAAGGTCGTCGTCCTGATGATCGGCACCAACAACCTCGGCCCCGAGGTGGACAACAAAACCCCGCGCAATTCCCCCGCTGAGATCGCCGCCGGGATCGCCGCCATCCTCCAAGAATTCCGCACCCGCTTTCCGACCGCCAAAACCCTCCTGCTGGGAATTCTCCCCCGCGAAGCAAAAGGCGACCCCGATCGCAAGGACCTCGAGGAGGTGAACCGCGATCTCGCTCAACTCGACGACGGCCGGCACGTGTTCTTCCTCGATCTGGGGCCGCGATTCCTGAATGCCGACGGCTCAATCAAGACTGCGCTGATGCAATCCGACTTCAGCCGCCAGTTAGGCAACCGCAACCTTTACGTCCATCCCAAGGCCGCCGGCTACCAAGTCTGGGCCGACGCGATCAAAGAACCCCTCTCCAACCTCCTCGCCGGCAAGGACCTCTATGGATTTCCGCTGCCGGACGACGTTAAAAAAAGCTGAGAACCAATCCTCGGCGTTCCCCCTCTTTCCGTTTTGCGACTTTTCGCGGCCAATCCGTTTTGATCGCGGCTCTTCTGCGTTCCGTCCTATTTTCCTGCAAACGCCGCATCATGCGCGCTGGTCATGGCAGGGTGGGGGGGCTTGGCCACGAAGATTCTCAAATTATCATGCATCCTTTCGCCCGATTGGGCGTCACAGGGTGGAGCGACTCTCACTAATTTGGCCGTCCGCCCGTCCGCCCCAAAGATTTTTTCTAAGAAAACCGCTTTGAAAGTGTCTTATACTCATCCGCCCCGTCACCCATGTGCGCCCGCCACCATTCCAGCCCTTTGCCGCTCCCTTCCAGCAGGGGTCCCGTCAGGCTGAATTTAGCTGCCGATCTTGCTTTACGATGCAGCGCCGCCCCGCCAATCTCACCCGCAGCGCCCTTCTCCGCCCTTCCTGGGGCCGCTAGTGTCACCATAACATCACTACCATGAGCACTGTCCCCGGCCCGGTGAATCCCGCGTCCAGCCCTGTCTCCGCGGTGGCCGATGCCACCGCCGTGTTTCGCTCCCAGGTCGGCCTCGCGTCCGCCCGCTACCGTCTCGAGCGCCTCGCGCGACTCAGCCGCCCGCTCGCGTGGTCCGTGGTGCTCGCCTTGATCGTCCTCTCCGTGCTCGCGCTCACCACCAGTCTGGCGGCCTGGGGTCCCCTTCTCGCGGTTGCCTCGCTCGCGTTGGCCGCGTTGGCCGCCTTTATCGTTTACCGGCAGGCGCCCAACCGGCAGGCGCTCTTCGTGCGGATCGATGCGCGCCTGCAGTTGCCCGATGCCGTCGTTTCGACCGGCGATTGGGAAGGATCCGCCGATGACGAGTGGCGCTCGCGCCAGCGGCAGCAAACCCTCGGCTTGTTGGCGCAGGTGCGCTGGTCCCAAGCGTGGCCCGTGCGGACTCCCGAGCGTCTCTGGCTCCCGATCGTTTCGGCGTTCGCCCTGATCGGCGGCCTGTGTTTCGTGCAGCATAATTGGAATGACCTTCAGCGCCAGATGACCCTCGCCCGGCAGCGCGCGAATCCCCTGGTCACCGCGACGCAGGTGAAACCGCTCGAGGAGGTCTTCAAGGATTGGGACAAGGCGCAGGAAATCGCCCCGTCCCCCGAGTTGAAGGAATTGCTCAAGGAGCTGCAACCGTTGCGCGCGGACATGGCCGACGGCAAAATGACCGAAAAAGATTTGCTCTTAAAAGTCAGCGAGGTGAACGCCCGCCTGCAGGCGGCGCAGGAAAAACTCAGCGAAGGCTCGATGGACCAGCAGGCCGCCGACCTCGCCAAGGCGCTGCAAAACCTCGACGGTCTCGGCGCCATGGCAGCCGCCCTCGAGCGGAAGGATTTTGCCGCCGCCAGCGATCAGGCGGAAAAAGCGGCGGAAAAATACGAAAAGGGCGAAGCCAAATTGCCCGAAGGCGCCAAAGCGCAGGAAGCCGCCGACAAACTGAACAAGGTCGCCCAGCAATTGCCAAAGTCGTCGTCGGCCGCCGCCGCGATGCAAAAAATGCAGAGCGGGCTCACCAAACAGGACAAATCAGCCATGGCCAATGGGACCAAGGATTTGGGCAAATCGATGGCCCAACAGGCGCTGCAGCAGGCCCAGAATCGCGATCTCGCCATGCAAATGGCCCAGTTGAGCAATTGGCGCGACAACATGGGCGACCAGGGCGATCAGGCCGATGGCCAGCCGGGCCAGGGTCAACCAGGTCAAGGCCAGCCCGGCAAGGGCCAGGGAGCCAAAGGTCAATTGGCGAAGGGTCAAGGTCAAGGCCAACAAGGGCAGGGGCAGGGCCAAGGCCAAGGACAAGGACAAGGACAAGGACAAGGTCAAGGTGAGAGTCAAGGGCAAGGGCAGGGCCAAGGCCAAGGACAGGGTCAGGGCCAAGGGCAAGGTCAGGGTGAAGGCCAGGGCCAGGGTGAAGGCAGCGGGCTCAGCCTCGCCGCCTTGGTCCAAATGCAATCGAACCAGCGCGGCGGCACCAAGGCCGGCGTCGGGGTCGATAACAACGACTATGGTGCCGCCACCAGCCTCGACTCGACCAAGAACAAGGTCACCGTCACGGGCCAGGCCGGCTCGGGCCACAGCGAGACCCAGACCGAAAGCACCAATGACCCGCATTTCGAGGGCACCGCCAGCGGCGTGAACCCGCAGCAGTTGGCCGCTTACGAACGGTTGTCCGAGCAGGCTTCGATCGACGAGAATCTTCCGGTGGCTGACCGCCAGGCGATCAAGAAATATTTTCAAACCATCCGCCCCGGCGATACCCACTAGCCCATCCCGCGGCTCCGCCTCCGCGCGCCGCGTTCACCACCCCGCCCGGCGCGTCCATGATCAGGCGCGCCGCGTTCACGATTTTGCGCTCTGCTTTCATTTTCACCCTCCTGTTCATCCCCCAGACTCAACCTGCATGACCACTCCCCCCGCCGACGCTGTCGGCCACGCCCTGTCTGTAGAAAACATCGAACGCCAAGCCGAGTCGTTTCGGGCCCGATTCGACCTGCTGAAAGCCGAGGTGCAAAAGTTCATCGTCGGTCAGGATTATGTGGTCGAGCACGTCATCACCTCGATGATCGCCGGCGGCCACGTGTTGCTGGAGGGCGTGCCGGGCCTGGGCAAGACCATGCTCGTGCGCTCGATCGCCAACGCCCTCACGCTTAATTTCCAGCGCATCCAGTTCACCCCCGATTTGATGCCCGCCGATCTCATCGGCACCAACGTCTTGATCGACGACGGCCACGGCCATCCGCGCTTCGAATTTTCGCCGGGACCGATTTTCTGCAACATGCTCCTCGGCGACGAAATCAACCGCGCCACTCCCAAGACGCAGTCCGCCCTGCTCGAGGCGATGCAGGAGCGCAGCGTGACGGTCTCGGGCAAAACCCGCAAACTGGAGGCGCCGTTTTTCGTGCTCGCCACGCAGAATCCCCTGGAAATGGAAGGCACCTATCCGTTGCCCGAAGCGCAGTTGGACCGTTTCTTTTTCAAGTTGGTCGTGCCCTATCCGACCGCTGCCGAATTCGAGACGATCCTCGACCGCACCACCGAGCGGAGCAGCCCCCAGGTCAACTCGGTCTTCGAGGGCCATGAGCTCGTCACGATGGGCGATTTCGCGCGCGGCGTGCCGGTCGCGCCCACCGTGCGCCAGCGTGCCGTGCAGGCGATCATGTGTACCCACCCGGAGACCGCCCTGGCCAGCGCCGAGGTGAAAAAATATGTGCGCTACGGCGCGAGCCCGCGCGCCGGGCAGGCCCTGATCCTCGCCGCCAAGATCCGCGCGGTGCGGGAGGGCCGCTACCATGTCGCGAGCGACGACGTCCTCCATTTTGCGGAAGCCGTCCTGCGGCACCGCGTGATGTTGAGCTTCGAGGCGCAGGCGGATGGGATCACGATCGAGAGCCTCCTGGCGAATTCGTTCAAGCAGTTGCGCCAGAGCTGGGAAAAATAGACCATCGTCCGCCCGCCGCCGTCCATGCCCGAAACCGCCGTCGATACGCTCTTCGAGCGCGACTTCCTGCAGCGCTTGGAGACGCTGAGCCTCGCCGTGCGCCAATTGGTGCGCGGCCGGTTGCGGGCGGAGCGCCGCAGCAGCCAGCGCGGCTCCAGTGTGGAATTCGCCGAATACCGGCAGTTCACCAACGGCGACGACTGGCGCTATATCGATTGGCACGCCTTCGCCCGTTGGCGCACGCTGGTCCTCAAGCTTTTTATCGAAGAGGAGGATCTCTACGTCCATCTGCTGCTCGATGGCACCGCGTCGATGGATTTCGGCGCGCCCGTCAAGTTCGACTATGCGCGCCAGGCGGTGGCGGGGCTGGGATACCTGAGCCTTGCCAACCTCGACCGGGTCTCGGTCATTCCGCTCGGGAGCGAGCCGCCGGCCTGGTGGTTGCCTTCGCGGGGCCGCCACCGGTTCCTGCCGATGCTCCGCTACCTCGCCGCGTTGCCGGTCACCGGCGCGGGGATGCCGCTGGAAACCGCCGCGCGCAAATGGATGACCCTGCGGCCCCGCCGCGGCCTCGTGATCGTGGTGAGCGATCTGCTCGGCGTCGAGCCGGGTGACGCGCTCCGCGCGCTCGACCGCATCCGCTACGGCCGGCACGATGTCGCCGTGATCCAGGTCCTCGATCCGGCCGAGGAGTCGGCTGGTGAACCGGGCGAATTCGAACTGGCCGATTGCGAATACGGTCATCGCCGCAAGGTGATTCTCGACCGCACCTCGGCCCGGGAATTCAGCGAGCGGTTCCAACTCTATCAGGATTCCGTCCGCTCCTATTGCCGGGCCCACCAGATTCCGCTTCTGCAGGTCAACACCGCGCTGCCCGTAATCGATCTGCTCTCGAAATCGTTGCAGAAGGGAGGCTTCGTCCGATGACTTTCCTGCTCCCCTTGGCCGGGATCCTCGCGGCGCTCGCCGTGCCGGTCATCCTCTTCTACCTGATTCGCCAGAAGCTGCGTGTCCGCACCGTCACCACGTTGCTCTTCTGGGAGAATCTCACCCCCAAGGTCCACAACCTACCCCTTTGGCGGAAGCTGCGCCGCCTGGTCTCGCTGCTCCTGCAGTTGATTCTGCTGGCGTTGCTCATCACCGCTGTCGCCCGGCCCATCCGGAAGGGCCAGTCTGCCCTGGCTTCTTCGCTGGTGCTCGTGCTCGACCCCTCGGTCACCATGGCCGCCAAGTCGGGCGAACGCACCAGGTGGCAGGACGCCATGGATAAGGCTTCGCATCAAATCGACGCGCTCGGCTTCGGTGACGAGGCCACGTTGATCGTCGCGGGCGATCAACCGCGTATCCTCTCTTCTTGGACCGGGCGGAAAGCGGAGTTGCACCGGTTGCTCGATACGCTCGTGATCGGCACGACCGTTACCGACATCCGGCCCGCGCTCCGGCTGGCGCAGAATCTCATCGTCAGCCGCCCGGGCGCGGTCATTGAGGTCATCAGCGACACGGTCTGGTCGGCCCAGCCGGACAAGGAACTCTTCGAGCATGTGACCCTCGACCTCATCGGCTCGACCGTGCCGAATTCGGGTCTCACGTTGCTGTCGGCCCGCACCATGCCGGCCGGGGCCGGCGATTTCGAGCTGGCCGCCAAGATCGAGCAAAACACCGGGGCGCCGGTTTCCGGGGAACTCACCCTGATGCGGAATGGGCAGATGATGGATGTCGTGTCGGTCACGGTTCCCGCCGACCACCCCTGGCAGAAGTCCTGGCGCGGGCAGACCACCGAAGCCGCCAATTTCACCGCGACTTGGAAGCCGCAGGGCAAGGCCGGTTTCGATCCCGATAAGCAGGCCAGCGCCCACCTCGACCCGGTGCGGATCATCAAGACCACGCTGGTCTCCCCGCCGCAGGGCTTTATCGAATTCGCCTTTGGCTCGCTCGGTTCGCTCGTGCGGGTCAAGCGGGTCGAGGCGATGCCGGCGGGCGGCGATGGGAGCGATCTCTATGTCTTCCACGCCGTGGCGCCCCCCGAGGGCTGGAACCTTGCGGGGAAAAGCACCGTGCTGATCAATCCCACTACGGCCGGCTTTTGGGGTCAGCCGGTAGGGCCGATCGACAAGCCGCTGGTCACCGACCAGGAGGAAAATGCGGCGGTCCTGCGTTTCGTGGATCTTTCCTCGGTGCAAATTCACAGCGCGACGGAGTTCAAGTTGCCGGAGGGCGCCAAAATCTACGCCGGTTCGTTCGGCAAGCCCTTGGTTTACGGTCACTGGGACTCCGAACCGCGCTGGCTCGTCCTGGCCTTCGATTTGGAGCAGTCCGACATGGTGTTGCGCACCGCCTTTCCGATCTTGTGCGCCAATCTCGTCCAGACCCTGCGCCCCGAAGCCGCGGCTGATCGCGGCGGGGTGCCCGGCCCGATCGCCACGCGCATGAAGTCCCTGGCCTCCTCCAGCGGCTCGGCCAACGCGGGCGTGGTGACCATCACCGGCCACTGGTGGTCGGTCATTCCGTTCTGGTGGTGGTTTGCGGTGGTCGGCTTTCTCCTCCTCCTGGCCGAGTGGTTGCTCTATACCCGGAGGGTGACCGAATGAGGCTTCCCTTCGAATTCACCTATCCGTGGGCGTTGCCGGCCCTCGCCGGCCTGCTGCTCGTTTGGTGGGCGGCGCGGGGCGCGATCGCCCTCTTCACGCCCAAGCGCCGGCGGTTGAGCTGGCTGCTGCGCAGCCTCGTCGCCCTCTGCATCGGCCTCGCCCTCACCGACCTGCGTTGGCGCAACCACACCGATCGGCAACATGTCGTCTGGCTGGTCGATGCGAGCCGGAGCGTCGGCCACGAAGGTCTCGAGGCAGCGACAAAATTCATCGCCGCGGCCAACGAGGCCGTCGCCATCCCGCGCCAGAGTATCGTCGCCTTCGCTGGCCAGGCCAGCGTCGTGCCCGACGCCGACGCGCTCAAGAAACTGAATCCCACCTCGGTCGCCGACACTTCGACCGACATCTCCCAAGCGCTGAATTTCGCTGATGCCAATTTCCCCGCCGGCTACAACAAGACGGTCGTGCTGTTTTCCGACGGGGTCGAAACGACCGGCGATCTGGCGCGGCAACTCACCAGCTTGCAAGCCCGCGGCATCCGCGTCCACACCGTGTTGGTCAAGCCGCCGGACAATCCCGAAGTCCTGGTCCGGTCGGTGACCGCTCCCCGTACCGTCGCCTTGCATGAACCGTTCCGCGTCACGACCGAGATCGTGAGCAACCGCGAGCAAACCGCCCAATTCGACCTCTTCCGCAACGCCATCAAAGTCGGGACCAAGGAAGTGACCCTGCACGTCGGCGTGAACCGTTTCGAAACCAATCAAACTATCGGCGAAGGCCAGATCGTCGAATATGTCGCGCAAGTCCGGGCTCCCCAGGACACCTTGGCGGACAACAACTCGGCGTCCACGGTGGTGCAGTCGCGCGGCAAATCCCGGATTCTCCTGCTGAGCGACAAGCCCGACCTCTCCAAGCCGCTCTTCCGGGCGTTGGAGCCGGAAGGCGTGGAACTCGACGTGCGGCCCTCCACCGGCGCGCCGGTCGATTTCGCCGATCTGCAAAGCTTCGATCTCGTGATCATGGACAACGTGCCCGCCACCGAGCTGTCCGGAGCCCAAATGAAGCTCATGGCCAGTTACGTCAAAGATTTCGGCGGCGGTTTTATCATGCTGGGCGGCGACAAGGCCTTTGGGCTCGGCGGTTATTACCGCACTCCGATCGAGGACCTGCTGCCGGTGCGGTGCGATTTTCAAAAGGATAAGGAGAACCCTTCCCTCGGCATGTTGATCATCATCGATCATAGCGGCAGCATGAGTTCCCAGAACAAGATGGAGATGGCCAAGGAGGCCGCCAAGAGCGCCGTCGAGCTCTTGTCCCCGCAGGATTACATCGGGGTGATGGCCTTCGACACCACGGCCTACTGGGTGTCGCCCTTCGAAAGCGCCACCGACAAGGCGGGCGTCGAAAGCAAGATTGCCACCATCCAGCCGGGCGGCGGCACGAACATCGCTTCGGCCTTGGAGATGGGTGAGGAGGCGATGCGCTCCGTGCCGGCCAAGATCAAGCACGTCGTCTTGCTCACCGACGGCCAATCGCAGCCCGGCCAGTTCAACGAGTTGATCAACAAGATGGTCGGCGGCCAGGTGACCGTCAGCACCGTGGGCGTCGGCACCGACGCCGATCAAAACATCCTGCAACAAATGGCGGAGTGGGGTCACGGCCGGTTTTACTTCACCGATAACCCGCAAAACATTCCGCAGATTTTCGCCCGCGAGACCATGATGGCTTCGAAGTCTTCCCTGCAGGATTCGCCGTTCCAGGCCAAGGTGGTGCGTTCGGCGGAATTCCTGGACGGTATCCCTTGGGATACCGCGCCGTATCTGTTGGGCCAGGTGCTGGTGAAGGTCAAACCCACCGCCGACCTGTGGATGGTTTCCGAGCGCGGCGATCCCCTGCTGGCCACCTGGCGTTATGGGCTGGGCCAGACGGCCGCCTTCACCTCCGACGCCCGCGCCCGCTGGGCCGGCGAGTGGATCAAGTGGGAGGGCTTTTCCAACTTTTGGGTGCAGTTGACCCGCAAGTTGCGCCGCCCGGCCGAGCTCAAGAATTTTCCGGCCACCGTGACCAAGGAAAACAACGGCTTCCGACTCAAGGTTGACGCCGTCAACGAACAAGGCGGCTACCTCTCCGATCTCGAAGGCGAGGCGATTGTCATCGGGCCCGACAAAAGCGATAAAAAATATCCGTTGGATTTGACCGCCCCCGGGCAATTTGAAGCCTTCTGGCCGACGAAGGACCCGGGAGCTTATTACGCGCAGGTGGTGTTGAAGCGCGATGGCCAGGAAGTCGAGCAGCAGGCGGTTGTCGCCACCCTCGGCTACCCCGATGAGTTTCTCCTCCAGCCGCCCGACGAGGCGATGCTCCGCCAACTGGCCGCCGGCACCGGGGGCAAATACAATCCCGCCCCGGCCGACATCCTGAATGGCGATCCGCGTCAAGCGGAAGTCCAAAGCGAGCTCTGGCCCTGGTTACTGGGCTTGGCGCTCCTGCTCTTCGTGGCCGACGTTGCCGCCCGCCGCTGGCCCGAAAACGACGCCCCCCTCCGCCCCGCCCGCAAGCGCGCCTGACCACTTCGGTCTTTCCCTGAACTACGCGTAATCCGACTGCCTCGGGGCGGACCAAACCGACGAGTTCTTGCTCACAAACACCGCTTCCATTAGCCAAAGAATTCCATGCCGGGGACTGCGGTTCAAATCGGTGATTTCAACCAGACGGTAGCCATGGTCTTCCATGAATCGAAAGACCGACTGCCAGGTGTTTTCAAAGGTCGGGCAGCAGACCGCGCATTCCACGAAGATAACCTCGGTTTTCCCCAGCAACGTCGAGGCGCCCTGCAAGGCCTTGAGATCGAAACCCTCGGCATCGATTTTCACCCAGTCGGGCATCCTCGCCTCACCGGCCACGACGCCATCAAGTGAAACGACTGGAACCAACAATTGTTTGTGGCCTGGCGCCGCCGGCCCCGCCTTGCCCGGCACGAAGCTGGCACTGTGATCATGTTCAGGAATGTTCAACAGGAGCTCACCAGCGCGGTCGCTCACTCCGGCAGTTTTCCACCGCACGTTGGGCTTCGCGAGCAGGTCGCTGGAGAAAGCCTTTAGACTCTCCTGCGGTTCGATCATCAGGCATTCCGACTGGGGAAACCAGCGGAGGAATGCCCTGGTCCAGGCTCCATGGTTGGCCCCCACATCGATGATGAATGACGGCGGCGGCCGGAGTGCCCGCCAACTTTTAAAAAAAATCTCCAGCGGGCCGAGCTCGGGAGGGTGGTACCGGCGAAACTCATATCCCACGGATCGTAAGGTGGCCTTGATGGCGTTCTTTAGCATAAATTCGGTGATAAAGGGTTCGAATAAGCAAGCGCTGGGTTGAGCGTTGAAAGGCGTCCCCAGTCGGAAGGCGAGTCAAAAAAGCGACCACTCCCAGTTTTCATTCGGATCGCCTGGCCCCTGAGCGAGGGCGCGGGGGCATGACCGAAGGGGGCAGGTCTTCATTTCATTTCTGAATAGAAAAAGATGTAAATCTTATCCCCGGCTGGCGTATCACCCACCTGCACGGGGATTCTAAATGGTCCGCTGCTTCGGGATATTCTTTCGGTTTGCGTGGTCCACGGGGCCAGCGCACCGACACTTTGGTCTGGCGTTCTCCCTCCATCTTTTGAAGGCCAAATGACAAATTGATCGGCCGACTCCCTGCCGTTGGCGTCGGCCACGGCCGACTGAACATCGGCCAGTTGCGCCTCGCCAATTGGCGTCAACCCTCGCTCCTCTGGAAACCTCGAAGGGGCCATGCGATGTTTTCCCGCGTTGGCAATCTCCGCAATGTGCACTCTCGCATCGTGCAGCGCTTGCTCAGAGGCAGAATCCCAATTCTGGGGACCGCCCGGGGTGAGGCCAGGTTTCAATGCCGGATACACGCCAGACGTCTCGTTGAAAACAATCCCTTCGATGTACCTCGCTTGGGCCTCAGTTGACGAATTGGTCGTCGGTGGTTGTAACGGTCGCAACAGGCTTGGTGGCGAAGTTGAAGGCGGCCTGTGGGGGAACCACGGGCCGGCACAGCCGGCCAAAAGTCCCGCCAGGGCAAAGAGCGCCACCCTGAGGGCCCGGAACAGCGAGCTGGCGGGCTGGGAAGTTCGCATGGTCGGTAAAATGGGTCGTGCCCAACTTTGCGGTTGTCCCCCAATTGTGTCGAGTATTGTCGTGCCCTTTTAGGGCTCATTTTTTTCGCGCCTTTTGCGCCTTTTTGCGGCCATTCTTTCCCCGGATGCTATCCCGCCGCAAATTCATCGGTGTCCTCGCTGCGCTCCCCAGCGTCGGCTACGCCGCCGCCCAGGCGGCTGCGGCGGCGGGCGACGACGCCCGGATCGTCAGCGCCCGGATTCATCCCGCGATCGGGATCGCCCGGGTCGGCAACAGCCTCGACGGATTTTTTCTCGCGCCCGAGGTTTCCGATGCCCGCCCCCTCCCGCTCGGCGGCTACCGCGACGCCACCGGGGCAATCAAACGCCAGGTCGCGCGCTTTCGAATCTATGGCTACGACTCCGCTGGCGCGGTCGTGCGCGAACTCACGGCTGACGACGCCACCATCGTTTGGACGGCGCATCTCGCGAACAAGAAGGCCGCTTGGTATGAGTTCCTCCGCGCTTTCGATCTTCCGGAAGTGAGCCAGCCGGGCGCCCTGTTCTCCCGCCGGCGCAACGAGTTCACCCTGTGGCCGAATCGCGGGCAACTCGTGATCGATCCTGGTCCGCGCTCCATCCAGGGCCCGTCCGTCCAGGGTCCGTCCTATCGGTTCGACACCGGGCGGTTTTTCAAGCTCGCGGTTCCGCTTGGGGAATTGCGCACGGACGAACGCGGGCGTCTCCTCGTCTTTGGCGGCTCCGGCCTTGCCCGCTCCGTCGACGGGATCGATCCCGTGGAAGTCTCGAACAACGACGGCTGGCACGACGACAGCTCCGATGGTCCGATCGAGGCCAAAGTCACGCTGGCCGGCCGGGAGATTCCGGTCGAGGGCGCGTGGGCCGTCGTGGCCATGCCCAACTATGCCCCGGCGCTGAAGTCCGTCCGCACGGTGTATGATCTGCTCTTCGACCTCGCGATTGCCTGGGGCTTCGAAGCGCCGCCGGCGCAAGTCTCATTCACCCGGCACATCGCCCCGATTTTCCGCCGCCTCACCGCGCTCCAATGGGTCAACGCCGGCATCGCCGCCGAGTTTGGCGTGGGCCAGACCTACGAAGCCGGCGCCTTGCTGCCCAAGCTGGCCGACGCTTCCGAGGGCAATCGGGAATTCCGCCGGCAAATCCACCGGCGCTTCCGCAATCCGGCCACGGGAGTTTCCGGTCTCGGCGGCAAGCTCTGGCCGCCCCTCTATGGCGATAATTGGGAAGGCCTCAATAATCAGGAGGCCGATGTCACCATGCGCATCGCCGACACCATGCACGCGCTCTCTCCCACCCAGCTCGGCTGGTTGGCCAAGTGGGCCGAAGGCGGGTTTCTCGACGATCACGCCACCGCACCGCCGCCCCCCGGCTCGCTGGACGAGGTGTCGCCCGCCGAGCGGCCGGCGGCGCTCGACCGGGCGGCGCTCGATTTCTGTCTCGCCGATTCCTTCCACCCCGGCATCGAGCTCACCTGGATCCTCCGCCGCCGTTCCCTCTGGAGCGGCTGGATGCGGCTTCGCCGACGTCCGGCCGGGCAGGCCGAGCCCGACTACGGCGCGACGATGGAGGCGCGCGCGGCCCTGGCCGAGCCAGGTCCATTGAGCGCTTCCGGGCCCGGCGACCTGACCCGCTGGATGGCGGTGCCCTGGCAGACCGATGCCGTGAGCTGTCTGTATGGCTATGACAACTACAAGACCTCGACGACCCTGCCCTCGTTTTGGCCCGCCCGCGTGCCGAATCAGGTCTTGACTGAGGCAAACTGGCGGCGGTCCGTCGATCCCGCGCTTCCGCTGGCCCAGCGCCAGGCGGCCTTTGCCGCCCGGCACAACTGGTATCGCGTCTTTTCGACGCCGGAAGACGGGGCCGCCATGGTGCGCGACTGGCCCAAGCTCGGGATGATCGAGGAGCGCCCCGGCGCCCCGGACCTCCCCGGCCTCGCCGCCCCGATGCTCGTCGAGACCAAGCCCGGCCTCCACGTCCCGGAAGACCGAGCGGCGCCGTGACGCGTTGGTCGATCTCGGTTGCGATCGCAACCGCGACGACGCTGAAATTCCCTTGGAATGTCCTCTGAATCGAAAGGCCCCGATCAAAGCCAGTCAAACGCGCCGCTTTTCCCCGGGGCGACGTTCCTCATTCCGCGAATCTCCCGGCAGCATCTGCTGACGATGGGGCTCGCCGCCATTTTCGGCGCGCTGGTCGCCGGCGGTTACGGCATCGTTCACGACCAGATCACCTATTCGATTTCACCGGAGTATTTCGCGCGGGTGAAGTTTAAGCAGTTTGCCGCCGCGGATTTCGGGCTGCCACGGCGCGTCTTCGTTGGCGAGATCGGGTTTCTCGCGACTTGGTGGGTGGGTTTTATCGCGGTATGGTTTCAAGCCCGCCTGGCTTTGCCCGCCTGGCCGCAGGCCGTCGCCCTGCAACGGGTCCGCGAGGGAGTTGCGATTGTTTTTGCCTGCGCGCTAGTCGGAGGCTTGGTAGGCTGCGGCCTTGGCTTTGCGGAGCGCCCCGCATCGCTCGCGCTCGCGTTTCGCAACTACGGGGACGAGATCGGCGTAAAAGATCTCCGACATTTTGTGGTCGTGGCGTTCATCCACTACGGCAGTTATGGCGGTGGTTTGATCGGCCTCTTCGGCTCGCTGCTCCGCCTCCGCTGGTTGAAATCGCGCCGCTAGGCGCCGTCCCTCTCTTTCATCCTATTGAGTTTGAAAATCCGATTCGCGTTCATCTGCATCGGCCTTTTTTCCGATTCCGAACCCCAAAATCCGTTCTGAAAGGCGGCGATTGCCGCCGATCAGATATTCGCGTCCATTCGCGTCCATTCGCGGGGAGGATCGACTGCCTTAGTCCGTCTGGCGGGTCTGCCCTGAACCTGTCGAAGGGTTCAAATCCGCTCTCCAGTTGACTCACCGCGCGGTCCCCTCGCTTACGCCGGTCAGATAAGCCGCGAAGTCCGGGTCTTCGCCTTCGAGCAGGGTCGGCAGCATTTGCCGGAAATCCTCGCGCCGCGCCCAAAAGCGCATGAAATCGGTCCAACTGGCTTGCAGCCGGATGACCTCCTCGCTCGGCTTGTCCTCGAAGAAGAGGAGAAGGAATGCCTGTTCGAAGACCGAGATCAGTTTCTCATAAAGGATCCGCCGCCGGGTCTCGCGATTGGGATCGGTCCCGATCTTGGTTTCGGTCCAGATATCCGGGTTTTCGAGCATCCGGTCGAGGAACAGTTGGTAGGCCTCGTTCAAATCCAGATACAGCTTTTGGTCGCGGTCGCGCGCTTCCCGCCGTTGCTCGACCACCCAGGCCCAGACGGCCCAGCACCCCACCGGAATGCCGAGCACCTCCGCCAGGTTGGCGCCCACCTGCAGCAAATCTGCGACATTTTGGTTGATCATAAGCGAGAACCTAGTCCATCCCCCAATTCCCCGCAAGCCCAGGCCGGTCGGCCCGCCTGCCCTCAGCGTATCCCACTTTCTAGACGGGCAGCCATCGCGTGCCGCCCGGACGACTATTGGCGGTTTGGATCGCCTGCCTTAAGTTCGTTTCGGCCCAATCTGCGGGAATCTGCCTCAATTCTACGAGATCTCCGTCTCCCAAGCCTTCTCCGAAATTCGCGTTCATTTGCGCCGCGCCCACCATAGCTTCAGCGACGGAGGGTCCATTCGTGGTTCAAACTCCGAGGCTTTCGGATCGTCTGCCTTGGTCTGTTCTGCGTTAATCTGCGTCCGCTGCCCCATCGGCGTTAATCTGCGGTAAAATCCGTTGATCGACTCCGCCCGCCATAAGTCTTGACCTTTTTTCGGGCCGACCCCGATTACCTACCCTGCAATGCCGCCCTCGAATCCCACCCCTCCGCCCGGCGAAATGCCTCTGGACGCCGCCTCGCGGTTCCGACGATGGTGCGCCTCGCCAGCGTGCCGGATTATCGTGGGGAGCGCGCTGGGGGCAGCCGCCCTCGCGTGGTTCTTTTTCACGCCGCATTTCTGGTTGTGGGCCGGGGTGGAGAAGAGCGCGACCAAGCTACTCTCGCAGCAGCCGGAGTTGAACCGCGCCCATTTTGTGCTCCAACAGGTGCAGGACCCCTGGCAGCGCATCGACGACCCGTCCAACCGCGTGATCGAGTGGCGCCTGTTTTGGCCGATCGTGGCGCATTACACCTGGATGCCCGACAAGGTGCTGTTGGCCATTCCGATGTTGGGCTGCCTGCTGGCGCTCGGCGTGGTGGGAAGTTTGGTGTGGCGGGCGACCGCCGACCCGTGGGCGGTGGCTGGCGCCGCTTTGCTGGCCGCCACCTCGTCATGGTTTTTCGTTTCCACCGGCTGGCTCGGCTACTTCGACTCCTGGCTCATGGTCGGGCTGCTGCTGGCCAGCTTTGCCGAGTCGCGCTCGATCCTGATCGCGACTGCCCTGGTGACACCCTGGATCGACGAACGCTTTTTGCTCGCGCTGCCGCTGTGCCTCGCGGTGCGGGCGCTGGGGGCCGATGGCCGGCCGCCGCGCGATGGGCGGGCTTGGCGCGGCGACGCCGTCGCGTTGGCGGCGGGGATCGTGCCGTATGTTGCAGTGCGGCTCGGCGCCGAGATTTTCCATGTGCGCGAAACCAGCGCGGCCTATTTGAAAATTCGCGGTTTTTCCACCATTCCACTCGACCGAATGGCGAGCGGACTATGGCAGGGCGTGCGCCTGGGCTGGATCTGTTTGGTCGTCGGTCTGCCGCTCGCTTTTCGGCCCGGCCTGCGTGCCGGTTGGTTAAACGTCGCCCTGGCGCTCGGGCTCTCCGCCGGGTTGGCGGTCAACGTGATCGTGGCGGACGATTTCAGCCGGTCCGTTTCCGTTGTTCTGCCAGCGTTGGTCGCCGGGCTGGTGCTCGCCTGGAAAAAATGGCCCGTTCAGGCGCGTGCGGCCCTGCCCTGGATTTGCGCCGGCAATCTCTTGTTGCCGGCCAAGCACGTGATTTCGCTCTATGACGAGCCGCTCTATTATTTCTATGCCGAGTGGGAACACTACGAGCACAAGCCCGACATCGCCAACCCACTGATCAACAACAATCAGGGCCAGGTCGCGTACCAGGCCCAGCATTACGTCGAAGCCCTGAATTATTTCGAGGCGGCGTTGCAGTATGACCCCGATTTTCCCGAAGCCCTGGCCAATCGCGGCACGCTGCTCTATCAAACCGGGCACCATCCGGAAGGCCTGGCCGACCTGGACCGGGCGTTGAAGGCCAAGCCCGATCTTTTCGAGCCCCACTTTTTCCGGGCGCGGGTCCGGCAGCGCGATGGCGACCTGGCTGGGGCGCTGGCGGATGTGCGGGCGGCGATCACCCAGGCGCCGGTGGACTGGCCGAGCCGCGCCGAGGCCGATCAACTCGAGCGAACCCTCATCCCGGCCGCGCCGCTCGAACAGGACAAGAACGGCAAGGCGGCGTATTTGGCCGGACGCTATCCGGAGGCTCTGAACGATTTTGACGCCGCGCTGCTCGCCGATCCGGGCTTCGCCGAAGCCCGGGCCAACCGCGGGACCTTGCTTTACCAGACTGGGAAGCATGAGGAAGGGCTGGCCGACCTCGACCGCGCCTTGCGGGAAAAGCCTGAATTACCCGAGCCTCATTTGTTTCGTGCCAAGATCCGCCAGCGCGAGAAGGACTATGCTGCCGCGCTCGACGACGTGCGCGAGGCGCTGCGCCAGGCCCCCGCCGATTGGCCGGGCCGCGCCGAGGCCGAGCAGCTCCTGCGCACCCTGGTCCCGGCGGCGTCCTTGGCGGCGAACAATCGCGGCCAGGCGGCGTATCTGGCCAAAAACTACGACGAGGCGATGGCCGGGTTCGAAGCAGCGCTGCAGCTCGATCCCACCTTCGCGGAGGCGCGGGCCAATCGCGGCATCCTCTATTATCAAATGGGAAAACATGCGGAAGGCATCGCCGACCTCAATCAAGCCTTGCAGGCGAAACCCGGTTTGTTCGAATCCCGCTTTTTTCGGGCCAAGATCCGCGAAAGCCAGCACGATGCCGTTGGCGCGCTGGAAGACCTGCGGGTGGCGCTGAGCCTCGCACCGGCCACCTGGGCGAGCCGCGCCGAAGCCGAAGCCCTGGTGAAATCCCTCAGCACCCCCCAACCCACCAAATGAGGTCGGATTTCCCGGGGGTAATTCGTCCAGAGTAATGGGTCTGCCGGTCTCAAGGAAATGGGGCCGAATCTGATTCTCCGATTCGCGCCGTGCCCTCCATAGCGCCTGGGCGACGGAGGGTCCATTCGCGGGGAGGCTCGACTGCCTTGGTCTGGATCCGTTCAATCTGCGTCAATCTGCGAGCATCTGCGGTTAAACTGTATTTCCGTTTTTGCGCCCCTTTGTGACTCTTTGCGGCCAATAATCCGCGGATTGGATTCGTGTCCATTCGTGGTTCAAATCCGTCCTGATCGCCTGCCTTGGTCCGTCTCCGAAATCTGCGGGAATTGTTTTCACCCCGATCTGGTCGTGGCTGCCCCAATCTCCGAAACTTCCGACCTCAATCTCCCCGTTCTAAATCTGTGTTAATCTGCGTCCTCACCGCCTAAATCTGCGTTAATCTGCGGTAAAAATCCTTTTCAGCACGCCTTCATCCTTTCCGCCCCTTCCGCCCTCTCCCATGATCCTCTGCCCGGAACAATCCCCCATTCCGAAAGGCGGCATTGCCCGCCTGATCCGACCATTCGCGTCCATTCGCGTCCATTAGCGGGGAGGATCGATTGCCTTAGTCCGGAAAACTCCTGTTCTCTGCCCTGGTCCGGCTACTTCCCTTTCACTTCGTCGTTGGTCTTGATCACATTGAGAAACTCCACCGGGGCGAAATCGTCCGTCAGCAACTTGACCGACCCGGCATCGACCTCTTTCTGCGGGATCGGGATGTGCTCCTTGAGGACTTTGGCCATATCGAGCTTCCCCCCGAACGGCTTGCTCAGCTCGGCGGCGTCGGGCCATTTGGCCGGATCGACGATCGACGGGGTTTTGTATTTCACGGCGAAGGCGATCACGTTGCCAGTGAGCCGGCCGTCGGGATCGGTCGAGTTGAACAGCACCAACTGCGGAAAAACGCTTTCAATGGTCTTGAGGTCGGAGTCATAGAGCTCGGTGCCATTGTGGAGATTGCTGACGAACACTCCGCGGTCGGCGAGCCGGTCGGCGCATTCCTGGTAAAACTCCTGGGTCTTGAGATGGGGCGGCACGAAGCCCCCGCGAAAGGCGTCGAGGATGATCCAATCCCATTTGCCGGTGTCGCGTTTCACATACATCCGCCCGTCCGCGATCGTCACGGGAGTCTTGTCGGTGGGTTTGAACTCCAGGCGGCTCTGGCAGAGTTGGTAAACGGTGGGATCCAGCTCGACCGTCTGCAGCGTCGAATCGGGGAAGCTGTGGGCAAACAGGCGAT
>Ga0207007_1124_pt1 | contig 21026 bp, 19 predicted proteins | sample Alteio_BWMinCont_85_FD_153487 | JGI IMG/M metagenome (GOLD analysis project Ga0207007, IMG submission 153487) | Enriched cells from forest soil in Barre Woods Harvard Forest LTER site, Petersham, Massachusetts, United States -... | ecosystem: Environmental > Terrestrial > Soil > Temperate forest >...
CGCAATAAATTCGTATACTGATGCGATGACACTGCAAGACCTCACTCTGATAGAATCACAGGTTCAACAAATTTATTAGTGGATTGCAAAGAGCAAGCGATTCTCCGAAATGCTGCACTACGCGCACCCGTAATAATAAAAATAAACACTCAACGAAAGGCCACCGCCCATGGATAGCAATTCCGATAAAGCCGAGCAGACCAAACAAGAGTACAAATCGTATAAATGTACGATATGCGGTTATGTCTATGACGAAAAAGCGGGCTGTCCTCAAAGTAAAATGGTAGCAGGCACGCATTGGGAAGATTTGCCGTGGGATTGGGAATGCCCGGATTGTGAAGGCGGCAAAGAGGCATTTGAGCAGGTTTGACACTGTCGCTGTAGCATTCATTTGCAGCTTCAATTCGCAGGTTTGCGTTGGTTCGTGCTGGTTTGATTTCCTCCTTCTTTAATCCTGTTCAAGGGTAGTGTGCTGAATTTTCACGACAGCCCGCTACCACGAGCCTGTTCCGCGTTGCCGGCTTGTGTCAAAACACTAATGTATCGTCTCTAAATATCCTCAATTTTGTAACGAAATGCGCAAAGTAGACTAAACCGCTACCCGGCGATGCGGATTTTGGTTGATAATTTTGTCCTGTTCGACTTTGCTGGCTTAAATGATAAGTTGGCAAGGTATTCTTGGCGTGTAAACTATGCCATCCAATTCCAATTTGATTAATCCCGATAGAAAAGTTGGCCACGGCCGACCGGGTCTGAAACTGCGTATGAAAATGAGCCAGTCCATGGCAGGAGTGTTTAGTGTTTCCACGGTTTAGCATAGTAAAACAGCGCTCGGCGACGATAGATACTGTTTTATTGAATTTGAGCTGGGGCACTTTGGTGTTGGGCTTCACGATCTCCAGAAAACCACTGGAATTCGATTTCGAAGACGAGCTGTATCCGCATCAACGCACACGCAACACGATCGCCATTGCATTCATGGTGCTTGTGCATATCATCGTGGCCTATCTGCTGTTAACAAAAAAAGTAGAACATCCATTAAAGCAGGGCGAGAAAGATGGGCAGCTGGTGTTCCTTGATCTGCAGGCCAAACAGCTTGCCGACAAACCGAAGCCACCAAAAACACAGCCGCAGAAAAAAGCACAACGGCTGGCGTCGCGACCCAATACGATTACCGAATCCAAACCTGCTGTCGAAAGTATACAAAGTATTTCACCGGTTGCCGCCGCTCCTGTGGTTGACACGATGAGTCAGATAGCGGCCGCCAGAGAGCGTCGCCGCGCACTGGAGGAAGAAGCCGCCAAAGAAAATAGCGAAGCGCAGGCTGCCAGTCAGGGGCCCTCCGAAAATGATGCGGCCATGGCGCGCATCAAGGCGAATATTCAGGCGGCCAATTACAACAAAAAAGGTAACGGTGGCGTATTCCAGATTACGCATATGGGTGTGCAGACCGGTACCTTCCTGTTCCGCGGCTGGACCAACTCGCCGGGAGAAAGTACGCGTCAAACCTATGATGTCGATGCAGGTATCGGCGGTGACGTGAAGCTTGCCATCATCCGTAGAATGATCCAGTTGATCCGTGATCGGTTTACCGGCGACTTTACCTGGGTGTCGGACCGACTGGGACGCGACATTACATTGTCAGCGCGACCGAAGGATAACGCCGAACTGGAAGCGTTTATGATGAAAGAATTTCCGGATCACGCCAACTAGTTTGAATTTGCGCTGGTTAGACTACTGGCGCGGTGATCGGGATTTCAATAATAAACTCGGTACCCAGACCGACTTCCGAATTGACCTTGATCGATCCGCCGAGTATGCGGTGGACGATATTGTCGACGACGTTCAATCCCAGTCCGCTGCCACCCTGACCAAATTTCGTCGTGAAAAACGGATCGAAAATATGCTTGATACTGGCTTCGCTGATGCCGTTGCCATTGTCTGAAAAATGAATTTTTATACTATCAGCATTAGCCGGTACCGCGCTGATTCGGATTGTGCCGGCTTCGCGTCCTTCAAAGCCGTGCAGTACCGCGTTATTGAGTAAATTGATAATGACCTGACTCAGCGCACCCGGAAAGCTATCCATGACGATTGTTTCGGCTATGTCAGTTTCCAAAACGTAGGGCGTATTTTTTAACGTATGCTTTAGTGTCAGCAGGGTTTCCTTGATCACGAAAGACAGATTGAAGCTGCGGCGCCGTTCTGAAGATTGATCGACGGCGACCTGCTTAAAACTCTGGATTAATTCAGACGCGCGCAACAACGATGACTCAACCATCTGGCTGCCTTCTTTGCACAGCTTAAGAAAATTATTCAGAGCGGAATGGGTCAGCCTTCCGTTGACTGCCTGTGATGAAAATTCGTTGACGATTTCGCGTATCGTGCTTGCCGTGACCAGAGCGTTGCCGATAGGCGTATTAATTTCATGGGCGACCCCCGCCACAATTGCACCCAGACTGGCCAGCTTTTCTGATTTCACCAGATTTTCCTGGGTTTCTTTGAGTACCTTGATATTGTCTTCAAGGCTCAGTTTGGCCAGATTGAGATCGCCGGTGCGCTGCTCGACCCTGATTTCCAGTTCACGATTCAATTCGGACACTTCCTGCACCTTCGACTTGATCGCATCCGACATCAGATTGAAGTTGTGGGCAACATCGCTTAATTCATCATTCCCTTTTTCAGGAATCTTCAGTTCGTAATGGCCTTCCGCAATTTTCTGACTGGCCAGTTTGAATATCGACAATTGGCGAGTGATATGTAAACCCGACAGAGACAGCGCAACAAAACAAAACAGGATGACGATGGTAGTTAAAATCAGGGAATGCAGTTGACTGCGCTCCATGGCTTCGACCAATGCACCGGTTGCGAGTCCGTATTGGATATAGCCGATTTCATTGTGTCCCAGTAAAACGGAGTCACGTATGTGCAGCATGCCGCGTTTGGCTGCGACCTCATAATTGGGCGGGGTATCCGGCGCAGGCAAGCGGGTTTGTTTGGCATCGGTGTTCATCAGGATAGCGCCGTCACTATCGACTACGGCGATATAAACGATACCGCTCGTTCCTTTCGGATCTAACATTTCGGTGAAAAATGTCTGCAGGGTGTGCAGATTGTTCTCGGCCCCGTTACTTGAAGACGCTACGGCGACATTGATCAGTTGGGAACTTTGGCTAACCGTAGTTAAAATATTTTTCAGTACTGTCGATTCCAGCGTTCGATAACTGATCAGATAATTGCCGGTGCTGAGCAACGCAAAGGCAATCAACACCGCCACCATTAATTTGGTAGTGAGTGACAGCTTGTGGCCAGCCTTGTTTTTTTCGCCGGTTTGAGAAAGTTGAGGGTCCAAGTTAAAACCAATTTGAAAGAGCCGCGGAAGTGAAACTGGGCATGGATGACCACGATTTTAATTGCCATAATGCAAAAGACAATTTAGCCGTAATAATTATTCAACGCAAGCACGGAATTCATAATGCAGACACGCCTGACGTGAATCAGATACAAAACTATCGGTGGCGCGACACTTCATAAGCTGTGTAGAATCACTGGATGTCTGAATTCGAACTTATCCAACATTATTTTACGGAGCGCCAATCTGCTGCTCTCACCATTCCACTGGGCATAGGCGACGATTGTGCACTGATGACTGCTGGCCACGGCATGCAATTGGCGATTTCGACCGATATGCTGGTAGAAGGGCGTCATTTTTTTGCCGGCGCCGACGCGCGGATGCTGGGACACAAATCGTTGGCGGTGAATTTATCTGATCTTGCCGCGATGGGCGCAGAACCACGCGCATTTACGCTGGCATTGGCACTACCAGATGTCGACTCAGGCTGGTTGCATGATTTTTCAGCGGGAATGTTTGATTTGGCTACGGAACATCAATGCCAGCTTATCGGCGGCGATACGACCAAAGGTCCGCTCAATATTTGCATTACCGTATTTGGCGATATTCCGGCAGGGTTGGCATTGCGGCGTGACGCTGCACAGTTGGATGATGATATCTGGGTGTCCGGTCAGTTAGGTGATGCCAGACTGGCTTTAGCCGGGTATTTGCAGCAAGCCACATTGTCGCAACCTGATCTTTTGCAGGCTGCGTTGCGGCTGCACAGGCCCACTCCGAGGATTAAATTGGGATTGGCATTGCGCGGTGTGGCGCATGCTGCAATCGATCTGTCTGATGGCCTGATTGGCGATCTTGGTCATATTTTGCAACGTTCAGGTTTGGGCGCGACGCTGCGTTGCGACGACCTGCCGACAGGTGACCTGCTGCGCAAGCAATCCAAAGCGTTGCAATATGAATTCGCCTTATCCGGCGGTGATGACTATGAATTATGCTTTACCGCCGCACGCGGCAATCGCGACGCTGTGCTAAAAGCCGCGGAACAGGCGGCAACGCCGGTCACCCGTATCGGCACTATGGATGCGAAACCTGGATTACGTTTTGTCGATGCCAGCGACAATGTACAGACTTTCTCTTTCAAATCATTTGATCATTTTCCAGCATGAATACTGTTATTGATGCCCCCCCCAAAATCAGACCAAGCGCTGCATTTATGCTGTCCCATCCGTATCATTTCATCGCACAGGGATTTGGCAGCGGCTTATCTCCGGTTATGCCGGGAACGATGGGAACACTGCTGGGCTGGATACTGTACGTGGTGCTAAGTGCGCGTTGGCCGACGGTATTTACACCTGCACATTGGGCATGGATTATCGGTATGGGATTTGTAGTGGGCGTTCACGTGTGCGAACAAACCGGCCGCGCATTGGGCGTTGCCGATGATGGCAGCATGGTGTGGGACGAAATCATCGCCATGTGGCTGGTTTTGTTACTGATTATGCCGGCAGATTTTATTACCCAGTGTTGGGCATTCTTTTGGTTCCGCGTTTTTGATATGGTCAAGCCGCCACCGATTGCTTATTTTGATCAGCACCTCAAAGGTGGTTTTGGAGTGATGTGGGACGATATCGTGGCGGCGTTCTATACCCTGTTGCTGTTTGCTGTGTGGCGGCTGATCTAGTTCCGTTATTGCGGACAGGAGCGCACCTGAGTCTGCAGGCCGTTTTGGATTTCGTCGATGCCGTCCGTTCTGGCCACCGTCGGTGAATAAACACAGTAAGACCCATCTGGCCCGGTGACTTTGGTCACCCGTTGCGGGGCTCCCGGCACCTGAATTTCCTTCGTAGTAGGAATGACCCCATGTTTTTCCGCCTTGGCGAAACTGTCATCCAGAGGATGCGCCACCGACACTTTATCTGACTTGTCGCCAGCCTTCACCACACCAGCCGGCGCTTCTTTGGCCATGTCATCGGCAACGCCGGTGTCGTCAAGGTTAAGCTTTGCTGCAGGTGTGTCGACATTGGGCTTGTTTTGCGCCCATACCTCGAAGCACGCAATACTGCACAAAATCAATACCGACAACAGGTTGGCGTGGTTAATCTTGAATGTGGTGGATTTCATCAGCGGCTACCGATCAGGTCAATGTGGAGGTAACTTTCAACACTTCGTCACAACTGGTCAGTCCTTCAATTATTTTATGGGCACCAGCGATACGTAACGGCTTCATACCATCTTTAATACTTTGCGCACGCAATGCGTTCAAATCAGTTTCGGGTCGGATCAACTTGGTGAATTCCTGACTGATCGTGATCAACTCATACAATCCGGTGCGACCGCGATAGCCGGTCTGACGACATTCGGGACAGCCAACCGGGCGATATACTTTGTCCGGTTTGGTCAGCGCCCAATTCTCGGACAAGGATTTCCAGATCGGCTCTTCCAGCTCTGCATCCTGCGTTTTACATATCGGACATAAGGTCCGTACCAGACGCTGCGCCAAAATTCCAACCAGCGTTGCTTCCAACAGATAATATGGTACACCCAATTCCAACAGGCGCATGACTGCTGAAGGCGCATCGTTGGTATGCAAGGTTGAAAAAACCAGATGACCGGTGAGTGCGGCCTGAATAGCCATTTCAGCCGTAGCCAGATCGCGAATTTCACCCACCATAATAATGTCGGGATCCTGCCGCATCAATGCACGAACTCCATCGGCAAACGACAGATCAATACCATGTTGTACCTGCATCTGGTTAAACGACGGTTCCACCATTTCGATAGGATCTTCTACCGAGCAAACGTTGACCTCAGATGTCGCCAATGCTTTTAACGTGGTGTATAAGGTGGTGGTTTTTCCGGAACCGGTCGGGCCGGTGACCAGAATAATGCCATGCGGCTTTTCAGTCAGGTGTTTCCAGCGCATCGCATCGTCGACAGGAAAGCCAAGTTCGGGCAAGGTTTTTACCACGACATCCGGATCAAAAATCCGCATTACCATTTTTTCGCCGAACGCAGTCGGCAAGGTGGACAGCCGTAATTCAATTTCCTGACCACCATTGGTGCGCGTTTTGATCCGTCCATCTTGCGGGCGGCGTTTTTCGATCACATCCATGCGACCTAATAATTTAATCCGCGCCGTCATGGCGATCATTACCGTAACCGGTACCTGATAAACCTGATGCAGAATGCCGTCAATCCGAAATCGGATCGTGGCCATATTCCGTTTCGGTTCCAGATGAATATCAGACGCACGTTGTTCAAAGGCGTATTGCCACAGCCAATCGACAATATTGATGATGTGCTGATCATTTGAATCGAGCTGTTTATTTAAATTGCCAAGCTCAACCAGCTGTTCAAAATTGTTGCGTAAAGCGGAATCTTGGCCGCTGGTTTTGCTGGCATTCTTGATGGACTTGGCCAAGGCAAAAAACTGCGAAATGTATTGCGAAATTTCGAGCGGATTCGCCACCACCAGTTTTAATTCGCGATGCGTTACTTTCGCAATTTCATCGTGCCATTCAACATTGCCTGGTTCGCAAGTGGCGATAGTGACGCTGGTAGACGAAATTTCAACCGGCAAAATATTGAATCGCGCGGCGTAGGTCGCCGACATGACATCCGCCACTTTGGTGAAATCCACTTTGAGCGGATCGATGCGATAAAACGGCAGCTTCAATCTTTTTGCCAGCCACTCGGTGAGCCAGTCCAGATTTAAATGGGTGCCAGGCGACGTGACGGCCGTCAGTTTGCACTGAGCCAATGCCGTAAGCGGGTGCATGCTCATCGGCGCATTTTTTAAGATGGCTTGCGCCAGCGGATACTGGATTCTCGCCGTGTCTTTAGTGAGTATCCCATCATGGATCAGCCAATTTAAAATATGCTGCAAGTCGAGATGTTTGATCATTATTTTGATTTTCGCTAACGGTGTTTTAAATTTGCATCGCGAGTTGTATGCCATTCACCCAAGACTTGGCAGGCAATTTCGTGCCGAGTTGAATGTGGGCTGCGCGTTCATGGAGTTTGGCAAAATCCAATTTTACTTTGGTGTTGAACGCAATGGCGATCACATTCCCATCGTGTACTTCGGGCAGACATATAACCTGATCGAAGACATGTTTCATGGTTTTGATATTTTTAATGTAGCTGGGGTGATCACCGAACAGGTTGACAGTCAGGATGCCATCCGGTTTCAGGCAGTCCGAGCATGCCTGATAAAATTCAGCACTGTCCAATACCGGGCCGCGCGCGGTCGCGTCATACACATCGACCTGCAGGACATCGAGGCTGCCGTAATGGCTATGTTCATTGACGTAGTCTTCGCCGTCCATTTCCAGTACCTGCAGGCGTTCATCGTTATCAGGCAGTTTGAACATGCTGCGACAAACTGAAATGACGGCGGGGTTCAATTCAACAGTGGTAATTTGCGCGTCCGGAAACTGGCGATAACAAAACTTGGTGAGCGAGCCGGTACCCAGTCCTAACTGAACAATGCGGAGGGGCTTTTCGATAAACAGCATCCACGCCATCATTTGCTGCGCATATTCCAACTCTAACCAGTCGGGTTTCCTGATGCGCATGGCGCCTTGCACCCACTCGGTTCCAAAATGCAGATAGCGGCAACCATCCATTTCAGACAGTGTGACTGGGGCATATTTGATTTTACGTTTGGGTGACGTCGTCACACCTGATTTTAGATTGGCTAGTGCTTCGATGGATTTTCGTTTTATCAGCATAGGGGTGGTCTGGCGCTGGTGATAGTGAGGGTGGTTGCGGTCATTAATAATTCAGTGCACACTCAGCACATTTAATGCGCAGCTATTTTAGGAGGATGATATGGAGGAAGTCAGCAAAAAGCCAGTAGAAATTTTAATCGAGCAGTACGCCGAAAGTCATCAAAACCCCGTCAATGAGCTGATCCATTTTATTTGTGTGCCGGTGATTATGTGGACTTTCCTCGGATTGTTCTGGTGTGTGCATCCGCTATTGGCCGTCGCTGTGAGTGTGTTGGCGCTGATTTATTATGCGACTCTGTCGCTGAATTTATGTGCCGGCATGCTGGTGATGACCGCCGTTATGCTGGGCATACTCTACGTGCTGCCGGCGAATTGGGTACTGCCCATGTCGATTATTGTTTTCGTGATTGCCTGGATAGGTCAGTTTATCGGACATTATCTGGAGGGAAAAAAGCCGTCCTTTTTTGAAGACCTGCGTTTCTTGTTAATCGGCCCATTATTCGTATTGGGATTTTTATATCGGAAGTGTCATTTTCCGCTGTAAATGGTTACAATTTAGCGCGGCCACGAAACATCAATAATCTTGTTTGCGTGAAGTAGTGACCACACAATACCAACTGTGTGCAAGATTCTATCGGAGAGAAAAATGAAAAGTGTTTTATTGTTAACGGGTTTGGTTGGAGTGCTGGCTTTATCTGGTTGTGTAACCGCGCCGAATTCGGCCAATGTTTATCAGTCGCGCCAGACCATGGGTGAACAAAGTGTACGCATGGGTGTGGTTGAATCAATCCGCAATGTGATTATTACCGCTCCTCAGTCGGGTGTCGGCACATTGGGCGGTGCTGCTTTGGGTGGATTGGCAGGTAGCACGGTAGGTCAGGGCAATGGTTCTGTTGCTGCCACTATCGGCGGCGCAATAGTTGGCGGTTTGATCGGTCAGCATGTTGAACAAAGCGCGAACAATAAGCCTGGTTTGGAAATTACCGTCAAATTGGATAACGGCAGTTTGACTGCGATTACTCAGGGTGCGGATGAACAGTTCAACGTGGGCGATCGGGTACGGTTGCTGTCAGACGGTCGCACTACCCGTGTAACGCATTGAGTAAAAACGTAAAGTTGAATCAATAAAAAAGCGCGCATGATTAAATGCGCGCTTTTTTTTGAGCTGAATTTGACGACCTATTTAGCCATTGCCAACAACATCTCATTCAAACGTTTGACATAAGCGCTAGGGTCATTCAAGTTGCCGCCTTCCGCCAGCATGGCCTGATCAAACAAAATATGCGACCAATCGTCGAACTTCGCGGTTTCATATTTCAGACGCTGCACCAGAGGATGGTCCGGGTTGATTTCCAAAATAGGTTTGGAATCAGGCGCTGTCTGGCCTGCTGCCTTTAACATCCTTGCCAAATTGCCAGATAATTCGTGCTCATCAGCGACCAGACAGGCAGGTGAATCGGTCAGACGGAACGTTACGCGCACATCCTTGGCCTTACCTTCCAGCGCGGTTTTCATTTTTCCGACTAATTCAACATAGTCAGTCTGGGTTTGTTCGTGTTGTTTCTTTTCTGCTTCGTCTTCCAGCGTGCCCAAATCCAAACTTCCTTTGGCCACTGAAGTGAGTTCCTTGCCTTCAAAGTCATTCAGGAACGACAGCATCCATTCGTCAACGCGATCGGTGAGTAATAAAACTTCCACGCCCTTTTTACGGAAGATTTCCAGATGCGGACTATTTTTGGCTGCTGCAAAGCTTTCCGCAGTGACGTAATAAATCTTGTCTTGCCCTTCTTTGGCGCGAGACAGATAGTCGGCCAATGAAACTGTCTGCGTTTCACTATCCGTATGAGTTGAGGAAAAACGGACCAGTTTGGCGATACGCTCTTTGTTGCTGGCATCTTCACCGATACCTTCTTTCAATACCTGGCCAAACTCCTTCCAGAAAGTCTGATACTTATCTTTTTTGTCCTGTTCTTCCGCATTGGCGAGCTCTTCCAGCATGCTCAACACACGTTTGGTGGAACCGTCTCGTATCACTTTAATGTCGCGCGATTCCTGCAAAATTTCACGCGACACGTTCAGAGGCAAATCGCCTGAATCAATGACGCCTTTGACAAAGCGCAAATACACCGGCATTAATTGTTCGGCGTCGTCCATGATGAAGACACGTTTTACATACAGTTTGATCCCGCCGCGTTTGTTGCGATCCCATAAGTCAAACGGAGCATGCGCCGGTATGTATAGCAGTTGCGTATATTCGCTGCGACCTTCTACACGATTGTGGGTATAGGCGAGAGGAGGCTGGAAATCATGGGACACATGTTTGTAGAATTCTTCGTACTGTTCCGCAGTCACCTCGGATTTACTGCGAGCCCATAAAGCGCTGGCCTGATTAACTGTTTCGAATTCGTCCCTGATTACCTGTTCTTTTTTCTCTTCATCCCATTCTTCTTTTTGCATCAGAATCGGCAGAGAAATATGATCAGAGTAAGTGCGGATGACGGACTTTAATTTCCATGACGATAAAAAGTCGTCTTCGCCTTCACGCAGGTGCAAAATGATATCGGTGCCACGGCTCTTCTTTTCAATATCCTCAACGCTGAAATCGCCGGCGCCGGTAGATTCCCAACGTACTCCTTCAGTGCTGGTTGCGCGACGTGTTTCAACCGTGATCTTGTCCGCAACGATAAAGCCGGAATAAAAACCTACGCCGAACTGACCTATCATCGCTGCATCTTTTTGCTGATCGCCGGACAGCTTGCCAAAGAATTCTTTGGTGCCGGATTTGGCTATCGTGCCTAAATGCAGAATGGCTTCATCGCGGGTCATGCCGATTCCGTTGTCGGAAATCGTGATGGTGCGCGCTTCTTTATTAAACGTGACTTTAATCTTGAGATCGGAATCATCTTCAAACAGGGCAGCATTGCTCATCGCTTCAAAACGCAATTTATCCGCTGCATCTGACGCGTTTGAAATCAATTCGCGCAAAAAGATCTCTTTATTTGAATATAAAGAATGGATCATCAATTGCAAAAGTTGGGTGACTTCCGCCTGAAATCCCAGGGTTTGTTTCTCGTGATTAGCCATAGTTGTCCTTTTTAAAAGATATATTCGTGAGTTTTGTGTCGACCTGAATCGGGTGAGCATGAAGTGAGGCTAAATGGACTAAATTCAAGAGCGCTAATTCGTGCTTCTTGCTTTAATTTCATGCTTTAAAAAATCCCATACGACGGGGTCAGTCATCGCGGCGACATTAATCCGCATCCGCGTCGAAGGCTGTTGATTTGGCGAAAACATACTGCCGGGGGACAGCATAATTCCCTGTTCCATCGCCACTTCAGCCAGATCGTTGGTGTCGCAGCCGGCATCAACCCACAGGAACATGCCGGCTGCGGTAAATATGTCGACCTTGATGCCGATATTTTCCAGCCGCCTGGCCGTTGAAAGTCGGACCGGATCCAACTTGCCACGCACCCGTTCGATGTATTTGCGATAATGCCCTTCAGATAAAATTTTATGCACGACCCGTTCGCCAATTTCTGTCGTAGTTAACGTCGACAGCATTTTCCGATCCGACAGGCGACTGGCCAATTCGAGTGAGGTCGCAATAAATCCAACCCGTAAATTCGCCGCCAGCAGCTTGGAAAATCCGCCTAAATAAATTACCCGGTTTAATTGATCCAGACTTGCCACCCGTAGCGCAGGTTGGATATTGTTCCCGGGATGCAGGTCGCTGTAAATATCATCTTCGACGATAATAAAATCATGCTGTTCGGCCGCTTTTAATACCTGAAACGCCTTGGCGGCGGACATCGAAGTCGACGTGGGGTTATGCAATACCGAATTGGTGATGTACAGCTTCGGTTTATGCAATGCCGCCATCTCACATAGCGCAGCGATATCCGGACCATCCTGCTGGCGCGGTACGCCGATGACTTTGACGCCGAGCACGGCAAACGAGCCAAACATTAAAAACCACGCAGGGTCATCAACCAGAATCGTGTCGCCGGCATGGGCAAATTCACGCGCAACCAGATCCAGTGCCTGCGTGACTCCCGAGGTGGTGACTATCTGCTCCGGCGTGGCGGCAATGTCAAGTTCGGCCAATCGCAGCTGTAGTTGCTGGCGCAATGGATAAAATCCCTGAGGGGTTCCGTAGTGGAGTAGTAAATTTTGATTCAGGCGGCTGACTGCGCGCAATCCGTTTGCGACCAGTTCGCCTTCCAGCCAGTCATGCGGTAGTACACCGGAGCCTGGCATTTTATGCGGCGGCATTTGGCGAAACATATTGCGCACCAGCCAAACCACATCTAACTGCTGTGGATTGCTCGGTGCCTGCGGCGTTGCAGTGAGCGGTGCTCTTTCGCGCACAAAAAAACCTGATCCGCGTCTGGATTCCAGATAACCGCGCGCGACCAGTCTGTCGTAGGCTTCCACTACCGTAAAACGCGATACCTCCAGCGAGTCTGCGTGACTGCGTATGGAGGGCATGCGCGCACCGCTGCGCAAAAGCTTATCGTCAATTTTATTTTCGATAATGCGCACGATCTGATCGACTAGCGTGTCGTTGGAATCGCGAACCAGTGACAAAGATGCGTTATTCATATTTTTCCCGAAGCTTAACTGTATTGTTCAAATTGCCGTGACAGCATTGAAATTAATTGATTAAGTGTATCGGTACTGTATTGGTTACGTCAACTACACTAGCGCGATCATGGTCACCACCCGGCTCACCCATACCGAAAGTTTTTATGTCTGCATCTTATACAAACTCACTTCCAAGCAAACAGCAACTCACAGCAGCCGCCCGGATTGTGTATGACGCCATGCCGGCGACACCGCAGTACTCCTGGCCTTTAATCAATCAGGCACTGGGTTGTGAAGTCTGGATCAAACATGAAAATCACACGCCTACCGGTGCATTCAAGGTGCGTGGTGGATTGGTTTATTTGCATGAGTTGGCACAGCGCGCGCCGATGGTAAAGCACGTCGTTTCTGCTACGCGGGGCAATCACGGGTTGTCAGTGGGTTTTGCGGCGAGGCGTCACGGGATGACGGCACATATCGTCGTACCACATGGGAATAGTGCAGAAAAAAACGACGCTATGCGCGCATTGGGCGTTGATTTGATTGAGCACGGCAGTGAATTTCAGGACTGTCGGGAATACGCAGCAAAGCTGGCCAAACAACATGACTGGCACATGATTCCTTCCATGCACCCGGATTTATTGTCGGGAGTTGCCAGCTATTGGACCGAGTTATTTACTGCGCAACCTGATTTGGACGTGGTCTTTGTTCCTATCGGTCAGGGCTCCGGAATATGCGCTGCTGCTGCTGCCAGGCAGGCGTTGGGGTTGAAAACAAAAATTGTCGGCGTGGTGTCATCGCACGCCCTGGCCTATAAAAAATCATTTGAATCGGGCTGTAAAACTGAAGCGCCGGTTTCCACACAAATTGCAGACGGATTAGCCTGTCGCGTGCCGGATGACGTATCACTGCAAATTATTATGTCGGAGGTGGATCACGTGCTGGCCGTTTCCGATACCGAAGTCACCGCCGCAATGAAGTTGCTGTTCGTGGCGACCCATAACGTGGCCGAAGGTGCCGGGGCGGCAGCATTGGCTGCAGCAATGCAGGTGAAACAAAATCTGAAGGGCTTAAAAGTCGGTTTGCCGCTATGTGGCGGTAACGTCGACGCCAAACAGTTTTCTATTATTATCGGCGCCTGGAATTATGCGGATACCGATACGGCAATCTGTATTTAATGTTTTGGCATGCAAAACTGGATGACTAAATTTTGTATCGTTAAATTAACTGATCAGCCAATAATTCCAACTAAGCTTTGGTCGCGTCGCGCAATTACGGGGTATGAATCGGGCTTATCGCGTCGTACAATGACGGGCTGTTCATACCGCAGCAATCATTTTAATTAATTAATGGATCTCGCCATGTCTATCTACGAAAAACTAGCCGCCTTACACATTGAATTGCCAGCAGTTGCCGCGCCTGCAGCAGCTTACGTAATGTACGCACAAACTGGAAACACCGTGTTTATTTCCGGTCATATTGCAAAGAAAGACGGCAAAGTCTGGGTAGGGCAGTTAGGCAAAAATATGTCAACTGCCGAGGGTAATGCGGCAGCACGTCTGGTTGCAATCGATCTGATCGCGACATTGCAGGCTGCATGCGGTGGCGACCTGAATCGGGTCAGTCGTATCGTGAAGTTAATGAGTCTGGTGAATTCCACTTCGGAATTTACCGAACAGCATTTGGTAACAAATGGTGCGTCAGAATTATTTGGCGAGATATTCGGAGAGCAGGGCAAACATGCGCGTTCTGCATTTGGCGTCGCTCAGATTCCATTGGGTGCCTGCGTTGAAATTGAGCTTATCGTGGAATTGAAAGCGTAAGCGCTGCAACCACCATCCATTATCTTAGCAAAGGCCGCACAGTATGAAACTTGAAAACATCAGTCCTATCGAATGGAAATTTTCTGAACGCGCAGAGCAGCTGAAGAGCTCGATGATACGCGAGATTTTAAAAGTAACACAGCGTCCGGAAGTGATTTCATTTGCCGGCGGATTGCCTTCGCCGGAAACGTTCCCGGTTGATCGCATGCGTGCCGCGTTTGATAAAGTGCTGTCCACCACCGGTAAAACGGCATTGCAGTATGGACCGACCGATGGCTTCCCGCCGCTGCGCGAATTCATCGCCAATTCACTATCAAAAAACGGTGCAAAGATCGATGCGAGCCAGGTATTGATGGTGTCTGGATCACAGCAAGGTTTGGATTTGCTGGGTAAAGTTTTGTTGGATGAAGGCAGTAAGGCGGTCGTTGAGACGCCAAGTTATTTGGGCGCACTGCAGGCGTTTTCTGTTTATCGCCCTGAATTAGTATCGGTAGAAATGGACGAATTTGGATTGCGTCCCGATGCAGTGGTTGAAAAAGGCAAGAACGCGCGACTGCTGTATTGCTTGCCAAATTTTCAAAACCCTACCGGTTTGACTTTATCGCAAGAGCGCCGTATTGAATTGGTCGAAACCTGCGCGCGCATGCGCATTCCTTTGTTGGAAGATGATCCGTACGGTGCCTTGTGTTACCGCGGCGAGCCTCTGCCAAAAATGTTGAGCATGAATCCGGAGGGCGTGATTTACATGGGTTCATTTTCGAAAGTACTGACTCCTGGCATTCGCCTTGGCTACGTTGTCGCACCGCGCCCATTGATAAAGAAATTGGAACAGGCAAAACAGGCCGCAGATTTGCATACTGCCCAGCTCACGCAAATGGTGGTGCATGAAGTGATCAAGGATGGATTTTTGGATCAGCACATTCCGACCATTCGTACTTTCTACTCAGGCCAATGCGACATCATGCTGGATGCATTAAGTAAATTTTTCCCGGCAGGCGTTACCTGGACCAAGCCGGATGGCGGCATGTTTATTTGGGTCAGATTGCCTAAGCATATCGACAGCATGGCGCTGTCATCCGCAGCACTCGAGCAAAATGTCGCCTTTGTACCTGGCGTTCCATTTTATGCCGGTAATCCGGAAACGAATACCTTGCGTCTGAGTTTTGTCACCGTGTCGCGCGAGCGCATTTACGAAGGTATAGAAAAGCTCGGTAAACTAATCGCCAGTAAGCTCTGATTAATTTTGAACTGAATAAAAAACCCGTTATTGATAACGGGTTTTTTTACGTGCATAGATTTAATCAGTGCCGCGTTTCAGATTGATGAAGTACGGAAGGGACGATACGTTTATGGAAGGGCACGACAAAAAACATATACACGTGGCCCAGTAAATTATGAACGTGAACCACGGTGGAGACGGTGACTGCATTTTCGCTGTCTGATAGCGACGGAATTTTGCAGATCGAAATCTTGGCATCGAGGTGCTGATCCGAATCCATCAGTATGACTTCATTATCGGTCATTGAATGGATAGTAAATATCCCGACCCGATCACCAATCTGATATTCCGACGCTTTTTTGTTGCAGTTAATATTGGTCAGAGAGCCTAAATTTTTGATGCCAAACATCGGGGCAGCACGATTTCTCAACGCCATTAAAAAACTAATCCAGCTGGGTGTTTTGGCGATGACTTCCAAATAAATTTCTAATGCGCTGCGTTTGCACGGCGTCAAATTAATTTGGAATGCATCAAAAAAATTTGCATTAACCAGATGCTGGCTGATTTGACTATTGGGAGGCACTGTAACCATTTTCACCATAATCCGTATTCCTTAGAATTTTAATCGTTGACGAAATTATGCAAAACCGCTGAATTAGTCCTTTTGAGGAAGGAGATTAAATCACACAATTTCGCGCGGCGCACGATTTTTTTGTAGCACGGATTGGGTTCTTTAAAGAGTATTTATTTCAATAATATTGATGTAAAAAAACTCTGTATTCGTGAAGAGCTCAATTAATTTGATCTGCGTTAAAACCGGGTGGCAGCAATTTGGGAAGATAAGCTCGACCCGCAAAATTGTGCATCTGTCCACGCGACTGAACTACCAGATCATCGCTGCGCAATTCGGCATTGTGATGATCACTGTTCGCGTTTGCAGGACGTTTTGCAAACGCTTCAAAGTAGTCACCCAATAATTGTTTTAAATCTGGCAATGTCGGGCCTTGCCAGCTTACTGCGATGACCAGATTATTGGCACTGACATACTCTTTGATGAGTGTGCCGGCCGGTGATTTTATTTGATATATGGCCAGATGAGGTCCGGACTCGGCTACGGGACTTTGCCCTTGCACTAATATCGCCTCTTTGTCCACCGTGCCGCCCAGTTCCGCGTGCGCAGTTGAAGAGGCCAGCAGGGCAGCGGCCAGACAGAATGCCGGCGGCAGTTTGGCTAACAATGTTGACATGATCAGGATATAAAATGAGTAGGTTGGGACGAATTGAGTTCAGCGAATTCTACGCCGACTATTTCGGGCATCGGTAACTTAATGCTGATCGTTAAGTTAATCGTCATGATTAGCTAACCGGGAAGTTTCAAGAACCTGTTTTTGATAGTTCCGGTGCCTGTATCAAGAATCCGATAACGCATCCGGTCAGTGTCCATCTCAGTACATGTACTTGAGCTTCCATCGAGCGCAATGGGAATGCCGTAGCGCTGCGCTTCTGCGCTGTAATCCAGCCCGTAATGCTGATGTCCAAACAGCATGACATCTACCCGGTCGCGTATGTTTTGCAGCAACGAATACGCATCTTTGAGGCGACGAAAGCGGCGTGTGTTCCAATTTAACAAATGGGAGATATAGTGGCCATCGCCCACGTCCGGGGCGACTGCGTACGCGTCAAAAAATGGATGGTGGTGTAGATATAAAACCTTAAATTTATTGTTGACTTCGCTTGTGTCGAGCAGCGTCGAGAGCGCCGCTATTTGTTGATTCCCGCAATGTCCTTCGGCGAACCAGCGGCTCAGCCATCCCATTTCCCCCTGGTTGGAATCTAATCCTATAAAGGCACAATCTCCAATGAGAGTGAGTACCGGGAATTGCGCCGGCCGGGCTCCAAAAATAAACGATGAGAATTTGTCGCGGAACTGTTTGGCAACGGTTGGATCAACCTGCATGGCGTTGCCGCAATCATGGTTGCCCGGTGTCAGCAGCACGCGCCAGCCATGGCTGGTAAGCTGCATTAATATTTTTGCGCCTTGCTCTCTTTGCTGTTCATTTCCCTGATCAATCAAATCTCCCGTGTGCACGACAACATAATCCTGAGGATTACCCAGCGCCATAATATCTTGAATTAAACAGCTCAATCTCTCGGCGTTATTGTCACGGCCGACGTGGGTATCGCTTAAATGGATAATCTTCACTGACTGCCTTTGTTGTTCTTCAAAAAAACTAAGAATGCGTCCGATGGCATCGGTTTCGCAAAATAATATCCCTGACCGATGTCGCATCCGCGTGTGTGTAGCCATAGTCCGGTCGCGTCATCCTCTATACCTTCTGCTACGACGGACAGGTTGAAATTGTGCGCAAGATCGATCGTGGAAGAGACGATAGACTGGTCACCACGATTTTGCAAAAGATTACGTACAAAACTTTGATCTATTTTAAGTTCGTGTATCGGTAAATTTTTAAGATAAGACAAGGAAGAATAACCTGTGCCGAAATCATCGATCGCCAATCTGAATCCCAGTTCATGCAGCCGTTGAATAACGTCGAGTGCACGTTCCGGGGAGCTCATAAAACAGCTCTCGGTAATTTCTAATGTAACGTGAAACGCAGACAGATTGTTTTTATTCAGCGCCATAGTCAGCACGCTTAACAGATCTGGATCCAATAAATTCATCGCTGACATATTGATCGATACATTGATGGCATATCCCTGCTTGCGCCACTCGGTACACTCGCGCATGCAGACATCAATCAGCCATGTAGTGAGCGGGCGAATTAACCCGGATTCTTCAGAGACAGGAATGAACTCAAGCGGTGAAATAAATCCTTCGACAGGGTCATACCAACGCAGCAATGCCTCGGCCCCGATTGCCCGGCCGGTCTTGAGCTCGATTTGCGGCTGATAATGTACCTGCAGATGTTGCTGCATTAAGGCGGCACGCAATTTGCCGAATAACAGGTGATGTCGCACGAAGGCCTTCTCCTGTTTGGAGTCGTAAATCAGCCACTGTTGTCCATTCTTGTGTGCCTGCAGTACGGCCTGCTGCGCTTTGTTCAGTAGCAGTTGCGGTTCTTTGGCATGATCGGGGTACAAGGCGCAACCCAGAGTCAGCTCGCAATAGGTAATGTAGCCAGATACTTCAATTGAAATCTGACGTTCAGCGATAAATCGCAGCAAACCTTCCGCATTAAAAGTCGCTCTGTCGGTGCAATACGAAACGACGAACTCATCGCGATGGGTGTGTGCCAATGATCCGCTGGCTTTGACAAATTTTTCAAGATATTCGGCTATTTTTAAAACCAGCTGGTCTGCGCCGGTATTCCCCAATATATTCGCCATTTCATCCATACGTTCCAGCTTCAGCATACATACCACGAGCAGCTGTTCAGTGTCGGTGATGTCGCCCAACTGTTGCTGCAATATGTCGTTCAACAGCACGCGATTCGGCAGCTGAGTGAGTTTGTCGTGGGTTGCCAAAAATTGTAATTGATTGAGTAGTTTTTGCGAGTCGGCTGTTTTGATCAGGACCTGTTTTTGCAACTGATCTTCGAAGCGGCTTCTCAGGTAATTAAATGCCGCTGCCACCAACGTATAGAAAAATAGTGAAATAATAAATTGAGAAATAACGACTGGAGAATACCGATAAAAGTAGGGTGGCAAATCATGCGACGCGATCAGATACAGCAACATCAACAACAACAGTGCAATGCTGTAGCGCCAGCCGAGTCGTTGGCCTTTCAGGAAGAAAGTAAGAAACGGGGCAGTGTAAACCCAAAAAAGTCCTGTCCCTTCGATCCCGCCAAAAGCGACTAGCGCACCTGTGATCAGCAGGGTGGCAAACAAAACCAGAGACTCAGCAAATTCAACGTAGGCCGGATTACGTCCCAGCATAATTGCAGGTATCAATATGCACACGGCTATGGATTCGACTATGCCCAGCAATTCCATCTTGGGCGTGACTAAATTAAACGCCGCAAATAGTGAACCAAAAACAACTCCTATGATGGATACCGCAGTCACCTGTCGAATGCGTTTTTCGATTGCAATCCTGTCTTTTATCTGGCTGCCGAAAACATCGGTCAGAACATGCTGAAGTGATTTTAATTGAACGTTCAGGTTCACGATAACCCTCTTTTTTTGCTGTTGGTCGCTATGCGTTTCTTCTGCTGATCTCGTCTATCCAGACAACGTCAAGATGACCTTCTTTACCGAGCTGGTAAAAATCATCTGGCGTCACAGTATTACGTCCCATGATGCTGAAATGACGATTGAGTTTTCCAAATGGGAAAAATGCATGTAACTGCGGTGAGAGTCCGATTGCGTCATGTATGCTGCGATAGCAATAATAGACAAATTCTGCGCAGCTGAAGCGCGTAAATTTGTCTGTAATAATGCACTCAAAATCATAGGGCTCGCCGATTTTTTCTAAAGCCGACAGTTTGGCATTTTGTGTGGCTACGCTGCTGTTGATTTGTTCACCGTTACGCAATTCATTTTTAACCTGCTCGCTGGTTATATCTGAGATGAGATTTTGTTTTTTTGGCTGTTCTGCAAGGTCGATTTTTTTTATCAGCTTTAGCTCCGGTCTGACACGTAACACCACCAGATAATCACAGCGAAACCAGGTCAGTATGTCTTCGGCATGGACACCTATCGCCATCGAATGCAAAATCATTTGCGGACCTTCCTGAAAATAAGTTTTATTTTTCTGGAAATCTTTTGGAACGTGACTGCGATCTTCGTCGCCTAGCGGGCCTACAAATAGCGCTGCATGGGTAAACCAGCCTGGTCGGTAGCCCTCTTTTGAACAAAGCGAAGAACGGCGAATAAAGTCACCATCCACATAGCCGTCGTAAGCGCGCAGCAAAATATCGCCAGGTTGCAGCTTGTCTAAAATGGCACGCATGTCTTTGGCATTGAGACGGTAATTCATCGGATTTTCAACCAGATAGCCTGACGGCAGTCCGACCTTTGCCATAGGTCCGGCTACGGTATTCCAGTAGCAGCGCAAGGTGCCAAACCATGACATAAACGCACTTTGAAATGGATTGGGATCGTTTGCCTTTTTTCTAATGAATACCAGAGCGGGAATAAAAACGGCAAAGAAGGCAAAGACGAAAAAAATAATTTTTACGCCCAGATCGGCGACTACATTTGGCGCAGGAATGGTGGGTTTAAAAAAATAAACCACCACATACAAAATAAAAAATGGAACGAACAGGCAACATAGCGAATAGATCAGATAGATGGGGCGCAGCAACGCCAGTATGAATAACCAGATAATTTTCATTTTTTTCCCTGTTGCGGCA
>Ga0207007_1125_pt1 | contig 20935 bp, 18 predicted proteins | sample Alteio_BWMinCont_85_FD_153487 | JGI IMG/M metagenome (GOLD analysis project Ga0207007, IMG submission 153487) | Enriched cells from forest soil in Barre Woods Harvard Forest LTER site, Petersham, Massachusetts, United States -... | ecosystem: Environmental > Terrestrial > Soil > Temperate forest >...
AAGCCAATTCCGACTGCTCGTTCACCCTCTTCACTCGGTCTAAGAACTTCTGAAGAACGCGATCCGCAGTTGCGCGTGAAACTGGTCTACCGGCTTTCGCCAGTGCTAGTGCATTGCCCTGAATGGTTGTCTCGTAGCGGACGATGTTCTTCTCAGGCTGGAATTCAGACTTGCGAACTAGTTCCAGCTTCACTAGCTCTGCTATCAGCCTCACTGCCTTCCGTTTGGTTATCGAAAACTCTTCCCTGGCCGTGGCATAGCTCACGGCCCCATCTCCATAAGCTCTGAAATACTTGCGAAGATCGAGAGCATTAAATCCCGCGATCACATCGCCGCGACTAATTCTCAATTGTCATTCTCATCTGCTTCATCCCAAATCAGATCGCACGAGTTTCCCGCCAAATTGAAGAACCAACAGCCGGATACAGAATTCAATCATCCGCTTGCCCGGTCGCGAAGTGCCAGACGCGAGACCCAGGATGCTATAACCCCTGAATTTTGTCAGCTCCGGTGCAAAAATCCTCATAGTGCCGGTTGAATTTTCCCCACCCCTTGACGTGGTAAACCGGAGCCCACTCCGCACGGAGGAGGTTCCGAAACTTGTTAAGGGGTGAGACGTGCAAGAACTAAAAGAACTGCAACGGCAAGGAATGAACATCCAGGCCATCAGCAGTTGACCGGCTGAGCCTGGCTCGGGACCACCGATTTGCATTTCCGAATATTGATGAGACCAGGAATGCACAGGGTCCCTTGAATTTTCCCCATACTTGTCAGATGGTGGGCGATTAACTTGCGTCAGTTCAATAGTTTCTGAATAGCACTCCTGCCTCTGCGTGTTTCGGAAAATTTGTCATGTGGCGAACTCTTTGGAATTAAACGACTTGTGAATCGAGACCTTCTGCCTGCGGGAATTCCACAGATTGGGTTTGAGGTGAACGGCGCTTTCAAAAAGTAGAAGAATACAAGCGAGATATTTTTGGTCGGGGCGTCCGGATTTGAACCGGAGGCCTCCTGCGCCAAAGGCAGGCGGACTACCGACAACAATCGTCCTGTTTTCAACGTTCCTGCTGAAACAAAACGACTTAACCGCAATCGTAGCATTTGGCTGGCTGTACGCAAATGTGCCCCTCTGTCTGTTGGGTGGGCACAAAAGTTGGCACAATCGAGATGGTGCCCTGGCGCCAGATTCGCACACGGGATCGTACGATACTCGCACCCTATGAGAGAGGCTCTTTCGGTCCGCCGGAGCGCGAGCATTCACCCTGTTTAGTGCACCATTCCGTAGCATACGCAGCCAAGTTATTGGGCTAGGATCAGAGATGGGAGTGGGTTTACAATATGTCGGGCGTTGTGTATATACCCCGACGTTTAGTAAAAACCTTATGACCAATCCACGCATCACGCACCTTGTGAATCTCGTGCGGCGAGTAGGAATACTCCGACCGCGCGATCTCCACTCACATGGCATTCCTCGCGTGTACTTGCGCATGGCCCTTGACCAGGGAGCCATCGTCCGGGTGGGACGAGGACTCTATGTTCCTCGTGGCGCAAAGCCAACAGAGCACCATAGCTTCGCTCAAGCGTCGAAGCGTGTGCCCAGAGGTGTCGTGTGTCTGCTTTCGGCACTTCGCTTCCACAATTTCACAACTCAGTCACCCTTTGAGGTATGGCTTGCCATTGGAGAAAAATCCCGTCTTCCGAGGTTCGAAAACCCTCCGCTCCGCATCGTGCGTTTCTCCGGCACGGCGCTGACGTATGGGGTTCAGGAGCACCGGATCGAGGGTGTCGCCGTAAATATTTTCTCTCCGGCGAAAACGGTCGCAGACTGTTTTCGTTACAGAAATAAGATTGGACTGGACGTTGCGCTCGAAGCCCTTAGGGAGTGCATCCGAGAGCGCAAGGCAACTAGAGATGAAATCTGGAAAGCTGGCAGAATTTGTCGCGTGGCGAATGTCATGCGCCCCTACCTGGAATCCCTATCGTGACCCGGGAAAAGCCGCACAACCTTGCAGCCTCTGTTCGCCAGCGGCTATTCAATCGGGCGCAGGACCGGCGCGAAGACTTCGGCTTAGTTCTAACGAAGTACGGTTTGGAACGTTTTCTTTATCGTCTTAGTCAATCCATTCACCACGATCAGTTTGTTCTAAAAGGTGCCCTTCTCTTCGAATTTTGGACGCACCGACCATACCGACCGACACGCGATTTGGATCTTTCGGGGCGGGGTGAAAATTCCATTGTCCGAATGAAGAAAGTCTTCGGAGATGTCATCGCTCAGACTGTCGAGGACGATGGATTGGTCTTCGACCCTGCATCCATCCAAGTAACGAAAATGAAAGAAGAACAGGAATACGAAGGGCTGCGAGTCAATTTCTTAGCTCGTCTGGAGCGCGCCCGAATATCGCTCCAAGTCGACATTGGGTTCGGCGATGCCATCGTGCCAGCACCGCAAGAGATTGAATATCCAGGGATATTGGATTTTCCAAAGGCCACTCTCCGAGCTTATCCAAGAGAGACTGTAGTTGCGGAAAAATTTGAGGCTCTCGTAAAACTGGGTATGGTCAACACCCGCATGAAAGACTTCTACGACCTCTGGATATTAGCCCTTGAATTCGAATTCAGCGGCCCATTGATTTGCAAGGCAATCGAAGCCACATTCGCAAAGCGAAACACGGAACTACCCGTTACCGTTCCGCTTGCGCTCACTGAAGATTTCTCTGGCGACTCAAAGAAAGCAAAGCAGTGGAGCGCTTTCGTGGGTAAGAGTGGCCTCAATTTCCAATATGCCGAATTTGCGTCGATAATCGCGGTCTTGAAGAAATTTCTTCTACCCCCGCTCAAGGCAATCCGGGAGTCCAAACCATTTGAAATGCATTGGGCAAAGAATGGGCCTTGGACCTGACCGGGGGTTTTTGTAACAAATGAAATGAGAGAAAATTCGCCCGATGAGGGAAGACCGGTTATGCCGATGAAGAGATGCAAGCCGGAGTAGATCGTGGCAGTGCTGTGGCAGATAGAAGTCGAGATCGCGAGCGGGATGTCTAGGATTTCCTGCAAGTAATTGAAAAATGGCGCGCCTGGGGAGATTCGAACTCCCGACCCTTTGCTTCGAAGCCATGCGATACAAAACTCTAAGTGCCGCTTCTGGTGTCGATTACGAGGAGGCGTGTCATTTATCTCGCCCTTGAACTGGGTCGAAGTTGGACTGAAGGGCACAAAAGTTGGCACAATCGAATAAATTAATGGAATGCTCCGCTAAGTATTTGAAAAGTTTGGTCGGGGCGTCCGGATTTGAACCGGAGGCCTCCTGCGCCCAAGGCAGGCGCGCTACCAGGCTGCGCTACGCCCCGACTGGAAGTACGTAAAGATTATAAATGACTTCCCAACAGAACTGTTGCTCCATCTGACCAATTTCACTGAACCATCGCTGTGCCAGAATCCAACGGCATTTCGTTGGCCTGGCGGTTGATTTTCTCCAGAGCTTCTCTCTTCATTTGCAGTTTCATTTGCGAGTAGCGTTTGAAGACGTGGGAGTTTCCCTGGCGAAGCAACTGTGTCACCCACTCGTCGGCTACGCCGCCCGCACTGAGGCGAGTGGCATACGTGGAACGTAAATCGTAAATCCGAAAGTAAGGAACCTTTGCTCGTCGAAGAGTCTTTTGACAAACGGTCCTCAACGCTACCTGGTGTCCGGTCGAATTCAAATCGCTGGGGAATAGAAACTGTCCTTCTCCCGCGATTGCCAGTTGATCTCGGAATGCACTAATGGCAAGAGGCGTGAGCGGTACCTCAGCGATTCGGTTCGGAGTCTTGGAGTTCGGTATCCAAACAACCGCGTTTGCAAGGTCTAGCAGGTCTTTTTTCATGCACATCAGTTCTTCGTAGACCCTAAGACCCGTCTCCGTGATTTCCAGGAGCGAGCGTAGACGTGAGATCGCGAGGGCGACGGTGGACGCGGCGAGATCGCCTGCCGCACAAGCAGGAGTGGTATTAAGCGAAGGGGTAGATCAGCTTGAATCATGCAGGCTTGATTCTCCTAGCCGCTGGGGTTAGCATCCTCACATCGTGCGTCGCGCACTAACTTCCGTGATGATCTGGCTGGTCTTGGCAACGTGCTTGGTGTGTCCTGTGGTGCAAATGTTTGACCAATGGGACCACGAGCTTCAGACGGGCCAGGATACGGAGTCCGCGTTCATGGTCCTCGCGTTGTGCATCGGCGCGACATTTGTACTCACGCAGGCCATTCTTTATATTTCAAATGGCCTGCCCTCGCGAGCAATCAAGACGGCTCGAAGCCTGCTTCGTAGTCCGTTAGAAGTGCTTAGTGGTGTTGGCGCAACAGCTTTCCTGTCTGCCAGTCCCCCTTCTTCCATCCTCCGCATCTAGACACTCCCGATTAGGTCAATGCTGAATCGTGTCCGTTCGTAACGGAATGGAATCGGCGTGGTGGACGTGTTTTCTCGCACGTCCCACAGTTGGCACCAAAGGGCCCAGAACGGGACGCGCGCAAGAAGATTACTCGTTCCCCACTGCACCGTGTTTCTCAAGGTTCGCGGGATATGCGAGACAGTGACGAACGCAACCAGGGCGGAAATCACTATCAGGATGGACCCATGGAAATTGCGATTGAACAGGCGAATTCACTTCTGGCCGTTCGCTGCCGGAGCGTAACCAAGAGTTACGGTACGGGCGACGCAAGAGTCATGGCGCTGCGCGGGATTGACCTTGATGTGCGTTGCGGCGAACTACTCATGATCGTAGGCCCGTCCGGCTGCGGAAAGACCACTCTTATTTCTGTCATTGCAGGAATTCTGGACCAGGATTCCGGCCAATGCGAGGTGCTCGGTCACGAGTGGAAGCAATTGGGTCAGGGAGAGCGTACACGCTTTCGGGGTCTGTCTATCGGCTTCGTATTTCAGTTATTCAACCTACTACCCGCACTAAACGCGGTCGAGAACGTCTCAGTTCCGCTCCTGATCAACGGCATGGCTCGCAACAAAGCGGAAGCCTATGCGGAAGAGGTACTTGAAGCGGTAAATCTCGGTTCGCGCCTTGAGGCACTTCCTGGGAAGCTCAGCGGTGGCCAACAGCAGCGCGTGGCGATTGCGCGGGCGCTGGTGCACCAACCGAAGCTGATCGTTTGCGACGAGCCTACCAGCAACCTCGACCATGAGACCGGTCGCGGAGTGATGAACATCCTCCGAGACGTGGGGAAAAGCCCCGACCGGGCACTCATCGTAGTCACCCACGACCCGCGCATTTTCGACTTTGCCGATCGCATAGCGCACATGGACGACGGAAAGATTATCGACGTTGTCGATGGCAAAAATAAGGAGCGTCTACAATGATTCGCAAATACCTGTTGCCATTCCTGGCTGTCGTTGGCCTGGGTGCCGCCATTTTCATGGTTATTCAGGGCAATCGGACCGTGCCAGTGGTACAGCCGGTGGTCCAATCCGCGCTAGCGCCATTTGCCTCCAGCATCTTCGGCCCGGGGATCGTGGAGGCCAGTAGCGAAAACATCGCGATTGGCACTCCAGTTTCAGGGATCGTCACGGCCATCTATGTCAAGTGGGGCGACAAGGTGAAGGCCGGAGCGCCGCTGTTCAAAGTTGACACGCGCGATCTGGAAGCTCAACTACTTCCGGCGAACGCCAAAGTTAAAGAGGTCGAAGCTCAATTGTTACCGGCAACCGCCAAAGTGAACGAGACGGAGGCAGCAGCAGCAAAAGCAGAGAATCGACTCAAGGTGGGCGAGGGCTTGGAGCCGGGAGTGTCCATCAGCGTCGAGGAAATGGCGAACAGGCGATTCGATACAGGAATTGATCAGGCCATGATTGCCTCGGCTCAAGCTCAAGTCGAGCAAATCAAGTCGCAGATCGCATCAGCCAAGGCCCAAGTCGAACAGATTGAGAGCGACATCGCGCTTCGCACCATTCGAGCCCCGATCTCCGGGCGTATTCTCCAAATGAAAACTCGCCTGGGCGAGTACGCACAGAGTGGCGTTCTAAGTGCGCCGTTGATGCTGCTCGGGGACGATACCAGTCTGCACGTGCGCGTGGACATCGATGAAAACGATGCCTGGAAGTTTCGGCCATGCGCTGCTGCGGTGGCGTCGGTGCGCGGAAATACAGACATTAAAACTTCGATGCAATACGTTCGAACCGATCCCGATGTGGTCCCTAAGGTCTTGCTCACTGGCGACACCACGCAGCGGACTGATACCAGAGTTCTCCAGGTCGTCTACAGCTTCGATCCGAAATCGCTACCTCTCTATATCGGCCAACAAATGGATGCCTTCATCGAAGTGGCGGGGAGTAACACGGCTTCACAAGACAAGCAAGCGACTGGTTCCTGCAAGGACGAAAGCGAGAGGAAACCATAATGCTAAACGTCGCGATGAAGATGCTCAAGGGGGACCGCGCCAAGTACGTCGGATTGCTTTTCGGAATCACCTTCACGTCGTTTCTAGTCACGTTCGCAGGGTCGTATTTTTGCGGTTTCATGACGCGGGGATTTGCTCTCATCTCTGAGAATCCCGCAGCGGATGTGTGGGTGATGGACCCGGCAGTGGAGTCTACAGAGCTGACTACAAATTTGCCCGATTCGGCGCTGCCCCGCGTCCGCAGCGTCGAAGGAGTGTTGTCCGCTGTGCCGCTGGCGCTAGCCACGGCTGACGCGCGTTTCCCTAATGGGCGATTTCAGTCCTTTCAACTTATTTGTGTGGACGATGCCACGCTCTCGGGCCTTCCGTCTCTACAGGGCGGCGTATCTCAAACCATGCTGCGCACCCCAGACGCGGTAGTGGTCGATCCCGGAGGCACCGAGGGAAAGCTCGAAACCCCGACTAAGATTGTCGATCAATGGCCCTACGGGCAGCCACACTTGGACGTGCCGACGCGCGAGTTGGCTGCGGGGGACGAACTGCTGGTGAATGATCATCGCGTCATCGTCAGAGGCCGTTCGAACGCGCTGCCTCGATATCCGCCGAGGCCGCTGATGTATACCACCCTCTCCAACGCCACGCGAATACTGCTGCCGGAACGCCACCTGCTGACTTTCGTTCTGGCCAAAGCTGCGCCCGGCGTATCTCCACGCGAATTAGCCGCACGTATTCAGGCGCAGACGGGCCTAAGAGCCCGCTTTTCGGACGATTTCATCTCCGACACCGTTTACTGGTTCCTGGTCAATTCCGAAGACGTGGGTGATATGGCGTCCATGATCACCATCGCTATGTTCGTGGGATTCGGCGTCACTGGAGTGATGCTGTATATGTTCACCAGAGAAGCCTTGAAACAGTACGCCGTACTCAAGACCATGGGAGCAACTTCGCGAATGCTACTGTCCATGATCTTCGTCCAGACGGGTCTCTGCGCGCTGCTGGGCACGGGTCTTGGGCTTGGGTTGTGTGCGATTGTCGGCCAGATCGCGATTTGGGAGTTTGACTACCCATTCCGAATGATGTGGTTCACGCCGGTAGTCGGCGCTCTGTCGGTGTTACTGGTGAGCCTTGTGGCGGCGATGATAAGCGCCCGGCCAGTGATGAAGCTTGAGCCGGGAGTGGTATTCGGGGGCCGCTAGTCCGTGTGAAGCGTAGGAAATTCAGAAGGAGAGATTCTCGATGGATGCAATATGGAAACGACTTGTTCCTATAGCCGGAATTTTGACTTTGGCTGGGTGCGCCGCGCAACGATACCACCCCGCTCCAATCGCTGTCAGTGATACGGCCTCGCGGTATGAATTGAGGAATCTGGACGATGTTGGGCTCCAATCCTTTGAAGAAAAGAATTTGGGGCGCCCGATGGCTCCCTGGCCGCCGAAGTCCTGGGATTTACCGACACTTTCGCTGGCTGCTTTGTATTTCAATCCCACTCTAGATCTGGCTCGGGCACGCCTCGCCACTGCTGATGGGGCGATAGTGACGGCCAGCGCCCGACCCAATCCAACCTTCGACTTGGTGCCCGGCGTCCCGACTCCCTATTTGCTGACTCAAGATTTTCTCCTTGTAATCGAGACTGCGGGCAAGCGAGGGCGTCGAATTGAGATCGCCCAGAACCTTGATCGAGCGGCTCAGTTCGATCTTGCTGATTCTGCTTGGACTGTCGTCATGGGTGCTCGACTCGCACTGTTGAATTACCTAATTGCTTCTCGAAATTTGGAATTGCTGCGGTCGGAGGAGAAGGTCCGGGAGGATCAAGCCGCTATTTTGGAACATGTATTGTCGGTCGGTGAGATAACAAGGTTGGATGTGGACCTCGCGCGGATTGAGGCGTCCAAAACACGAGTGGCTGCCAGTACCGCTGAGGGCCAGACGGCGGAAGCCAAGGCGGCTCTGGCGGTTTCTATTGGTATTCCCGTTGCGGGACTCGATGGAGCCGAGTTCTCGTGGCCAGATATGGACATGCCACCAGCCCCGCAATCGCTCTCGGCGGACCAGGTGCAGCGAGACGCCGTGCTCAATCGTCTGGATATTCGGCGCTCGCTTGCGCAATACGAGGCGGCTGAAGCCTCCCTGCACTCAGAAATTGCGAAGCAATATCCCAACGTCAACATCGGTCCGGGATACACCTACGAGGAGCGAAACAGCTTCTTTACCCTGAGCTTGTCTACGTCTCTGCCTGTCTTCAATCGAAATCAAGGACCCATCGCCGAGGCCGAGGGCCGTCGTAAGGAAGCAGCAGCAGCATTCCTGCAAACTCAGGCGCAAGTTGTCGCGAAAAGTGAGCGTGCTCTTGCCCTCTACAGCGCGGCGCTGAAAGGAGTCGGCGAGGCTCAGTCCCTTTATCAACTGCAAGAAACCCAGCTACAAATAGTCCAACAGACCATCCGCGCCGGTGCTGATACTCGGTTGAGCCTCGACGGGATGCAAATTCAACTCTCGGTATTGGCGCGAGCCCGTCTCGATGCCTTGGGCCGCGCACAGCGAGCCCTTGGCGACCTCGAAGATGCCGTTCAGCGCCCGCTTGCTCCGGGCGAAACATTTCCGATCAATGTCGAGTCCGCAGTCCTGAAGAAACTGTCCAAAGAGCCAGCTCGATGAATCCCATTTCCCGGGCGGCAAGAATTGCAGGGCGCAGCACCTGCTCAGCCCGGATTCGCAACCAGCCGGTCCGCAGCGCCGGGTGGAGATTGCAGCGATCGGCCAGCCAGATAAGACAAGCATGATGAGAGGAATGAGAGTACTGTTAAGGCGTCTCTTCTCGCATTCTTCCGCCGCACCCGTCCAGGGGACGGTTCCTTGCGAAAATCAGACGTATCCGGCTGATCAAACGAGCAGACGTTCCCAAGAAAACGCCCCGATTTGGTATCGCTGTCCAGCATGTATAAAGCGGAGGTTGCGACTTATGGCATTCAACAATGATCAATCGACGGGCACTGCTGCGCGGGAATTGCAGCTGCGTGTCAATGAGCGGTTTGGCGTGCTTCCAAATTTTTTCCAACTGTCGCCCGAGACTCCCGAGATCACCGAAAAACTGTGGGGATTTGCGCGGGCCGCATATCTCGATAACCCCCTACCCTCCGTTTTTAAGGAACGGCTTTTCGTCCGTCTTTCGCGCTTTTGTGCCGTCCGATACTGCATCGCCCGCCATACTGGTTTCTTGATTGGTCTTGGTCGACCTGCCGGCGATGAAGCTGCCCGCGCTGAAACTATAGAGGATGTAGTCAAATTACTGCGGCGGCCCCTTTCACGTGGACCTGAACTAGAGTCGTACCTTTCGCTTTGTTCGGAATGTCCTGCCCCTCTTGGCGAAATGCCGACGGCAGACACGCAAATAGAAGACGGGCTTTTTTCTCTTGCCAGTCACGTATTCTTGCAGACGGCGGACGCTCCAAAATGCCTTAATGTACTGGAACGATTGCTAGGCACCGTTCGACTCCAGTACCTGCTGCTTTTCTTGGCGTTCGTTCGGGCAGCGCACTACTGGACGAGGGTGCACCCTGAAATCCAGTTTGAGGATGACATCAATCAGCTTCTTGCGACAAATGAAGCGCTGGCCAGTTGCATCCTTGACGATCCGGAATCCAGTACAGACAAGGTCACTCAATCAATTTTGGATGAGATTCCCGCATTGCGTCTAAAAGCCGATAAGGCGGTCGGCTTACTTGCCTCAATCGTTGACTCTTCCGATGATGCGATTGTAAGTAAAACGCTGGATGGCATCATCACAAGTTGGAATCATAGTGCGGAACGAATGTTCGGATACCTTGAATCGGAAGCGATCGGACAGCACATTAATTTAATTATTCCCGACGACCGTCGAGGCGAGGAAGCAACGATTCTCGCTGACCTCCGAAAAGGCAAACGGATTGAGCATTTCGAGACAATCCGCGTGCGTAAGGATGGGACTCGGTTGGATATTTCTTTGACAATCTCACCGTTAAGGGACCATGCGGGGAATGTAATCGGAGCATCAAAAGTAGCGCGAGATATAACAGATAGGAAACGAGCTGAGAAAGCTCTTCGTGACACCGAAAATGAGCTTCGTACGCTGGCGGAAAGCTTGGAATCACAAGTTCAGCTCCGCACCCAAGAACTCGAAACACGAAATACCCAGATCACCCAGCAGGCTGAACAACTTCGAGAATTGTCGAATCGCTTACAGTACACGCAGGACGAGGAACGACGCCGTATCGCTCGTGACCTTCATGATAGCGCTGGGCAAGTTGTAACCGCGCTAGGAATGCACCTCTCGAGTATCACCCAAGGTGCGGCAGAGCCCGAAGTTCGTAAGACAGTCGAGGAAAGCCGTGAAATGGTCCGCCAGTTAGCCACGGAAATCCGAACAGTCTCGTATTTATTGCATCCTCCATTGTTGGATGAAAATGGTTTACCGGACGCGCTCCGGTGGTACACGGAAGGTCTGGTACAACGTAGTGACTTGAAGATCGTATTGGATATTTCAACTGACTTTAAACGATTGCCCGATGCTGTTGAGATGGCGCTGTTCCGTATCGTGCAAGAATGTTTGACGAATATCCATCGCCATTCGAGAGCAAAGACAGCGACAATTCGGCTAGCACGTGGCGTCTCCACTGCAGTGCTGGAAGTTCGCGATGATGGGGTGGGGATAGCGAAAGACACTCTCGCAGCCATTCTAACTCAGCGTTCTGGGGTTGGAATGGCTGGCATGAGAGAGCGCGTTAGACACCTGCGGGGCGATCTCGACATCCAATCGGATTCCACAGGCACTACAATCTCAATAAGCCTTCCTGTCGTTACAGGTTCGGTCGGCGATAAAGAAATAGCGTACAAAGCTAACGCCGCTGTGTGAGCAGGGACGGCATTCGTGCAAATCCTAATTGTCGATGACAATGAGATGGTCCGACGTGGCGTAAAGCTACTGCTCTCGTCTTGGCCTGCTTATGTGGTATGCGGCGAAGCTAGCAACGGCAAAGAGGCAGTAGCTAAAACACAGCAGCTTCAACCCAATCTAATTCTGCTCGACATTAGCATGCCTGGCTCGAACGGTTTTGAAATAGCTGTCGCAATTCGTCGCGAATTTCCCGCGGTCAAAATCATAATCTTAAGTCAACACGATAAATTGCGGTTATTGCCGCGAGCGCTCGAAGCAGGGGCAGATGCTTGTATAGATAAGAATAGCCTTAGTACGGAATTGTTGACCACGATCCACAGCGTGGTGGGAAATGCTGATGCCCTTGGAACCGAAGATGTTCCGTGAGTTCGGCATTTCTGTTAGGGCCATTCCATGCTTGAAGTGAGGCGGCAGATCGAGAGTTCTGTTCCGCAATACTCTTCTATGAGGAAGTGAGCCCTCTCTCACAGTCCCAGCGAATCGCTAAAAGATCGATAACTTCTAGCTTATTCCTGCCGCCCCTTGATGGCGTGTCGTGGCTCGCTCCTTAAATTGGGACCGAGTAGTGACCACGTCATTCTTAATGAACGGCGAAATCGGTATTACTGCAATCGTTAGATCATGGGAATACCAGATGCGCTGTACACGTCTTCCCCCGGATTCGCCGTAACTTTAGACATGACTCACGAGGCCGGTCCCAAAATGAAGGCGGCCAATCGGAGTATCCGAATTCTTATCGCTGACGATCAACCGATAATAAGGACAATTGTCCGGTCCACATTAGAAAAAATTCCCCGCTTTGAAGTGTGCGCCGAAGCTGTAGACGGGGCTAAGGCAATCGAACAGGCGCAGAGTCTAAAACCAGACGTCATAGTCCTGGATGTGACCATGCCGGTCTTAAATGGATTTGAAGCAGCTCGTAAAATCAAGGCCATTCTGCCGGAGACGGCAATTGTCATATTGTCTTCCCACGCCGACGAGCGTTTCGTGGCAGCGGCCAAGAAAATTGGCGTGCGATCATCCGTCGCCAAATCAAAAGCAGGGGAGGCGCTAGTTAAGGCGATTGAAGCGGCCGTACAGGGCGAGGACTTCGTTCTAGTTGGGTAAGAATCAGCAAAGCAGGTGCGGTGCCGAAACTGTGCCAGAATCCGAAGTCTTCATGCCATTGGGGTTAGATTTTGAGTGAAAAGCAGATTCCCCAAATTCCTGAAAACACAGAGAAGCCAAACTAGGGAATGGAGCTGTTGGAGCCGGTCGGTCCGCGCCCAAGGCAGGCGCGCTACGAGGCTGCGCTACGCCCCGACATGAAGTGCTTTCTGATGATACGGTACTTGCCAACGCAGATGGTCCTCGATTCGACCCAATCGGCCTGCACGGAAGGAACTGCTGCTTTAAGACAGTTTTGCCGGCCACTCTCGCGCCTCGTGAGCCGCTTGAGTCCGGATTCTCAGTTGATTCAGATCAAGCTTACGCAGTTCCTTCCTAGCATTCCTCTGAACGATAGCACCGACGGAATCATCGCCCATTTTTACTCGCGAATTCGCGCTGATAGTTCCCGGTGAGAACGAACTGATTCGACTCCAAGCACTCATACTTTAAACGCTACTTCATTCGACAACAGCGGCACATACGAACAGAGATGTTGACTCCAGCAATGTTAGATTAAGACAGGGTGGGGTCAATTCCTTTCGGATCGGTCGAGCTTTTCCTGCCCGGGCCAGATGTTAAGCCGGGGGCCTTGTTTGAGCAATATTCGTCTGCGTACGAAATTCCTGTTGTCGCTCCTCGCGATTTCTGCCGGCCTGACCGCCGCTACGCTGCTTATTGTTAGCTATAGTGTGCGAAAGCGCGTTCGTGAAAACATCCGCGAGGACGTCCGAAATTCCGTAGCCAACTATCAGACTTTCCAGTCGCAGCAGGAAGAATCCCTGTCCCGGTCTGCCGCCCTTCTGGCCAACTTACCTAATGTTCGTGCGCTGATGACCACCGAGGACCAGGCCACAATCGAGGATGCCTCCGCCGATGTGTGGAAATTGAGCGGGAGTGATTTGCTGGTATTAGCGAACCGCACTGGCAATGTGGTTGCGCTTCGCGCAAGCGCTTCGGGTCTCGATTCCGGCAAAGCGCAGAAACTCCTGCGCCAGTCGCTCGATCGAAGCGAGTCCAAGGACTGGTGGTTCGGTGGCGGCCACTTGTATGAGGTATGGATTCAGCCAATCTATTTTGGGGCCCCGTCGCGGGATATGACAGTTGGGCTGCTCGCTTTGGGTCACGAAGTCAATCCGCGCGCTGCGAAAGAATTTGCCAGTGTTGCGTCAAGTGAAGTAGCTTTTAATTTTGAGGGTTCGCCTGTCGCCAGCACGCTGAACCCAGAGCTGCAATCCGAACTTGCTCGCAAAATTCACGAACCTGGGCGAAGTCTCTCCGGCGACACTCAGGAAATTCAGCTTGGCTCCGAACTTTATCTTGCCAAGACCGTGAATCTTTCGCCCGAGGCAGGGCCGCTCGTATCACTGACCGTCCTGAAATCCTTCGATAAGGCCACTTTGTTTCTAGCTGAATTGAATCATGTCCTGATCGGACTGGGTTTATTCAGCGTTTTGGCGGGCAGTGCCCTTGTTTTCTGGATTTCGCATACATATACAAAACCACTGGCGAACCTTGTCGCCGGCGTGCGTGCCCTCGGCCAGGGTGATTTCAGCTATCCCCTGGAACCGCGCGACGGCGATGAGGTCGCGGAAGTGACCGACGCGTTCATCCGGGTCCGCGCGAGTCTCCAAAGCACGCAGCAGGAACAAAAGCAACTTGAGGAACGATTGCGGCAGGCTCACAAGATGGAAGCCGTGGGCAGGTTGGCGGGCGGCGTGGCGCACGACTTCAATAATTTGCTGACGATCATCCGGGGCAATAGCGACCTGCTTATGGATCGCGAAGGCGCAGACGCCTTTCACAACAAGTGTGTGGATCAGATTCAGAAGGCCGCCGGCCGCGCAGTCTCCCTGACGCGGCAATTGCTCGCTTTTAGCCGCATGCAGGTGCTGCAGCCGCGCGTGATGGACTTGAACGGCGTCGTCGCGGAGATGGGCAAAATGCTCCCCCGCCTGATTGGTGAGCACATCGAGTACTCATTTTCGCCGGATCCAAAACTTGTCTCGGTGAAAGCCGATCCTGGACAAATCGAGCAGGTAATCTTAAATCTGGCCGTCAACGCTCGAGATGCCATGCCTGCTGGCGGCAAGCTTTCTGTCCGGACGGCAAATATTTGTGTGGACAAAGCAGCAGCGGCGAACCGTCCACCGATGACAGCCGGCCAGTACGTCTTGCTCAGGGTTAGCGATACGGGACAAGGCATGGATGACGCTACCAAGGCCCACATTTTCGAGCCGTTCTTTACCACCAAGGAAGTCGGCAAAGGGACGGGATTGGGGTTGGCTACGGTCTATGGCGTCGTGAAACAGAGCGGCGGCTTTATTTGGGTGGATAGTTCCACCGGCAAAGGCACAACATTTGAGATCTACCTTCCGCAAGCTGCGGGCCAGGCCGTAAGTGCCGTGGTGGAGGAAAAGCCTGCTGCAATTTCAGGCGGAAACGAGACGGTTCTCGTTGTTGAGGATGAGGCGGGGGTGCGAGAATTGGCATGTCAATTCTTGCGGGTGAAAGGCTACAACGTCCTGGAGGCTGAGGGGGGGCTGGAGGCGCTGGATGTTGCTCGCCGTCATTTAGGTACGATTCATCTCCTCTTGACCGACATGATCATGCCTAAAATGAACGGAGACGATCTCGCGGCTCGGTTGAAAGCAATCCGCCCGGAGATCCGGGTCGCGTTCATGTCCGGGTATTCCGAATTCGCGAGAGGCGACCTTGGAAAGGGTTTCCCGGGGGCGCCCGTTCTCCAAAAGCCCTTTTCACCTGCTTCCTTGGTCGAGATTGTCCGTGACGCTCTCGCGCGGCCTTTGTCTAGTCCCGCATGCAAGAGCAGCGAACTTCAAGTTACCTAAATGCCCAGCGCCTCCGGTCGTGTTTTAAGCCATGAGGTTTTGGATTCGGGGCATTCCAGGAGGCAAACATGCAGGGCAAGACCTACTCGAAACGATCGTTGAGATTTCTTGTCGTTACCGGGATTCTATTCGTGTGTTCGATTTCCGGGCGAGGGCAGGAAGTCCAGAGCGCGGCTTCATCCGGTTCATCTGCTTCTGACACTTCTGAAACGCCTGCGGAAATCCGAGCGCTCTCCGATTTGATTCGGGGCCTTCAGGCTCAGGTGCAGACGCTCAATTCGCAACTCGGCGATGTGCGCATGGAACAAGAGCGCGCAAGCGCGGAGGCAAGCGAGCTTAGACATGAGCTGGATCTTGTCAAAAGGCAGGGAGGGATCGCACCAAGCGGGCCGCTGAATTCGTACTCAGCGCCTCCTGCAAAAGAAATCGCGGGGCAGCCCGCATTGTCCTCTACTCCAACGCCGCAGCAACCGCAGACGGTTGAGGATCGCATCGGAAAATTGGAAGAAGACCAGCAGGTCATGGAAGGCAAAATTAACGACCAGTACCAGACCAAGGTTGAAAGCGGATCGAAATACCGGCTCCGGCTTTCCGGCATTGTATTGCTGAATCTGTTTGAAAATCGCGGCACCGTTGACAACCTGGATTTCCCGGAAGTTGCAGAATCGCTGCAGGCCAACGAGCCGAATGCTTCGCCGGGTGCCTTCGGCGGAACGCTTCGCCAATCTCAAATCAAGCTCCAGGCTTTTGGCCCGGATGTCGCAGGCGCACGCACGAGCGCCGATGTGAATTTGGACTTCGCCGGCGGATTTCCAAGTGCCCCGAATGGCGCCTGGATGGGACTCGTTCGGATGCGTACCGCCACAGTGCGCTTCGATTGGACCAATACTTCCATCGTCGCCGGGCAGGACCGTTTGTTTTTTGTTCCCCTTGCTCCCACATCGCTCGCGACACTTGCTATTCCCTCGCTTTCCTATGTTGGGAATTTGTGGGCCTGGGCGCCACAAGTGCGCATCGAGCACCGCATCATTTTGTCCGACGCTTCCAGGATCTCCATTCAGGGAGGGATTCTCGATAGTCTAACAGGAGATAATCCTCCCGATCAGTTTGACCGCTACCCCAGTTGGGGCGAGCAGTCGGGGCTGCCGGCCTTTGCGGCGCGTGTTTCCTGGAGCCACCGCATGTTCGGCCAGGATTTTACTGTCGGAGCTGGCGGATACTATGGCCGCCAGAACTGGGGGTTCGACCGGAAGGTCGACGGTTGGGCGGCAACGGCCGATTTGACGCTTCCGCTCGGGCAGCGATTTGAGTTTACCGGCGCATTCTATCGCGGCCGTGCACTAGCCGGATTTGGCGGCGGGATCGGACAAAGCGTTCTCCTAAACGGTTCGTTTATTGACCCGGCGACAACGTTTCGCGGCCTGGATTCCATGGGGGGCTGGGCGCAATTAAAATTCAAGATTAAATCCAACTTTGAAATCAACGGCGCGGTGGGCGTGGATAATCCTTTCGCAAGCGAATTGCGCCTGTACAATGCGAATACCATATATCCTGAATCGTATACCAGGAATCTGAGCCCACTTGTGAACTTCATTTACCAAATCCGGTCGGACATCCTGTTTTCCATCGAATATCGATACCTGAATTCTTCGGTGCTTGACAGCGGCTCGTTCAGGGACCATCACGTCAGTCTGAGCCTGGGGTATATTTTCTAGTGCGGCGGTTTCAATCCATGCGGCGAATCTTAATTCTCGTTCTTGGTTGCCTCGGGGCCTGCGCCTTGCTCGCCCAGACCGCGGCGCCTCCCGTTACCGTTAAAGTGGAAATTGTGAATCCGAATGCGCAGAAAAAGCCGCTCGCAGGCAAGGATTCGGCGGATCTGTCGAACATCGTAATTTGGCTTTCCGCGCTGGGTTCGGGAGCAGCGCCTGTCTCCCCGCCCTTACCGGGCCATCCGTCGCCGCAGATCACGCAGATTCATAAAAGTTTTGATCCGCACGTCCTGGTCATTCAGGTGGGTACGCCGGTCCAATTTCCGAACAAGGATCCATTCCTGCACAATGTTTTTTCTCTATTTGACGGCAAACGATTTGACCTCGGATTTTACGAGGCGGGATCCAGCAAGATTGTTCATTTCGATCGACCGGGCGTGAGTTTTCTCTTTTGCAACATTCACCCGGAAATGAGCGGCGCAGTTGTTGCAGTCGAAACGGCATACTTTGGCTTGTCCGATCGAAACGGCCGGGTGACCATCGCAAATGTACCTGATGGCCGCTACCTGTTGAATGTGTGGTACGAGCGCAGCCTGCCGGAAGATTTGAAAGCCGCGGGCCGAACGGTGACGATTTCCGATGCGACCAGATCTATTGATCCGGTTCGCGTTGTTGAGAATCCCAACTTCACGCTCGAGCACAAAAATAAGTACGGGCAGGACTACATCCCGCCCGCAAATACAAGTCCGGCTTATGACCGTCCCTGAGGACTCTCCGCGTTCCTGAGATCATCCGATAACGCAGGTTACTTTCTCTTTTTACGCGCGCGCTTTGTGGAACTATTTTTGCGCGAGGTCTTGGCGGATGCCATCATGTCGCCTATGCGGAAAAGACGGACGCGGGCGATGCGGGCATTTTCCTTTACGCGCAATTGGAGAACGCCGACGGTCAGCAACAAATCCAACGGATCCACATGCCCTCGAACGAACATCGGCGCGTGCCACCCCCCGGCACGCAAAAGACGATCCTCGGGCTCGATCAAAGCAATCTGGTCCGGCGCGAGACTCAGGGTTTCATTGCATTCGACGAAATAACAGTCTCTATCTAATTCCCACCAAAGATATTTGTCATCGGGACGAAGCTGGCGCGGCGCAATTGGCAATCGTCCCGCCGGGATGTATTCACCGCCGCCGAAATCCAGTTTTCCCACCGGATCAACGGAATAAATTTTTCGCACTGTAAGATGCACGGAAAAACCATGCACTTGGTATTTGGGGTGGATGATCCCGGCAACGTAGTTTGCTGCGTCCTTCCCGGACAATAGCTGCATGCAGGGACTATATCCAACCCGGCGCAGTGCGTCCATGCTGCATGCGGGAGAATGCGGCGAAAAGGACAGCCCTCAAACCGTTTTGTCGTTCGAGTAGCAAAGGGTTTCGAGGTTGCACTCGGCGCATCTTGGTTTGCGCGCAACGCAAATCCTGCGGCCATGCCAGATCAGCTGATGAGAAAATAAAATCCATTTGTCCCGCGGAATCTCTTGCATGAGGTCCTGCTCGATTTTTTTTGGGTCCGTGTTTCGGGTAAGGTCGAGCCGGTTCGACAGCCGGGTTACGTGGGTGTCCACTACGACGCCGACCGCCATGCCAAACGCCGTGCCGAGCACGACGTTCGCCGTTTTGCGCGCCACTCCCGGCAAGGTCAGCAGTTCGTCCATCGTCCGCGGCACTTCGCCGCCGAACTCTTCGGCTATTTTCTTGCCTGCGCCCATGATGGATTTGGTCTTGTTGCGGAAAAAACCCGTCGGCCGGATGTCCCGCTCGAGTTCCGCCGGATTCGCATACGCGAAATCCTTCGGCGTGCGATATTTGACGAAAAGCGTTTTTGTTACGCGGTTAACAGTTTCATCCGTGCATTGCGCCGAAAGAATCGTGGAGATCAGCAATTGAAACGGATTCGCGTGAACGAGAGCGCAAGTCACATCCGGATAAGCCTCATCGAGCTTTTGCAGAATCGCTCGCACGCGATCGGGATTTGTTCCTGCGGTCTTCAGGTTCGTGCCGCTCTTTTGGGAGCTTTTTCCTTTTCGGGCGGACGCGGTTTTTTTCAAACCTTTCGTGGATCGAACCGAGTTCTTCTTTGAGTTGCCTTTTTGTTTTTTCATCGAAATGTTTTTCAGTTCTTCGCTTATCCTGATCGGGCGAACGAATAAATCACGCCGGGCTCACCTTAAGCCTTGCGCGCACACCCAGAAGGAAATCGAGCGCCTTGTGAAATGCCTTCCCGCGGTGGCTGTGCCTGTTTTTTTCTTCGCGCGAAATTTCGGCGTAAGTTTTTTTCAGAGCAGGGAAGAAGAAAATTGGATCGTAGCCGAATCCGTCCTGTCCGCGAGGCTCATCCAGAAGGATTCCTTCCGCGGAAGCCGAAAATAGGCCGTGCACTTTTCGCGATTCCGCCACAGCCACAACGCAGACAAATCGTGCCCGCCGGTCTGCCTCTTTTTTCCCACGCATTTCGCCGAGCAATTTGCGGATGCGATCCTCATCAGAAGCATCCGGGCCGGCGTACCGCGCCGAATGCACTCCCGGCGCGCCCCCGAGCGCGGGCACGACGAGGCCGGAGTCATCCGCGATCACCGTTCCCTCGGCAAACCGGCTATAGTGCAGCGCTTTGCCCGCGGCGTTCTCCCCAAACGTCGTCCAGATTTCCTCGAAGCGAGGAAGGGAATCGAAGTTCGGAAGGAAAGCAAGATCAACGGAGGCGCCCGCTGGTTCGGCCAGCGCGCGATATTCGCGCAACTTCCCCTGGTTTGAGGAAGCCACGAGCAACCGGAGTGGCTTATCTGGCGCGTGCACGGAAATCGGTTTGGACCAGCTTGGATTGGTACTCGGTCATGCGGCGGATTCCCGCCGATGCGAGCGAGAGCAGATCCTGCAACTCGGCCCCGCCAAACGGCTGCCCCTCGGCCGTCGCCTGCACCTCGACAAATTTTCCGCTTCCAGTCATGACGACGTTCATGTCGACCTCGGCCCGGGAATCTTCCTCATACGCGAGGTCGAGGAGCGCGACGCCGTCCACCACACCGACGCTCGTTGCGGCGACGGAATCGGTCAACGGCACCGCCTTCAGGATGCCTGCCGCTACAAGCCGCTCCATAGCGAGAGCCAGCGCGATGTATGCCCCGGTAATCGAAGCCGTGCGCGTGCCACCGTCGGCCTGAATTACGTCGCAATCGAGCCACACCGTTCTTTCTCCAAGCTTTTCCTGATCGATGATCGCGCGCAACGACCTCCCGATCAGCCGTTGAATTTCGAGCGTGCGCCCCGATGGCCTTCCGCGCATCGATTCGCGCGCCGTGCGCTGCTCGGTTGCACGAGGAAGCATGCCGTATTCGCCCGTAACCCAACCCTTTCCTTGCCCCTTCATGAAAGAAGGCACTCCATCGTCCACGGTCGCCGTGCAAATTACCCGCGTGTTCCCGATTTCGATCAGCACGCTTCCTTCCGCGCTCGTGATAAAGTCAGCCGTCATCTTGACTGTGCGTATCTGATCGTGCGCGCGTCCATCGCTCCGCAAATTTCCTCCTCGTGACATGGCCCCGAGTTTGCCCGCAGCCAGCGCCTCTGTCAATAACAGACAAGGGCCGGAAACATGTTCCGTCTAGATCGAAACGGTCTGTTCACCCTGCCACGAACGGCAATGACATTGCTCCCAAAAATTGATATTGTTCCTTTCAGCTCAAAACTCATCCAGTGAATATCGGTTAACGACCGGGAAGGGGTGCGACTGCCATGAAAAAACACGATGCATCTCGCCGCGAATTTCTAGTCCGCGCTGCTGTTAGCGCGGGAGCCGCGGCTGGCGCTGGGATCGTACCTGATGCAATCGCCCAGAATCATGAGCATATGCAAGG
>Ga0207007_1126_pt1 | contig 20835 bp, 13 predicted proteins | sample Alteio_BWMinCont_85_FD_153487 | JGI IMG/M metagenome (GOLD analysis project Ga0207007, IMG submission 153487) | Enriched cells from forest soil in Barre Woods Harvard Forest LTER site, Petersham, Massachusetts, United States -... | ecosystem: Environmental > Terrestrial > Soil > Temperate forest >...
CAAGATGTGCTGAACGGCTTCGCCGCCAAGCTTCGGCGTGGGAGGATGCCACAGGTAATTCGCGACGAAGTTTTTACCTACATTGAAGTCGCACAGGCCGTGCCTGCCATCGTGGTTAAAAAACATCAGGCTGGAAAGCGAATTTGAATAGGGGTCGCCTAGCATTCCACCCGAACCATTATCAATACACTTGCTCCAGGTAAAGCTGCCTTGCGCCTGGAACCCATGGCTCATGGATTTGGATAGCCCTGCCTGAAGACCATGATAGGAGGAGCTGTTATCCCACCAGGTCGCGCGAATTCGAGCTACATTGGAGCCGGGGTTGACCCGCGTTCCGAAACCCGTGCAAGGTGTGGCAGGAAAATTTGGCACTGTTTGATCGCACGGCCACAGATAACCCGCCGGCGTTAAGGTTGGCAAGACCATGTTGCTGTCATCCGTGCTGAATGGGGAGTGGATGGAGCGCGAACCCACGTAGGCGACTGCCGCCGTCAAGGTTTGCGTGATTTCGTGCTGGATGTTCATGTTCCAGTTCATGGCGTAATTTCGTTTTGGATTTTGCTCGATCAGACGCACGCCTGGCGGCGAGCCGGGCTGTGTGGCGAGCGCCACAGCTCCGGTCGGAAACGAGCCCGCGGGTAAGTTGGTGGCATCGTGCTCCAGCTCGTAGGGTAGAACTCCGGTGCTATTGTGGGTGAACACCCAGGGAATTGGCAGAGCATCATATATTCCGAAGCCGGCGCGCACAGATGTTTTGCCGTTTCGAAATGGGTCCCATGCGAAACCCACTCGCGGCGCGAAGTTATGCAGCGATTGGTTTTTAGCCCAAAAAGTGTTCACTGGTGTCTCGACCGGGCTCGTGAGGCTGGTCAAAACCGCGAAGGTGTTATGGGCCTCGGTCGGCAGCGTTACCGGCTCATAACGCAGTCCAAAGTTCAGCGTAAGGTTCGGGCGCGCATGCCAATCGTCTTGTACATAGGCTCCGAAAAGGGTCTGGCGGACATAAACCGGCCTCGTCGTCGACGCAACGTCCAGATTGATGCTGGTGGGTTGATTGGTAAGAAAACCTTGGAGGCCGCCAAAATTAAATTGTCCATTCGGCGCCACCCCTCCCGAGAACTCATCGTTCTGCATGTGCTCCATGGCGAAGCCGAATTTCAAAGAGTGGGTGCCATGGGTAACGAATGCGTCGTCGTAAAACTGGAAGGAATTCCAGGTGAGAAGGTCGGCGGAGACACCACCGACAGCACCTAACATCTGGACCAGACCGGATACGTTAATCTGCGGGGCAGGCAGCCCGGGCAGTATTCCGTATTTCGGATCGCTGGCAATCGGATTGAGCGCCGTTCCAGGTTGCGTGACCGTCGCTCGTACCCTGCTAAATCCAAATCGCGCACTATTGACCAGGTTGGGATTAAAGATATGAGTCTCTTCCAAGCTGTACATTTGCCTAAATGTGAAGTTCTCGGTCGTTGAGAGGTCCAAGGAATCCGGCACACTAAGAGGCGCCCGGTCATAGAACCAGCTCCCCGCAAAATTGTCCTTGTCTGAGAAATGTTGGTCGACGCGCAGGGTCACGTAGTTTTCAGTGAAGCGCTCGACTCCTGTCGTGTTGAATGCTGCCGTGTCCCCGCTCGAAGGGCCATTCGGCAGCGGAAAGAAGGCGAGGTATGGCGATACGGCCGTATCAATGTGAGTCACGGGATCCGGATTGGGCGCGGCGCCAGGTTGGCCGGAGGCTGGAAGAGGTGCGCCGTTCACGAAAGCAACTTGCGTGGGCGTCGTTCCGCCCGGCGCGATACCGCGCGCAGCGAGTGACGGCACCTGGTTGCTGAACGTGTCGCTCTTTCTCTGATGGATGGATTCGTAATCACCGAAAATAAATGTCTTACTTTTTTTGATTGGCCCTCCAGCAGAGACACCGAACTGATCGCGATGAAATGGCGGTATGGTAGCGGGATCGAAGTAGTTTCGCGCGTCGAGAACCTTATCCCGGATAAAATAGTAGGCATCTCCATGGAACTGGTTGGTCCCGGACTTGGTGATGCCGTTGATGATGCCGCCAGATGCCCGGCCGTATTCCGCCGAGTAGTTGCCCGTCAGGACAGAGAACTCCTGAATGGCGTCCACCCCCAGATTGACGCCGAGCGAACTCCCAGGCGATCCGTTGGAATAGTCGTTGATGCTGATCCCGTTGATCCGGTAATTGTTCTCGTAGGGTTCGTGGCCAGAGATGGTCATTAAAGTCCCGTAACCTCGATTGCCCCGACCATTGATGCCGTTCTCAACTCGAATCGCAGCTACCCCGGGCTGAAGCGTCGCCAGTTGCGTCCAGTCGCGGCCGTTCAAAGGAAGTTCGCGTTCTGTTGTGGAATCGACCTCGCCGCTGATCGTCGATGAGGTGAGCTCGACGGTTGTCGCTGCGGCCGTTACTTCAATTTTTTCACTCACCTGGCCGACCTGCAAGGCAATATCCAGTGTTTTCGAAGCACCGACGCTAAGCGTAAGCCCCCTCTGCACGGAAGAGGAAAACCCTGGAGCTGCGACTGTGGTGTCGTACACCCCTGGCAGCAAATTCGGCACACTGTAAAAACCGGCAGTGTCCGTCGTAACCTCCGTCACAACGCTCGTGGCGTTATTCTTTATGGAAACTTTCGCATTCGGGACCGCGGCGCCGGACGCATCCGACACCGTGCCGGAAAGTGTGGCCCCCGCCACTTGTGCGCGAGCAGGAGTCACGGCAAGAACGGTAAGCGCCAACAGGACCAACACCAGCGGACCGCGACCAATCTTCATCGAAACCCTCCGAGGAAATCGAGCGATGGCATCTCGTAACGCGGCGCAGAGAGTAAGCCGCCAACTGTTAACAGTCAACAGATAATGCTGAGCATTTGATTTTAAAATGCTGTTTCTGTGATGCTATCCATCCGAATGTTATATGCTGACTGTCCGCTGTCAGCACTTTCACTCGTGCAAGCCCCCGAATCGAGGAATTCCGCGCCTCAATGCCTTTATTTGAGGAACCCGAACCTCCGGGCTCGTTTACAACCGGCAGAGATGCTTTTTGTGATTCTATCGCTTGCCTTTGAACTGCTTTGGCCCTCAGCCGGCAAGGCGCAAGTGGGCGGGGGATCGGCTGCGGGAACGGTAAGCGGGGGAGTCTGGTCTGGCGGTCCCGAACAGGCGCGCCCCTATCCCCTTCGGGACCTTCGAAACGCACCGATCCAAAATCATGCTCAAGCTGGACATCCATTCTCTGGCGGAGATGATCTACTACGCTTTGCGCAACGATATAGCCGCAAATGGAAGGTTCAGCCATCCCGTATTACTTGCAATCTATTGCTGCAACAAAGGTTGCGGATTCTCACCGGTTGAACTGCCGATTCTGCAGGAGCAGTGAAACATGCTATGGTCAAGGAGCGTCAAACTAAGAGCATGGCAGAATTGCCAATCGGCCCCGAGCCTTCTTCGAGTTCGCTTGCCGGGCGGTTCCTGATGAGTCCTGAGCTCAAAACTCGCTAAGTTCCACCGATTGCCGGAGGTATTCCGTTGTCATCTAAATTCAAAGTATGGACGGCACTTTTCTTCCTAGCAACCTCTTTGCTTTTCGCGCAGGAGAAACCAGCGGGAGACACGAGCGTTACACGCGCCACGCTGGACAACGGATTGCGCGTTGTCATCGTTCGCGATCCGCTCGCTCCCGTCGTTACCGTCGAGCAAAACTACCTGGTTGGCGGGAACGAAACTCCGGATGGATTTCCCGGCATGGCGCACGCGCAGGAACACATGGCATTCCGCGGGTGTTCGACCCTTTCGGCCGATCAGATTTCCGCGATCTTTGCCCAACTGGGTGGTTTCGGCAACGCCGACACGCAGCAGAATATCACTCAATATTTCTCCACGGTTCCTGCCGCGGATCTCGATATTGCATTGCGAGTGGACGCGGATTGCATGCGGGACATCCAAGATGTGCAGACCGAGTGGAGCGAGGAAAAGCCCGCCATCGAACAGGAAGTGGCTCGCGATTTGTCGAATCCGACTTACAAGTTCATGACGCGTTTGAATGAAGACATGTTCTCGGGCACCGTTTATAGCCACGACCCTCTCGGAACGAAAGAATCATTCGATCAAACCACCGGAGAGATGCTCAAGGACTTTTACAAGAAATGGTATGCCCCCAACAACGCGATCTTGATTATCGCCGGGGATGTGGATTCGAGGGCTGTGCTCCTGAAGGTCAAGGAGTTTTACGGAAACATCGCAAAGAAGTCGTTGCCGCCCCGCCCCGAGATCAAGCTGCAACCCGTAAAACCGGAATCGTTCACGCTCGATAGCAATCTGTCTTATCTTCTGGCGTTTGTGGCTTTCCGGATGCCCGGGACCGACAGTCCGGATTTCGCGGCATCGCAAATTTTAGGCGATGTTCTATCGAGTCAGCGCGGGAATTTGTATGCGTTGGTTCCTCAGGGAAAAGCGTTGCAAACCGAATTCGGCTTTGCCGAATCATATACCAAAGCCAGCGTCGCCTATTCCGCCGCGGTGCTGCCTGCCGACGGCAATGCCGCCCCGGTGATCACCGAGATGCGCAAAATTCTGGCTGACTATGCGGCAAACGGTTTGCCTGCGGAACTGGTGGAGGCTGCCAAGCGCCGGGAAATTGCCGGCGAGGAATTTCGACGGAATTCCATTCCAGGTCTGGCCGAGGAATGGTCGAACGCTTTGGCCGCGGAGGGGCGAAACTCTCCCGATGACGATGTCGAGGCGATGAAACGTGTCACCCCTGCGGATGTGAATCGGGTTGCAAAACAATTCCTCGTCGAACAAAATTCGATCGCGGCGGAATTGAAACCCGTGCCGTCCGGCGAGGCCGTGGCCTCCAAAGGATTTGGCGGCGGCGAACAGTTGACTTCCGCGCCTACGAAACCCGTGGACCTGCCCCCCTGGGCCGGCTCTCGACTGCTTGCGGTGGAATTGCCTCCCGCACCTGCATCGTCAGCCGATATGACTTTGTCCAATGGAGTGCGCCTAATTGTCAGAACCTTGAAGGTCACCCCAACCATTACGGTGCTCGGAAGCGTCCGCCACGAACCTGAGCTCGAAACTCCGCCAGGCAAGGACGGAGTCGGTGACGTGCTCGATGGCTTGTTCTCTTACGGGACGAAGAACCTGGACAGGTTGGCATTCCAGAAGGCGCTCGACGACATTGCGGCCGACGAGTCCGCCGGCTTCAGATTCTCACTTCAAGTCCTGAAGCAAGATTTTTCGCGCGGCGTTCAATTGCTCGCGGACAATGAGTTGAATCCAGCCCTTCCCCAAGAAGCATTTGACGTGACAAAGCCCGAGACCGCCCAGTTTGTAGGCGGCAGAATGAAAAGTCCTGGATATCGCGCAGGGCACGCTCTAAATATTGCGCTTCTTCCCGCGGGCGATCCCATTCTTCGGGAAACAACCCCTCAGACGGTTACCTCGCTGACTCTGGACGATGTGAAGGAATATTACGCCAAAACGCTGCGGTCCGATCTCACGACGATTGTAGTGATCGGCGACATCACACCCAATGAGGCCAAGGGCGTGATCGAGAAATGGTTTGGAACGTGGAAGGCTACCGGTCCCAAGCCTGAGATCGAACTGCCTCGCGTGCCCGCGAACAAATCGAGTGCAGCGAATGTATCCGATCCAAGCCAACTGCAAGACTCCGTCAATCTCTCGGAAATAATCGACATTACGCGATTCGATCCCGATTACTACCCGCTACAACTTGCCAATCATGTTTTGGGTGGGGGCTTCTATGCGACGCGTCTATACCACGACCTGAGGCAAGTGGCAGGATACGTGTACAATGTGGACGTTCGCCTGAATGCACAGAAGACCAGAACGATTTATACGGTTACCTATGCTTGCGATCCGAAGAATGTATCGAAGGCCAGAGAGTTAATCCAACGTGACTTGGTTTCCATGCAAAAGGAAAATGTCACTCCGGCCGAACTTCAGCAGGCCAAGGCCCTGCTTTTGAGGCAGATACCGCTCGCGGAATCGAGCGAAGACGGCGTTGCCGGAGGATTGCTCGCCCGCGCCCAAATCGGCTTGCCGCTGGATGAACCTATGCAAGCTGCCAGGAAATATTCCTCGATGACTGCCGATCAAGTTCGCGATGCCTTTGAGAAACAGATTCGTCCCGACGGATTCGTCCAGATCATTCGGGGACCGGCCCCTGAATAACAGCTGCGGTCCAGGAAAACCGGTGAACCGAAGATCCTGGGTAGGTGCTGAATTTTTCAGGCTGCAGGAAAACTCTAAATCGAAACCGAGGAGGAAATGCAATGCGAGCAAAATCCGTGCTACTGCTTACCGTTCTGGCATTTCTGTTCGCGGCGACAACCGCCAGCATGGCCGCACAACAACAAGCAACGCCGCCTCCGCCTTCCAAGTTCAAATTAACCAGCTCCGCCTATTCTGAAGGTTCGATGATCCCAACCCAGTATTCGTGCGCCGACCCAAACGCGGCTTCGCCGGCACTTTCCTGGACCAATCCACCCAATAACACCGCGAGCTTTGCCGTTATTTTTCACGATACCGATGGCGCTCCAATGAAAGGGACAATGGACGTCACCCACTGGATCTTCTGGGGCGTGCCTGCCAGCTCTACTTCCGTAGCTGCAGGCGTGAAACCGGATTCCTCGCCGGATGGCATCGTACAGGGTTCGAATATTCGCAAAGTGAATGGGTATCAACCGCCCTGCCCGCCCCCCGGCGCGACTCCGCACCACTATATTTTTGAAATTTATGCGCTGGATACGACGCTCGACCTGGCAGCTGGATCGGCACGCGCCGATCTTTTGAAGGCAATGGACGGCCATGTGATCGGCAAGGCGACTTACGCCGGCCTTTTTGGACGATAATCCCACGGGGCTTGACGGGCACGAGGCGGCGCGGCTGCTAAGCGCCGCCCTTGCCGGTGACGACAGGGTTGTGAGCAATTTTTTTAGCCGCGCCGCTTCACGATGAGCAGGATCAACTCGCTCGAAATCAAAAGGAGATTTGTAAATGCGATGGGCCAAGCGGAAATTGAGTGTCTATTTTGGAGTCGTTTTAACATTATTCGCAGTCTTCGGTTCAAAAATATGGGCTCAGCAACCCTCGAATGAGTATGTCAATCGCCAGGCCCCTATGGTGCACATGTCAGGCCTGCTTAGGCTCGTCGAAACCATCCCGCTGCCTACAGAGGGCTACATGGACCACCTCACCTATGACTTAAAAAACCAGCACTTGTTTCTGTCTGCGGAAAACAACAACAAAATTGTCGTCGTGGATATGAAAGCCGGAAAGGTGATTCAGGAAACCAAGGTGAGCGGAAATCCTCGCAAGCCTTTCTTCGATCCAGCCTCAAACGAACTTTGGGTGGATCTTGGTGACAACACGGTGGTAGCGCTGAATGGGACGACGTTCGAGGTTGTGAAGACCATCGAGCTGACGGGCGGAAAAGGGGCTCCGGCAAGGGACCCAGACAACGGGGCTTTCGATGCCGCCAGAGGCCTCTATTACGTCGCGGTCAGGACCAGGACGGAAGGAAGTAAAGAAGGTTCCATTGAGATTATCGATACCAAGGCGGCCAAACTTATCGGCAGTATCAAGATGAATGGCCAGGAACCGGCGGGCATCGTCCTGGACCCTGTGGCGAATCGATTGTACGCGGGGATGGGTGATATTGTGAATGGTGAAAGTGTCGTTAAGGTCGTCGACACCCTGAAGCGAACGATTATCGCGGAGTGGTCGACCGCCGGAGGCCCGCAGCCGCACGTCGCAGGTCTTGACGCAGCCCATCATCGCCTGTTCCTCGGCAGCAGGTTGGGGGGCGGGCACAACGTGGAACCAGGAAAGTTGGTCATCATAAATACAGACACGGGAAAAGTAGTTGAAACGCTGGACGCGGTTGCCGGGGGAGATGAAATCTTTTATGATGCGCCAACAAAGCGGATTTACTTCTCGGGGAGCACTGGGACGCTGGCTGTGTTTCATGAGGATGACCCGGACCATTTTACCTTGCTCGGGAAAGTACCGACAGGTGCCATCGCCAAGTCCGGGATCTGGATCCCGGAAATGAAGCGGTACTACGCAGCGGTCCCCAAGCACTTCGTTCAGCTCATGCCCACAACTCAGTACGGAAACCACGATTGGATCACCGAGGAAGCCCATTTGATGGTTTTCGAAGAGATGCCCTGAGGCAATAAAAAGCGGCAGGAAGCATTTGCCACGTTCGAAAAACAGGTGAACTCGAAATTGGGAGTCGGGCGGCGCTACGTAATCGTTCCCGGTGCGATCCCGCTCCAAGCAAGGCGCTCTGCAAGCCTGCTAATTTTCGTGCCGTCTAAATGACCCAATCCTGTGCCGATGTTTTTCGCGCCACTCGCAATCGGCATACGCGACGACCAGGTAAAATGACGAAGATAGGCCAACCCAACCCATGAAGCGCACAAGACGCGACTTCCTTAGAACGAGCGCAGTCGTCGGCACTGTTGCCGGAATTTCCGAATTTGTAGCCTTTTCCCCGCAGGCTTCCTCTGCAGTAGAATCGCCTCACATGAAGACGCTCACCGAATGGCTGCGCGCGGATCATGAGGCCCGTAAACGGGGCGTGGAGGATTGCCTTCTGCGCATCCGGGAACTTGAACCCTCGATTCACGCCTGGGTTCAGGTGAAGCCCGAAAATCCCACGGCGGAGGGGCCACTCTCCGGAATTCCATTTGGAGTCAAGGACATTGTCGAGACCCGTGGGATGGCGACCGAATATGGTTCGCCGCTTTACAAAGGTCGCATAGGTTCCGAGGATGCCGCCATCATTCAAGATGTGCGAAGCCGCGGGGCAATCTTGCTCGGCAAAACCGTGACCACTGCCTTTGCGTATCGAACAGCGGGGCCAACGCGGAACCCGTGGAACCTGGAACATTCGCCAGGAGGCAGCTCGAGCGGCTCCGCGGCCGCGGTCGCAGCGGGCATGGTCCCTTTCACAATCGGAGAACAAACGCGGGGTTCGATGCTTCGTCCCGCCTCCTATTGCGGTGTTGCCGGTTTCAAGCCGACCTATAACCTTCTTCCGATGCAGGGCGTACTTCCCGTCTCCAAGAGTCTGGACACGCTTGGGCTTTTTACACACACGCCGGCGGATATGCTTGCACTTTGGAAAGCTCTTGGACATCCGCCGGGGCGCGAGGAGCAATTTGCGTTTGGCGCTCCCGATCCGATTCCTGATTGTGAGCCGGAAATGGCGAATGCTTTTCGTCAGGCGCTCGTGCTTCTGCGCCGCGCGGGCGTAGACATCAAGACAGTGGATATTTCAGAGATGCTCGGGAAGCTCGACCTAGCCAACTCCACCCTCATGTTCTACGAGGGCGCTCGATTTCATGAGCCGCGCCTTAAAGAGTTTGGGCCTCGGCTGGACCCGCCGCTGGCGGACTTGATCCGGACTGGCCTGAAGATCCCCGAGGGCAAATACGACGAGGCCAGGCAATACATCGCAAGCAGCAGAATCCGCTTGGCGGAGATCTTTAAATCCACCCCCGTGATTCTCACGCCCGCCGCGACAGGGCCCGCGCCCATGGGTCTATCCGACACCGGCGATCCAAGAATGAACGCGCCCTGGACAGCCCTTGGAACACCAGCCATGTCCATTCCCATGCCGGTCGCAATTGGCCTTCCCCTCGGTTTGCAATTGACCGCCGGTCTTGGCCAGGATTCGAGAGTCCTTGAGGCAGCTCTTCTGCTAGGCGAGCGATTCGATGCCGGACCAAGAATAGCTTCGTCCTGAGGACTGATGGGGCCCCCGATTCCCTTTCAGGCCATTCTCGTGGCAAGCAATTGGAAATCGCTTGAGCTCAGTATGCTAGGTAGGGGCCTGTCCCTCCCGATGTGCCCTTTCCGTCGAAGGCGGTGTAAACATTGCGGCCGAAAAAGAACGGGAGTCCAAAATCAAATCCACCGAGCGAGTTTGGTCCGGCCAGGCCGTTTATCGCCGCGCTAGCCGGATTACTGAGCAGTAAGTCAGCATTGGCCACTGTAAAGGTAACAGGCCCGTTTGCGCCGTTTGTTCCATCGTTTGTTACGTTTATTTTTTGAGCGCTCACCGGGCAATACAAAAAGCTAATGTCGGTGCACACAGGGATCCCTGTAGTCGTTGCATCGAGAAAGTAGATTGCGTTAGAGCCGCTGTCCAGGAAACTCGGATATTGTGTACTTTGAAATATAGTAGTGAAGTTACCAAGGGAATCGGTTCCGAAAACCGTCGCGCTGCCCAGGCCATTATTGGTTTCCGTGCCGATTCCAAAAATGAGAGTTCCAGTGACGCTTCCCTCCTCGCCCGACACGGCCGGCAGCTCGAGAATGACTCCGTTATTGTCGGCGGTAAAGGCCGCCACGGGATTTTGAACCTGCTGCGCGAGGCCTTCCGTCGTATCCACGCAACCCGAGGATGGACAAGAAAAATACGCCCCCAGGCTGAGAGATCCGGCTGTAGCGCAGTCTGCGCCACAATCCTGGATGGACGGCCCCATACCGAGCAGGCCATTCGCGCCCAAGCTCGCTAAATCATCCTCGGGAGCTCCCTGCGAGGCGCAGTCCGCTGGAATGGTTGGAAAGTTTGGGGAGCCAATGACTTGAATGGGCAACGAACTCGCCTGCTCACCGGCTATTTTCACATCGGCTGTCTGTACCGGCCCCCAGGTAATTCCGTCCGCAAATGCGGCGCATTCCGCGATGGGGTTGCTGCTGCTATCGGTCTGTTGGGGTAGCGCAATTGTAAGTGCCGAGGACAAAATTCGAAGGCCGGAAGATCCGGTATCCACGAGGATTCCGTCGATCGTCTGGCAATTTGTGGTGCTGCCTGGGGCGCAAACGGTTACGCTCGTAAATGCACCGTCAACATAGCCGGAACCCGGCCCCAGAACAGACGAAGGCCCGCTATTGACCGTTACAGATTGCACATTAGGGGCTGGGGTAGTTGTTACTTGGAACTGCCCTGGCCCGGTAGCGGCTGATCCGCACCCAAAGGTCGATAGCAGCGCCAGAGCGAGGCACAGCGCGAAAGAGACTCTAAAAGTGATCGCTTTCATCGGATCACCTCGGCGCCAACGCCCGCAGGCAGGTTTTGAGGAAGGTAAGCTTTTCCGGCCAGGGCTCGCATATGTCCGCCCATTTGCACCACAAGACCAGGCTGCTCAATGAGCAGCGGGCCGTGGCCGTGGCGCTGGGCTCGTTGAGCCTGGACTGCCTTTGCGAACTGATCATAATTCGCGCCGAGCACTTGGCGAAGATCGGGATGTGAGTGCCCTTGCCAGGCGACTCCAAAAACGTTTCCGGAAAGTGAGACGTATTCCCTTACGACAATTCCGTTAGACGCCCGGATTTCGTGGACGTTGTACGCGTTGTTGCTGGTCATTCGTACGGTGCCTTGCAATTTCATTTGATCGTCACGCACGGACGACAAATCCCCGCCGAGGGAGGCTCCCGCCCTATGAGCAAGGGCAAGAACTAGGATCGCGATGGACAGCACAAACAAGAACTTCAATTTCATTCCGTACCTTCCTTGGACCGGGATTTCCGAGCCGATATCACCTAGATTAGGATGCAAAATTAGGCGGCTCGGCTGGCAGGCTGTGGATTAAATATCAACTGGAAACGTGAATTCCGAGAGGCGTGCCCGGTTGAAAATCACCAGGGGATGCGCGAAAACCACCAATCCTCTGGCAATCCAAGAAAATCAAAGGTGGCCATCGATAGACCTATATTACTGACAATAAATGACTTCATAGCGCTTCGTGCCGTGAACCACAATTTGGCAACGACCCTGCATCATCCGTACTCGAATGTGTTGTAGGAGCAAGGATGATTGGTTAGGAGAATAAAAATGACTCGCTATTGGAAATACTTCGCACTCGTTGTTTTAACGCTGGCGATCGGCGTGCCTGCTGCGTCAGCCCATAGCCGCGTATTTGTTGGCGGATACTTTGGTCCTGGGTTCTATGGTCCCGGGTATTACGGTTGGTATGGCCCAGGCTACTACTATGGCCCTTACGCTGTGCCGGTTCAAAACGTGGGCAAAGTCAAATTTGACACCAAGATGAAAGATGCGGGCGTTTATGTGGACGATGCTTATGCAGGGACCGTAAAGCAACTCGGTACGTTCGCGCTACGGCCGGGTGCTCACAACATCGAACTTCGCGACCCATCGGGCAAGTCGATTTTCCAGGAGCGCGTGAATGTGCTCCTAGGCAAGACGACCAAGCTCGCTGTCTGATCGCCCCAATGACAATGATAGGCAGAGGCCGAAAAACCGGGCCGGCAGGGCGGCCCGGCTTTCGCCTCTCCGCTGGGCGGCAGTCTTTCCTGCAGTCGGTCCGCATCAGCAACAACAACGAATTGGGCCAAGCGGTGTTCCTACTTATACCCAGCCCGGGAGCTAGAAGTGTGGGCCAAGAGGAAATGGCGGGGACTCGGAATTCTATTTTTTTCTTTTCTGGCCGGATTCACGTCGCGGGCGGATGCCAACGTTACGGTTCTTCTCGAAGAACCGTATAGTTACGACGGTGCACTCGCCGGAACGGGCCACACCGCGGTTTATCTGAACCGCGTTTGCGCCGCTTCCGCCATCACTTTGCGGAGATGCAATCCCGGCGAGCATGGCGTGGTCATCAGCCGATATACTCGAATTGCGGGATACGACTGGATAGGGATTCCGCTCGTTCCCTACCTTTACGCTGTCGATGATCCGCAAGACACGCCTCTGTATGCCGATCCAAAAATTGTGGCCTTCCTTCGCGATCAGTATCGTCGCGCTAACCTCGAAAGCGTTGCGCCGGATTCCCCGGGTGGCGAAACGCCAAAGGGAGATTGGTATCAGCTCGTCGGCTCGTCCTACGATCGCACAAACTATGGCTTCGAGATCGAGTCCTCCCCGGAACAAGATGACGCACTGATTGCATGGCTGAATTCCCGGCCGAACCGTGCCAGCTACCAATTCGTACGCCGCAATTGCGCTGACTTCGTTCGCGAAATTCTCAATTTCTATTATCCAAAGTCGGTTTCGCACGCAAGTATCGCCGACCTTTTCGTGAGTACTCCAAAACACGCGGCAAAATCACTTGCGAGGTACGGCAAACGCCATCGGGACTTGGAATTCACGCAATTTGTGATTCCTCAAGTTCCCGGGAGCATGAAGCGAAGCAAGCCGGTCCGAGGCGTTCTTGAATCGGTCTTCCGCGCAAAGAAGTATGCGGTGGTTCTCGCTGCGTTTCATCCTGTGATTGCCGGAAGTGTCGTCTCGGCCGATCTCGTCGGTGACACGTTCGGCGCGGGGAAGAATTCCTTGGTGTTCAGCATGACCGGTGATCCGGAAGCTCCACCCACAAACATGCAGAAGCGAACTTATTTAGAGCAGTTGCGAAGCGCGCAACAGCAGGCTCGCCGAAGCGGCCTGGCTCCGAGCGCCAACCAATGGCGAATGTTCGCTCAAAAATCACAGCCGGGATACGCCGCGGATGGACAACTTGTTTTGCGAGCAAACAACGGAAACGAAATTGTGGAATTGGGAATCACCCGTAGAGGGATCCAGAACGAAAACTCGCCCGCTCGGGTCCAATGGGACCTGATGTTTTCCCGCCTGAAACAAAACCTCGCGCCGGGCCGCGCACCCAGAATTTCCGGCAGCGGATTGCTTCAGGATTGGGAGCTATTTGAAAAAATTGATTCTGCCAAGCATGAAGCCCTCTTGAAGAAGTTGGATTTTGAGAATCAACTTGCAGGAAAACGATAGGTAAGGAATCTACTTGTGGGCACGGCCTAAAAGCCCGCGCCAAAATGTTGAGGATTGACAGAGGGCTGCAACATTCTTAAGATTAAACCTCGCAAAGTAAATCTGCGGTCGTGGAAACATTTTTAGCTCCTATGCGTCTGTCTTAAAGAGAATCCTTATGATTACAGTAAATGGACTTACGAAAAAGTATGCACACACAACGGCGGTCGATCAGATCTCTTTTGAGGTCAAGCAGGGCCAAATTGTGGGCTTTCTCGGTCCGAACGGCGCCGGAAAAACGACGACGATGCGCATGCTCACGTGCTTCCTGACGCCGACGAGCGGCACTGCCACCGTGGCCGGGTTTGATATTCTCGAACAACCCCTCGATGTGAAGAAGCGCATCGGCTATCTTCCCGAGACTCCTCCGGTATATCCCGAAATGCGAATCGACGAATATCTGGCCTTCGTCGGCCAGCTCAAGGGGCTGTCCGGATCGGATTTGCGCGCTCGAGTGGACTACGCCTGCGAGCGCTGCGCGGTCGCGGACGTTCGAAACAAGATCATCGGCAAACTTTCGAAAGGTTACCGGCAGCGCGTGGGTCTCGCCCAGGCGATCATCCACAATCCCGATGTGTTAATCCTGGACGAGCCGACCGCCGGCCTTGATCCTAAGCAGATCAATGAAACCCGCGACCTCATCAAAAGCCTTGCGGGTGATCACACCATCATCCTCAGCACGCATATACTTCCGGAAGTCAGCCAGACGTGCGAGCAGGTCATCATCATCAATAAGGGCAAGATCGTGGCGACGGATTCGGTGAGCAATCTCCAGCAGCGTGCGCGCTCCGGGGAATCCGTGCTCGTGGAAGTGGCAGGCCGGAACAGCAATATCGATCCTACGGCAGTCAAACGCAAACTAGAGCAAATTGCCGGAGTGAGCCGCGTCATTGCGAAGGCCGACGGCCAGAAACGCGCCATTTTTGAAGTCGAGGCGACCAAGGCCGTCCGGGGCGACGTCGCCAGGGCAGTCGTAGAATCGGGCTGGGATTTGAACGAGCTTCGTCCCGCCGCTCTGAGCCTGGAAGAAATCTTCCTGCAACTGACTGGATCAGAAGCGCCCGCGGAAATGGAAGCCATGGCGGCAGGGGGGACGAATCAATGAGAAATATCTGGATCATTTGTCGTAAGGAGCTTCGCAGCTATTTTGTCTCTCCGGTCGCTTATATTTTGCTTGTGATGTTCGCCGTAATTTTCGGTTTCTTTTTCTGGAACTCCCTCGGCTATTTCGTGAACATGGCCATGGAAGCCACGCTCGAAGGCGAACAATTTCCAATGAACATCAATGAGCAGGTGGTGCGGCCGCTACTTGCGAATGTCAATGTGATCGGGCTGTTTTTCATTCCCTTGATCACCATGCGCCTGTTTGCAGAGGAGAAGCGCAGCGGCACGATCGAATTGCTCACGACCTCACCCATCACAGACTTGCAAATGATCATCGGGAAATGGCTTTCCGCGGTAATCATGTACGCCCTGATGTTGTTTTCGACCGTACTCGATATCCTGTTCCTTTTCAGGTATGGCAACCCGGATTGGAAGCCCCTGGCCATCGGATACCTGGGCCTGCTGTTACAGGCGGGCGGTTTGATTGCCATCGGAACTTTTATTTCCACGCTGACGCGAAACCAGATTATCGCGGGAGCCGTGACCTTCGGCGTATGCCTTATGCTATGGGTGCTGGGCTGGGTCAGCCAGTATGACAATGCGGTGTGGGCTCAGGTGCTCTCCTATATGTGCGTGATTACGCACTTTGACTCATTCGCTAAAGGAGTGCTCGACACGAAGGACGCCATCTTCGATGTCACTGTTATTTTTCTAGGATTGTTTTTTACAGCGCGCTCGATGGAATCGATGCGGTGGAGGTCGTAAGTGAATCGCCAGTGGATGGAAGCAAGACAAACGAAGTACGCGGTTTATATAACAGTTTATATTCTCGTGATTTTATGCATCGTTTCGGTGGCCAACGTTTTGGCCAATCGCTACAACAAGTCGTACGACTCGACCTCGAACAAACGATATAGTCTCTCCGACCAGACGGCCAAAATTGTGAAGGGGCTTCCGCAGCCTGTTTCCATTACCTATTTCGACAAGACGAGCGGTTTCCCGACGGGCAAGGACTTGCTGGATCGCTACACCACGCTTTCACCCAAAGTCCATCTCGATTACGTCGATCCTGACAAGAATCCGCAGGCGGCGCGCGCTGCGGGCATCACCAAGTACGGCACAACGGTGGTGCAAATCGGCGCGAAAAAGGAAGAAGCCAAGAGCATGACGGAAGAAGAAATCACTGGCGCGATCATCCGGGACCTTAAAACCAATACGCGCACGGTGTGCTTCCTGACAGGCGGGGGCGAACGTCAGATTGACGATACGGATCGTCCCGGGCTTTCACATCTCAAAGATTTACTAAGCAAGGACGATTACACGACGAAGTCCATCAATTTGCTCGAAAAGGCGGAGATCCCGTCGGACTGCACCGTCGTGGCGGTCGGTGGTCCCAAGAGCGATTACCAGCAGCCGGAAGTCGATGCCATCAAGAAATATGTGGAAGGCGGCGGGCGCGCAATGTTCCTTCTCGACCCGCCGTTGAAGATCGGGCGCGCCACAGCGGATAACGACGCGCTCGACAACGTCCTGCAAGGCTGGGGCGTCAGCGTGGAAAAAAATCTTCTGCTGGATTTGAGTCCAGTTGGCCAACTGCTCGGCGTGGGTCCGACAATCGCTCTCGTATCCAATTATGATCCCCACCCCATCGTGAATGAAATGAAAGGCACCGCCACGGGGTTTCCTCTGTCGCGTTCGCTGACGATCAAAAACACGGACAAGACAACCGTGCAGAAGTTGTTTGAATCTTCGGATTCGAGCCTGGCGACAACCAAACTGGATACACCCAATGTAAATCCGAGTGATCCGACGAACAAACGGGGACCCATGACGATTGCCGCTGCCGGGACCTACACGACTGGGAAGGAAAATTCGGAAGGACGCTTCGTTGTAGTCGGCAGCTCATCCTGGGTCGCGAACTCTTTTCTTTCCTTTAACGGCAATAGCGACCTTGCCTTGAACGCCATGAATTGGCTTTCTTCGGACGAAGACTTGATTTCCATCCGGCCGAAACCTCAGGAAGACCGCAAGGTCAACATGACGGGGGCGCAATTTAACTGGGTCCGCCTTAGCAGCCAGTTCCTTTTGCCGGGAGCGCTATTGCTGGCAGGCCTCTCCGTGTGGTGGCGGAGGAGATAGCGGCAACCTCGATTTTATAATTCAACGCGAGACAAAAATTTATGATGAAGATGCGACAACTCCTCGTTGCGACCGTTGTCCTGGCGGCGCTCGCAGCAACACTGTATTGGTCGAATCATCGCAAGCCTGCAAACGACAGTGTCAATGCCAGCCCCAGTGCAGCGAGCGTCAAAATTATTGCCCTGAATCAGGATGACATTTCCAAATTGGAAGTAAAGAAAAAGGATGGCGACGACGTCGTGCTGAATCGGGCCGGGGCTTCCAGTTGGAAAATTACTTCCCCGAAAAATCTGGTTGCCGATCAGGATTCGGTCTCCTCGATTCTCTACAATTTGTCACCGATGGATGGCGGCACGCTGATTGATGAAAAACCAGCGGATTTGAAGCAATTTGGACTCGCGGAGCCCGAAGCGCAGGTATCGGCAACCGGAAAAGATGGCAAGACGCATACCATTTTGGTCGGCGACGAAACACCCACGGGCGACGCAGCATACGTGATGCTTTCCGGCGATTCAAAAGTGTATTCGGTGGCTAAAAATACAAAAACGAATTTGGACAAGGGACTGAAAGACCTGCGCGACAAACGACTCATGCCTGTGGATTTCGACAAGCTTTCCAGCGTGGAAATCAACGGCGCGAAATTGCATCTGGCTTTCGCTTCTGAAGACGGGCAATGGACCGTTCGCAGTCCCGCGAAATTGCGCGGGGATACTTCCAAGATGGAAACCATCATCGAAAAACTGCGCACGGCGACCATGGACCCGAGCACATCCGATTCAGACATGAAGAAAGCCGCTTCCCTGTTCGCCTCGGGAGCCCCCATTGCGACGGTGAAAGCCACGGACTCGGCGGGCTCCGAAGAGCTGCAAATTCGCAAAACCAGCGGCGGCTTCTATGCGAAAACGACGGCAATGGACGGCGTGTATAAAGTTCCAAATGAGCTTGGCGACGCGGTCAACAAGGATGCGGAGGATTTTCGCGAGCACCGGGTGTTCGATTTCGCGGAGATGGATCCGGACAAAGTGGAACTGCATGACGGATCAAAAGCGTATTTCCTGACGCGCAGCGGGGAAGACTGGTGGTCCGACGGGAAAAAAATGGACGCCCTAAGCGCCCAGGAATTCCTGCGTTCGATTCGCACGCTGACGGCTACAAAGTTTGCGGCAAACGGATTTTCCAGCCCGGCGCTCTCTCTGGTAGTGACCTCCAAGGACGGCAAGCGCGTTGAAAAAGTGGATATTGCAAAAAGCGGAAGCGGCTACCTTGCCAAGAGAGAGGATGGGCCGGCGCTGTTTGATTTAGACGCGAAAGCCGTAGAAGATTTGCAGAAAGCCGCGAGCGGATTGAAGCCGGCCGAGACCCCTGCTACTAAAAAATAATTGACTTCGAGATCGCTTACGCAACACAGGCTTCAGGTTGCGAGGTTCGGTTGAATCAACCAAACCTCACTTGCTGAAGCCTGTGCTCGTTACTACCCGCTATCTTTATGCGTTTGGATACCAATCGAGCAAACGCACATCGATCCCGGTACCGTCCAGCGCGTTCTTAAACACTGCCGTGTCTTGCCCTTTGTAATGATATGGGATGGCCACCTTGGGATGAAACGCCTTGACCGCATCGGCCGCTTCTTCCGGTGTCATGGTGTACGGCAGATTCATGCAGATGAACGCGACATCAATGTTCTTGAGAGCGCGCATTTCAGGGATGCCTTCCGTGTCACCGGAAAAGTAGAAGCGCTTGCCGCCATAGGTGAGCACATAGCCGTTGCCGCGCCCCTTCTCGTGAAACACCGTGCCGGGCTTGGGGCCCCGCGCGGCCGTAGTGTTGTACATGGGAATGGCTTCGATCGTCCAATCGCCCCAAGTTGTCTTTTCGCCATTGCCGAGGACCTTGGCTGTCGTCACAGTCTTGGCCACGGCGGCAGGAGCGATGATGTCGGTGGCGGTTTTGCTCTCTGCCTTGATCAGGTCTGGATCCAAGTGGTCACCATGGATATCCGTAATCAGGATCAGGTCGGCTTGCGGCAGCCCGGCAAAATTCGCCGGCTTTGCCGGATCTATGACAATGATTTTTCCGCCAGCTTCGATTTCGAGTGACGCATGGTACACAGGCGTAATCTTCACGGGTCCCTTGGAGGTGTCAAACGTCTGAACCGGCCGTGCCTTCTGCGCTTGTGCGCTTACCGCAATAGAGAGCACGGCTGCGCATGCAAGAATACTAACCATCGATCTCATTTTTCACTCCTGTGGGAAATTCCACCCTAAGCGTGCGAAATCTTAACACGCGTGTAGCAGCTCATACAATCTTCATCATCCGTCCATTCCTGCAATTCAGACATTACGAGGTGGAAAATGGATTGCAGGGGAATCGCAGAGAGCGCGGCGAGGGTCGAGGAGAGAAATTCGGATAAGCGAGAGGTCCAGGCTTGCCCGACAGTTATTTCGTCGGATAGAGAGCGAACGACTTTGTGGGGCAGAAGGTGCGTCCTTCGCCAGATGGAGCAGCGGTGAGATTTTCCGATTACAGGTACCGAGGGAACGGCTAGCCGAACTTTCGCAGTTGGGCACATCTGAGCCGGTTAAGTGTTTTGGAATCAGGCGAGGTCAGTGAAAGGTCTTCACCACAAACGGTCCTTCTACCGGACGGTCTGTACTTCGATTTCGGAGCTCTCTTTTCGCGCAACAAGGCGCGGTGGCGGTTGGCTGGGCAAATGCAATTTCAGTTTCTCGATGAGTAGCTTGGTGTCTGGAGAAGGCTGTGTATAGCGCGGCAGCATCAACCACCGTTGATCGACAGTCGGAATCCAAACATCGATCATTTTGATGTCCGCCAACATTTCCAGCACCGCCGTCGGTGTCAACCCTGGGGCGTGCAGCAACAGGCGCTGCTTCAGCGTCACTTGCAAACAGTAAGCGAGGAAGGCGATCAGAATGTGCGCGTCGGCACGATGCTCCAGTTGATGGTAGATGGGACGTATGCCGAGTTCACTTTTGAGAGATCGGAAGACCGACTCGATCTGTGTCAATTGCACGTAGCGGGTCCACAGCACGCTGGGATCTCCGGCGGTAAGGTTGGAGCGCAGCAAGTAGTGCCCGTCGCGCCATTCCGCCTCTTGGAGTTTTTTCTTATCCACACGAAACTGGAAAGTCTCGCGCGTAACCTGCTGGCCTTCCTCCGGTACGCGCATTTGCACGAACTGGAAGGCGCGGCCGGCTTGAGATTTCGCGGCACCCAAGCGCATCAGCAGCTGGACCAGAGAGGGCAGGCTGCGTCGCATGGCACGAAGTTTTCTGAGCAAGCGAGCCAGACGTTTGCGGCGCATGGCGGTCTCTTTGGCTCTTCTTCCTTCACTCTTGGCCAACACATAGAGTTCACCGTCCTGCTCAAACAGTTTCACCTCCACCGACTCGCGGACTTTCTGCCAGGGCAGATCCAGCCACTTGTTTTCATACTGTTGGATCTTGCCTTTGGGCGTTCCCACCAGATAGAAAATCTCCCGTGCCGGATCCCGCATCTCCTGCAAAATCTCTTCGGTCGGAATGCCTCTGTCCATCACCCACATGCGTTTTGCTTTTCCGTAGGTCTTCTCGATCTGCTCCAGAAACCCGCGCAGTGTGGTGCGATCACTGGTGTTGCCGTTCATCACTTCATAGGCCAATGGGAACCCATCGGTGGTGATCACCAGCGCAATCACCAGCTGCAAACAGTCCGTCCGTTTATCGCGACTGTGACCGTACTTAGCCTTGGGGTTC
>Ga0207007_1127_pt1 | contig 20826 bp, 12 predicted proteins | sample Alteio_BWMinCont_85_FD_153487 | JGI IMG/M metagenome (GOLD analysis project Ga0207007, IMG submission 153487) | Enriched cells from forest soil in Barre Woods Harvard Forest LTER site, Petersham, Massachusetts, United States -... | ecosystem: Environmental > Terrestrial > Soil > Temperate forest >...
TGGACAAATTCCTTCAATTTCTGACGGCGGACACGCCGATATTCGGATTCAATTTTCAAAATTGGATGCTGATCGCCGCGGCCATTTTCGTTATCTGGACGTTTGTAGCCATTCAGAGGGCGAAATGAGGTCGCCAAAGTTGGAAGTCTCTCTCACGTTGTTCAAAAAATCCCTCGTGGGCTTTGCGCTGACGGTCACCGTTTCCCCAGCGGCGTTGGCAGTCGATTGGCAATACTGCCTTGCTCCATCCCATGTGGAACACAAAGTTTATATTTCACCGCCTTTTCCCTCAAGTATGACTCAAGGCAATCCTGACGGCGCTCTTGATCGAATTCTAAATCGATCTGGCGTGAGGCACGATGACGTTCAATGCCCAAGAGCCGACGATCAGACCTCGATTGAAATCATGCGACAACACGCCATTAATTTTAACCGCAAGGCGGGCAACGAAATAGTCAATCCAAATTGGGAGCCTTAAGAGGCTGATTGTCCGTCGTCAGCGCGGCCCGTTAGATTTTTTCGCTCCAAGTAGCGGAGGCCGCCTCAGTTGGTGGCCCCCATCGTTATGTCCGCCATTGGCACTTAACGGACATTCCAACCGCGTCAACGTTTGACCGCTTTCGTGCAATAGCGGACAACTTGAATTTCGTTTCTAGAATCTTTTTCGAAACCTACCATCAAGACGTACAATGGTGGGCCGCACTATTCGCTACAGAGACGGAGTGACCGTTATGGTGCACTACTCCGACTATTTGCGAGAACAAGCAGCCAAATACCGCGAGATTGCCGAAAAGGCAGTCGACCCATTTGTCAAACAAGAGTTTCTCGACTTGGCGGAGGCATGCGAGGAGGCAGCCAATGATATGGACGACCGGAGGGCCAGCGGATAAAAACCAGCCGCCCCTCGTTTGTCCGCTATTGGACCAAAGCAGACATCGAAGGGGTTTAACCCCCGGTTGGTTTGTCCGCGAATGACCCAAAGCGGACATCGGCCGTGCACTGCGGCAATGGTTTTGATGCCGGTTTAGCCCCTATCAAACTACGCGCCTGAGCCGATAGGATGCCATCTCTTCAGCTTGAGGGCAGACATGAAACGACGGCAATTTCTCGGCATTCTCGGCGGTGCTGCCGTCGCTTGGCCAAAGGGCGTGGTCGCCCAGCAAGCCAATAAGCCGCGGCTGGTCGGCGTGCTGGGTTTTGCGTCCAATGATCCCAAAGCCCAAAATCGATTTATGGCATTCCGCGATGCGTTCCAGGGGTTCGGCTGGATCGAAGGCCGTAACGTCCGGATCGAGGTCCGTTGGGCGGGCGCAACCCGCGAACGCTTGAAGGACGATGCGGCCGAGCTGGTCGCTTTCACGCCGGACGTGATCCTTTGCGGCCTAGTTTCCCCCGTGGAGCTCTCGCGTAAACCGTGCCCGATGGAAAAATAGTAAGCACGGCAAGAATGCCGTGCCTCAACAAGCAAGGGAGGTAACGATGCGAAAGATTCTTGTAAACTTCCTCGCTGCGACCGCGCTTCTGACGGTCGCGGGGCCGGCGACGGCCAAGACCGACATCCCGCTCTGGCACGCCATGGGAGGCGACCTCGGCGATAAGCTCAACAAGATGGTCAAGTCGTTCAACGACAGCCAGACCGAATACAACGTCGTGCCGATCTATAAAGGCAGTTATGCGGAGACGGTAACTGCGGCGATTGCCGCCTTCCGCGCCAAGCAGCAGCCCGCGATCGTTCAGGTATTCGAAGTCGGCACCGCGACCATGATGGCCGCCAAGGGGGCAGTCTATCCGGTGTTTCAGCTTATGAAGGACACCGGCGAGCCGTTCGATCCTAAGGCCTATCTACCGGCGATCACCGGCTACTATTCGGACGTCCAGGGCAACATGCTGTCGCTGCCGTTCAATAGCTCGACGCCCGTGCTCTATTACAACAAGGATGAGTTCAAAAAGGCCGGCCTCGATCCTGAGAAGGCGCCGGCAACATGGCCGGAGCTGGAAGCAGCGGCGAAAAAGCTGCAAGCCGCCGCCGTGCCCTGTGGCTTCACGACCGGGTGGCCATCCTGGGTGCAGGTTGAGAACTTCAGCGCCTGGCACAATCTGCCGATCGGAACGAAGGCGAACGGGTTCGGCGGTCTCGACACGCGTCTGACCATCAACGGCCCGATCCAGGTCCGCCACATTGGCCAGATCGCCGAGTGGCAGAAGAGTAAAATCTTCGATTACGGCGGTCGAGAATCGGCGTCGGCACCCAAGTTCTATTCGGGCGAATGCGCCATGTATATGAACAGTTCGGGCGCCTATTCGGCGATCAAAGCGAACGCCAAGGGCTTCCAATTCGGCGTCGCCATGCTTCCCTATTGGCCCGACGTGAAGGGAGCGCCGCAGAATTCAATTATCGGCGGCGCCACCTTCTGGGTGCTGCGTGGCCATTCACCGGATGTCTACAAGGGCGTGGCCAAGTTCTTCACGTACATGAGCTCGGCACCAGTGCAGGCGGATTGGCATCAGTACTCCGGCTATCTGCCGATCACCACAGCGGCGTACGAGCTTACGCGCAAGCAGGGCTACTACGATAAGAACCCGGGCACCGATATTGCCATCAAGCAAATCAACCTTCATCCGCCGACTGAAAACTCAAAAGGCCTGCGCTTCGGCTATTTCGTGCAAATCCGCGACATCATCGAGTCCGACCTCGAGGCGATTTGGTCGGGTAAGACGCCGGCGAAGGCGGGGCTAGACGATGCGGTCGAACGTTCCAACGAATTGCTTGCCAAGTTCGAGCACGAGAACGAAGGTAAGTAGTAACGCGACAGGGGGCGGCCGGCGCCGGCGAGTGGCGCCGGCCTCGCCCGGGATGTCTATGCCAGCTGTCGGTGCTGTATGGAAAAGCGCGTCTTCTTCGAGCGCCGGCTGACACCCTATCTGCTGGTGGCGGCGCAGCTTGCGATCACGCTGATTTTCTTCTTCTGGCCTGCTGCGCAGGCCTTTTATCAGTCGACCATTTCGCAAGATGCTTTCGGCCTGTCGACGACCTTCGTCGGACTCGCCAATTTCGAACGGTTGTTTTCCGATTCGCTTTACCTGCATTCGATCGAAATAACGCTCGTGTTCAGCGCGTTGGTCGTGGCCTCGTCGCTTTCCATCGCTTTGCTGCTGGCGGCTATGGCCGATCGAGTAATCCGCGGCTCCGCAGTCTACAAAACGCTGCTGATCTGGCCCTACGCGCTGGCGCCCGCGATATCAGGCGTGCTGTGGCTGCTTCTGTTCAACCCCACGATAGGTGTTGTCTCCTTCGCGCTACGCAAAGTTGGCTATAGCTGGAATAACTTCTTGAGCGGCACCGACGCCATGATCCTTATTGTCGCGGCGGCAGCGTGGAAGCAGGTGAGTTACAATTTCCTGTTCTTCCTCGCCGGTCTGCAATCGATTCCGCGCTCGTTGATCGAGGCGGCGGCGATCGACGGCGCGAGCCCGTTCAAGCGTTTTTGGACCATTGTCTTCCCGCTGTTGTCGCCGACCACGTTCTTCTTAGTAGTCGTCAATCTAGTCTATGCTTTCTTCGATACATTCGGCCTTGTCCACACAACGACCGCCGGCGGTCCCGCACATGCGACCGAAATTCTCGTCTACAAGGTTTATCGCGACGGCTTTGTCGGTCTTGATGTCGGCGGCTCCGCCGCGCAGTCGGTTGTGCTGATGGCCATCGTCGTGCTGCTCACAGCCATCCAGTTCCGCTACGTCGAGCGTAAGGTGGTGTATTGATGGTCGAACACCGCCCGTGGCTGACGATTTTTGCGCATGCGGTGCTTGTCCTCGGCGCATTCGTGCTCGTCTTTCCGTTGTGGGTTGCCTTCGTGGCCTCCACCCAGAGCGCAGTCAGCTTCAACCAGATTCCGATGTCGCTGCTTCCTGGCGGTCATTTCATCGAGAATTATTCGGCGGTGCTGACTCAAGGGCTTGCCTCGGCCGGCGCCGTGCCGGTTGTCAAGATGTTGATGAATAGCCTGATCATGGCGATCATGATTGCGGTGGGAAAAATCGCGATCTCGCTTCTCTCGGCGTACGCCATCGTCTATTTTCGCTTCCCGTTCCGCAAGACGATCTTCTGGCTGATCTTCACCACGCTGATGTTGCCGGTCGAAGTGCGCATCCTGCCGACGTATGGTGTCGTGGCCAGTCTCGGCATGCTCAACAGCTATGCCGGCCTCTCAATCCCTCTTATAGCGAGCGCGACCGCGACCTTCCTATTCCGCCAGTATTTTTTAACCGTCCCGGAGGAACTTCTGGAAGCCGCGCGCCTCGACGGCGCCGGACCGTGGCGTTTCTTCCGCGACGTGCTGCTGCCGCTGTCGCGCACAAACATCGCAGCGCTGTTCGTTATCCTCTTCATCTACGGCTGGAATCAATATTTGTGGCCGTTGCTGGTGACGACCGACCCGAACTATTACACGATCGTCATGGGCATCCAGCGCATGGTCACGGTGGCGGACGCGACCCCACAGTGGCAACTCGTCATGGCGACCGTGATCCTCGCCCTGCTGCCGCCCGTGGTCGTCGTCATCGGAATGCAGCGGCTCTTCATCAGGGGTCTGGTGGAAATCGAGAAATAGGGAAGGCGCGCGTTCATGGCCCAGGTCGAACTGATTGGTGTTACGAAAGCCTACCCGAACGGCATCGTCGCCCTGCACAAGATCGATCTTAAGATTGCGGATCGCGATTTCTTAGTAGTGGTCGGCCCATCAGGCTGCGGCAAATCGACTTTGCTGCGCCTGATCGCGGGTCTCGAAACGATGAGCGAGGGGAAAATCCTGATCGGCGACCGTGACGTGACGCGGCTTGAGCCAGCGCAGCGGGACATCGCGATGGTGTTCCAGAATTACGCTCTCTACCCGCATATGAATGTCTACGACAACATGGCCTATGGGCTGCGCAACCGAAAAACTCCTAAGCCGGAAATCGACCGGCGTGTGCGCGAAACCGCGCGTATTCTCGGCCTCGAGACCATGCTTGAGCGCAAACCGCGCCAGCTTTCTGGCGGCCAGCGTCAACGGGTTGCTATGGGTCGGGCCATCGTGCGCTCCCCGGCCGCGTTTTTGTTCGACGAACCTCTTTCCAACCTTGATGCCAAGTTGCGGGTCCAGATGCGTGGTGAAATTAAGCGTCTGCAGCGTCAGCTCGGCACGACCGGCGTTTATGTGACCCATGACCAGGCCGAAGCAATGACCATGGGCGATCAGCTCGTCGTTCTTCGCGACGGCCATATCGAACAAAAAGGCGGCCCGCTCGAGATATATAGCCGCCCGGCAACTGCCTTCGTGGGCGGTTTTATTGGCTCGCCGGCGATGAATTTCCTTGACGGCCGAATCGAAGACGGCGGGCGCAAACTGCGCGTAGCCGAAACGTTCAGCATTGTCTTGCCGGGTGCCGGCTTGCCGCAGCAAGAGGGGCGCAATCTCACAGTCGGTATTCGGCCGGAACATTTCAAGATGAACGGCAACTCTGCCTTGGCAGAATTGCCCGTTGAGCTAGTTGAGCCGCTGGGCGCCCAGACGCTGGTGGAGGTTCTGTTCGGCAAGAAAATCGTAACGGTAAGTCTCGATGGCGCGATAGCGATAAAATCGGGAGACCGCATACCACTCTCAGTCGATCCAGCCCAACTTCATCTCTTCAACCTTGAAAATGAGACCCGGCTTGATTGTATCGTAGCCTAGTTGCTCGACGTATCTTCTAATTGGCAAAGTGCTGATGGTGATCGAACGCACCTTTGCGTGACTTTTCGGAAAGTCCATCTGGTAGGCTAAAGGGAGCTGCACGATGGGAAACATCGTCCTCCTCGACATCGTGGGTGGGATCGCCCTGCTTTTATGGGGGCTGCACATGGTGCAGTCCGGCATCCTGCGGGCTTTTGGCGCTGATCTCCGTCGCGTCCTCGGCATTGCGCTGCGGAATAGGTTCACCGCCTTTCTCGCTGGAATTGGTGTTACGGCCTTGCTGCAAAGCAGCACGGCTACCGCGTTGATGACCACCACCTTTGTAGGCGATGGATTGGTCGGCCTTGTCCCGGCTTTAGCCATCATGCTGGGAGCAAACGTTGGAACAACCCTGATTGTTCAGGTCTTCAGCTTCAATGTGTCCTCGGTTGCGCCGGTTTTCCTGGTTATTGGCGTCATCGCATTTAAACGCAGCGCACGGACACGCATTCGCGATCTCGGCCGAGTAGCGATTGGTCTCGGGCTGATGCTGCTGTCGCTGCATATCCTTCTCGACACTCTCGCGCCTGCGGAGAATGCGCCGAACGTTCGCGCGTTGCTAGCTGCCACGACAGGTATGCCTGTCCTTAACGTCATCTTCGGCGCGATCCTCGCCTGGGCGGCTCATTCGAGCGTGGCCGTGGTGCTGCTCGTCATGTCACTTTCCTTTTCAAATTTCATCACGCCGGTCGTGGCGTTCGCGCTCGTTCTCGGGGCTAACCTCGGGAGCGCGATCAATCCGCTTATCGAGGGCGGCGGTCTCAAGGATCCGATAACGCGTCGGCTTCCGCTCGGTAACTTAATCAATCGTGTGGTCGGATGTGCCCTTGTACTTCCGTTCCTTGAGCCGGTTGTCAAAATGCTGACAGGGATCGATTCAAACCCGGTGCGGTTGATCGCTGATTTTCACAGTCTTTTCAATGTGGCCTTGGCCGGAATCTTCATCATTCCGTTGCCTGCGTTCGCCAAGCTCCTGAAATGGCTGTTGCCAAAACCGGCGACTAACCCCGATCCATCGACGCCGATTTATCTCGATGAGGCTGCGATTGGGACGCCCTCGCTATCGCTTACCTGTGCGGCCCGGGAAACGCTGCACATGGGAGACCTCGTTGAGACGATGTTGCGGCAAACAATCCTCGCGTTGATGAACGATGACCGCAAGCTGGTGTCCGAGATTGAACGCATGGACAATGCGGTTGATAAACTTCATGAAGCGATCAAGTTTTATGTCACAAAAATTACCAGGGAAAGCTTGGATGATCGCGAAGGTCGCCGTGCAATGGAGATAACCGCGTTCACCATCAATCTTGAGCACATCGGCGATATCATCGACAAAAATCTGATGGAACTTGCGGCCAAGAAGATAAAGAACCGTCTTAAGTTTTCGGAAGATGGAGCCGCTGAGTTACAGAACTTCCACAGTCGCGTGCTTGAAAGTCTTAAGCTTGCGCTCGGTGTGTTCATCTCTGGTGACGTAAAGATTGCTCGGCAACTGGTCGAAGAGAAGGTTGCAATCCGGGAGGCTGAACGTCTTGCATCAGAAAATCACTTAGCGCGGCTTCGCGAAGGACTGCTTGCCAGCATTGAGACCAGCTCGCTACACCTCGATATTCTTCGCGATTTGAAGCGCATCCATTCACACATCTGCTCGGTCGCCTACCCAGTTTTGGAGGTAACCGGCGAGCTACAGCCAAGCCGGTTGAAGGCCCTCGATTCCGACGCTGCGCAAAGCACGGGTGGCAAGTTAGCTGGGGAGCAAACGCGATGACAGAAAGCGAGCGCTGCCCGAACGTAGTCATCAATTTTTGGGAATGGTACCAGCGTCGACAGGAGCGGGAACGCAACGCTATTGCCAGACATGCTCTCGATAAATGCGAAGAGACGTTCAGGCGCTCCGACTGGGATAGGTTCGGCTATTGGTTTTCAATTTATCGTCGTGAACGCCCACAGGCCCACAACCGACACCAACCTCATACTCACATTTACGGATGTCGGCTTTTGGCACTCAGCGGACAATCCGACCGCACGGCGGTTTGTCCGCTTTCGGACTAAAGCGGACATCGCGCGCCTAATGGGCGGTTTGCATTTCACCTATAACCGATTGTTTTGTAATGACATGGAATGGAGGCAGTTTGCATTTAAGCTATTGATATCTAGCCAAAAAGATTTGACTCTTAATCAGCGGGTCGCAGGTTCGAGCCCTGCTGCGCCCACCACCCAGTCTCCGGAATCTCTGAAGACCGCAGTCTCCAGCCAAAAGGCGGCCAATCGCGGGGGACTCTGCGACTTCAGATTAGTCTCCGCCCTGGAGCGAACGACGCACGTACGTTTTTTGACCCCGCGTCTCTGCCGGCCAAAATTCCGTTTCCTGGGATTTGAAATGCATTTGGGCGGAGACAGGTTCGAGTCCTAATAGCCTACCAATAATTGTTGATGAGCGCTGCCGATGTCCAAATGCGGACATTCATCGGCTCGGTCGAAATGTCCGCTAAGTGCCAATAGCCGACATTGCACAGTCGTTGAAATGAAAGAGGCCGCTAAGTGAGGCGGCCTAAACAAACTGTATTCCAACGCGACTAACAGAGCGGCAAACGAGAGATTTCAAAGTCTCCAGCAGGAAGCGACCAGGCGGCCCAGGAGCCAGATGACGGCTGCGAATCCGAGCGCGTCGAGGGGTATGACCGGCTCAATTGCGCTAACGCTATGAAGACCGAGCGTCACGGATAATGCCGCGATAGCAATGGTGATCGTACTTGTGGCGGCGTATATGACGCCGGGCCACCCTCGATTTGATGGCGATCGTTTTGAGGCGCCGACGGCAGCAGAGGCAACCCGTTCGATGGAGGATCGCCCTTTAGCGCCTGAGTGGTCCGCTGGACATGCTTGTCGTGCAATTGCAGTCATCGATCGCTCCTCAAATTTTCAGTCATGAGCATGGGCCGGGATGCCAACTGGAATTGTCCTCTGTAGAGCGGAGCGCGGTTTGATCCGAAACCAGGCGACGTAGAGCGCGGGCAAGAATACGAGGGTCAATAGCGTCGCGACGACGAGGCCACCCATCACCGCGTAGGCCATCGGCCCCCAGAAGACAGTGGGCGCGATCGGAATCATCCCGAGGATGGCGGCGGCAGCGGTCAACAGGATCGGACGCAACCGATGCTCCGTGGCTAAAATCACGGCGTCCCAGGGGTGTCGGCCCGCGGTGATTTCGGTATCGATTTGGTCGATCAGGATCACCGAATTGCGGATCACCATGCCGATGAGCGAAACGACGCCGAGGATCGCAACGAACCCCATGGGTGCGCGGGAGATCAGCAGCGCGGCGGCAACACCGATTAGAGCAAGCGGTGCGGTTGCGAGCACAAGAAATAGCCGCTGAAAGCTCTGCAGCTGCACCATGAGGATCGTAATCATGATCACGACCATGATCGGAAAGACCGCAAAAATGCTCGCCTGGGCCTTGGCGCTCTCCTCGACCGTGCCGCCTGCAACCACGTCATAGCCAGCCGGCAACTTCGACTTGAATTGCGCAAGTTCAGTAGAAAGCGATTTGACAACCGTCGCTGCCTCGACCCCCGGCGCTGTATCGGCTTGCACCGTGACTGTGGGCAGGCGGTGCCGCCGCCAAATCAGCGGAGTTTCGATCCCATAGGAGAGCTTTGCGACTTGCTCAAGTGGCACCGAACGTCCGCCAGGCACGTTGATCATTAAGCTACGCAGCGTTTCCAACTTGGCACGCTCGTCTGGAATCGCCCGAGCCACGACGTCGATCAAATAAATATCATCGCGCACCTGGGTGACGGTCGTTCCCGATAAGACGGAATTGATGGTCTGACTTAGTGCTTGCGAACTAATGCCGAGAGCGCGAGCCCGGTCCTGATCCACCTGCACACGAACGACCTTGGATGGCTCGTTCCAGCCGAAGTTGATATTTCGTGCATTTGGATTCTTGCCGAGCCGCGACGCGAAGTTCAGTGCAATCTCATGGACCTTCTCGGGATTGGGACCACTGACGCGGAACTTGAGCGGCCAGCCGACCGGCGGCCCAAGCTCCAAGGGGCTGACGCGCGGCTTTACCTGCTCGAATTCGGGCCGTTGCAATGCAGCGAGGATGCGCTGTTGCACGGCCGGACGGATTTTGAATCCTTTCGTGACAATGACGCCTTGCGCGAAGAAGTCATTTGCCAGCTGTTGGTCGAGCGGCAGATAAAAGCGAATGGCGCCGCTGCCGATATAGAACGACCAATGGCCGATGTCGGGGTCGGCCTTCAGTATTGTCTCGAGATCATCGACTACTTTGCGCGTCGCATTGATCGACGACCCTTGCGGCAGTGTCAGATCAACAAGCAGTTCAGGACGGTCCGAGCTTGGGAAGAACTGCTGCTGCACGAACTGCATGCCGGCGAGAGCGACGACGAACAGCGCAACGGTGGCACCGATGACCCAATACTTCAGGTGCAGCACGCGATCGAGCACGGTGTGGAACGCCGACCTAAAGCGCGAGGGCTTATGGCCGTGGCCTTTCATCTTGTCAGGCAGGATGAAAATTCCTGTCAAAGGCGTGAAAAGCACCGCGACGAACCAGGAAGCGGTTAATGCGATGCCGATGACGGCGAAGAGCGTGAAGCAATACTCACCGGCGCTGCTGGCGGCGAAGCCGACGGGCACGAAACCTGCGATGGTGACGAGCGTTCCAGTCAACATCGGGAAAGCGGTGGAGGTATAGGCAAAAGTTGCGGCGGTGGCTTTGTCGCAGCCCTCTTCTAGCTTCTTGATCATCATCTCCACAGCGATCATCGCGTCGTCGACGAGGAGCCCGAGTCCGATGATCAGCGCGCCAAGCGAGATACGCTGCAGGCTCACTCCGGCGAGTTTCATGGCAACGAAGGTGATCGTAAGGACCAGCGGAATTGCGATCGCCACGACGATGCCAGGTCGCCATCCGAGCGAGAGGAAGCTAACCGCTAAGACGATGACGATCGCTTCGATCAAAGTCTTGATGAACTCGCCAACAGCGTCTTCGACGACCTCCGGCTGGTTGGCCACCAAATGGGATTCGATGCCGGCCGGGAGCTCGGCCACCACCTCGACTAGGCGCTCTTTGAGATGTTCCCCGAATGCCAGAACATCGCCGTTCTTCCGCATTGAAATGGCGATGCCGACGGCGGAGCGGCCGTTGTATCGGAATATCGGCTGCTGAGGGTCAGCGTAGCCTCGCTTCACCGTAGCGATGTCACTGAGCTGAAAAAATCGGCCATTGAAACGGAAATTGACGTCTTTCAGGCTCTCTTCCGACGTGAACTGACCCGAGACGCGAATCGCGATCTTCTCTTCATCTGAGTTCACTGTGCCGCTTGGCTGGATCGCGTTTTGCGCCTGCAACGTCTGTATAAGCTCGGAGATGTCGAGTCCCATGGCGGCGAGTTTCTGAGTCGAGAATTCCAGATAGATTTTCTCGTCCTGGGCGCCGAGCAGGTCGATCTTCGCAACGTCGGAAACGCTGAGAAGCTCGGCTCGCACGCGCTCGGCGTAATCGCGCAGCTCGCGGTGCGAGAATCCATCCGAAGTCAGCGCGAAGATCAGAGCGTAGGTATCGCCGAACTCGTCGTTGAAAAAGGGACCCTGCACACCTTGCGGCAAGGTCTGTTTGATGTCGCCGACTTTCTTTCGCACCTGATACCAGAGATCGGGTACGTCCGAGGCACGGGTGGAGTCCTTCAGATACACGAAGACCACAGACTCGCCCGGCTTGGTGTAGCTTTTCGAGTAGTCTATGTTCGGCAGTTCCTCGAGCTTCTTCTCTATCCGGTCGGTAACCTGCTGCATCGTCTCCTGCGTGGTCGCGCCGGGCCACAGCGTCTTCACCACCATGGTCTTAATGGTGAAGGGCGGATCTTCATCACGTCCGAGCTTCCGATATTCAAAAATGCCGGCGAGCGCGGCGATCAGCATCAGGTAGACGACAAAGCTCTTGTGCTCGATCGCCCAGCGGGAGAGGTTGAAGGTCTTCATTTGCTGTCACTTTCGGCCAAATTTGTTTCGGCAAGCCGGACCCTCTGGCCGACCGTCAGAGAATTCACACCCGCGGTGACGACGATGTTCCCTTTGGCCAGGCCGCCAGCGACGACGACGGTATTTGCCTCATAGCGCGCGATTGTGATGGGTCTCAGAATGAGACTGCTCGATTGCTGATCGAGCACCCAGACGGCCGGCGAACCGTTCTTTTCAAAGATGGCGGCGAGAGGCAGCACGACCGCGAGAGCGGTCCGGCCTTCCAAGCGGCCGCCCAGGCTCATGCCGAAGCGAAGTTGGGGCGGCGGGTTATGCAACGTGACCTTGACGGTGTACGTGCGCGTCGTCGGATCGGCGACGGGAGAAATCTCCCGAACCACTCCTTTGACTGTCAGGTCCGGATTGGACAGCGGCCAAACGACGACCTCGATCTGGGTCATGCTGATATCGGTGAAGGCTGTCTCCGCAACGTTGAAGACGCCGTCCTTGTCGTCCGGCCGCGCAAGCTTCACCACCATTTGCCCGGCATTCACATTCTGGCCCGCTTCCGCGCCAACGGCAGTAATCACGCCGGCGAAATCGGCCTTGAGGGTGGTGTAATTGAGCTGGTCGCGGGTCAGGTCGAGATTGGCCTTGGCCGCTTTGAGCCTCGCCTCGGCCGCTTGCAGGTTCTGCGCCGCGGTGTCGTAGGTCGCCTTCGGCGTCCAGCCATCCTTTAAAAGCTGGGCTTGACGCGCCTCTGTTCCCTGCGCGTTGACGAACGCCGCTTCGGCCGAACTGACCTCAGCTTCCGCTGTACGCAGGCGGTTCTGGTAGTCCTGCGTGTCGAGCGTGGCCAGCGTGTCCCCTTGCTTGACCCAAGCTCCGACGTCGACCGGCCGGGAGAGCAACTTGCCTACGACGCGGAACGACAGATCGCTCTCGTATCGCGGCTTGACCTCGCCGACCGCGTGGCGGTCTTCGCCGATAGATTTGGGTTCGACCACGAGTGCGCGGACCAGCGGAAGTGCCGTCGGCGCATCCTCTGGCTTGCAGCCGGTAAGCACCACCAGAATCGTAAGAAGAAGGATGCAGAAGCGCATGTTTCGGGCTCGACGAAGTAAATGTTGACGTTGACAACTTTATAAGCCATAAAAAGTTGTCACTGTCTACATCGCGGCGCGATAATTCGGGAATAGCTGCTATGCAAATGTTGACATCGACAACTTTACGAGCTAATTCTCTTAACGGAGTCAGCGATTTATCCCTATGCCCAAGCCCCAATCCCACGAGCGGCCATACCACCACGGCGATCTGCGTCGCGCGATCGTCCAGGCCGCGCTGGACATCCTGCGTGAAACGCAGAGCCTGGAGTTTTCGCTGCGTGAACTTGCCCGCCGCGCTGGCGTCAGCCACAACGCCCCGTACAAACACTTCGCCGACAAACGTGAGCTATTAGCGGCCGTCTCGGCAGCGGGGTTCGAGATGCTGACCAAGCGCATGGCGCGTGAAATGGCCACGCTCCGCGATCCCCGCGAACAGTTGTTCGGGATGCTGCGGACTTACATTGACCATGGCGTTGAAAATCCAGCGCTCTACAGCCTGATGTTCGGACGCCATTTGAGCGGCCCCGATCATAGCCGCCCCGCCATTGAACTGGCTGAAGGCGAGAAGACCAAGGCTCTACTTGCGAGCGTTATCTCTGCGGGCGGTTTGGGACGCGCCATCCCGAAAAAGCCGGGTCACGAACGGCAGATTGCCGGTGCCATCTTGGCCTGCTGGTCCCTCGTGCACGGACTCACTTTGTTGTTGGCGGATGGGCTTGTCGGTCCGAGAAAAAAAGCAGGCGCGCTCAGCGACAGCCTTGTGCAAGGCATGCTCGATGGGTTGGCGGCGGAATTGCCGGCGTTGCCCCCTGGCACCTGGGTCGGCCCTCAAGCGCCCCAATAAATAGGCTGCCGGATCTAGGGTCCGCAGCCGAACCGCAAGGTGTGATGTCCGCTTTACCCCCAACAACGGACATTGGCCCGCACGTCCGAGGCTGAGCCGTGGCCAAATAAGACGCCCCCGGTCACGAATGCGGAAAGGCCAAGTGCCCGGTATTGCTTCGACCATTCGATGGGCAGATCGCTGCTGCAATCTGAACCTCCGCGCCTTGATGGGCTGCGGGCTAGCGGTTTTACTGAAGGAGAAAACATCTTGAAACTAGAGTTTGCGTACTTTCCTCGACTCAATCCTGCTCATAGTTGAAGACGACCCGCGGCCAGGCCGAAGTGCCCGGCGTAGCCGGCAAAGTCAACGAATTGCTGCAGATCGCGGGCAATCAAATAATATGCCCCCACATTAGTTCGATCTTCCCTCAGGCTCTCGAGGCCGAAGGTGAATCACGCGGATTGTCGAGCGGCGGAGGGACTGCTTTGCGATGACCTGGCAGGGGCTCCAACATGTCGCGCAGACAATTCTCAAGACTCTCGCGCGTGATCGGTTTTTGCAAAATTGGCACGTTCTCGAAACGGCCATCGAGGCTTTCGCGGCCATAGCCCGTCACAAAAGCAAAAGGCACATTGCGTTCGGTGAGCGCCGACGCGACAGGATAGACTGGTTCCCCTCCAAGATTTAGATCGAGGATAGCACAATCGAATTCCATGCTGGCCGCGGCCAAGGTTTCGTTCAGCGTGCAGCAGGGCCCAACCACGAACACTCCGTATTCAACGAGAAATTCGCGCATCATCATGCCGATAATTGCTTCGTCTTCAGCCAGTAGAACGCGCTTCATCGTTCCCGTTGGCAATTTCACGAGATTTTCGCCCGTGTGAGGGGTAGTTCTTTTAGAAAGATCGCCATCCATGCCAACGGGTATTTGCAGCGTGCAATGTAACCCCGTCGATCGCCAATCCCACGTGACGCTGCCGCCGAGCTGATGCTTGATGCTGGCGTTCATGATCTTGGTGCCAAATCCTTGCGATGCCGGCGCGGCAACTGGCGGACCGCCCGACTCCTGCCAATGCAGGGTCACTCCGTCCGCTTCGCTCTGCCAGTTCACGCAGAGAATTCCCTTTGCCGCGGAAAGCGCACCGTATTTCGCTGAATTTGTCGCCAGTTCATGGAGCGCCAAGGCAAGGTTTTGGGCTTTCTCGGCGGACAGGAAAACAGGCGGGCCCCCAATCACCACACGTGAACTGTTCGCACCGCGATAGGGCGCCATTTCCTCGCTGACCAGCCGCTCAATGTGGGCGCCTTGCCAACGTGTTTCCGACAATAATGTATGCGCCTGAGCGAGGGCATGGATCCGCCCCTCGACCGCGGCAACATAGCCTTCCTGCGAGGTGGCGCGCGTAAGGCGCACAATAGCCTGCACCACGGCCAACGCGTTGCGCGCCCGGTGGTCAACTTCGCGCGCGAGTAGCAACTGGCGCGTTTCGATCTGTTTGCGTTCGGTAATGTCGAGCATGACGATGCTCAGGAAAGAGGCGCGGCCTTCGGCGTCCGCCGTTATGGCGGCCGCGAAGGTGCAGTGGCGCATTTCACCGTTCGGCCGAATGACGCGGATTTCTGTCTGAAAAGTCTGCGCGCCGGCCCGCTCAGTGATTAGCCTTTCGATACGAGCAAAGTCGTCCGGCAGAATTAAATTTCGGATGTCGTCGATCGACTGCGGCTTTTGCGACGGCTCCATGCCGAAAATCCGGAATTGCCCGGCGTCGCAGATGCATTTGCCAGTCGCAAGTTCCCATTCCCATGAGCCCATCTGTCCCGCGGCAAGCGCGATACTTCGGCTGCGTTCGCTTTCACGCAGGCGCGCAGCGGAGGATTCAACCTCTGCGGTTCGTTCGTCGACCCGACGCTCCAACTCCTGATTAAGTCTTTCGAGCTGTCGGGTCTTGCGGTACAGTTCGGCGAAGACCCGCACTTTGGCGCGCAAAAGCTCCGGTACCACCGGCACCGGCACATAGTCGACCCCGCCCATCTCGTATCCCCGCAGATAATCTGTATCAGTCAAAAGAATGGCCGATATGAAGATGATCGCGGTGCGCTGGAACCGCGGGTGCTCGCGGATCATCGCCGCAAGCTCGAAACCGTCGAGATCCGGCATGCAAACGTCGACTAGCACAACCGCGATTTCGTTCTTCAGCAGGGCCTGCAGCGCTTCCGTCGCTGACGCGGTCTTGATGAGATTTTCATCGAGTTCACGTAGGACAACTTCGTAGCTGATGAGCTTGGCTGGCTGATCGTCGACCAGCAGAATATTGACTTTGTCCTTCTTTTCCATGATGCGGCCTCAGCGGTGCAGCCACGTTCGAAGGACAGACAACAACTGCTCGGTGTCGACCGGTTTGGCGAGATAGTCGGACGCGCCGGCTTCCAAACACTTTTCGCGGTCGCCTTTCATCGCTTTTGCCGTCAAGGCGATGATCGGCAGGCGACGGAAGGAGCCATCCTCACGGACCCGCTCGATGGTCTGATAGCCGTCCATCTCCGGCATCATGATGTCCATCAGCACGAGCGCGATGTCGCGGTTGGAGTTGATCAGCTCGATCGCCTCCCGGCCTGTGGTGGCGGTAAGCACTTTCATGCCGTGCCGCTCCAACACGCTGCTGAGCGCGAAGATGTTGCGGGCGTCATCGTCCACCAGAAGCACAGTTTTTCCGATCAAGTCCTCGTCCGAGCTGTTGAGCCGCTCGAGCATCTTCTGCTTTTCGACCGGAAGGTCGGAGATGACCCGGTGCAGGAAAAGCGCCGTCTCATCCAACAGGCGTTCCGGCGATTCGACGCCCTTGACCACGATGCTGCGCGCCATGGTGTGCAGCTGGGCGTCCTCTTCCGGCGTCAATTCACGGCCGGTGAAGACGACAACCGGAACTTCGGACAGGCTGCTTTCCTCCCGCAGCTGCTGCAGCACATCGAAACCTGACATGTCGGGCAGGCGCAGATCGAGCACCACGCAATCGACAGCTTCGCTCCGCAGGATGTCGAGCGCTTCGCTGCCGTTTTCGGCCGTGGCGATGTCAATGTCGTCGTGGCCTAGCAATTCGCCGATGCTCATGCGCTCGGCTGCATTGTCCTCGACCACCAGCAGGCGCTTGCGACGGCGGGCGGCATATTCCTTGATCCGGCCGAGCGCCGCATCCACTCCTTCCTTGGTCGTCGGCTTGGTGACAAAGGAGAACGCGCCGCGGGCAAGACCGTGCTGCTTGTCCTCGTCGAGTGTGATGATCTGGACTGGGATGTGCCGCGTCAGCGGGTTCTGCTTGAGCTGGCTGAGTACGCTCCAGCCAAGCATGTCGGGCAGGAAGACGTCGAGCGATACCGCAGTCGGCTGATATTGCTTGGCGAGCTCGAGCGCCTGCGCGCCGGTGTTGGCCACCACGACCTTGAAGCCCTTTTCGTGGGCGAGATCGACCAGAACGCGGCCGTAGTGCGGGTCGTCTTCAACTATGAGCAGGATTGAGTCGCCAGGCTGTAATTCGTGCCGGTCGTCCGGGATCGTCTCGATCGCGCGCTCCGGCAGCAGGATCGGCTTACGGATAGGCCGTTGGCCCAGGCCTGCTTCACCGCTCTCAGTGCGCGCCATCAGCGTCGAGCCGGCATACTGGACCGGCAGGTAGAGCACGAAGGTGCTGCCGATGCCCGGAGCGCTGCGCAACTGGATCTCGCCGCCCAGCAAGCCTGCTAGTTCGCGGCTGATTGCGAGGCCGAGACCGGTGCCGCCATATTTGCGGCTGGTCGAGGCGTCGGCCTGCTGGAAGGCTTCGAAGATGATCTTTTGCTTCTCGGCCGGGATGCCGATACCGGTGTCCGAGACCTCGAAGGCCACCACGGCCGGGGCTTGGCTGAGCACCGGATGCGAGGCGGTCCAGCCGGCCTGTGCGCGCGACACCTTGAACTGAACACCGCCGCTGGTGGTGAACTTGAAGGCGTTCGACAACAAGTTCTTGAGCACCTGCTGGAGACGCTTGGAGTCAGTTGTGATGCTGCGCTCGAGCCCGTTGTCGAGATTGACGTCGAATGACAGCTGTTTCGAATCCGCTTCGTGGCGGAATGGACGCGACACAGCTTCGAGCAGATTGGCGAAGTAAATTTCTTCAGCTTCGACGGTGACCGTGCCCGACTCGATCTTCGAAAGGTCGAGAATGTCGCTAATGAGGTTGAGCAAGTCGGTGCCGGCGCCGTGAATGGTGCGCGCGAACTCAACCTGCTTGGGCAGCAGGTTGCCTTCCGGGTTGTCGCCCAGCTGCTGGCCGAGAATGAGGATCGAATTGAGCGGCGTGCGCAGTTCGTGGCTCATGTTGGCCAGGAATTCCGACTTGTACTTCGAGGTGAGGGCAAGCTCTGCCGCTTTTTCTTCCAGCGCGCGGCGGGCGTGCTCGATTTCCTGGTTTTTGGCTTCCACCTCGACGTTGCGTTCGGCGAGCTGCTGGGCCTTCTGCTCCAGCTGCTCGTTGGTCTGCTGGAGTTCGCGCTGCTGGGTCTGCAACTCTCCTGCTAGCTGCTGGGACTGCTTCAGGAAGCCTTCTGTCTGCATGGTGGCTTCAATCGAGTTGAGCACGATGCCGATGCCGGCGGTCAGTTGCTCGAGGAAGGCGATTTGCGACGGGGTGAACTCCTCGATCGAGGCGAGCTCGATCACGGCCTTCACCTGGTTTTCGAATAGCACCGGCAGCACCACGATGTTGCGCGGTGACACCTTGAATAGCGCCGACGATATCTGCACCGCCGAATCCGGAATCTCAGTGATGAACAGGCGCTGCTTGTCGGCTGCGCATTGGCCAACCAGGCCCTCGCCGACTTTCAGCATGGGCGGATTGCCGCCCTCTTCGCTGCCGGCATAGGACGACAGCAGCCGCAGGCGCGGGCTGTCCTCGGTTTCCATCTGGTAGATGACGCTCCGCTGCGCGTGGACCAGCGGCGTGAGCTCGCTGAGCAGCAAGCGGCCGACCGTGCCCAGATCGCGCTGGCCCTGCAACATGTTGGTGAACTTGGCGAGGTTGGTTTTCAGCCAGTCCTGTTCGGTGTTGCGGTCGGTGGTCAGACGCAGGTTGCCGATCATCGTGTTGATGTTGTCTTTCAGCTCGGCCACTTCGCCGCGGGCGTCGACCTGAATCGACCGCGTCAAGTCACCCTTGGTCACGGCTGTGGCCACTTCCGCGATGGCGCGCACCTGCGTCGTCAGGTTGGCGGCGAGCAGGTTGACGTTACCGGTCAAGTCCTTCCAGGTGCCGGCCGCGCCGGGCACGTTGGCCTGGCCGCCGAGGCGGCCTTCCACGCCTACTTCGCGCGCGACGGTCGTCACCTGGTCGGCGAAGATCGCCAGCGTATCGGTCATGTTGTTAATGGTTTCCGCGAGCGCAGCCACTTCGCCCTTCGACTTCACAGTGAGGTTTTGCTTGAGGTCGCCGTCGGCAACCGCGGTCACTACCTTAACGATGCCGCGCACCTGTTCGGTGAGGTTGGCGGCCATGACGTTGACGGTGTCGGTCAAGTCCTTCCAGGTGCCGGCTACGCCGGGCACTTCGGCCTGGCCGCCGAGCTTGCCTTCGGTACCCACTTCACGGGCGACGCGCGTGACTTCCGAAGCGAAGGCGTTGAGCTGGTCCACCATGGTGTTGATGGTGTTCTTCAGCTCGAGAATTTCGCCCTTCACGTCCACCGTGATCTTGCGCGACAAGTCGCCGCGCGCGACGGCGGTGGTCACCTCGGCGATGTTACGCACCTGAGTGGTCAGGTTGGCGGCGAGCAGGTTGACGTTGTCGGTCAAATCCTTCCAGGTGCCGCCAACCCCGGGCACCACCGCTTGGCCGCCGAGACGCCCTTCGGTACCGACTTCGCGCGCGACGCGCGTCACTTCGGCGGCGAAGGAGCGCAGTTGCTCCACCATGGTGTTCAAGGTTTCTTTCAGCAGCAAGATTTCGCCGCGCACGTCGACGGTGATCTTCTTCGACAAGTCGCCGCTGGCGATGGCGGTCGCCACCTCGGCGATGTTGCGGACCTGCGCAGTTAGGTTCGAGGCCATGAAATTGACGTTGTCGGTCAAGTCCTTCCAGGTGCCCGCGACTTCCGGCACCTGTGCCTGACCGCCGAGCTTGCCTTCGGTGCCGACCTCGCGGGCAACGCGCGTCACTTCCGAGGCGAAGGAGTTGAGTTGGTCCACCATCGTGTTGATGGTGTTTTTCAGTTCAAGAATCTCGCCCTTCACGTCCACCGTGATCTTGCGCGACAGATCACCGCGCGCGACCGCGGTCGTCACTTCCGCGATGTTACGAACCTGAGCGGTCAAGTTGCCGGCCATCGAATTCACTGAGTCGGTCAAATCCTTCCAGGTGCCGGCGACACCCGGCACGTTCGCCTGGCCGCCGAGACGCCCTTCTGTGCCGACCTCGCGCGCGACGCGCGTCACTTCGCCAGCGAAGCGGTTGAGTTGGTCCACCATCGTGTTGAGCGTTTCCTTCAGCTGAAGGATTTCACCGCGCACGTCGACGGTGATCTTGCGCGACAGGTCGCCCTCGGCGATGGCGGTTGCCACCTCGGCGATGTTGCGCACCTGGCCGGTGAGATTGCCGGCCATCGAGTTCACGCTGTCGGTCAAGTCCTTCCAGGTGCCGGCTACGCCGGGCACTTCGGCCTGGCCGCCGAGCTTGCCTTCGGTGCCCACTTCTCGCGCAACGCGCGTCACCTCCGAAGCGAAGGCGTTGAGCTGGTCCACCATGGTGTTGAGTGTATCCTTCAGACGAAGGATTTCGCCCGACACGTTCACGGTGATCTTCTTCGACAAGTCACCTTGCGCGACGGCGGTCGCCACTTCGGCGATGTTGCGCACCTGACCGGTGAGGTTGGACGCCATCGAGTTGACCGAGTCGGTCAAGTCCTTCCAGGTGCCGGCCACGCCGCGCACAAGCGCCTGGCCGCCGAGCTTGCCTTCGGTGCCGACTTCGCGCGCGACGCGCGTCACCTCACCGGCGAAGGCGTTGAGCTGGTCCACCATCGTGTTGATGGTGTCTTTGAGCTCCAGAATTTCGCCGCGCACGTCCACGGTGATCTTCTTCGACAAGTCGCCGTTGGCCACCGCGGTCGTCACCTCGGCGATGTTGCG
>Ga0207007_1128_pt1 | contig 20693 bp, 13 predicted proteins | sample Alteio_BWMinCont_85_FD_153487 | JGI IMG/M metagenome (GOLD analysis project Ga0207007, IMG submission 153487) | Enriched cells from forest soil in Barre Woods Harvard Forest LTER site, Petersham, Massachusetts, United States -... | ecosystem: Environmental > Terrestrial > Soil > Temperate forest >...
ACCAGGTTTGCATAAGCTTCCCAATGCCAGTAGAGCGGATCCATATAACCTACCAGTTCAGAGGTGAATTTATTGCTTCCGACCTGGGAAAAAATCTCAAAGGGATGTATGATCATTGACAATCCATAAGGATGAATGGCAGGCGCAAGAATAACAGCTATAGCTGTGATGGACAGGGCAGTGGGCATCTTCGGCTTTTCAGGTGATGCAATGGGGGAGGGGGTGAGGAGAAAATACTCCAGCCAGGTGGCAATGGCTGCGACAATCACCATGACAGTTCCGGTTCCATAAGCCTCATGCAGGTTGGCCCAGAGTGCTTCAAGTGGAATAAGCCAATAGATCGTTTTGGATGAATTTTTATAATTCTTAAGAATAAAAAGCAGGAAAACAGCGACCATCACATGGCTTGCCATTTCCGGCCTTCCAATAAACCTGAATGCACAGATAAAAAGGAGAATCACGGAGGAAAGAATGATGCTCACAGACGGCACGGATAAATGCAACGAGGAATCAGAATCCATATTAAGTCTAAGTGTCCTGTAGATTTTCATTACAAAAACGAGGATCAGAACATTTGCAATGCATTGTAAAACAGGTGTAAATTCAGGCCCGCCGATATAGGCCACACATTGCATCAGCACTTCAAATCCCCATTTTACATTTATCCATGGTGTGCCTTCGTATGTAAATGAAAAAATATCTTTGAACGGAACTGTATGATGCTGAATGATCCATTCTCCCGTTCTCAATTGCCACCAGATATCAGGTTCACGCAGGTTTTTAAAACCCAATACAATAGCCGCAAGCAGGCATAATACCCATGCGATATTGGCTAATATTTTTTTGTTCCCGGAGTTCAAAACGAAAGGTGAATCTTAAGGCTGCAATTTCTTCAATTTTAGGGATAATTGAGTAAAAAGTGAGTATTTCTGTAGGGGCGCACCCTTGCGGTCGCCCGGTTTCGAGGGCATAAATGTAGGAGCGCACCCTTGCGGTCGCCCTGTGTCCTGTCATTCCGACCTTAGGAGGAATCTGATTTGCACCAAATAAAAAAGGGAATACCAATAGACCACTGGTATTCCCTTAAAGGAAAGAGGAAAAGAAGATGAAGGGATTAATTCTTTACAAACCTGCTTCTGGCTATACCATTATCTGTTTGAATATCCATAAAATAAGTTCCGGCTGACAGGTGCGAAACATCCAGATCTGTTTGAGGCATACGGGTCAATTTTTGAGCTAAAACGGTTTGCCCCAATGTGTTTGTTATGGTAATTCCCGAAATAAAATCCTTGCCGGCATCAAGGTGAAGAACAGAGTTGGCAGGATTCGGGAATATACGAACATGGTTCAGGTTACCAATTGCAGATTCATTGACATTTGCATAGCCATAGAATAAGACTGAATCGCCTACGGTATAGAGAGATATATCACTTTCTGCAAAATCAATGGCTTTGATATTCTCAATATTGAAATGCAATTTATTGGTTACTTCCCTTTTGCCGCCTACGTTATCAGGCATGATGATAGACAAAGTACCAAGAGAGCCGTAACCAGATATATTATTATGATCCGTTCGGGTGAGGCCAATATCCAATACGCCATTTGTTGAATCATTGTGAAGCAGATATATAAGATTCGTATTTAATGCACCCAACCAGCATTTCGAAAAATCTGCCATGATTCCCTTTGATTGGTTGACATTCATGGGATCGTAACTTATGCTAAAACACAATCCATAGATATTGCTTACTGGTTTAGCCGATGTTCCAAGGTTTATCTGGATAGATAAGGTATCTGCTGTCCCAACGCTGTCCTTAGACATACTTAATGAAAGTGCAGGATCAGATGGGTTTCCACTCGTAACTGAACCACCCGTCTTGGAATGGGTCTTACTGTAGTTTATTAGTATCACGCCCAGGTCCTGGAGATCAACTTTCCCGTCGCCATTGCAATCGGCATGTTTGTGGTTTGTACCTGACGCAAAACTTTTTGACCAGTCATTACAAGGATGCGCGTACCATTGCGTAGTGGTATCGGTCCTTTTGCTCCCGGTATCGTTATAAGCAATCCCGATAGCAAGGACATCATAGATATTATCAACCTTATCAAAGTTGGCATCACCAGGCCAGACACAGGAAGATATAGCGACTGATTTTGATACGGAATCCGTACATCCTGTCCCATCACTATCTAGTAAAGTGACATGATAAGAACCCAGACCTGAATATAAATGCGAAGGATTTTTAGCATTTGAAGTTTGTCCATCACCAAATTGCCACTGGTAAATTTTTGCAGTAGTATCAGCATTTGTAAAATTTGTGCTGTCTCCGGGACAAGATTGCGAATAGGAAAATCCCGCATTTGGTTTAGAAGTCACAGTAATTGTTACAGAATTTGAATTAATGCAGCCATTCAAGTTTGTTTCGGTAACGGTATAAGAAGTTGTTTTTGATGGACTAACAATAGTATTGCTTAGGGTTGAAGTAAAACCCGGAGGGGTTGAAATCCAGCTATAAGTGCTGCCTGTTACTTTAGGGGCACCAATATTAACCATCGAACCTGCACAAACAGTGCTGTTTGCTCCTGCATTGGCGGCAGGCAATGGGAGGATAGTATAAACGGCTGAATCTGTTGCGCTGCATCCCGTTGCAATATCAGTTTCAGTCAGATAATAGATCGTGGTCACAGTCGGACTTACGCCCGGATTACTGATGGTTGAAGTAAATCCTGCCGGCTTAGAAGTCCATGAATAATTAGTGCCTGTTACTGGGGGTTCGCCAATTTGTATTAGTCCGGTTATTGCTCCCAGGCAAGTAGTTATTTTGCCACCGGCATTGGGGGCGGGACTTACAGTAATTATCGTAGAATCCTTCGCGCTGCAACCGCCTGCATTTGTTTCAGTCATGTAATATATTGTAGTTGCAGTTGGGCTTACAGATGGGTTGCTTGAGGTTGAAGTAAATCCTGATGGTTTAGAAGTCCAGGAATACGTGCTGCCTGATGTAGCAGCGCTGCCAATGGTTGTTGTACTGCCAGGACATATCGATGCGTTGCTCCCGGCGTAGGGGGATGGGAGAGAGTCCACAGTAATAGCTTCATAAGCGGTGTCGCCGGTGCCACCAGCATTTGTATTTCCATTGACCTGCGTGGGCCATGCCTTTACGGGGTATTTACCATTAAGGAAGCCGCCATTGCTAATTAAAGTAACAGTACCAAGCAAAACCGTTGTACTATCATTTGGCTTCAAAGTGCCTGTCCAGGTAACTGGTACTTGAGCAGCCCCGTCCCATGCCCATGCGATTGTGGCAGAGGTTATATTCGTATTGCCATCGTCTTTCAGGATTACTTTTACAGGAGAGTAGCCCGGACATGCAGGGTTTGTGGGGCTTGTAATGGCAGTAACACCTGCATTGGGTTGATCGAAATTATAACCAATAAGAAATCCCTCTGAAGAGGTACCGAAGCTTGTTTGATAAGCGCCGCTTGTTGCGATGTAAGGATTTGAATTGCCATTAGTATACCCACATATAAAAACATTGTTGTTGGAAGATATTCCCATCCCACAACTATAACCTGCAATAGTATAGGAAGCAAATAATCTATTCCCATGATTGTCAAACTTAGCTAAAAAATTTTCGTAAGAGCCACTTGAACCACGAATTGTATTACTTGTAGCAATTCCTGTAGTACTCGAAGTTGGACCAGAAATATAAATATTATTAAATGAGTCCAAGACCATACCTGTAATGTCTTCATACTGATTGCCGCCAAAATAAGTGCTCCAGTTCAAAGACCCATTGGTATTAAATTTTGCAAGAAAATCATTACGAAAACCTGACAAAGAAGTTTGATATGCTCCTGTAGTAGCAATACCAGATGTGCTGCCTGTAGTCCCAAAGATATAAACAGATCCATTATTGTCAGCTGCAATGGATGGATATCCATTAGCGCGTTCAATGCTACTTCCCCCGAAATAAGTTCCCCATATCCTTTTTCCATTGGAGCTAAATTTCGCAAGAAAACCATCATTAGAACCACCACCGTACAATGTTTGATAAGCGCCATTTGTTGCAATTAAATTGCTTGCACTCGTAAATCCTGTTATATATACATTCCCACTCAAATCTGTCGCAATCCCCTGAGCGATGGTGCTGTCTCCATAGTAAGTAGCCCAATGCATAGTGCCGCTGCTATCAAACTTTGCTAAAAAGGCATCTGTAGTTCCTACTAGACTTGTTTGAAATGAACTAGCAGTTGCTATGTTAGATGAACTGGCAGTCCTACCAGTTATGTAAACATTTTTTGAAGTATCCAACGCAATTCCAAAAGCAATATTGTCTCCTCCGCTTCCACCAAAATAGGAGCTCCAAATCCGTAGCCCACTAGAATTAAATTTAGCAACAAAAGCATCAACATATCCTTCTAAAGAAGTTTGATAAGCCCCACTCGTTGCTATTCCTGAACTACTATAGGTATAACCTGTAAAATAAATATTACCAATTTTATCAGAAACTATGCTTAAGCTTCGATCTTCACCGCCCCCACCAAAATATGTTGACCAAATAAGTTTTCCACCATTGTCTAATTTTGCGAGGAATGCATCTCCACTAAATCCGCTACCACCATACGTGGTTTGATAAGCGCCACTTGTAGCAAATCCTGAACTAGATTCCGTGAACCCAGTAATATAAACATTGTTTAATAAATCGGAAGCCACTCCATTAACTTCGCCATTGTCACCCCCAAAATAAGTGCCCCAGTTTATGGTCGGATCAATCATTAAATCCTTATTCTTATCATAACTAACTACCTTAAAGCCGAATAGCCCATCTTTCTTAATAAACTTGCTTAGTACCAATTTCCCCTCCACAAAACTTTTCGGCGCACTTTCTTCCATGCTTCCAAGCGCATTTGCATATTTATTGCCTCCATTTTTTAGGGCTTTTTCTTTTTCAGCGCCATTCCATTGCAGTTTTATATCACTTACATTTCCACCGGGATGTACTAAAAAGGAATATTCCATGCCTTTTTTGGCAATGTTCAGGATCATGTCAATATATGGGTATATATTATTGTATGTAAGTGTTTTATAAGTATGTACATTTGTTATTCCACGGTCCGCATCACCCGTTGTATAAAAATTTTCGTAGTATTCTTGTTGGTCTGTGGGGGTTATTTTGGAGTTTGGATTTGATCCTATGAGGACGAGGTCCATGCGGGAGGTTGATATTTTGGAGGGTTGTGGTATTTGATGTTTCGGATTAAATCCCCCTGCCCCCTTTGAAAAGGGGGAATAATTCCCTGACGGCAAACCCGTTGCTTCGGAAATTTGACTTGGTTCGTTTTCGGTTTTTGTGAAAACAAAACTCAGCATCCCGGTTTTGCAATACACATACACCCCGCCATCCTTGCCGTAATACTTAATATCAGAAAGTACATTACCAGATTCATTCCGAAGCTGTCCTTTGTTTTCTTCAAAAAGAAAGGGCTGTTTGGTTGCAAAGTTCTTCGCTGTTTGCGCCTGGGTTTTGATGGTGGTAAATAAAACAGCAAGAAATAAGAACAGCATCCAGTTTGGCTGGAATTTCCTACGGTTGCCTATGATTTGCCCGGTTTTGGTATGTGCTTTCATATTGACTGAAAAGTTAGTTGTTTTCATTTAGAATAATTCATGATACAAAGATTGGGGTAGTCAATTCGAAATAAAAACACATTTTTGGCTTACTTACACTTATGGAAATGATCAATGATCAATGATCAATAATGTTTGTCATTGTTTAACAATATTTTAGTTATATATATTTTTGCTTAATTTTAAAATTTTACACAAATATCATATATTTGAATTATGGAACAGAGCAAATTTATCAGAACCCTTCAAAAGCTGAACAAGGCGCAGAAGCAACGATATATTGAGTTTTTGGAATCACCGTATTTCAATAAAAATGAGGATATAAGGGACTTTGTCGGACTGATCTTCAAGAAAAATATTCCATTGGTGAAAGAAAAACTGTTTGCCAAACTATATCCGGGAAAGCCTTTTGATATCCGACGCATACCAGATCTCATGTACAAATCATTGCGGCTGCTTGAAGAATTTCTGAGCGAAGAAATGTACTCTGAACAAGTATGGGAGCGAAAGCTAAACCTCCTTGGTTTTATAAGGGTGAATGAATTGGATGATTTGTACAGCGTTGTAGAGCGTGAAATACATGAATTAAGTTCTGAAAAACCACTAAGAGACAGCAACTATTTTTACGAGGAATTCATGTACCAGTCTGAGGCTGACAACATTTTCCGGGACCAGGCCCGGATAAAGGTGAACGAAAATCTTCAAAACAAGGTTGACCAACTCGACCTGTTTTATCTTTCAGCAAAACTGAGGGACAGTTGCGAAATGATAAACCGGAAAAGGATACTAGCCACGGATTATGAATTTCACCTGCTTGATAATTTGATTCAAGCGGTTCAGGAAAACTTCGATAGATATGCAAATTATCCTGCCATCTCCATTTATTTCAAAGTCTTGCTTATGCTCAGGGAGCCTGAAAATGTAGAACATTTTAACAACCTGAAGGAAGATGTCTCACAAAACATTCATCTTTTCGCGAGGGACGAGCAGCGTTCTCTTTACGGGAACCTTCAAAATTACTGTATCAGGAAAGTCAACACAGGCGGGCAGGAGTTTTACAGGGAGTTGTTGAATATCTACCAATACATGCTGGATATAAAACTCATGGATGCAGACAACAAAAACCTGCAATGGGACCTGAAAAATATGGTCTCTATAGCATTGAGGCTGGGAGAAAATGACTGGACTTTTAACATCATTAATGAATTGAAGAGCAAACTGCCGGCAGATGTTCGCGAAAATGCATTCACTTACAACCTTGCCAACTACTACTACGAAACAAAAGATTACAAGAAAGCTACTAAGTTACTTCAATCTGTTGATTTTAAGGATGTCTATTATAATCTTGACTCCAAATCAATGTTATTGAAAATCTATTTTGAACAGGATGAAGAGGAGTCTTTCTTTGCTTTGGTAACCACTTTTAAAGCTTATCTCACAAGAAACAAGCTCATTTCTTCAGACAGGTATGTTACGTATAACAATCTTTTAAAATTTGCAAGAAAGGCATTCGTTTTTAAGATCATGCTTCCTTATGAGCGCAAACACAATCTAAATAAAATCAATGCCTTGAAGCAAAATATTGTGGCGACAAAAAATGTGGTGAATTTAAACTGGCTCTTGAAGGAAATGGATGGACTATTAAAAGAAAAGAGTGAGAAGTGAGAAGTAAAAAGTGAGAAGGCAAAAAAAGAGGGTAAACCTAACGACTTACCCTCTTTCTATATCATAAAAAAATGCTCTTTTTATTTAGAACTAAGGTTCATGGCTATGCCTACTTTAAATCCGACACTACCAAAAGGAACGTAAGAAGTATTTTCGGTATTCGGTTGTGTAGCTGAATTATAGCTGGTAACCATCGTTTTGGTAGCTTGTTTTTGCTCGCCATCGTATGCTTGTGTATTTGTATCTGTGGTTGGTGCGTAAGTTAGGTCCCTGTCAAACAGTTCTACATTGAGTTTCAATTTGTCAGAGAGTGGGAACTGAACACCGAAGCCAGCATACCATCCTATTGCAGATCCGCCTGTATAGGTTTCTATGTTCGCGCCCGTAGCTGCACCGGTGCTGGATTCAGTTGATTTTACCTGGTAAGAAGGAAGTCCGATGACGATACCAAATCTTGCATAAGGGTTTATTTTGCCGCTATTTGCAGATATGATTACATTTGGTGTAATGGCAAATAAAGATCCGGTCGATACATTGGTAACGGTGATCGGGTTTCCTGATTTGTAAGTAGTAGTAGTGGTATATCCGATCATATAATTAAGGTCAAGCCCTGCGCCAATATGTTCGCTGAACATATAATTGCCCCCAACTGCGATATTAAAACCAGAGCCCAGGCTGTATGGTGCCACGGTTGTCACAGTACTGTTATAACTTGTTGCAGTACCAACACCTGATGGCAAGCCAACGCCGATGTCAGCTCGAACGGAAAGTCCATCATTTTGGGCTATGGCGGTTCCACATGTAAGAATTGAAGCTAAAAGACTGATCAGTACAATTTTCTGTTTCATAAAATTAATTAAGTGCGTTTAAAAATAAAATAAGCGGCAAACTTAGAGATTTTTTTTACCCGAGAGCCAGGTTGATCAGATTAGTCTGGGTCTTTAACTTTTATCGCCGTAAAGTCCCTTCTCCATAATATATTCATAGACTTTTTCTGGCAAGAGATAGCGACAATTTTTCCCGGCTTTGATGGCAGTACGTGTATAAGTTGCAGAAATATCTATTACCGGAACATCCCGGATGAGTTTGATACCTGGTGATAATTTTGAGGGATCAAGAGGGTAGTTTGGCCGGGGATAAACCACCATTTCATAATCTGAAACCAATTCCTTATAGTTTTTCCACTTGGGTAAGGTATCAACGGTGTCTGCGCCCATGATCAATACCCAGGTGTTTTCCGGAAATTGATTTTTGAGTTCGTGAAGGGTATCAATGGTATATGACGGTTTAGGGAGGTGGAATTCAATATCGCAGGCTTGTAATGATGTGTTATTTTCTATTGCCAATTCAACCATGTTAAGCCGATGTTGCTGGTCGAGCAGCTCTCGTGAATCTTTCAATGGATTTTGAGGGGAAACCACGAACCATACCTGGTCTAATCCGGCATTTTGGGCAAAATGGTTCGCAATAATGAGATGCCCGATATGGATGGGGTTAAATGATCCGAAAAACAAGCCGATTTTCAATGCCTGGCGTTGATTATAATTGAGAAATATATTGATTCACGAAGGTATTGGCCTGGTCTGCGGCTTTATCCAGGTTGTCGTTATACACAATCTTATCAAATGTATCAGCCATTGCAAGTTCTTCTTCTGCTTTATGAATTCTTTTGGCAAAACTCTCTGCCGATTCTGTAGCGCGTTTGTGCAGGCGATGTTTAAGATTATCAAGTGATATAGGATGCACAAAAACGGTGAGGGCATTTGGGGCATAATTGTTTTTAATGTTTGTTGCCCCGATAACATCTATATCCAATACAGGTATTTTATTCTGGCTCCAGATATGTTCTAATTCACTTTGAAGAGTACCATAATAGACATCCGTATAAACTTCCTCATACTCTACGAATGCATCATTGGCTATTTTATTTTCAAAATCTTCAACACTTAGAAAATGGTAGTCTTTGCCGTCTTTTTCCGTGCCTCTTTTTTCACGTGTTGTTGCCGAGATTGAAAAATGAAGAATGGGATTTAGATTCAAAAGGTGCCGGGCGATAGTCGTTTTCCCGGAACCTGACGGGCCGCATAATATGACAATTTTATGATGCTCCATTACAAGACATTAAGGCATTGCTCTTTGATTTTTTCCAATTCTTCTTTCATCATCACAATGTCTTTCTGAATGTCGGCATCATTTGCCTTTGAGCCAATTGTATTTATTTCCCGGCCAATTTCCTGCGAAATAAAACCCAGTTTTTTGCCGGGTGCAGCCTCTTCCATCGCTTCCAGAAAATATTTTAAGTGAGTACCCAGCCTGACTATTTCTTCTGTAATGTCAAGTTTCTCTGTGTAAAAAATGAGTTCCTGTTCCAGTCGGGTCTCATCAATCCTGCCTTCTTCCAGAACGAGGCTCAGTTTATCCTTAATATCTGATTTTATTTTTTCGATCCTTGTATCTTTCTGTAAAACAACTTTTTCAAGGCTTTTACTGATGTTGTTAATATAACTTACAAGCTCGACATGAAGCGCTTCTCCTTCTGCCTTTCTGAAAGTTTCAAATTTATCCAGCGCCTCACTAAGCGCTTTTTCTATTTCAGGCCAGTCATCAACACTATTGGTATTGTCTTCGGTTTGAGGCTGAATCATTTCAGGCCTGGCAATGAGCGCTGGTAAAAGATTGTCATACGGAGCCCCCTCCTGTATCGCTATGACTTTCAATTCTTTATAAAGGATGCTTAAACGATCGCTATTTATCAGGCTTTTAGCTGTGGCTGCTCCGGTTGCTTCGGTTTCTATATTGATGGTGACCTTTCCACGCTGCAAGCGTGTACTGAGTTTGGAACGAAGGGTAATTTCTTTTTCGGAATGATTTCTCGGTACCCGGATGTTCAGGTCTAGCCCGCGGCTGTTAAGGGACCTGACTTCCACACGTATGTTGAGTTCCGGTGTTTCCGAAACGGCATTGCCAAAACCCGTCATTGATATTACCATAAGCTAAATTTTCCCGGTACAAATATGAGGAAAAATGTCTGAACCTTGATTTACTTGACTAAATGATTCAAAGATTGAACTCAGTGTGTTTTTTTAAATATGATATCGTATCAAACTTTTAGTCTTAAAATAAAGAGAATCAATGTCAAGACAATTACATGGGCTTCTTTAGCCGTATCCTGAAAGTTGTTCCTTTCCCGATCTCTGAATCCTTCACGATGATTTCACCATTATGATAATTTTCGATGATTCGTTTTGAAAGGGATAATCCGAGACCCCAACCTCGCTTTTTGGTTGTAAATCCAGGTTTAAAGACAAGGTTAAAATTAGCTCGGGGAATACCTTTGCCGGTATCTCTTACTTCAATATCAACTGCCGATTTTCCCTGGTGGATCAGGAAGCTGATCTCGCCGTGGCCACTCATGGCATCAACTCCGTTTTTTACGAGGTTTTCAATGACCCAGCTAAACAGGTTCTTATTGATAGCTGCTTGTGCATGGTGATCACTATCAGTTGAAATGGAGATGTTTACCTTGTCGGATATGCGGCTTTTAAGGTAGTCAATGGATTCATGAATGGTTTCATAAATATTATATGTTTTCAATTCCGGGGTTGATCCGATTTTGGAAAATCTTTCGGTAATGATCTCAAGTCGTTTCACATCTTTGCTTAATTCATCAAGGATATTTTCTGTTGGGGCCTCATGGGATGTTTTCAGGTATTCAATCCATGCGAGCATAGACGAAAGCGGTGTGCCGATCTGGTGTGCGGTTTCTTTTGCCATCCCAACCCAAACCTTGTTCTGGTCTGAAATCCTGCTTGTATTAAAAGCCACATAAGATATGGCGAGAAACAATGCGATCAATAACAACTGAATATACGGGAAAAAGCGAAGTAATGTAATGGCTTGCTGCTCTTTGTAATAGATATGATGGAATTTGTTTTCTTCGATTTTGATGGGGATGGGCTTGTGAAATAATTTCATCCACCATAGTTGACTGTTGATATATGAAGAATCAATCAGACCTTTAGCTTTGTTGATATAAAGTTTTGTGGAATCGAGGTTCCTGAAATTTGTAACCTCTTCCTTTTCATTTACAACTATAATTGGGGTGGTAGCCGACTGAAGCGTTTTGCGTATGTCTTCATAATTTTTAATAGTAGGATCATTCAATTGCTCAAATGCGTGAACCATTTTATTGACCTCGGTTAATTCTTTGGCTGACAATTCATTCACCAGGTACCTGGTAAACAACAGGAAAAAAACACTGATGGATACAGCGCCCATCATCAGCAATATTTTCCAGCGTTTGGTATTGGTGAGTTCGATGATCATCGATTATCTTTCATTTTTTTAAATGCATTTTTATAGGCATTGCTTCTTGCGCTGTCCTGGGCCGCATGGGTTTTTGTTTTTTTAGGAACACCCTCATTGTCATCATCACTTTCATTATTACTCAGTTCCACGTCTTCAGATTTTTTATTCAGGTCTTCACCTGGTTTTGCATTCGGTGAACTTGGCTTGTTAAATATCTGCTTTATTTCTTTTCCTTCTTCTTTAAAACCTGCTCCGATATTTTTAATGGAGCTTTTGGTATCATATTTTATAACATAGTTATCAATAGGCCCTTTCATGATCAAAGGTATATTAATACCACCGCTTTTATCCACTTCCACTTCGCCAAATTCGTCTTCGTAATCCTTTTTTGCCCCGAAATACATCTGGCTCATGTTCACTTTCAGCTTGTAATCCATTACGTTATCAAAAGTGTGTGTACCATCAAGGGTCAGATTCAGGGCATTGCTTTTAATGTCCATTTTTGGGATGGTTACCACCCGGTTGCTTATCAGGATTTTGTTGGTGTATTCACTGAAATGAATATCATCAAGTGATCTGACTTTCAGGAATTTGCCCAACCTGATAAAAGGTGGGAACTGGTTCACTTCGCCATCATACACAGTCACATCCGCATCACAAACAATGCTCTTGGTATCGGGACTAAGATCTTTGTTCCAGAGGCCTTTATAGTCGAGCGTGGCATCAATACGGCCAAAGATATATTTGTCGGTAAAATAGTCCTGCCCGAAATTGTCAAATTCATAAAAGCATTTTTTTACATCGATCTCGCTCAATGTTGCATGGGCAGTGGCCACAAATTTACCGGCTCCGGCATCAACAATATTCCCATTGAGTTGCACAGTTCCTGACATTGTATTCATGCTGATGTTTTTCAGGGAAATACTACCCTTCGACGTAGAAACTGATCCCGAAATATTTTCGGCTTCAAACCTTCCGAAGATAAGTTTGTCTGCTTTCAGGTTGAAATTGAAGTACATAAATACCGGCAGGCTGAAATGCTCATCGCCCGAACTACCGGAAGTTGAAGCTCCGGATTTGATCATAAAATCATCCAGGTTTAAAAAATGACATTGTAGATCAGTACTTGCATTTAAAGCCTGGTTTGGCAGAAATAAAAAGGAAGCAAGGTTTTTAAATGTCCCATTCAATTTAAAATCCGACCTGCCACAAGTGCCGCCAAAATCTGTAACATCCAGATCATTGCCATTGGTCTCAAAATGCCCTGAAAGGTTTTTGTAAGCATATTTCTGTCCGGTCGGTTTTAGGGTCACGTTTTTGAGTTGCATTTTGCCTTCTAGCTTCGCTTTGCCTGTGCTGCTAAAGTGTTTTAGATCAGCTATTTTACCAGAAAATGAAGCATCAATGCGTACTTCACCACTCAGGCTGTCGAGGCCGGGGATGGTGACGAAGTTTCTCAGGTCTTTGAGGTCAATATCTGCATTCAAAGAAGCTTGTATAGTTGGATCTGCGAAATTATCCATTGAATATTTGAGGTCGAGTGAATGTCCTTTAAGTTTTGCTGTGAAATGATTAATATGCAAATAAGAATTTTCAGCATTGTGACTTTTGCCGTTTGAATATTCTCCGCTAAGATTCACATTTTCAAGTCCCATGGAGTGTTTATTATCATGAATGGTGCCATTACTGATGCCAAATTTGAAATGAATGTCTGGCATCTCATTTTTGCCAAAATAACCTTTGATCCGGCTGTTAAAGCTTACTTGTCCTGTACTTTGATAATCTTTTAATTGTGCGCTTAGATTGGTGGGCAATAATGATATGAGTGTCTGGATGCCAGCGTCAGTGCCGTCAATTGAGAGATCAGTCAGGTAGCGTTTGTCTGATTGCTGCACAAAACCTTTTGCTGCATAAACAGCATTCTCAAATTTCAATTTAAAAGCCTGGATTTCGTACTTCTTATTCAATTTATCAATATGTAGCGTACCATCCACTATAATTCTTTTGTTTTTAAGGTATTGCCGGTCATTGGCTGTTACGTTTTCAGCCATGATGTCCAGGTCGGTTTTCAGGTCATATTGAGCATCTGTGAAGTTGCCGGCAAAGGCACAATCATTGATTTGAAGGACAATTTCCTCCTTTTCCTCGAGATCATGATAGCTTAGTTTTACATTTTTGAGGTGGATATGTTTCAGACGAATATCCAGTGGGGCAGCGGCAGTGGTATCCTTTATTCTGGAAGTGTCCGGTTTCAGGATATTATAATTGGCATTTCCGTTTTCGTCAATTCTAAGATTCAGGGTCGCATCGGAGAGCAATATCCGGCTGATATGATAATGTTTGTTGATCAGGTCCAATGGACTAAACTCAAAATCAAGCCTTTTCGCCTGGAGAAGTATGGTAGTTTTACTGCCTGGTTCCAAAACCTTAAAATTTCTAAATTCAATGGCCGCATTCGGGAAGGTGCTTAAGAAAGTAATATCAATATCAGTGCCGCTGATAATCACCTTTGCATTCAGGTTGGCATTCACCTGTTTGACAGCCATCGCCTTGATATCATCCTGGTAAATATAAACTAACAACCCCGCTGTGAGCGACAGCACTACAAATGCAATCACTACCCAGAGCAGCATTTTTTTGATAACCTTCCACGTTTTGGCCATATTCTAGTCCATTCCCTTAACCGGAACGAATTTAAAGAAAAACGCTGAAAGGAGTGGGAAAGTATGAGGAGGAGGTAGCCGGGCATAAAGATCATTAGTCTTGAGTCTAAGGATAGTTGATTGCGACCCCTAAACAGAAAACTAAAATAGTTCCCCACCGCCCCTGGGATCCCCTCCTCCCCAGAAGGGAATCCCTTAATCAACATGCATAATATTTAGCTGAACTTAAAAAGCAAAACTTAAAAAAGAAAACCTATATACCTCTACCTTTTTACGCGTTTAGTTTAGTTAAAAGATGAATCTGTGTCGATGATCACGATATCAGCACCATTATTTACGTTTACCTCAACGGATCCTGGCCCATCGGTATCCCATAATACTGTAATAACTGGTGTGCCCTGCCCGGCTATAATCTGGCCGCCGGTGACTGTCCAGGCATAGCTGTTGCCTACAATCGGGGTTATGGTGTATGGGTCAATGTCACCTATATTTGTTTCGGTAGCGCCGACAATGTTAATGATCGGGTCTGCATGACCTACTGTGAACATGAGGGAGGAAAAGAGGAGGAGAAGAAAAACCTTTTTCATATTTGTTTAGTATTTAGTGTCGGATGAATGATATGATGAGGTTTAGTGTTCGGCAAATCTTATACATATATATTTACAAGGCAAGGCAGAAATTACACATTTGTCACAGATATTTTTAGTCAAATAATTGAAATCATGATGCAATATTAATAGAATATTGCCTAATATTGACCGTTTAAAGGTTGAAATTATCCATGGAAAAAATCCGTGAAATTGCTGAAATTGTCACACGGCTTAAATCAAAAAAAATAGATAGGCCACTAGCTGACGTGCATGTGCCTGACAGTCAGTATGCAAAAATAGCTAAAGCGCTTGGTTCAGATAAAATCAGGACTGAAGATGAGGTCGCTACGTTACTTGGTATTCGTAAAAGCTCAAGCAGTTTCAGAATGTTCAAGAAGCGACTGAAGGAAAAACTTTTGAACGGGATGTTTTTCATAGATCTGAATGAAGAGAATGCAAGGCCATACATACGCGCAACCAAAACCTGTATGGCAAATTGTTATTGCATTGATATATTGATGCTGTTCAGTGCCCGGAACGCAGGAGCTTCCCTGGCAGAATCCACCTTAAAAAAGGCTTCAGAATTCGAATTGTATGATGTGGCCTTATTCTGCGCCAAAGTATTGAGAAAGCAAAATAGCTATCTAGGTAATATTAAAGAGTTTGAGCTTTATAATGAATTAGTAGAACATTATCACCGATTCGCCTACGTAACAGATAAAGCTGCGGAATACCTGGAAGCGCTGAATGCAACACAGGCCAATACGAATATTCTGAAACCGGACAATATCGAGAAAGCGGCTGAAAACCTTCAATTGGTAAAAGAATTATTCCGGCAATACCCAGTTTACCAGGTAGGTTTGCACTTTTACCGCATCAAGGCATTTTACGAGTGCCTCATACAGGACTTTAATGCAGCCTTGGCGACATGGAAAGATTATGAAGGTTTTTTGGAGAAATACAAGTATTACGAATATGATGTGCGCCTTGGCGAATCAGCCCTTCAGCAGTTGTATTGTCAATTATGCGTAAGTGATTATGCGGCAGGAGAGAACAACGCAACACGGTGCGAAAACCTTTTCAAGTTGCACTCAAATAACTGGTTTATTTACAAAGAATATTTTTTCCTGCTTTGCATGCACACACGCAACTACAAGCAAGCAGGTGACACGGTACTTCAAATTACGACAGCTTCGCATTTTAAATTTCTAAACCGCAATCGCCAGGAAAAATGGAAAATATTTGAGGCGTATAATTACATGGTTCACAAAGCATTGGGTATTCATGGTGAAGGTTTTGAAGAAACAAGATTCAGGCTCAGCAGTTTCCTCAATGAAACGCTCATCTATAATAAAGATAAGGAAGGGTTCAATACATCCATCCTCATTTTTCAGGCGATGTTATTGTTACTGGAAGGAAATTTCAGGAAATTAGTGGATAAAACTGAAGCACTGAAAAGATATGCAAACAGGTATTTTATCAAGGACGCTATTTATAAAAGCCAGATATTCATAAAAATGCTGCTTATTGCTGACAAATGTTCGTACGATAAATCGCTCACCTCACAAAAGACCATCAAATATTTCGAAAAGCTGAAAACAAGTGGCTATGCCCACGTAAACAGCTATGATGGACTTGAAATTGTACCATACTCAGATCTTTGGGAAATAGCGCTGGACTGTATGAAGGATGAATAATTAATGTGCTGATCCCGAGAGGCTCGGGACAAGTTGTGATAATTGGCTGGCGCACCACTATCCCATAAATCTGCATAAAATGGTTAATCTTTTTGGTAAATGATATATTGATCATTGGTAATTGATCATTGAATATCACCACCCTTCTTTACCGATCAAAGGAACAAACCTGAATTTATCAAATCGTTCTTCGTGAAAGGATTCTTCTCCAGTTCGGGTAATGCGTATCATTTGCTGCGAGTCCAATTCCCCAACTGGAATTACAAGGGAACCTCCGATTTTTAACTGATGGAGTAGGGGAGCGGGTGTTTCCGGTGCCGCTGCTGTCACTAATATTTTATCAAAAGGGGCTTGTTTGGGCAGGCCAAGCGTGCCATCGCCAACGTATAGTTTTACCTGATAACCAAGATGTTTGATCACGATTTTAGCCTGTTCGCTGAGCTTCGCAATCCGCTCTATTGAAAAGACTTTTGCGCCAATGGCTGCCAGTACACATGCCTGATACCCGGAACCTGTGCCGATTTCAAGGACTTTGTCTCCCGGCTTCACTTCGAGCAGTTGGGTCTGGTACACAACGGTATATGGCTGAGATATGGTCTGCCCTTCACCGATTGAAAATGCCTTGTCTTCATAAGCCTGCTCTGCAAAAGCGGAATCCAGGAAAAAATGACGTGGAATATCTTCAACAGCCCTAAGTATCCTTGGATCAAAAGCACCCTGGCGTCCGATGCTTTCTGCAAGACGCTTACGCATGCCTTTGTACTTGTATTGGTCTATGAACCTGTTGTCTGCTATGGGATGGTGCATCAATCCGTTTTTATCATCCTGCAAATAAACATGTTTTCGGCCCCATTTTTATACCCTTCGAGGTATTTTTGTTCTTCTATTTTTACCTCATTGTCTTTGGCAAAACTACTGATAACATCTTCGTTTTCGCCTTTGAAAACCGAACAGGTAATGTAGATAATTGGCTTGCCGGTTTTTAAAAAAGGGAAAGCATTGGTAAGGATAGAAATTTGCCTGGATTGATAACTATTAATGGTTTCAGGATCAAAATAATACAGGTTTTCAGGATTGCGCGCCCAGGTGCCCGACCCGGAACAGGGGGCGTCCACTATGATACCATCAAACTCCGGAAGTTTCTGGTTAATAATTGGTTGACTCAGATCTGCAGCAAATATGTTGATATTTCTATTTCCCGCCTGGCTGTGCCGTTCGTGAAGGTTATTTAAAATGGACTCCCGGATATCGGATGCAAATAATTTGATGCCCGGATTATCTTCCAGCAAAGCGAGGCTTTTGCCACCTGCCCCGGCGCAACAATCCCACCAGGTTTCTCCCTCCGAAGCATGATAATATTCCGAAACCAACTGTGATGACAAATCCTGTATCCTGAAAAAGCCTTTTTTAAAGGACTGTAAATCTGTCAGTTTTAATTCATTTTCAAAAGATAATACCTGCTCAGAATATTTATCAAAAGCTATATTTTCAGATTTTAATTCAGCCGATACTTCGGCCTCTTTTCCTGGTTTTATTTTTACCCAGACGGGCGGCTGTCTAAGAAATGACAATTGGAAATCTGGATTAGCCGCCATCTGAGACTCCAGCCCGAGGAACACCTGCGAAATATATTCATTAAACGGAAATATGTTCTCAATATGAAACCCATTAGGTTCATTTATAAAATCCTGCATATCTCCCTGGTGATCAATAAAGTTTGCAGCAATTTCTGATATATGATTGAAGTCTTTGTTATCCAGCGCATTGGCTATTCTGAAAAAGGCATAGCTTATCGCTCGGATTTCTCTTCGGTCTTTGCTGCCGGCATTTTTATGAACCCTGAAATATTGTTTCAGGTGTTCTGAAAACGGAAGGGGATATTTGTAAGACGCCAATAACTCTGAGAGTTGTGCGATCCGCGTGTGATAATGTTGCATGAGTGCACTTAGTGCGCTACCTGGTTAAGTTGATAATTATGAAACTCAAGGACATTGACATATTCGTTCTGCCAGCCGCATCCATTTCTGCTGTGCCTTAACATATATGTGGTGTGAAGCATGGGCGTGCTGAGATTACCCAGTTCCACCTGGAAATATTTACCGTAGCTATGCAGCATATTGCCATAAAAAGCCAATTCGTCAAAACCAATAAAAGTCCAGACAGAAGGCTCTTCCTGGTATTTGGTCCTGTATTTACGAATGAATCCGTTCAGTGCAGGATTATCATAGTCAATGAAATAAGGCGAGACAACATGAACCTTATATTTTTCCCATAGCTCTCCTTCAAAACTTTTGAAGAACTGCCACTGCATTGGGGCTATAAAACTGATATTCTGGCTATCAACCCTGAATTTGGATACGATTTGATTGACAAAGCTTTCACTTTTAGATGGTATAAAAACCACGTTACTATCGGAATAGGGAAAAGGATTAGGTAATGCAGCCACACCTTTGTTATGGCAATTGATGACTGTAATTTCTTCTGGCTTGAACTGTGACGTAAATGCATCAGTTATGGGGCTGAACTCTGTTCGGCGATCATTGATCACAAAAATTTTGCGGCCCTGCAGATTGTTTTTAATCAGCATGGCTCCGGCAAGACCTTCCTGACTGGGTGATGGACCGGATTGCAAATAGAATTCGTTATTATTGCATTTCTCTTCCGATTGCAATGATGACACATAATTAATATGTTCCGTTTTGGATAACGAATCCATGAATTTGATATGGCTTTCGAGAAGCGGCCCGATGATCAGGTCGGTATTGTTATTTTTTACGGTGTCTTTCAATGACTGGTATGTCCAGCGTTTCTCGGAATCGAAGAAATGTATGTCCAGGTTTGTGCCGCATCTTTTTAAAGTATCTGCAGCCAGCATCATTCCTTTATAAAAATCCCTGCTGACACTTAAGGGGGTTTTTTGGTTTTGCTCCCTGTGCAGACTGTCAAAATAGAGCGGCAAAAATACGCTGATGACGTATTTGCTTTTGATGGTTTTTGGAAATGGCTGGTACAGGCTATCCTTTGATTGCAAATGTGGATTTCTTTGAACCACCGGACTGTCTACCGCCGTCTTTTTCACCACCTCTTTGCCATTCACTTGCTCTTTCTGAATAGGTTTGGCAGCCTGGCAGGACACTATAAAAGCAAGAATAATATTCAATATCATGAATTTCAGTTTATTCCCACTCAATAGTAGCCGGCGGCTTTGAACTGATGTCATATACAACTCTGTTGATCCCTTTTACCTGGTTAATGATGCCGTTTGATACCTTAGCCAGGAATTCGTACGGCAAATGTACCCAATCTGCAGTCATTCCATCCGTAGATTGTACAGCACGTAAACAAACGGCATTTTCATAAGTACGCTCATCGCCCATAACGCCAACTGATTGTACGGGCAGTAAAATAGCGCCAGCCTGCCATACTTTATCATAAAGTCCATCGGTTTTGAGTCCATTGATAAAAATGGAATCGACATCCTGCAAGATGCTTACCTTTTCAGCCGTAATGTCTCCTAAAATCCTGATGGCCAGCCCGGGACCAGGGAACGGATGGCGGCCTAATATCTTTTGATCAATGTTCAATTCTTTGCCAACCTTACGAACCTCGTCTTTAAACAAAGTATTGATGGGTTCCAACACGTTTAGCTTCATCTCTTCAGGCAATCCACCAACATTGTGGTGCGATTTGATGGTTGCTGAAGGGCCTTTAACACTTTTGGATTCTATGACATCGGGATAAATGGTTCCTTGCCCCAGCCATTTTACATCTGATATTTTATGAGCTTCCTCGTCAAATACCTCAATAAAAACCCGGCCAATTTTTTTGCGTTTTTGCTCTGGATCGGAAATGCCTTCAAGAGCCTTGTAGAATCTTACTTTGGCATCTACACCCTTTACATTCAGGCCCATCCCTTTATATGATTCCAATACTTCATCGAATTCATTTTTGCGCAAAAGCCCATTATCAACAAAAATGCAATACAGGTTTGCCCCAATTGCGTGGTGAATGATCGTAGCGGCAACCGAGGAATCTACCCCACCTGATAAGCCCATGACTACTTTATCATTGCCTACTTTTTGTTTGATGTCGGCAACAGTACTTTGGATAAAATGGGCTGGCGTCCAGTCTTGTTTGC
>Ga0207007_1129_pt1 | contig 20687 bp, 16 predicted proteins | sample Alteio_BWMinCont_85_FD_153487 | JGI IMG/M metagenome (GOLD analysis project Ga0207007, IMG submission 153487) | Enriched cells from forest soil in Barre Woods Harvard Forest LTER site, Petersham, Massachusetts, United States -... | ecosystem: Environmental > Terrestrial > Soil > Temperate forest >...
GTGGGAGCCCCGATTATTCTCGAGTCTTGAAGCGTCTTGCCGCTCGACAACATTTGGGGATAATTCCGATTTGTCCGCCGCATTCATGCCTCCAGTAGGAAGCGCTGGGCTCTGTTGCGGGGTGCGCTGGCCACCTGGATGCCGCTTGTGAACCAGGGAAAATACACATGGCACGAAGTACAAAGTGGCAAATGTGGCGAGGATCAGCCCGCCGATCACAGAACGGCCCAGCGGGGCGTTTTGTTCGCCGCCTTCTCCGAGACCGAGCGATAGCGGCACCATGCCAATGATCATTGCCAGTGCGGTCATCAAGACGGGACGCAGACGGACAAACCCGGCTTGAAGTGCCGCCTCGGCCGAACTCCCTCCCTCGCTCAAACGCTCGCGCGCGAACGAAACCATCAGGATGCTATTGGCTGTAGCCACTCCCATGCACATGATCATTCCGGTCAAGGACGGCACGCTCAGTGTGGTATGCGTGAGCAAGAGCATCCATACGATCCCCGCCAGGGCCCCCGGGAGCGCCGTAATGATGATGAAGGGATCAAGCCAGGACTGAAAATTCACTACGATCAGGAGATAGACCAGGATAACCGCGACGCCCACACCAGAGGTGAGGCCCGCGAACGACGAGGCCATTGTCGCCACTTGCCCGCGTAGTTCAAGAAGCGAGCCGCGTGGAAGTTTGCTCTGAAATTCATTTAGCACGTTTTCTACGTCCGCGACTACGCCGCCTAAATCGCGGCCTTCGACAGAGGCGTACACATCGATCATCGGCTGGGCGTCGTAATGCGAGACCACAGCGGGCTCGACGTTCAGGTCCAGTGCCGCCAGATTTCCCAGGACTTGCGGCGTTTTCGTTGACACAGAAGAGACGGGAATGTTGTTGAGCGCCTGCAGGGAATCGATCTTATACTGCGGCACCTGCACCGTTACATCATATTCTGTGCCATTGGCCGGGTTGACCCAGAACGAGGGATTAATCTGAAAGCTCGAACTCAGCGAAAGCAAAACACTGTTGGCGACGTCCTGCTGGCTTAGCCCAACCGACTGCGCCTGCGAACGGTCGACGTCCAGGAACAACGTCGGAGATGAGCGCATTTGGTGCACATGAACATCCACGGCTCCAGGAATGTGCTGGAGGCGTTTGGTTATATTTTGCGCCAGTTGATAATTGATTCTTTCGTTGGGTCCGATCAGTTGGATGTCGATTGGAGCGGGTACGCCAAAATTCAAGATTTGGCTGATCATGTCCGCGGGCTGGAAAAAGAATTGCGTTCCGGGGAATTCCTCGGCCAGATGTTCGCGCAATTGGTCGACGTAGTATCTGGTTGGCCGCTTGCGCCCAGGCTTCAGACTGATGAGGATTTCGGCGTCGGATTCGCCGACGACCCCGGAGTTGCTGTAGATCATGTTGATCGTGCTGTTAAACAGTCCAATGTTGTCGAGAATGTTGCCGAGATCCCCCGGAGGAATCAAGCTTCGAATCACACGATCCACTTGATCTGTTTCACGGGCCGTCTCTTCCACTCGCTGGCCCGCGCGAGCCCGCATGTGCAATCGAATTAGTCCGGCGTCCACGCTCGGGAAGAAGTCACGGCCGAGCGACGGAATCAGGAACATGGAAGCAGCGCAGAACGCGAGAAACAAAACCACAAAGAGCCAAGCGCGCTCCAAACAAAAGGCCAGCGACGCGCGGTAGCTGCCGCGCATGCGATCAAACCCGCGCGTAAACGCGCGCTGTACTCGGGAGAAAATATCGTTCCCTGAGGCATGTTCTTCGCCATGCTGTCCCTTGAGCAGGTACATGGCCATGGTCGGCACTAGAGTTCGCGACAACAGGTAAGACGCCAGCATGGCGAAAACAACTGCTTCCGCCAGCGGGACGAACAGGAATTTCGCGACTCCCGTGAGGAAAAACATGGGCACAAAAACAATGCAGATCGAAAGGGTCGACACGAACGCCGGAACGGCGATTTGCTGCGCGCCGTCCAGAATCGCCTGGGTAGTTTCTTTTCCCTGTGCGAGATTTCGGTTGATGTTTTCAATTTCCACCGTGGCGTCGTCCACCAGGATTCCCACCGCGAGAGCCAGGCCGCCCAAGGTCATAAGATTGATGGTCTCGTGGAGTGCGCTTAGCGCGAAGAGCGAGATGAGAATTGAAAGCGGAATCGAGGTGGCGATGATCAGCGTGCTTCTCCAGCTCCCCAGAAACAGCAAAATCATGAGTGCGGTCAAACAGGCGGCAACCAGGGCCTCGCGGACCACTCCCTGCACAGCCGCCCGCACGAAGATCGACTGGTCGAATAGGGGCGCTATCTTCAGTTGGGGTGGCAGCAGAGACGCAATGTGCGGCAACTTCGCATAGACCCTCGATACAACATCGAGTGTGGACGCGCCCCCGATTTTATAGATCGCAACCATAACGCCGCGCTGTCCGTCCATACGCGCGATATTGATTTGAGGTGAGAAGCCGTCGCTGACGTAAGCGACGTCTCGAACATAGATCGTCGCGCCATTGGTGGTCCGGATCGGCACATTGTTCAGAGCGGCGATGGTATTCGTTGAACCGTTCATCTCGACGTTGTACTCGGTTGGACCCAGCTTGACCGAACCCGAGGGCAGCGCCAGATTTTGCGTGCTGATGGCATTGATCACATCCACCGGCGACAGTCCCTTTGCCTGCAATGCCGGGATGTCGATGTTCACAGACACCTGACGCGGTTTTCCCCCGAAAGGAAAGGGGACGGCGGTGCCGGGGATCGTCGCCAACTGGACACCAACCGTGTTCACCGAAAAATCGAATAGTTGTTGCTCGGAAAGGCCTTGTCCATTCATGCCGAGCTGAAGAACCGGCACGGCCGACGCTGAGTAGGTCAGGATGATTGGAGATGCAATGCCAGGCGGTAGCCCCCGAATAACAGATTGCGAGACAGCGGTAATCTGCGTAAGCGCGACGTGAACGTCCGTCCCCGGCTGGAAGAACACCTTGGTAACGGAGCGGCCAGCCACCGTTTGTGATTCGGTGTGCTCTATGTTGTCCACCGTCTTGGCCATAAAGCGCTCGAAACCCGTGACGATCCGGTCCTCCATCTGTTGTGGAGACAACCCGTTGTAGTTCCATGCGACGCTGACCACCGGTATATCGATATCAGGGAAAATATCCGTCGGCGTGCGCCGCAAGACGATCGGCGTCATCAGCAAAATGACGAGAGCGGCCACAATGAACGTGTAAGGCCGCGTCAGCGCAATCCGGACAATCCACATGCGTCTGCCCTCTTACTTACTGAAATCCTCGTCAGCGAATGGATCCTTAGAACGGAAGCCCGCCAACATATCACTCCTCACTCTCCTCGAGGGATCAACTTTTTAGTGTGTTGAGTTATGGACGAGGAACGATGACAGTTGGGGGAGGGGCGCGGTATTGATTCAGAGAAAGCCAAACGAAAGAAACCGGAAAACTCTTCGGAGGAATGCAGAGGGGGTTTTCGACAGGGGTAATACACAACGCGATAACGAGTGCGCCGACTACATGCGTTGCGCTATGCACAGCCATGCACGCTGCGCAGTGGGACTCATCAGCCGATTGGGCATGAGTGTGACCATGGGCCAGCGCAAGAGTCGAAACCGTCAGAAAAACAAGGGTCGCAAGCAGGACCAAAACCTGGCCAACAGCTCGATATCGGGAATGCCCCATACCTAATCGCCTCGACTTGACGGAGTTCGAGGATAGTGAATGCCCGCTGCTTTGATTGTCAAGATAATCTTGGTTTCGCCGCCAAAACGCCCGCTTGCCTGTTTCGAAGCGGTCCTACGATTTCGGGATCAATAGAGCATCCTCTGAACTGGACGTGGTTTGCTCGAGTTGAGCAGATTTTCCAAGCGCCCACTCGTAGAGCACGGGCAATAAACAGAGGGTCAAAGCGGTGGAGCTGAACAGGCCGCCGATGACCACTGAAGCGAGGGGCCGCTGTACTTCAGCTCCCGTGGAAGTCGACAACGCCATGGGTATGAAGCCGAAGCTCGCGACACACGCGGTCATTAGCACAGGGCGGAGTCTTCGTCTCGAGCCAGCCAGGACAGCTTGGCGCGGTGTCTGTCCGGTAAGGCGCAACTGATCAATCGAGCTGACAAGAACAACACCGTTTAGCATGGCGACGCCGAACAGGGCGATGAATCCAACCGAAGCCGACAGATTCAGATTCATTCCTCGAATCCAGAGAGCAGCAATGCCTCCGACCAATGCAAAGGGTATATTCGCGATGATCAAAAGTGACTGCTTGACAGACGTGAAGCTGAGATAGAGGAGAAGGAAGACCACAGCGATTGCGATCGGAACGATGAGCGCGAGGCGGCGAGTCGCTCGCTGTTGATTTTCAAACTGCCCGCCGTATTCAATGAAATAGCCGGGAGGCAGAAGGATGTCGCGCGCGAGCTTGGATCGGATTTCGGCGACGAAACTGCCGAGATCGCGGCCAAGGACGTTTGACATGACGACGATTCGTCGCTGCCCCTGCTCCCTTTCGATCTTTTCGGGTCCCCGCGTTACCTCGACTTGAGCCACTTGGTCGAGCGCAACCTGTTCGCCTCCTGGCGCGCGCAATAGAATACTTCGCATGGCATCCGGGTCTGTACGGTAGCGCTCCGGCAAACGGATGGCTACCGTGTAGCGCTTCTGGCCGTCGATCACTTCGGAGACCACATTCCCCGACGCTCCGGACGCAACGGCTTCTTCCACATTAGAGACGTTCAGTCCATAGCGCGCAAGCGCTGCGCGATCGGCACGAACCGAGAGCTCGGCAACCCCGGAAGTTACCTCGACTTGCGCGTCTGTAGCTCCACGAACCGACGATATCGAGCGCAGCACCTGCTGCCCCAAGGCGTCCAGGGTGGGAAAGTCATCGCCGAAAATCTTGATGGCGAGATCGGCCTTGACCCCGGAAACGGTCTCATCGACTCGCATCGCCATTGGCTGTGTAAAGTCGTAGGCGATACCAGGGACTGTCGCCAACTCCTTATCCAAAGCCACGATTAGATCTTCTTTGGTGTGAAATCGCTTCCACGTATTTATTGGGCGCAACTGAAGATAGGTATCCCCTTCGTTGATTCCCATGGCCTCGGTTGCAAAGTCTGGGCGGCCGATCTTAATGACTACGTCAGCGACTTCTGGAAAAGCGCGCAGTCGTTGCTCGATCCTCTTGCTGATCTCTATCGAATCGGTCAGCGAAACACCCGGCAACTTGCGTGTCTCGACCAGAATGGATCCTTCGTCGAGTCGAGGCATAAACTCTGTGCCAATGAAAAACAAAGAGCCAAGCGCAACGGCCAAGGCGACGACAGCCGATCCGACCGTGAGGGAGCGATGGTCGATCAACCACGCCAGCAGACGCGAGTAGCCGCAATTCAGCCTTTCCATCCAACGTTGCGCGCCTCCTCGCCCCATGCTCGGCAAAACACCTTTGCAGAAGCTGAACGATGCCAACACGGGAATCATTGTCAGGGCAAGAAGTAGCGAGCCCATCAAGGCCGCGCACACCGTAATCGCCATTGGACGGAACATGCGCCCTTCAAGCCCCTGCAAGAAAAGAATCGGCAAATACACCGCGATGATAATGGCTACCGCGAAAGTCATCGGCCGTGCCACTTCGTGAGCAGCGCGTCGCACTGACTCCAGAGTGGACTCCTGCCCAGCATTTTCCTCCAAGCGGTGGACGGAGTTCTCCATCATCACGACCGCGCCGTCGACAATCATGCCGAAATCGATGGCTCCCAGACTCATCAAGTTGGCGCTGATGCCGAACAGCCGCATGCCAAGAAAGCTGATCACCATCGAAAACGGGATGATGGAGGCGGTGATGATCGCGGCGCGAATGTTCCCGAGAAATAGTAGAAGCACGACAGTCACGAGAAGGAAGCCTTCCAAAAGATTTCTCTCAACGGTGTGGATCGTTCCATCAATGACGACCGATTGATCGTAAAAGGGAACGATCTTGACCCCCGGCGGAAGGCGAAGCGCGGCAATTTTCTCCTTAACCTTCTCGATTAGACTTTTGCCATTCTCGCCCTTGAGCATGATCACCATGCCCGACACGGTCTCGCCATTTCGTAGAGTCGCTCCCTGCGGAGGCGCTGACCCAATCCTCACTTCAGCTACGTCCCGGATCAACACGGGTGTGCCGCCTTTGGCGGTCAGCACGATGTTCCCAAACTCGGTCGTGCTAATCGCGCGACCTGTACCGCGAATCGTGTACTGCTCGGAAGCGTGTTCGATGTACCCTCCGCCAAAATTAGTATTGTTGTCCTCGATGCGAGTAGCCACGTCGTGCAAGCTCAGGCCGTATTGCTCGAGCATCGCGGGATCGACAACGACCTGAAACTGTTTTGTTTTGCCGCCCCATGTATTGATTTCACTTACTCCCGGAATCGTGCGCAACTGACCTTTGATCACCCATTCCTGCAAGTCCTTGAGTTCTACCGGACTCATAGGACCCGAAAGGGTGTATTGATACAATTCGCCGAAAGCCGTCGACGGCGGCCCAAGTACTGGTTGGATGCCTTGGGGCAATTGTGAAGAGATTTGCGCCAGGCGCTCGCCGACAAGCTGCCGCGCAAAGTACATCGGTACCGCATCATCGAATACAACCGTCACCATGGAGAGTCCGAGTTTCGAAAGCGAGCGCACTTCCAGTTTGTTTGGCAAACCAAGCATGGCACGCTCGATCGGGTAGGTAACAAGCTGCTCGACTTCGGTGGGCGGCAAAGAGGGTGAGTCGGTGACTACTACAACCTGATTGTTCGTGAGATCGGGGAACGCCTCGACAGGAATTGTGTAAAGCGCGTAGCCGCCTGCGATCAGGAGGACAAGAAGGCCGAACAGCACGAGCCAGCGGTAGGTGAGCGTTAAGTCGATGATGTGATTGAGCACGGTTATTCCTACTGGCTTTCCATGGATGATTTTAGGAGTTGCGATTTCAAGATAAAGCTTCCCCGGACCACGATCTGGTCCCCGATCTTCAGTCCTTCCAACACGGGACTCATGCCCTCCGACGTTTCCCCGATCCGGACAGGACGAATCGCAAAGCGGTCAGCCGCAGTCCGTACAAAAATTACGTCCTGGCCGTTGATTTGCTGGATGGCGTCAGAAGGCACCAGCAACTTCGGCTTGTCCTTGCCAACCGGAATCTCTGCATTCGCCAACATTTCCGGTTTGAGTTTCATTTTCGGATTGTTCAGCACAATTCGAACTTTCATCGCACGGGTCGTTTGGTCCAGTTCCTGACCAAGATTAGTGATTTTTCCTTCGAAGCGGTCGTCCGGAACGCCAGGTAGGGTCACCGTTGCAGTTTGACCTACACGTAAACCTGCAAGATTTTCCTGACGAACTGACGCGAGCATCCAAACTTGCGAAAGCTCGCCGATGAGAAACGTATCTGTCGAAGGCTGAACCGTAGTGCCAGGCGTGACTTTCTTATCCAGGATGTAGCCGCTACCGGGGGAAAGAATGGGAATGAGGTCCGCGTTTTCATCATGTTGGTCAGAAGGGAGATCGGCAGAGACCCCGAGGTTGTCTTCGAGGTGAATGCGATCGCGATTGACGGCAATCTGGCCGTCGTGCAACGCAATCTGCGCATTCAATAAATCCTGTCGCGCTTGTTCTATCTGCTGGATCGATGCGGCTTTGAGCGTCAAAAGCGTCTGCATGCGATCGTAATTCCTTTGCGCGAGCGCCGCAGCAGCCTGAAAACGATTCAATTCCGAAAGCGAAGTCTCGTATTGTGCGCGGGCCTCATGCAACTCGTGGCTGTGCATGCGGGCAAGCACCTGTCCTTTTCGAACATAGTCCCCCAAACCGGCGTAAACGATTTCCACTCGACCCTCGGTGAGTACGCCAACCCGCCACATTCGGTCATCCGCGAGGGCAATCCGGCCTGCCACGCGCAAGATGTCGGGTTCTTCACTGAGTGCCGCCGTCTGCGTTTGGACGAGGCCTCCCGTCTGCTCGTTCGGCGGAAGCACGATTTCATTTTTATTGGCTTGCGCGACAGGTTCGGACGGCGGGGCGCTTAGCGTGCCGCTGCCGCAGGCGGTCGCCAGAACGGACAAGAGTAGTATGAAAACTCCGCTTTTCATTGTGGGCCCACTCCTTCGGCGGCTTGCAGATTCGAAATACTTTGCTGGTATTCCGTCATTCCCTGCACGTAGGCAAGTTCGGCGTCCAGCTGGGCGCGTTCCGCATCCAGCAGACGGAGCAAATCCGTGCCCCCTTGTGCATATGCAGCTTGTGCGATTTCAGAAATCGTCCGAGCGTGCTCGCGAAGCGGCTGCAGAGTCTCAACAACTTCACCACGTCTCAGTTGGTATTCTTGGAGGGCGCCGAAATAATCCGCGCGGACATCTGCCTCCGTGGCCGCGAGCAATTGTTGTTGTCTGCGAACTTCCGCGCTTGCCGCCGCGCGGTTTCCCTGATTTCTGTCGGTGATCGGAAGCGTCATTTGCAGACCGGCGGTGGCGGTGTTCACCCCAGAAGTCGCATCAACCAATTGGGTTCTTTTGTAGCCGTAAGTGATGCTCAAATCAGGCCGGGCGGAGACGTCCTGAAGCCGCGACTTGGCCTGGGCTTCCTCGACAGCCGCAGTGGCGGCTTTCATTTCGATTCGCTGAGTAAGCAACTGCGCGATGTCGATAGGTTCGATGGCGGAGGGATTGGCGTCCAATGGCTCCGTGAGCAACACCTCGGAGAAATTTATTTGGCCCATATCCTTGAGCAATTGCACTTGGGCCCTGGTCGCTTCGATGACTGCTAAATTTGCAGCAATCTTCAGCCGTTCACCCTCCAATTGGACTCGGAGGAAGTCCTGCTCTGAAATGGCGCCAACGCCGAGCTGGGCGGATTGGTAATCAATAATCTTCTGGAAGTTCTCGACCGTGGCCTTTAACAGATCCCGCTTCTCCTGCGCCCCACGAGCTTCCCAATAAGATAGTTCTACGCTCTGCATGATTTGCCGTTTGATGAGCTCGTATCCTGCTTGAGTCCGGCCAACTGCTTCTTCGGCTACCGCGATTCGCTGCTTCCGTTTTCCGAGCACGTCGAGTGGTTGGGTGAGATATGCGTAGGTGTCCACGTCGCGCGTATAAGTCTCGCCCGGCCGAAGATTCTGATTTTCAAACTGGAATACCGGATTCGCGATCCGCTCGGCTTGCTTCTCCGCCCCCTGAGCAATGGAGACCCGCTCTGCCTCCGCCTTCAGCGAGGCGCGAGATTCGAGCGCTTTATTAACTGCTTCCTGCAAGGTGAGCCTCGACTGCGCGTGGCATGGCGCTAAGCCGGAGAACAAAGCCCACCACAAAGCCCACATGCCAAACCGATACCGGAAACTTTTGACTGACGTTTTCACGCATCTCCTCTCGCTTGGCACACAAGTCATCGACGCCGCTCGCGGTGAAAACCTGTATGCTTTCTGTTATTCCTATCCATTTCGGGCTCCTCGCATGCCGCTGCGTTCGGTTGCGCTTGGCTATACACACGGGCACGCAGTTTTTGTGGCCGAGTAAACGCTTTTGTCCGCGCATAAAGCGCGGACTATCAGCTCTAAGTCTTGGGGATAGACGAGACTATGCGGAATAGAGCAGAGGAGGGGACCGAGGGCGAGCAGACTCTATTAACGGTGGAGCGTGTGCCCTTACCTCGGGTTGAGAAACTTCCGTCTCACCGGTGAATGTAGGCGCCAAGAGGCCCACGAGTTCCGCGGCAAGAATTGGAAGCGCCGTTGCATGCGTTGTAATCGTACTGTAAGCATTAAGGTAGACTGCGGGGCCTTCCGTGTCGCCACGCGAAATACCGTGCCCCGACGAACTCATGCCGTGCACATGTCCTGCAATTCCGAAGTGGACATGCACAACCGTTTCTTGATTCGGGCCCTTGCCTTGGTGCACGTGGGTCTCGGGCCCGACCACAAGGGCCAGGAGCAACGCGATTACGGCCAGCGAAACTTGGATCAATTTCCTCATGCAGCGCGATTGTACCAAAACAATCGCCCGTAGGCGAAGGGCGGCGTGAAGGATCTGCAATTCAGACATTACGAGGTGGAAAATGGATTGCAGGGGAATCGCAGAGAGCGCGGCGAGGGTCGAGGAGAGAAATTCGGATAAGCGAGAGGTCCAGGCTTGCCCGACAGTTATTTCGTCGGATAGAGAGCGAACGACTTTGTGGGGCAGAAGGTGCGTCCTTCGCCAGATGGAGCAGCGGTGAGATTTTCCGATTACAGGTACCGAGGGAACGGCTAGGGAGAGCGAGCGTGATCGAGCTGATGCACCAGGCCGCGACGAAGTCTTCGTGTCTTGGCCAGGATTTTTCGGCGCGCCTCTTCCTCCAGCGTCAGCAATAACTCCTGATATTCGAGCGGAGCTAGCCGGGCCACATAGCTCCGATGAAAGATCAAGATCACAGTCATGGTCGGCCGTAAGTGGTCCAAAGCCCGAGCTGTGGTTTTCGGATTGAATTCTGTCCGTCGAATCCGCTGCCAGTACCACTGCAGCAAACTGTAGGTCAGCAATACAAACACCACCTGATGCAGGACCAGAGAAAGATTTCGCGAAGTGAACGCGGCTAAATCGGAAAAGCACTTCAGTTGTCGATGCCGCTCTTCGATGTTGGTTCGCAGACCATATTCTTGGCGAGTGGCCACGGGGTCAGGAACGGGAGCGGTGTCGAGCAGAACCCAGTAGTCTCGGTGACCGTCGCTATCGATCTCGCGATTCGCCACGGCATGCAGCGGCACCGGACAAGAGGTCCATGTCTTCAGGTCTGCTACGGCTGCCACTTCACTGCGGATCTGTGCCGCAGACGGCTTGGGCATGACACTCGGTTCGCCGATCTTCGGCACTGCCTGCGCTTTCTGCGCGGCTTCGGCTTTGCGCTGGGCCAAAGTACGCTGGCGAGCTTCTTCCCGCTTGCGAATCTTTTCCGGACGGTGCACAGGAATCGCCGGAGCAGGGGCCGCTGCAGCCGGCACCGGCTGAAACGATAAACTCGCCTTCGGCCAGGCCCACTACATCCGTATAGAGATCCATGTCCCGGCGCACGGGGATCAGCACGTCGATTCCTAGATCGCGTTTGCAATGACCGATCTTCTCGCCATCCAAGAATCCGCGATCCAAAATCAAACGCTTCATCACTCCGCGGCCATGGGATTGCACAAACTGATCGACCAACTCATAGAGCACGGGGCATTCACTGTCCTTGCCGGCCGTCAGGCGAAGCCCGCCATAGAGGAAGAACTCTCCCGCACGATTGGTATGCAGCAGCGTCACCAACTTGTAGCACCGTCGCCAGTGATAGGCCTTCTGTTGCTCGTCGGTAAGCTTCTTGGAATCGACCGGATGATTCTGCTCATCGAATCGCAACCGTGAGGAGCCCTCGTAGCGGGCATTGTCGGGCACGAATAGATAGCTCGCATCGCCAATAAAAATCCCTTCGGCATCGAACGCGTGGTGCTGATGAAAGATTTTCACCACATCGCGGTTGAACCAGGTCTCCAGCAACTGCGCATCGGTATCCCTCGCCATCTTGCGCAGATAATCCTGGTCGCAGGGGGTCTGGCGATCGTAGTCATTCTTTTCATTAAACCCCGCGCAGCGCAGCGAGATATCCCCTGTCTCCGGATGGGTCGCCTTGTGTCCCATGGCTGGCCCAAAGGCCTCGATCATGCTGCTCGAACGCACCAGGTAGGGAAAAGCATGAAAATGATGCTCGCCATGAAAACGCATCGACAGATCGCAGGCGATATAAACCCACAAGGGGACATCGTGTCGTTCGCGGGGTGAAGGATAGCTCTCGGCCAGCTTGTCTAAAATCTTCCGTTCTGTGATGACGCGGAAGAAATCGGCTTCGCTGACTTCGCCGATGGCATCGACATAATCGAATTCGCCGCGGCGAAACGCTTGGAGCACCCGCTCATTGTTGCGTTCAAACAGCATCGCGGCCGATGTCGACAGCCCCAACTCACTCATTCAAGGCGCCTCGCGACGCAACTCCTCCATCTGATCCAGGAGGGCCAGCATGCGCTTGTACAAGACAGTCACTTGGGCACGCGCCCGGCGAAATCCAGCATACTCCCTGCTTTTCTGACGGATCTGGGTGACTTGTTCGGGCCGCAGAGAGCGCATGTGGTGACGCCCCTGTTCACTCCAGGTCAGGACGAAATTACGGTGCAGTTGACCCCGGATACAACGGCAGTGAGGCCTGCCGCAGCGGCGGGCGATCTGATAGACACTGCCCTTGATCAAGGGGTGGCGGCCTAAGGCCACTTCGAGAGTGTCGCGCAGTCGCTCCAAAGATCCGCGCAGTTCCTGGCGCAAGCGACTGAGCTTCTCGTGTCGCTGCTTATCGATCTGCATGTATAGTGTATATATTACATGCAGATAAAAGGCAATCAACAACTAAAATCGTCGGGGTGGTCCAATAATGTATGGAGGGGCTAACGAAACGCTGCTTCCCTACGGCGTGCTGGGCCGGCATTCGCTAGTGTCTGAACTGCAGTGAAGGATGGCATTACAAAGCAATGCTTTACGTACGCCTCGAATCAATATACTATTTCGTGGGGTCGTCGCCTAGCTCCGATACGTCAGAATGACTGCGCGAAAGACAATTCGCTTACTCGGGGTTTCACTGGCGCTCTTGGTGTTGCTGGTCTTCGCCACGGGAGTCGTCAGCGATTGGAATCACCAAAGCCCGAGCGATGACGCGAATTGTCCGTATTGCCACTTGGGCCATCAAACCCCGGTGCAGTTAGAAGTCGCGCCGTCGGTATCACTGCTGAAGCCGATCGCTAGTTTACCGCTGCCGGAAGATATTGTGCCGGCAACGGGCCCCGTTTTCTCCCAAACCGCACCTCGCGCGCCCCCCGTCTAAGCATCTCCTTGCTGGAATCATCCGTGAATTGCAGGCTCCGCGTAGGGTAGGGCGGAGGCCCTGAGCTTATTTCTTCCCAGCATCTGCCCTCTCAGCCCATTGGGCTGCAACTTAAAGGAGAAGCAATGATACGCACTCTTCCTAGACCATTCGTATTGGTACTGCTGTGCCTATGTGCTTTCGTTCTTCCCGAAATCGCCCGCGCACAAAACTCGGCGTCGATTTCGGGAACCGTCACGGACCCGACCGGCGCTGTGGTTCCGAAAGCCACGGTCGAGATTCACAACCCCGTCAGCGGCTACGATCGAACGGCGATTACGGACAACTCGGGGAATTTCAGTTTCTCAAACATTCCCTACAATCCTTATCACCTGACCGTTTCCTTGCCCGGCTTCAACTCATCCGTTCAGGACGTCGACGTCAAATCTTCGGTGCCCATAAGTCTGAAAATCGGCCTGAGCCTCGCGGGAGCCACAAGCAATGTAACCGTTGAGGCGTCGGCGGAAGATCTACTCGAAAACACGCCCACAGAGCATACCGACGTGGACCGCAACTTGTTTGAAGAGCTTCCGCTTGAAAGCGCATCGTCTTCGATCAGCTCGCTAATCACACTTTCCGCCCCGGGAATCACGGCGGATTCGAACGGTCTATTTCACGGCCTCGGCGATCACGCGGAAAATTCGTTCTCGGTGGACGGCCAGCCGATCACCGACCAGCAGAGCAAGATCTTCTCGAATCAAATTCCCACGGATTCGGTTCAGTCCATGGAGGTAATCGAGGGGGCGCCGCCCGCCGAATTTGGCGGCAAGACCAGCGTGGTCGTGAAGGTGACCACCCGCTCGGGCCTCGATGTCACGCGGCCGACGGGTGATGTGACCACTTCCTACGGAAGCTTCGGCACTGCAACCGCCGCGTTCGATTTGGCTTGGGGGGGGCCGAAATGGGGCGAGTATATTTCAGTGAGCGGATTGAATACCGGACGGTTCCTCGATGGGCCGGAATTTGCCACCCTCCACGATAAAGGCAATGAAGAGAACATATTCAACCGCGCTGACTACAAGCTTTCCGACAAGGACACGATCCAATTCAATTTGCAATTCACACGTTCGTGGTTCCAAAATCCCAACACGTGGGACCAACAACTTCAAATCTGCACCGCTCTATCCGCATTGTGCAGTGGCGCCCAGTACGCCCCGGGCTCGGTTATCCTCAACCCACTCACGAGCGCCCCTCTTGGTCCGACCGATCAGCGTTCGCAAATCAGGACATTTAACATTGCGCCGACGTGGGTGCGCCTGTTGAATACCAACACCGCGTTAACCATAGGCGCTTTCGTGCGGCACGACCAATATAACTATTACCCGAGCAACGATCCTTTTTCCGACATCGGGGATCTTCAGGACGAAACCGTCTCTCAGCTCCGGTTCCTGACGAACGCAGGCATTCACGCCGACATTTCCTACGTGAAAGGCGTCAACAACATCAAGGTGGGTGGCGTATATCAACAAACATTTCTCACCGAGAACGACACCTTTGGAATTGTGAATCCCGGCCTTCTCCCAGGGCTCGGCTGTCCGGATCCCACAAACGCCATCTGCACTTCGCTTGGGCCTTACGATCTGACCAACACCACGACGGACCCAAGTGGGGCCCAATACCACTTTCGCGGCCATACAGACGTCAAGGAACTCGCTCTTTATGCGCAGGACACTATCACCAAAGGTCCCTGGTCCATCAACCTAGGACTTCGCGGGGATTTCTATAATGGCCTCCAGGCCCGCACCATCCAGCCGGAGCCCCGCGCCGGGGTCGCCTATAACATCAAGAAGACAAATACGGTGCTCCGAGTCTCCTATGCCCGCACCATGGAAAGCCCGTTCAATGAAGACCTGATCCTCTCTGGCACAGGGTGTACCGACCCCATAGTCAACGCAATCATGACCGTCGCCCAGGGTTTTTCCTGCACCACTTCCCCCCTGACCCCCGGTTTTCGAAATGAATTTCACGCCGGGCTGCAACAGGCCTTCGGGAAACATTTCGTCCTGAGCGGCGAATATATTTGGAAGTACACGCACAACGCGTACGACTTCAATATCTTCGGCGCCACTCCCATTTTCCTCCCCATCGAATGGGCCAGTTCCAAAATCCCGGGCTTTGCCGTTCGTGGTAGCTTTCCGGAATATCATGGTCTGACCGCGTTCATCGTGTTGTCCCACGTTTCCGCTCGCTTCTTCCCTCCGACTGTCAGCGGAATCGCGCCGCCTCAGCCGCCGGGGGTATTCCGCATCGACCACGATGAGATTTTCAACCAGACGACGCACATTCAATATCAGCCATTTAAGCGGGGCCCATGGCTTGGCTTCAATTGGAGATATGACAGCGGGCTCGTTTCGGGCGCGGTACCTTGCCAGGCGATGACCGCAACGTGCGGATTTACAACCTCCGCCAGCGACGGGGGAGCCCCGCCGCCTGGGGTCACGATTCCTCCGGGAATGATAGGCATGTTCAACGGCATTACCGGATTACCCCTAACCGCTGATCAGGAGTTTCAGGCTGGGCTAACCTGCAATGGCGTGGGCGCTACTATAACGTCACCCTTGCCCACTTCCTGCCTAGCGTCCCAGTTCGGGTCAAATCTGGTGAAGGTGCCTGCACCAGGGACCGAAAATGACGATCACAACCCACAGCGGATCCAGCCGCGCAGCCTCTTTGACCTCGCCGTGGGTCAGGATAATTTGTTCCGCGGGGACCGCTACAAGTGGAGCCTTCGTTTTACGGTCGTCAATTTGACCAATAAATTGGCGCTGTATAACTTCCTCTCTACCTTTAGCGGAACGCACTACGTCACGCCGCGAACCGAGACGGCGGAGTTGGGCTTCCACTTCTAATTGGTCGGGCCATGCTACGGGTGGTTTCAAATGAGACCGCCCGCAGCATGACAAATTCAATTCCATGTGAACTCGAACGCACTTTGTCGCGCTCTGAGTGACGATTACGAGAGGGACAAGCTCAGGTGGCGCAGGACGAGGCAACCGCACTGGTCATCGCGATGCTTGAGGTCGCCCTGGATGTTTTGGTCTGCTTCGCCCGGCCTCAGAAGAGGGGCACATTTCCTGGTTCAACGTCGTTGGCACAGTACCCGATGGCAATGGGCGGCCAGTTCAGTCGGGACAAGTCTACGGGAAAGATCCCCGTGCACATTTTCTAAGAATCAAGCCGGTAGACCGTTACGGTCATTTTAGCCTCGCGGGCCTTGACGCCCGATTGGATGACGAGATGGATGCAGAGCAAACCGATCTGGTGTCAAACAAGGTGCTGATCTCCGGTTCTCAAAAATCTCCGGAAGTGATGATCGAACTGAAATTAAACACGGAACAAGGAAATCAGTAGCGATTTGCAAGTGAGGTTTGCTCGCGAGGAAATGGCTTGCCGCCAGGAGCGCTGCACGATGCCCCGCCCACTCGGCTATAAGCGCCGCAATGCAGAAAAATTAGAGGCCCGCCGGATAGCAGCGATGGCCCGTTTGGGGCGCGGCGAATCGACTTCAAAAATCGCCCGTTCCCTGGGTGTGAGCATCCAGTCGGTTCAACGATGGGCGCGAACCTACCGCTTACATGGGAAAGAAGGGCTTCGCCACCTCCCGAAGTCCGGGCCCCATCCTAAGCTTTCTCCTGAGAAGCTGGCTCGGCTCCCCGACCTGTTGGCCCGAGGACCGATCGCCCATGGTTTTGAAACGCCCGTGTGGACCTCCGAACGCGTCGCCCTCCTGATCTGGCGCCACTTCCAAGTGCGCTATTCTTTCGATCATGTGAAGCACGTGCTTCTAAGAATAGGCTGGAGATGGCACGAACATACATGGTTGCCCCCAAGGCCAAATAATTTCACGTCGAAAGGGTCTGCCGGGGAACACGCAGTTTTTCCAACCGTTCGCTAGCTGTGAAGTCTCCCTCGCGCACGCTTGATTCCGTTTGTTGAATATCTGGTTAAAAGACATAACTGGAGGCCATTCTGCGCGCCCTTAAGGATGGCGAACAGTGCGCAGGCGTTCTCCAAAGGCTCTCGTCTCAAAGGGGATCCGTCAACAGCCTCATGGCCGAACTCATGCAAGACCGCATTCGCAGCCTTATGCCGAGAAACACCACGTCGTCTGAAGAAGCTGCGGATGATCTGATCGGCATCGTGCGTAGCGACCTGAAACGGTGGACACACCATCCCTCGGCGCGTTGAATTCTGCCCTTGCCATTCCCTTACTATACTGGACTATAGTATACTAAGGCATGGCTCACACAACCAAAGACAAAGATAAGCTTCTCACGCGCGTTCGAAGGATTCGTGGGCAAGTGGACGCCATTGAAAGGGCGCTCGACTCCGAACAGGAATGCGCTGGAGTCTTGCAACTGATGGCTGCCTGCCGTGGAGCACTGAACGGGTTAATGGCCGAAGTTATGGAAGGGCATGTTCGATTTCACGTCCTATCCCCTCACAGCGGCAGGAACTCTCCCCAGGCACAGGCCGCCGAAGAATTGATCGACGTAGTCTGGGCCTATTTGAAGTGACGGCGCGAAATCGCCAGGTTTCTCGGACACAGGGGCGCTTTATGAATCAAACGAGACTGCAGGAGCCAGAGATGGTGAAATCTGGTAAAGCGCTTCCAGAAAATCCCTCACCTCACCGTGCCGACCACGAAGACGATCACGACCATGGACATGCGTTGAATTGGCGGGAGGTCAACCGCGTATTGTTCGTCGCTGCGGCAGCGGTAGCCATCTGGTTTCTTCGCGGATCGCCGAATCCGTATATCACTGCCATCGGTGTGGCTTGCACTCTGGTTGGCGGGTTCCCGATCTTTCACGAATCGTACGAGAACATCACACAGCGGCGTATGACGATGGAGCTCTCGATGGCCATCGCGATTGTAGCCGCGCTCGCGATTCGCGAAATCTTTACCGCTCTTATCATTACGCTTTTTGTCCTTGTGGCGGAGATTTTGGAGGGCCTGACAGTTGGTAGGGGCCGCCAAGCGATCCAACGCTTGATTGATTTGCTGCCGAGTAGCGCGACAGTGCGCCGAGACGGGGGATGGAAGGATGTTCCCATCCTTGAAATCGCCGTCGGAGATGAAGTTCTTGCGCGTCCAGGAGCACGGATCGCGGTTGACGGCAAGGTTATCGGCGGGCATTCCTTTGTTGACCAAGGGCCGATCACGGGCGAATCGATGCCCGTTGAGAAGGGCGCGGGTGCCGCCGTCTACGCTGGCACGATTAATCAGTCGGGAGTGCTCGAGATTCGCGCGGAACGGCTCGGTCGCGATACAACGTTTGGCAAGATCATCGAGGCAGTCGAACGCGCGGAGAAGTCACGTGCCCCGATTCAAGGAATTGCGGATCGGCTTTCAGGCTATCTGGTGTACTTCGCGTTGGCCGCCGCCGCTGTCACATTCTTGATCACGCACAACATGCGTTCTACCATTTCTGTCGTAATCGTAGCGGGAGCATGCGGGATTGCGGCTGGGACCCCGCTCGCAATCCTCGGTGCAATTGGCAAGGCTGCTCAAGACGGCGCAATCATTAAGGGTGGTCTGTACCTTGAAAAGCTTGCCGAGGTCGACACGATCCTGCTCGACAAGACAGGGACGCTGACGTACGGAACGCCCGAGGTTATGGAGATTCGACCGGCTGATGGCGTGAGCCAGGGATATTTACTCGAATCCGCAACGATCGCGGAATGCCAATCCGAGCATCCTGTTGCGAAAGCGATTATGACTAAGGCGTTTCAAATGAGCATTCGTGTTCGTCACCCCGACAAATTTGACTACACACCAGGCAGAGGAATTGTCGCCGAGTTCGAAGGCGAAGAAATAGCCGTGGGCAATTGGATGCACCTCCGGGATGAAAGAATCCAAGGCGCAGATGCGATGCAAGGAACTTCCGATGGGGCCGTGCTCGTAACGCGCGGCGGACATTTGCTCGGATCAATCCACGTAGCTGACCTGCTGCGCCCCGAAGCAAAGGCCGCGATTCAGAGTCTCAAATCAATGGGTCTCAAGACCATTCTATTGACGGGGGATTCAATCATAGTTGCTCAGGCCGTTGGTAAGGGACTGGGAGTAGATGAAATCTCCGCCGAATTGCTCCCCGAACAAAAGCTGCAACGGGTACAAGAACTCATGGCTCAGGGCAAGAAGGTTGTCATGGTCGGTGATGGGATTAATGACGCACCAGCGCTCGCTCAAGCCACTGTCGGCGTGGCGATGGGCTCGGGAACCGACGTTGCGCGTGAGAGTTCCGATATCGTTTTGATCGGGTCAGACCTTACCAAGTTCGTCGAAACAGTGCGCATTGCACGGCGCTGCCATCGGATCATCATGCAGAACTTCGTCGGAACGCTGGTCGTTGACAGTATCGGCGTCGGCTTGGCCGCTTTTGGATTTCTCAATCCCCTATTGGCGGCCTTTATTCACGTCTCTTCCGAAATGACTTTCATATTAAATTCGGCGAGGTTGCTTCCGCCCGTGCCGTCGGCCAACAAGCTTGTTCGAGGACTTTTCTCGCATTCACCTGCAATCACGGACTAGGAGAGTAACACGCCGATTCTGTTCGCTAGTCTCCGACTCCGGGCGACCGAAAGGTAGACTTGAAGGACGAATCCCCGGTTATTGCTAAACGACTTGTTCTCGGCCATGTCGCCGTCTGCCAAGGTTATTGTTGCGGAAATTCCGCGAATGGAAGACCTGCCGTCCCAGTGTTACGTTTTTACGACAGACGACGATTGCTGGTCTCCGGAACGACTGCCCACCATGTCAAGAGCATGGGGCCGACAACGATGTCGTCTTGGCAATTGTTGTTGACCATGCGCAAGCCGACGAGGCTCAGTACTCGCCGTCTAGCTTTTCTTTCGCTTTGGTTTTCCGCTGACGACATGCTCTTTGAAAAGTGGCACGAGCCGGAGTTGCTCGTCGATCTTGCGGCGCCCGAGATCGTCGATTGGCAATCCTGGGTTGTGCTGCGACCACGTACGAGTGAACGCGCGCGCAGTTTCGTGCGCTACGTCTTTCACCAGGCCTCGAGGAACACCCGCTTGCACCGATGCTTTTTCCAAGAGTTCATCGTCCAGGCGGGATCCATCCTTCGTCCGGGCGAGCGGCAGGCCCAAGCCTCGGTCCGGCAAATACCGCATTGTGGAAACGTAATCGTAACCGGGCGCAAGCGTCGGCGTTCGGCCGTCGCGATAAAGCAGAGTCCAGTTTTTTAGATGCATATCGGCGTTCCCGATCGCCGCATTGAAAACAATACGCCGAATGAATTCCGCCAGCCCTTTCTCGCCGAGAAGCGCCCAGATGTCTTTGGCCATTCCGGTGTATCCGTGCTCCTCGTATTTCTTTTCCGGATACTGTCCGTAAATCTGATTGAAATCTTCCGCGTGAATCCGCTCTCCGTCCGGTCCGCGATCGAAACGCCGGATGAAGTACGCGTTCGTTTTGTCTTCCGCGAATTCAGGCGGAAGGTTCGAGATCGAGCCGACCGGTATGAGCCCGAATTCCGGCACATCGATTCCCACTTCCTTGGCCAGCGTCATCATCGCGAATTCGTTTTCCGGCATCTTGGAGAATCTTGGCGACGGCAGTTTTACGATCCACTGGCCGTCCCGCCCCTGGGCTGGAATGCAAAGTTGTCTTCCGTTCCGGCCTATCGCAGAAAATTTCAGTTGAACGCCGGCGAGTGAGAATCGCAGCACTTTTTCCTGGCTCGCTTCGCGCGTTTCCGACTTCTCTTGCGGC
>Ga0207007_1130_pt1 | contig 20642 bp, 12 predicted proteins | sample Alteio_BWMinCont_85_FD_153487 | JGI IMG/M metagenome (GOLD analysis project Ga0207007, IMG submission 153487) | Enriched cells from forest soil in Barre Woods Harvard Forest LTER site, Petersham, Massachusetts, United States -... | ecosystem: Environmental > Terrestrial > Soil > Temperate forest >...
AAAAAAGTTTCAATCTGGTTGATCTCTCCTTTTACCCAGGGGAGGTAATCTGAAATCCAGCCAATAAAGCGGGAAGCAAAATTATGCAGCGCATTATATGTATATGATTGATTTTCTGTTTGTTTTGGTATTAAGTGCACCATATCTGCCAGCCAAAAAAAAAGACTGATCAACAGGCATACCTTCAACAGACTGAATAAAATACCCATAATCATGTTCAAAGCACCCAATTGAATGATTTTTACAACCTTTTCGAGAAGTTTTCCAACCCAAAGGATCAAAATATAAACAAGCACAAAAACCAGGATGTAGCAAATAAATGGCAGCCATTTTGAATGACCTGTATAGGGTTGCACCAGTTCCATCAACTTATGGGTGAGTTTAAGGCAGGCTATTATTGCTATGATGAACGCAATAAGAGAAGCGACCTCAATAATAAAGCCCTTGCGAAAACCGGCAATCACAGCCAGGGCAAGCGGCAATATAAGTACCAGGTCAATGGTGTTCATGATTCTTTTAACCCAGCAATTCTTTCGCCAGGGCTGAAATCACCTTTCCATCTGCTTTCCCGGCTAATGCTTTCATTGCCAATGGCATCAATTTGCCAATGTTTTGTGCCCCGGCAAGATTATTTTCAACAATTATCCCTCCTATTATTACCCGCACGTCTTCCTCGCTCATTTGCTTGGGAAGAAACGACTCAATAACGCTGAGTTCTTCCTGCTCCGCTTTTGCAAGATCGGGCCTGTCTTGTTTGATATAGATTTCAAGTGAATCTTTTCGCTGCTTTACAAGCTTTTGCAGCAGTTTTATTTCTGTATCGGCATCAAGTTCAGCATCGCCCTTTTCTGTTTTCGCCACGATTATTGCAGCTTTTATTGCCCTGAATGCGCGCAGAGATGCTTCATCTTTTGCTTTCATGGCAGTTTTAATGCCTTCATTTGCAGTTTCTGTCAGGTTCATGATATTTAAATTATTTGATGGTGCAAAATAACAACAATTCGGTCTCTCAACATTGTTTCAAATGCCAAGTTTGGTAAAATATGTTTTAAATTTGAGTGATTAGAAATATTTAATACAATAATAAAAGATGAAAGCAGTCTGGAATGGAGAAACCATCGCTGAAAGTGATAAGACCATTGTAGTGGAAGGGAATCATTATTTCCCTGTGGATACCGTAAAAAAAGGAATATTTAAAAGAAAGCGAAACCCATACGGTTTGCCCCTGGAAAGGATTGGCATCTTATTACACAATTGATGTAAACGGTTTTGAAAATAAGGACGCTGCCTGGTTTTATCCTGATACAAAACCGGCAGCCAAACAGATCGAGAATTATATTGCCTTCTGGAAAGGTGTTGAAGTAACAAAATGAAAGACAGGCAAAACTTTCCCGGCGGTGCAAAATGGGAAGACCTGGTAGGCTATTCCAGGATGGTCAAATCTGGAAATATGATATGGGTGTCGGGTACAGTAGCGGAGGATGACAATGGAGAAGTCATTGGCCTTAACGATGCTTACACCCAGACAAAATTCATTATTCAAAAAATAGAGAAATTTTTATCAATGGCTGGTGCATCCTTAGAAAATGTAGTACGAACCAGGCTTTTTGTGACTGACATTTCCAGGTGGGAAGAAATCGGGAAAGCTCATGGTGAGTTTTTTGCCAACATCAAGCCTGCCACAACGATGGTTGAAGTTAAAGCGCTTATAGGTCCTGATTATCTTGTTGAGATTGAAATGGATGCAGTGATATAGGGGTCAGGGGTTAGTAATAAGAATATAAGAAAAACAATGCCTACTCTCTTTACTGATGAATGATGAATGTTAACTTTCAATCCCTGTTTGCAGCGCCGAAGCCAATACTTGATTTGGTACCAGTCTTTTTCATGTCTTCTTTTAAGGAAAGCATAAAAAGCGCTGCCTGTGCTGCCTCTTCACCTTTATTACCAAAGGAACCGCCAGCTCTTTCTTTTGCCTGTTCCATGGTATCAACTGTGAGTACCCCATAACCTACAGGATGGTTTGCCCGAGCCTGCAACTGGATCAACGTTAAGGTAACTGCTTCCGAGAGATAATGGAAATGTGGTGTTTCTCCTTTTACGATGCATCCAAGTGCCACAACCATGTCCACTTTTTCATATTCGAGAAGATATTGCGCACCCAAAGGCAATTCAAAAGCACCGGGAACTTCTTTTACAAGAATGTTTTCAGGTTCCAAGCCAGCGTTTAGTAGTGTTTCTTTTGCGGATTGAAGAAGCAAATCCGTTATTTCCTTATGCCATCCGGATACTACAATCCCTGCTTTCTTCTTTTTAGCGGCTTCATTGAGGGTATAAGCTGGGGTGCGCTCTGTGTTCTGGCTGGAAGACATATCAATTCAATTAACTGATGGGGATGAGGCTAATCTTTGTAACCGTTTTCTGCCCAGGCCCTGGATACATATTTATCTATGTCTATTCCATCCCTACCTGTTGCATATTTGTCTTTAATCTTTTTAAAGGCCTCATAGGCTTTATCATATTCGCCCAATTTCTCATAGACAAGACCGGCTTTTTTATAAAACCTAGGTGTCGTAAACTGATTGTCGTCAAAATTCGCTGCCTTCATGTAGTACTTTGCAGCAGATTCATAATCTTTTAGCTGTGAATAAGCATCCCCAATACCTCCTAATGCAAGAGGATAAACAATAAGGCTTTTCAGGTGAAAGTCTTCAAGGTTATCTATCGCTTCCTGGTATTTGCCTTCTTTAAGTTTTTCCATACCTATCATGTAGTGGGCATCCTGTCCGGCCTTTGTTCCACCGTATTCATCAGCCACGTCTTCAAGGCCGGTTGCATATCCGTCACCTTTCAGGGCAAGCTTAAAGGAATCCTGTTCGTAATAACGTTCTGCCCTGAACATGGCCTTTTGTGCTTCAGCCTCACGGCCACTGTTATAGTAAAAATAACCGCCAACGGCCAAAATCAAAACGCCAAGGCCAATGCCCCCGTAAATGACAATTTTGCGGTTTTTTTCGAAGAAATCTGTAAAAGAAAATGCAATAGGCCTGTTTGAAGGCACATTACTGACCTTTTCTTCGATTACTTCGGTATTTTCTAGATTTTCTGGTGTTTTCATGTCGTGCTTAAAAAAAGAATGGCAAATTTAGATATTAATTACAATTTAATAATCTTTCAGGAAAGGATAATCCTCTTCTTTATAAATATCTAAGTAAATTTCAGAAGGATCAGGATACGAAGACTGCTCCGCAAACTGCACCGCTTCTTCAATTTCCTGCTTTACTTTATCGTTTATTTGAGTTAATTTATCTTCACTTGCAAGGCCCTCGCTTTGAATGGTGTGCAGCACATGATCAATGGGATCTTTCGCCTTGAACTCATCCAGTTCTTCTCGGGTGCGGTATTTGGCCGGGTCACTCATAGAATGTCCCTTGTATCTGTATGTTTTTATTTCTAGAAAAGTAGGCGTGAAGGCCCTTGCCCGCTCGGCTGCTTCTGAAATGGCATGATGGACGGCCTCACATTCCATCCCGTTCACCTGGAAGGAGGGCATTTCATAAGCTGAACCAATTTTATAAAGATCCGGGACGTTGGTAGTTCTTTCCACTGCGGTTCCCATTCCGTACTCATTGTTCTCGCATATAAATATCACAGGTAGCTTCCAAAGCATCGCCAGGGTAAAAGTTTCATGAAGGGCACCCTGTCTTACAGCGCCATCGCCCATAAAACAAAGGCAAATCTTGCCTGTCTTGTTATATTTTTCAGCAAAAGCGATACCCGCACCAAGAGGTATCTGCGCGCCAACAATACCATGGCCGCCATAGAAATTATGTTCTTTTGAAAACATGTGCATCGAGCCGCCTTTGCCTCGTGAACATCCGGTTGTCTTGCCAAACAGCTCAGCCATGACCTCCTTGGCAGGTATTCCCATTCCCAAAGCATGGGCATGGTCCCTGTAAGCAGTTATGACTTTGTCACCTGGCTGGATAGCGGTCAACATCCCTGCCGCTATCGCTTCCTGGCCAATGTATAAATGCAGGAAACCACGAATAGCGGTGCCGTACAACTGTGCCGATTTTTCTTCAAACCGACGCATTAAAAGCATCTTTTCATACCAATACAAATAGGTATCAGCGCTAAACCCGTTAATGGTTTTAGATGCAGGTTTCGCTTGTTTTTTATCGGAAACTTTTTCCGCTGTCTGTGCCATAAAAAAAATGTAACCGCAAAATTAGGCAATTTTTTAAGACGGAAAACCCATAATTTAGCCCCGAAAATGATGAAGCGCCTTGGGATGAAGACAAAATTGAATAGGTTTGGCATAGTTCTGTTGCTATTGTTCTGTGTTTGCAGCATGGCTTTGCGATCAGAAAGGACAACCAAGGGCAATGACATTGATGGCGTTTGGCTTACCCAATCCAAAGAATCCATGATTGAAATAAGCAAGACAGGCGGCAATTATGTCGGCAAAATCATCTGGCTCAAGTTTCCAATCAGTCCTTATACCCACAAACCAAAGGTTGATATCAAAAACCCCGATCCCAAGCTCAGGGACCGCCCCATCATTGGTCTTAACCTTCTTCTTAGTTTCAAATACGCCACCGATACCAAAACCGGCGAAGGCGACATATACGACCCCAAATCAGGCAGTGTATATAGTTGCAAAGCCACCCTGCAGGACCCCAACACACTCAACATCCGTGGTTATATCGGCGCACTCTGGATGGGATTGGGGAGGACTGAGGTTTGGAAGAGGATAAAATAATTACGAATTAAGAATTAGGAATCAATACATTAGCACATTGCATTCCTTTCCATTTTTGGATTTTTTTTCATAATTACCAGTTTATATACTTGTGCTGAACGTGTTAAGTGTCACATTTGGGTTTACATTTATGCCAAATGGTAAACCCTTCATAAGTTTTCTGAATGCTATTAGTTTGGTTTATAAGTCTTAAAGTGGTAATTCGAAATTTGTGATTTGAGCTTCGCACGTTAGCCATCTTCGTCAGTCTTGTATAAGTACCCCTCGCGCCAGCCAATTCGTAATTCCTAATTTTTAATTCCTAATTGGCCCTACCTACATATATAGCGAACTGCCCAAGTGGGTGGGTGTTATTGAAAAATATTTTTTAACTTATTTTTATCCAATGAGTTATAAAGAAATATATTTTTGGGTTTGTCGTCACTTTTATATTGCTTCTCGCCAAACCAATAAAAAAGCGACCCGAGAGTCGCTTTAAAAGTTTTCACTACGGAATAATTTTCTGAGTTTCAGGATTTAGTATATTTGGCAAAAAAAGCCCCCGTTAAAGTCGAGGGCAACTTGATGTTTACACAACGGGATAACCCTTATTGTGATTTGCTTCGCAGCAAAGATAAATAAAACACGCAAATGAAAAAAATTCTTGGTTTAGATCTTGGTACTACGTCCATAGGGTGGGCTTTAGTCAATGAAGCTGAAACTGAAAACGAACTGTCCTCAATTATAAAAATTGGGGTAAGGGTAAATCCTCTTTCAACAGATGAACAGACCAATTTTGAAAAAGGAAAACCTATAACAATAAATGCTGACCGTACATTAAAACGCAGTGCAAGGCGGAATCTACAGAGGTATAAGCAACGGAGAGAAAACCTGATTAATGTATTAAAAAAAAACGGCCTCATTAATGAGGATACAATTTTAACTGAGACAGAAAAACATTCGACACATACTACTTATGCTTTACGTTCACTGGCGGCTACCGAAGAAATTAATAAAGAAGCATTTGTTCGTGTCCTATTGATGATCAATAAAAAAAGAGGTTATAAAAGTAGCCGAAAAGTAAAAAATGAAGAAGATGGACAAGCAATTGACGGCATGTCAGTTGCTAAAAGATTATACGAAGAAAACCTAACACCCGGTCAGCTATGCTATACTTTGTTAAAGGATGGAAAGAAATTTATACCCGATTTTTACCGTTCCGATTTAAACACAGAACTAGAAAAAATATGGAATTTTCAAAAGCAGTTTTACCCGGAAATCCTTACCTATGACTTCAAAAAAGAAATCCAAGGAAAAGGTCTAAGAGTTACATCTGCAATCTTTTGGAACAAATATGGTTTCAATACTTCCGAAAACAAAGGAAGCCGGGAAGAAAAAAAACAAAGGGCTTATCAATGGCGAAGCCAGGCAATTGATACACAACTCAATAAAGAAGAAGTTGCTACTGTAATCTCAGATGTCAATGGGAATATCAATAATTCAAGTGGATACCTGGGCGCTATTGGTGACCGGAGCAAAGAACTTTATTTTAATAAGGAAACAGTTGGCCAATATCTTTATAAACAATTGAAAGAGAACTTTCATTCACGTATGAAAAACCAGGTCTTTTACCGACAGGATTATCTCGACGAGTTTGAAATAATATGGGAAACCCAAGCGAGGTTTCACAAAGAATTGACCCCAATCTTAAAAGAAGAAGTAAGGGACATTGTAATATTCTATCAGCGAAAGTTACGGTCTCAAAAAGGATTAATCAGCTTCTGCGAATTTGAAAATAAAAAAATAGAAATTGAAAAAGAGGGAAAAAAGGTGACCAAGACCATTGGATACAAAGTGGTTCCAAAATCATCGCCTCTCTTTCAGGAATTCAAAATATGGCAAAACCTAAATAGCATTTTGCTTAGCAATAAAACCAATAAAGAAGAAAAAATCACCCTTGATTTAGAAGAGAAACAACTGCTTTTTGATGAACTAAACATAAAAGGCAATCTTAACAAAGAAAAAATCCTCTCTTTGCTGGGAAATGATTTCAAAACCTGGGACCTTAATTTTAGCAAGATTGAGGGGAACCGTACAAATCAATCTTTATACGAAGGTTACCTAAAGATAATGGAAAACGATGGTTATGATCTAAAGCAGGTTTTTAAAATAAAAAGCAAGAAAGACGAAGTAGAACTGAATGATTTAAGTATGCCTGCTTTAGAAATTAAAGAAATTGTTAGTTCAGCACTTAAAAATCTATCCATAAACACTGACATCCTTGAGTTTAATGCCGAATTGGACGGAAAGGCATTTGAGCGACAAAATTCTTATCAGCTATGGCATTTGCTTTATTCATACGAAGGAGATGGGTCAAAGTCAGGCAACGATAAACTATGCGAACTGCTAAAAACAAAATTTGGTTTTGCACAAGCTCACTCCAATATTTTGGCAAATATTCCTCTATCTGATGATTATGGGAATTTGAGCGCAAAGGCAATCAGGAAAATTTTTCCGTTCCTTAAAGATAACAGATATGATGAGGCTTGCGCATTGGCTGGATACAACCATTCTTCTTCTTTGACAAAAGAAGAAAATGATAGCCGCATATTGAAAGGAAGGCTGGAAATATTGCCAAAGAACAGTCTTCGTAACCCAGTTGTAGAAAAAATCCTTAATCAAATGGTCAATGTAATAAACGTAATTATTGATGACCCAAGCCTTGGCAAACCTGACGAAATAAGAATTGAACTTGCGAGAGAACTTAAAAAGAATGCCAAAGAGCGGGAAGAAATGACAAAACAAATTAATACTGCCACAATAGAACATGACAAAATCAGGCAAATCCTCATGAATGAGGATGGTATTCAAAACCCAACCCGAAATGACATTATCCGGTTTAAACTTTATCAGGAGCTAAGAAACAATGGGTACAAAACACTCTATTCAAACACCTATATACAAAGGGAAATGCTATTCTCTAAAGAATTTGATATAGACCACATTATACCCCAGGCTTTGTTGTTTGATGATAGTTTCTCTAATAAGACTTTGTGCGTAAGACAGGAAAACCTGGATAAAAGTAACAAATGCGCCAGTGATTATATTGAGGCACTTGGCCTAGACAATCTAAATGCGTTTCTGAACCGGGTTGAAACGCTGTATGGGTACAATGTAAAAAGCGCAGGCGAAGGAATAAGTAAGGCTAAATACAAAAAACTTCTTATGAAAGAAGAAGAAATTGGAAAGGGGTTCATCGAACGCGATTTAAGGGATAGCCAATATATAGCAAAGAAAGCCAGGCAAATGCTCCAGGAAATTTGCAGGAATGTAAATAGCACTACCGGAAGCGTTACTGACCGATTGCGTGAAGATTGGAATCTTGTAAACGTGATGCAGGAACTCAATATGGACAAATATCGCAAACTGGGCTTGACTGAAAGGATTGAGAAGAAGGATGGTGGTACAAAGGAAAGGATTATGGACTGGAGCAAACGCAATGATCACCGCCATCATGCAATGGACGCACTGACTGTTGCATTTACAAAACATAGCCACATACAATACCTTAATAACCTGAATGCAAGAAAAATAGAAGACAAAAAGGGAAAAGAAATCTATGGAATAGAACAAAAGGAAACCTATATCGAAATAGATGAAAACGGGAATAGAAAAAGGAAATTTAAACCACCTTCAAATAACTTCAGGGTTGAGGCAAAAGCACATCTCGAAAACATCTTTATATCATTTAAGGCCAAGAATAAAGTATTTACTAAAAACAAAAACAGATTTAAAACCAAAACAGGAGAACACAGCAAAACTGAACTTACGCCTCGTGGACAATTGCACAAAGAAACCGTATATGGAAGGATAAAACAATATGTAACTAAAGAAGAGAGAGTAGGTGTAAAGTTTGATGAACAAACCATTTTGAAAGTTGCATCAGCAAAGTACCGTATTGCCCTTCTCAAAAGACTTCAGGAAAACACGAATGATCCTAAGAAAGCCTTTACGGGGAAAAACAGCCTTGCGAATAACCCAATATATCTGGATGAAACAAATCTTGTTAGTGTTCCAGAAAAGATAAAATTAGCTTGGATGGAAGACCAGCTTACCATCCGCAAAGAAATAACTCCATCCAATTTCACTGACTATAAAGACATTGAAAAAGTAATAGACCCTATTGTAAGAAAATTACTTCAGAAAAGGCTGGAAGATATGGGCAATGCTAAAGACGCCTTCTCTAACTTAGATATAAACCCGATCTGGCTTAATTATGAAAAAGGTATTGCGGTGAAACGAGCAAATATTACCGGAGTATCAACGGCTGAGGCCCTTCACCACAAAAAAGACCATTTTGGCAAAGTTATTCTTGATGAAAATGGGGATAAAATAGCAGTGGATTTTGTAAGTACCGGAAATAACCACCATGTTGCAATATACAGGGATGAAGCAGGGAACCTACAAGAACAACCCGTTTCATTTTACGAAGCCATACATAGGGTCAATGAAGGTCTACCAATTATTGAAAAGACATTTAACCAATCATTTGGTTGGTCGTTTTTATTCTCGATGAAACAAAATGAATATTTTGTATTCCCTAATGACGAATTTGAGCCAACAGAATCATTTTTGAGAAACTCTGAAAACAATAAATTAATTAGCCCATATTTGTTTAGGGTGCAAAAAATTACACCTAAAGATTATTTTTTTCGTCACCATTTAGAAACCAGCGTAGAAGATAAAAAACAATTGCAAAATACAGCGTATAAGAGGGCCGGATTAAATGGGATTAAAGGGATTATTAAAATCCGAATTAATCACATTGGACAAATAGTCCATGTTGGCGAATATTAAAAAATCATGATCAAACGCCCCCCTATTTCGGAAACCCGGCCTACCTGAAAACGACCTCACCCCGGCCCTCTCCTCCAGGAGAGGGGGCAGTAGCCTGATAGTTTAATAATGATAGTTAACTTTGACACACATATATAGGATTGATGAAAAAAGCTAAATATTTGAACAGCCCCAAATCGCGGATAGAGCGGCAAGTCATTCTCTTTGAGGAGTTCCTTGCGGAATCGTAGCAAGGAATGAATTATTTAGGATGAGATAAAAAAGACATTACACATGGCAACGCACGAAGAAAACCTTTTCAATAATGCTTCGGGAAAGCAGTTCGAGTATGGCAGGGCGCTGCGGCAAAACCTAACCCCGGCAGAGTTTGTGCTGTGGGAAAAACTGAGGAGCAGGAGACTCGGCGGTTTTAAGTTCAGGAGGCAACACCCCATAGATAAATACATCGCTGATTTCTATTGTCATGAGGCGAGGCTGGTAGTTGAAGTTGATGGGGGAATCCATACCATAAAAATGAACAAGGAATATGATATAGAAAGGGACAATGTCCTTGATAAACTCGGAATTACTACTATAAGGTTTACTAATGGGGAAGTGATTGGTGATATGGTGAATGTGCTTGAAAGGATTCTTGGTTATTTGACCTCACCCCGGCCCTCTCCTTTAGGAGAGGGGGAAGGAGCCTAACAGTTTAATAATGATAGTTAACTTCGACATAAGTATAAAAATGATGAGAAAAGCTAAATACGTTAACGACCTCAAATCTGGGATAGAGCTGCAAGTCCTTCTCCTCAAGGAGTTCCTTGCGGAATCGTAGCAAGGAATGAATTATTTAGGATGAGGTAAAAAAAAACCATGATCAAACGCACCCTCTATTTCGGAAACCCTGCATACCTGAAAACCAGGAACGAGCAAATAGTAGTGCAACTTCCGGGGCCTTCCCCCTCTCCTCAAGGAGAGGGCCGGGGTGAGGTCGAAAGACAAGAAGAAAAAACAATCCCTATAGAAGATACCGGAGTGGTGATCCTCGACCATCAGCAGGTCACCATCAGTCAAGCTTTGTTGGCAAAACTTATGAAGAATAACGTGGCTGTTATTAGTTGTGACGACACCCATCACCCTACCGGGCTATTTCTGCCACTTGCAACCAATACCTTACAGAGCATGAGGTTCCGCACACAGATCAATGCCTCAGAGCCACTTAAGAAACAGCTTTGGCAGCAGACCATACAGGCCAAGATCAGCAACCAGGCAGCGTTGCTTGACCAATACAGCATCCCCAACAAGAACATGCGCCAATGGGCCAAAGAGGTCCGCAGCGGCGACCCCGATAACTACGAGGCACGGGCGGCGGCATACTATTGGAAAAATATATTTGGGAGCGCCTCACCCCCGCCCTCTCCTGAAGGAGAGGGAGAAAGCGGTGGGCATTTTTTGAGGGACAGGTTCGGTGAACCACCCAACAACATGCTCAACTATAGCTATGCCATTTTGAGGGCTATAACAGCGCGGGCATTGGTGGGCAGCGGGCTATTGCCAACGCTCGGCATCCACCACCGAAACCAGTACAACGCTTATTGCCTGGCAGATGATATTATGGAACCCTACAGGCCTTTTGCGGATGCACTGGTGCGGGGCATCCTTGAAAATGAAAGCCCGCTCTTTACGATGGATACAGCCCTTAAAAAGCAACTGCTAAGCCTGCCAACGATGGATGTGGAAATTGAAGGCAAAACCAGTCCGCTCATGGTAGCCCTTAGCACCACCACGGCCAGCCTCAACGCCTGTTTCGAGAAAAAAAGAAAAGAAATAGCGTACCCTGTCCTCATTTTTAAATGATCAATACAGCAATGATCAATTATCAATAATCAATTGTCAATAAGTCAGCATCAGCCTACTGGCGAAGCAATTTTTCAACCTTTCAATTTTTCAATGTTTCAATTATTTGCGCCTCAATGAATACCGGATTTTGTGGGTTTTAGTACTGTTCGACCTTCCCAATAACAATAAGAAGGAAAACAAGCAATATACTACCTTCAGGAAAAAACTTTTGAAGGATGGGTTTACCATGTTCCAGTTTTCGATATACCTGCGGCACTGCCCAAGCCGGGAAAACGCTGATGTACACATCAAAAGGGTACGCATGAACCTGCCGCCAACGGGCAAGGTGAGTATATTGACCATTACCGATAAGCAGTTCGGGATGATGGAGATTTTCTATGGCAAAAAATCAAAAGAAGCGCCGGAAGGATACCAGCAATTGGAATTGTTTTGACTTTGTCCGCAGAAGCCTTGGCGAAGGTGGAAGGAATTGCAAAGGGTTATAAGATTAACCCATATAACCCTTTACATATCCTCAATCAAAAAAACGCTGATGTAAACCTTCGATCCGGGCAAAATGACTCATTTTTTTTGTTGCGTGAAACCGTTATAAGCAATTGATAATCAAAGAACAAAGCCCTCCTCTGTTTATATCAGTCTTGCAAAGAACGGAAATTGAAAGCAAATCACAACCACTGGCGTTGCGGTCTTTTTCTGTTTTGGGTTTATATCAGTCTTGCAAAGAACGGAAATTGAAAGCAAATCACAACGCGCATTGGCATGAGGGAAAAACCAAGGATGTTTATATCAGTCTTGCAAAGAACGGAAATTGAAAGCAAATCACAACTGGTCGCGTCAGCCAATTCGTAATTCCCTGTCTGCCGACAGGCAGGCTAATTCATAATTCCCGCGCGAAAGCACCATTTGGTGCGGGTGGGCGTAATTTTCAATTGTCGTACTAATGAACCTCTTATAACGTTAGATGTACTAATTTGATTTCAGAGTCGTTGACTTTTGAAAAGTCAATGACTCTGATACTGACGCGCGCGCTATAACGTTAGATGTACTTATATTTGAATCAGTAAGAAAGGTTAAACACACTTAAACACCATGAACAAAAATTCCAGGCTGTTGTATTGGTTATTCTGCTTTTTGTTATTGGCTAATGTTTCCAAAGCTCAGCAAGTCTATACACTGAGCATGGATGATGCCATTGCGCTTGCTGAAAAACAAAGTCCTGATGCGCTTCTTGCGAAAACCAAATACCGGCAGAGCTACTGGCGGTACAGGTATTATCAGGCAGCGTATTTGCCGGCATTGAGCCTGGCTGCCAATCCATTTAACATCACACGGTCATATACCCAGGTACCATTGTACGATGGCAGTATCGTTTATGCGCAACAAAGCCTTGCCACTTCTACAGTTAACCTATCATTAACCCAACAGTTAGGGCTTACCGGAGGTGCATTTTCACTAAATTCGGGTTTACAGCGAATTGATCTTTTCAATATGTCTTCAACATCTTATCTTTCGACACCCATAAATATTGCTTACAGTCAGCCTGTACTTACTTACAATGATCTCAAATGGCAAAAACGTATCGAGCCTCTGTATTTCCAGGAAGCCCGCAAGCAATATGTAAGTGACATGGAAGATGTTCACATTAAAACTATTACATTGTTCTTTGACATCCTTGCCGCACAAAGCAGCATAGAGGAGGCCAAACTTAACAAGGCAAACAGTGATACCTTATACAAACTGGGACAAGGCCGTTACAATCTTGGAAGAATTGCAGAAAATGAATTGCTCCAGCTTGAATTGGACAACCTCAACAGCGGCCTGCAGGTTCAGCAATTTTCAATAGCCTATAGCGGTGCCATTGGAAAATTAAAATCATTCCTGGGTTTGGATGCCAATGACAGTTTACATCTGAAATTACCAATTGCCCCGGATACACTACAGGTAAGTATCTCAATAGCAGCAATTCAGGCAAACAGTAATAATCCCCTATCAGTATCATTGCAACGGCAAGGGATGGAAGCCTCGCGGGATGTTGCCAAAGCAATAGGTACCAATGGTGTTCAGGGAAATGTTTTCGCATTGTACGGCTTAAACGGAAATGCACCAACAGTTAGTCAGTCTTACACAAACCCACAAGACCAGGAACAGCTTCAATTTGGTATTTCGATACCACTGCTGGACTGGGGCAAAGCGCATGGCGCCATAGAGATGGCAAAAGCACAAGAACAACTCGCCTTGACAAATATCAAAAAATCAAAAACTGATTTTGACCAGGAGGTAACCCTGGATGCCGCCGAGTACAACCTGCAAAACCAGCAGCTTGTTATCGCCACCAAAGCCAATACCGTAAGCCAGCGAAGGTACTTTATTGCAAAGGAAAGATACCTGCTTGGGAAAATAGGCATTACAGAACTCAACATCGCTCAGACAGACCGTGATGCTGCCCAAAAATCGTATATTGACGTACTTAGAAATTCATGGATCACCTTCTATAACCTGAGAAAAATAACCCTATACGATTTCAACAAACAGATTCCTCTTGAAAAGCAAGTGACAGGTGTTTTTTGATCCGGAAGTGTCTAATCTGTGAAATTCGGCGTAAATCTGCGGGAGAATTTTAACGGCCAATAAGGAATTTGCATATTGGAACCGGTTAATTACGTTCTCTTAAAATTAAGCAATGATTTGTTTTACAAATATTTGTAGAAAATATATTTACCTAAATGGTTCAGCCCACTTCGGGGTTGGTATTTGGCATTTACTATTGTCCACTGGTTTCACCGATGGTTATTCACGTTCAACCCTTTCAGGGTTGGGAAAACAAAGCATCGAACAAACACTGCCAACTATCTCATTTGCAACCCTGAAAGGGTTGAATGTAATTAACCGAGGGCGAAACCCACGGAAGCCCCGCGCGACAGCAAACAACCCCAACCCTCTCCTACTCCTTCTCCTTTTATCCCTCCTCGCATTCTCCTGCCAAACCAAAAAACATCTTTCTAAAGAACCCGCCCAGGCCATTTCCATTGATACGCTGAAAAGCATAAACGTTACTGCCACCACCAAGTATCAAGGCTTTGAGACCCAGTATTTCAACTTATTACACACCAAACTAAGTGTAACCCCTGTCTGGAACCTGCGTCACCTGAATGGAATAGCAATCTTAACCCTGACACCTCATGTCTATCCCCAGGATACCCTTACTCTTGATGCCAAAGATTTTAATATTTATAGCGTGGAACTGGTGAATAGAAATGGCGATTCATTGGCCTCTTTAAATTATAAATACAATCGCAAAACTCTTAGCATTACTCCATACCAAAAAACGCAATGGTTGCCTGGTGATACATTTAATGTTAAGATCGTTTACACCGCAAAACCCGAAGACCTTATTAAAGACAGTATCATTCCTAACCATGATGAACAGGGCCTTTATTTTGTAAATCCAGATGGTACAGATTCTGCGGTACCACGCGAACTATGGAGCCAGGGCGAAACGGAACATAATTCATGCTGGTTTCCAACTATTGATGCGCCGGACCAGAAAATGACACAAGAGATCAGCATAACAGTCGACACAGGCCTGACAACACTTTCAAACGGTACGCTGGAATATACGGAACAAAACGGAAATGGCACAAAGACAGACCATTGGGCACTCGATAAACCACATTCGGTTTACCTGGCAATGATCGCAGTCGGCACATATTCTGAAATTAAAGACAAATGGCGCGATTCGATACCCGTAAACTATTATGTAGAACCTGAGTATGCGCCCTATGCAAAACTGGTTTTCGGGCATACGCCGGCGATGATCGAATTTTATTCAAAGCTGCTGAATTACGATTTTCCGTGGCCAAAATACAGCCAGATCGTCGTGCGTGATTTCACCAGCGGGGCGATGGAAAATACGACAGCCGTAACCATGTATGAACCCCTGCAACACGATGACCGGGCAAACCTCGATGAAACCGATGAAGAAATAATTTCACATGAACTTTTTCATCATTGGTTCGGAGACCTTGTAACCTGTAAGAGCTGGGCCAATCTTGCACTGAATGAGTCGTTTGCACAGTTTGCAGAAAAACTCTGGACCTCACATGAATACGGAAAAGAAGAAGCCGATATAGAATTTAAAACAGACCTTGACGCATACCTTGCTGAGGCAGCTTATAAGAAGGGGCCTATCATAGAACATTATTATTCTGACCCCGAAGATCTTTTCGATAAAACCCGTTATGAAAAAGGTGCTTTGGTTTTGAATATGTTAAAGCATTATCTCGGCGACGAAGTTTTCTTTAAAGCGCTGCACAACTACCTGGTTACCAATGCCTACAAATGCGTTGAGATTTCTGATCTTCAGAAAGCAATGGAAGAAGCAAGCGGCAAAGACCTGAACTGGTTTTTCGATCAATGGTTCAACAAACCCGGGCATCCTGTATTGGAAATCAGGCAGCAATATGATGCTACAAACAAAAAGCTGTATGTCTTTGTAAACCAAACACAATTAGACGAAAAGACACCTGCTTTTAAAATCCCGACAGAACTTGATGTCTATAATCATGATGGACATGTTGACAAACATAAAATCTGGTTAAAGCATGCATCGGATAGTTTTAGCTTCAAAATGGATGCCCCTCCCCTGCTTGTAAATTTTGATGCCGAAAAAATTCTGCTGTGCCATAAAAGTGATGTAAAACCTACCGGACAATGGTACTATCAGTATTTTCATACCCCGGAATTATTGGACAGGTACGAGGCTTTAAAGGCATTGTCCAAAACCCCGGAATCATTATCAAAAGATTCAATAATTACACTTTGGGCATCAGGCCTTAAAGACCATTCATGGTATATTCGAAAAACGGCTATTGGCCTGATTGCCACTCAAGGGAAAATGGTTATTGATACGCTAATACCCCGAATGGAACAATTAGCGCTAACAGATAAAAATTCTATTGTTCGCAGTTCGGCGCTTGCATTTATCCAGGATAAAGAAGGTGTCATGTCCAATAATATAAGCCTCAAAGCTTTGCACGATTCCTCATATTACGTCACGTCCATTGCCATTCACAACGTATTTCTTAACACGCCCAATGCAGATTCTGCCATACTGGTGTCTGAAATGGCTGAATTTGACCACTATAGGAGTTTAGATGTCCTTGCATCAGTTGCGGACATTTATGCAAGATATGCTGATGCCGGCAAAGCCCTTTTCTTTAAAAATATGGCGGCAAGAATGCAGGCCGGTTATGTGAACCTGTATCTGCTTGATTACCTTAAATTTCTTATTAGAATGAACACAGCTGTCATTCAACAAAATGAAAAGTTTATCCTCTCTATTGGACATCTTGCAAAAACAGATTGGGAATTAAGTTCATGTCAGTATTTTCTGAATGCACTTGCCGCAAATCTTTCCGCAAGATCCGAAAATGAAGCCAAAAAAATAGCGGACGATTTTTCAGACAAAGCAAAACAATTGAAAAAGTAAGCTCAAAAAATCCTAAAAGAATTAGCCGGGTTTAAAAATAAATTGCTACATTTCGCTGTTTATCGCCGGGATTTTTCTGAAAAAGCTGGCCTTAAGATGTCTTTTCAAAAATGCTTCTAAGATTGGCATATTTGATTGGCGCTGCCAACCGGTTGGTATAAAATAAATTGAAGGCCTGCTCCTTCAATTTACTGCTTTGTTAACCAATTATGCTCACATATGAAACCCCTTTACACAAAACTTTTTTTCTCTCTTTTTATTCTTGTATTTCTGTTAATAGGCAAAGCAAATGCCCAGGATGCAGGAGTTACACAATTATTATCCCCCAAGAATCAATCGTGTGGATCAAATAATGCTGTTATTCAGATAATTGTGTATAATTATGGCAGCTCAACCATATCCAATATTCCCGTGAACATCAGTGCAACAGGGACTTATCCCTTTTCATTAACAGATACACTGAAAAAATCCATTACATCAAGTGGTCAGGATACTTTCATATTCAGAACGACTGTAAACAGCTCAGGCGGAGGGACATGGCAATATAAAATATGGACATCATTATCGGGCGATAAAAACCATTCTAATGATACACTAAGCGGTACCATTACAATCAATTCATTGCCTGCCAGTCCAACCGGCTCAGCTGGAAACAGATGTGGGGCAGGGCCGGTAACTTTCAAGGCCACATCCCCAGTCAAAGGATCTACAATATACTGGTATGCAGATACTATTTCCAACACTTCTATTGCAAGCGGTGATTCTATGACCAAAAATTTGTCCGCTTCTACCACCTACTATGCAGCGGTATCAAGCGGGTCAGCTTTTGACAGTTTGAGTACGACCTTTTCGGGGTCTTCAACCAAAAACAGGGGTAATATGTTTAATGTTAGGGTATTAAAAGACATAAGAATAGATAGCTTTGATGTCGATTTTACGGCCAAAACAAATGATACGGTTTACATTTCCTATAAATCCGGAACCTATTCCGGATATCAGACCAATAGCTCGGCCTGGACTTCCCTTGGAAAGTATTATGTCAAACCTACTTCTGCTTTATCACCTGCAAGGGCAGTTATCGGAGGCTTGTCCCTAAAAGCAGGCAGCCTTTACGGTTTTTATGTTTATATAAAAGCAGCAGGAGTAGTTACCAAGGCAAATTTTCTTGCTGAAACCAATTCCACCGACAGCGCCCATAATTCTGACCTGACAATTTCTTCAGGAGATGAGCTTGCAACTATTTTTGCCTCAAATACAAGTGGTTATAGATGGAACGGCAGGATTTATTATACCGGGCAAGGGTGCTTAAGCCCATTTGCCGCCATTACAGGAACCATCACCCCAGTAGTAAAATCCTTAACCCTATCTCAAAACAAAACATCGGCTGGGGTCTTCAACCTGGGAACCTCCGCCAATCCAGACCAGGTTTGCATGGCAGATACTTTGAAATATGACATAAGCGTACCTGCAAATTTTTTGAATTCTGATTATGGTTCCAAGTGGAAATTATCATTTTCGATAACGACCGCGAAAGGTTATAGTACCACAAATTATGCAATTATATATCCATCCTCATCTACTAATGGGCTGATCAGTTTTTTCCCAAACAGCAGTGATGGTGACAGTGTCTATATTCTTACCGTAAATACAATCAATTTGGTAACAGGTTGCGATAGCTCCTTTATACGTTACATTAACATCAACCCAACGATCAAACCAGGATTCAACGTAAGTAATGTTTGCCTTGGCCAGCTCAATACCCTTACCTATACCGCAACTCCTGCAGGGCAGCTTAGTTTTATCTGGGCATTTGGGGACGGAACCACAATATCTGATGCCATCCCAAATTATCAATACCAGACCGCTGGCACATTTACCATTACCCAAACGGCCGTTAACGCCGGTTGTCGCGCCTCAGTTTCAAAATCAGTCACAATATACAATGGCCCTTACGGATCCGGATTTGCCAAAGGCACGCCATTCATAGGCCAGTTTAATGGTGGCGATTACCCAACCCCGGATTACGTATGTATTGGCGATACAAATACCTATGTTGTGGTTCCACCAAAAGGATTAACAAACTCCGATTATGGTACAAAATGGGTAATCACCTCGGTATCCCTCAAAAAATTATCCGGTTCAGGGCCTGTTAGCAAAGATACAGCGACAACATTCCCATCGGGCGGTAAAAGTGGTACTTTCAGTTTTCATCCCAGTAAAAATGCTGATAGCGTTTTTATCTTGTCCATGAATATCAAAACGCTTCCGGGCAACTGCGATTCAGTGATAACCAGGTATATACAGGTAAATATTAAGCCGGTAGTCGGATTTTCATTCATAAATAACTGTACAGGAACACCTTTGTCATTTAAAGACACCAGTACAGTACCTTTTTATACGAGTGTTTCAAATTGGATATGGTATTTTGGTGATGGCGATACAAGTACAGTTCAAAACCCGACTCACGCCTACACAAAAGCCGGAACATATACAGTAAAACTCACAGCTTCAACAAGTGAAGGATGTGGCAATACGGTTAGCAAAACAGTACAAGAATACCCTCAGCCAATCATAAAGTTTGGGCCGAAAACAGAATGCAACGGATCTGCAACAGATTTTTTGGATTCAAGCAGTATTTCAACGGGTACTATCAAAACCTGGGCATGGAATTTTGGGGATGGATCAAGTTCGTCTCAAAAAAGCCCGGGCCACGTATATAGCAAACCTGGGACATATTCTTTAAGCCTTATTGAAACATCATCTTTTGGTTGTGAAGACACAGTAACCAAAACAATGAATATTCTGCCATCACCCGTTGCAGGATTTAATTATAAAAACGGTTGCGTTGGCACTTCTGTATATTTTTCAAATACCAGTACCGACCCCGCAAGCAATCCAAAATACAGCTGGGATTTTGGATCGGGAAGTTTTACTTCTATGTCAACAAACCCTGTCTACATTTTCAGCTTGAATGGCAAATACAATACGAGGCTCGTGGTAATATCCGGAAATGGATGCACCGATACTTCTTACCAGGTAATAACACCATATCCTAAACCTGTAGTGCTCATTGGCTATGCCGGTGCCTGCGTTGGCCAACCCGTTTTTATCGCAGACACAGGAACCAATGACGGCAACTCAACATATAGCTGGAAATACGGGGACAAAGGATCGGATCAATTGACAAATGATTCAACAAAGCATATATATGCCAATGCCGGCACTTACAATATTTCCCTATCTGTGCAAAATGGGGGAGGATGCATAGACAGTAACAAAACCAGCATTGTTATTTCTTCTGTTCCTATTGCAGATTTTACAACAACGGATGCATGTATCAATAAGCAACCTGTTTCATTTGTGAATGCATCCACAGGAACCGGTACTTTGAAATATACATGGACCCTTGGTGACAATAGTAAAGCATCAGGCTCTGCAAATATTACTCATACCTATTCAAATACAGGCACTTACAATGTAAAACTTATTACAGCCAACACAGTAGGCTGCGCTGATACCATCACAAAACCTATAAATATTTATCCGGTTCCCATCATTGCGCTTTGGACTCAAAATCAGAAAAACAACATAGTATCATTTATTCCTCAGGACACAAGTATTGGTAAATTCGAATGGCATTTCGGAGATCCGGGGAACGACAGTTCATCCGTCAAAGAACCGACATTTACTTATCCGACAGGAAAGGGAAAA
>Ga0207007_1131_pt1 | contig 20596 bp, 21 predicted proteins | sample Alteio_BWMinCont_85_FD_153487 | JGI IMG/M metagenome (GOLD analysis project Ga0207007, IMG submission 153487) | Enriched cells from forest soil in Barre Woods Harvard Forest LTER site, Petersham, Massachusetts, United States -... | ecosystem: Environmental > Terrestrial > Soil > Temperate forest >...
AACCCTTCGTATCCATTCTCTTTCAAAATATTTTGAAGTGCTGCAACACCTTCTTTCTCTACGGCAATCAACAATCCTCCACTTGTTTGAGGATCGGCCAGAATGGTTTTTTGAAAATCAGTTACGTTGCCAACAGCCTCGCCATAACTTTTCCAGTTTCGGGTTGTGCCCCCGGGGAAACAATTATTTTCGATATAATATTCAAGATCAGGAAGAAGTGGTAGTTTTTTAAAATCAATTTCTGCATGCACGCCACTACCTTCACACATTTCTTTTAGATGACCGGCGAGGCCAAAACCGGTGACGTCCGTCAACGCTGTAACTTCTTTCATACCACCCAAAATAGCTCCCAGTTTATTCAATTTGGTCATGTTTTTTATGGCAAGGATTTTATGTTCCGGTTTTAGCAACCCTTCTTTTCAGCAGTCGTATAAATTCCGATCCCTAACGGCTTGGTTAGGAACAAGGCATTGCCTGATTTAGCGCCGCTATTGGTTTTGATGTTATTAATTGGTACTATTCCATTTACCGCCAACCCAAATATCGGTTCAGGACTATCAATGCTATGTCCGCCTGCCAAAGGGATACCCGCTTCAGCACATATTTTCCGGCTTCCTTCAATCACTTTTGCAGCTACTTCGGGGGATAATTTATCAATCGGCCAGCCGAGGATGGCGATGGCCAATACCGGAGTTCCACCCATGGCATATACATCGCTGATGGCATTGGCAGAAGCAATTCTTCCAAAATCAAAAGCATCATCTACAATGGGCATAAAAAAGTCTGTGGTACTGATGAGCGCTGTTCCGTTGCCAAGGTCCATAACAGCCGCATCATCGCGGGTATTATTGCCCACAATCAGGTTTTTGAAATCGGGGAATGCTTCGTTTGAATGAAGGATTTTTCCCAGAACTTCAGGGGAGATTTTACATCCGCACCCAGCACCATGACTGTATTGGGTCAATTTTATTTCGGTCATTCTGTTTTAATTTTTGAATCGATATTTGCTGCAAATTTCTTTAGTTCTGTAGCAATTTTAGCAAAGTCTTTTTCTTCGGTTTTAAAAGTAGAAATAGTTTCAGGATCACGGCTTTTTAAACCATGTAAATAAGTCTTATCATAATATATCAACAAAATTCCGGCGGCTTCATAAGGATATTGTTATTAAGATAATCAATTACTTGTTTATAAGCCAATCCACCCAATCTTTTCTGGATCTTTTCGACAGATGCAATAAGTTCTGGTACAGGAAATTCACCGTATGTTAGCATGATATATTCAAGCCGGGTTTTAAATGGTAAATCGAGATTTATCACATGTGCCTCACGCATCTGGTTCCATGTTGATTCAGGAATTATTTTTTTACCAATACTACGACTTTCGTCCTCTATCCAAACTCTCATTTCAGGATCAATTTTTATCCACTCCATTGCCAGCTTGTTTTCAAAATGCTCCTGGCTGCAATTTTCGCTTTCGCCAATGGTTCCAAATGCCGAACCTTTATGATGGGCAAGTGCTTCGAGATCAATAATCTGTTCGCCTGATGCAGATAATTCCTTTAATCGGGGTTTTGCCGGAACCCGTTTTGCCACCGAGAATGAGTACATTTTTTTTAGTATCAAAAGATGATAAAGCATAATTTCGAAAAGCCTTATATCCTCTTTTCAGCGTATATACTTCAAATCCGTAAAGGTCAAATAACCATGCCATACCGCCGCTTCGCATCCCACCCCGCCAGCAATACAAAAACAATTTATTTGATTCTCCAGCAAGGGCTTCGGCTTGTTTTACAAACTCCTTCATTTTAGGGCCGGTGATTTCAAGGCCTTTAAGAATAGCGGGTTGGCGTCCAATCTGTTTATAGATCGTCCCAATAATCGCACGTTCTTCATCAGAAAATAAGGGAAGATTTTTCGCCTCAGGGATATGGCCTTTTTCAAATTCGGCAGGTGTACGTACGTCTATGAGAGCCCCATCCTTAAAGCTTGAAATAAATTCATTTATGGGCAAATATTTCAATAAATCGTAAACTTTAATTGATCATTGGTCATTGATCATTTCTCATCTCAACCTGTCTGCCGATTTTACAATCTTAACATCTTTGGCAATGCCGAGGCTGGCTAAAAACAAAAGAATAGGGGAGATAAAGGGTATTGACATCCCAATTCCATAATGGTCGTTAGTACTGTTGATGAGTCCACTGGCTTGTTTCACTGCATATATCAAAACGCCTATATAGATAAGGCTAAATAAAATAAGATAACGTGTAAGCCTTAACTGGTTGTGTCTGGCAGTGAAAAGTCCTATAGCAACGATCGTTAATGCAATAATAACGATATCTAATGTATTGAGAACAACTGTTAAGCGTCCAACCGATCCGGGGGTTCTGTCAACAACTGTGATATTGGCATTGACTTCGTTTTGTTTAAATTCTATGGTTTGAGGGCCTTTAAGCGGGTCTATTTGGGGGCCTGTTCCATTATAGATCGGTGCAAAAAACATGGCAACACAAATGCCAACAACCAATAACAAATAAACAGTCTGTATTCGCTGAATCATGATAGTACTTATAAATTCGATGCAAGTTAAGGCATTTCCGGGCAACTCATATTAATAAACCTGTAACCAGCTAAGAGGATTCCTACACGCAAAACATCGTACCTTTGCAGCAATATTACAAAAAGTAAAGTATGGAATCCGTTTATGTCATTGATGCTGTCCGCACGCCCATAGGCAAATATGCCGGGACTTTAAGCGTCGTAAGGCCAGACGATCTCGCCGCATTGGTTATAAAAGCAGTTCTGGAACGCAACCCTAAGATCAATCCGGAGCAAATAGAGGAAGTTGTTCTGGGTGCTGCAAACCAGGCCGGAGAAGACAACAGGAATGTGGCAAGAATGGCGCTATTATTAGCAGGATTACCAGTTTCGGTGGCGGGAGTTACTGTCAACAGGTTATGTGCATCTGGTTTACAAGCGATAATGGACGCTTCCAAATCTATCATGACCGGTAACGGCGGAATCTATATTGCAGGCGGTGTTGAAAACATGAGCCGCGCACCTTTTGTGATGAACAAATCAGAAACGCCTTTTGATAAGAATTTGAAGATATTCGATACTTCCCTGGGCTGGCGTTTTACCAACCCGAAACTGGCTGATATGTATTACCCGTATTCTATGGGTGAAACGGCAGAGAATGTCGCTGAAAAATATAAAATATCAAGGGTTGAGCAGGATGAATTTGCTTTGAGAACCCAGGAAAAATACCAGGCTGCACACGAAGCCGGAAAATTTGATAATGAAATTATCCCGGTGCCTGTTCCACAAGCAAAAGGAGAACCGGTTATGTTTACCAAAGACGAGCAACCACGACTGTCACCTATGGATAAATTGGCTGCTTTGAAACCGGTTTTTAGAAAAGATGGAACCGTTACAGCCGCCAATGCTTCGGGTTTGAATGATGGCGCTGCTGCACTGTTTCTCGTGAGCGAAAGTGTGATGAAAGAACTGGATTTGAAACCATTGGCGAGGGTGGTAAGTTTTGCCGCTGCCGGGGTAGATCCTGCCTATATGGGCATCGGGCCGGTTCCTGCAACCAGGAAAGCGCTTCAACGAGCTGGATTAAAGGTTGAAGATATTGATTTAATAGAACTCAATGAAGCATTTGCTTCCCAATCCATAGCCTGTATCCGGGACCTGGGATTAAACACGGATATTATTAATGTAAACGGTGGCGCCATTGCCATCGGTCATCCTCTTGGCTGTAGTGGTGCCAGAATAAGTACCACATTAATCTATGAAATGCAAAAACGTGACAATGTACGATATGGCTTGGCTACCATGTGCATAGGCGTAGGGCAGGGAGCTGCGGTGATATATGAGAAAGTGTAAATCAGGGGTTAGGGGTTAGGCGTTAGGTATTAGTTACAAAACCGCAAGTCCTGTTTTTCTAATATCAAAAATCTCATCTTGTGTCAGTCCTTTGGCGCATGTTTGATAATCATGATAAGACACTTCAAAAACGGCGACATCTTCATCATCACTGTCTTCAATAATAGTATCCAGCAGGCAGGAGTTGTGGGTGGTTATAAAAAACTGGTTTTCTTTTGATCCTGCAATGGCCTTCGCTATATCCGTTATAAATGAAGGGAATAGGCGGTTTTCCGGTTCTTCAAGCAAGAGTATTGAATTTGTATTTGATTTGATGGCGGCAAGGTAAAATATCATTCTTTGCAGGGTATCCGAAGTCAATGAATAAGGATAGGTCCATGCAAAGTTTTCCATTCTCTTTTGAACTTCTATATTGTTTTCACCGATGCGCAACACAAAATTCAGTCCGTATTCTTTGAAATAGTTGGAAATCTCATCCCTTAACGATTTATTAGTCAAAACAATAGAAGGCAAATTGTTCCCGCAAGGGGGAGTCAGATACAAATAGTGTTGTCCCATATTGAAACTGGAATTAAAAAACACATATTTTTTTACCGGATTTTCTGTGGCATTGTTCCCTGATGGCTTCTCTGGCATGTTTCCATCTTCGCCGATATTCAGGAAAGAAGTCATTTTATAAAAATAATTATCATCCTTTTCTTTCAGGGCCCGATGAAAGGCATCTTTGGATGCAGCGTTTAAATATCCCTTGATAATATTTGGATCGCCCGAAGAAAAGTACCAGTAATAGTTATTCCCTTTGTTGATGATCGCCGTTTCAGTATTGGTAATGATTTCTATAGGTTCATTTATTTCGTTGTCATAAAACAGGTTGCTGAATTTTTCATACCTGATAAAATCCTTGAGCAAATAATTTTTGTTAAGATCATATGGCGCACAGAAAAGTGACAAAGCTTCCAGGATATTCGATTTCCCGGTATTGGGTTTGCCAACGAAAATATTAATGCGTTTGCATTTTATTTCCAAATCCTTGACCGACTTAAAATTCCTGATATGAAGGTCTGTAATGAAGTTATCCATAACAGTGGGTTTTTGAGGATAACAAAGAAGAGGAAAGATAGTTAAGAATTAGACGGCTTTTTTTCAATCTTTTACAAGATACCGCCAATGCACTGTCTTAAATCCGCATTAGCCGATATCAGCAAAGTTTGAACCCCGGCTTTTTTCCCGGCTTCAATGTCCCTGTCTGTATCGCCGATAAACCAGGATTGGGAGGCATCTATATCAAATCGTGCTATGGCTTTTTCGAGCATGAGGCTATCGGGTTTCCGGCAGATACAGGCGGATGTGGTTGGATGATGCGGGCAATAATAGAATTCTTTGATGTCAATATTTTCTTTCGCGAAATAACCTTTCAGCCCTGCATGGATTTCTTCAACCCGTTCATGGGTAAATAATCCCCTGGCTATACCTCCCTGGTTGGTGATCACAATAAAAATATAGCCTTTTTTTGCCAGCTCCCGTAAAGACTCGGCAATTCTGTGAACCATTGTGATATCTGCGGGTAAATAGTTATAATCGCCGCGTTCGGTAATGATGACCCCGTCGCGATCTAGAAATATGGCCTTATTCATGCATATCTTTTTAGCGGGTTTTGCCTTGTTATCCGCTAAAATTCAAAACTATTCATAATTTCGTACAAAATATCCCACATTGTCAGATAAGATTGTCATTATCCCTACTTATAACGAAAGGGAAAATATTGAAAAGATCATACAAGCGGTTATGGATTTGCCTGTTGAATTCGACCTGCTTATAGTTGATGACAGTTCTCCTGATGGTACTGCCGATATTGTGAAAAACCTCCAGGCCAATAAATTCCAGAGAAGGTTGTTTATTGAGGAGAGAAAGGGAAAGTTGGGATTAGGTACCGCGTATATTCATGGATTTCATTGGGCGATCGATAGGAAATATGAATATATCTTCGAGATGGATGCCGACTTTTCGCATAATCCTCTTGATCTCATAAAACTATATGAAGCCTGCAGGGATGGGGCGGACATGGCCATTGGTTCACGCTATGTGAAAGGGGTAAATGTGGTCAACTGGCCCATGGGCAGGGTGATCATGAGCTTCTACGCTTCCAAATATGTGCAGACCATTACAGGCATGAATATCAAAGATACTACGGCCGGTTTTATCGGCTATCACCGTAGGGTTTTGGAAACCATTGACCTTGATAATATCAAATTTAAAGGCTATGCATTCCAGATAGAGATGAAGTTTACGGCCTGGAAACATGGGTTTAAGATCGTTGAAGTGCCGATCATCTTCACCGACCGCAGCGAAGGCACGTCCAAAATGTCTAAAGGGATTTTTAAAGAGGCTGTCATCGGCGTTATCCAGATCAAGCTTAAGAGCTTTTTCAAAAAGTACCAAAAAACTGCATAAATATAGCCTCATCCTTAAAAACAATTCCTTGCTCTCGCAACGACCTCCCAAGGGAGAAGGTTATTGGTAGATCTTTTATATTAATGCTAATTTTGCATTCATGATCCAACCACGTTTTCTAATTGAGGTTGCCAACCAGGTCAGCACTGATCTGAAGCAGGTAGGCACCGATCTGCAAAAGGTTCCGGCAGTTACCACATTTGAAAAATATACAGAACATGCTAAAAAGCTCGTTTTGGAATATGGTCCCAGGACTGTTCTTGCTTTTGTGGTCCTGGTTCTGGGCTGGTGGCTGATCCGTATTGTTGTTAAAGGACTTGAAAGGGTGATGGCAGTCAGGGACATAGACCCCACACTCAGGCCTTTTCTAAGAAGTCTTTTGTCCATATCGCTCAAAGTAATGCTGCTTTTGAGTGTTGCTTCTCAAATTGGTATCCAGACCACGTCATTTGTGGCGGCGCTTGGTGCAGCTGGATTGGCGATTGGTCTGGCACTACAAGGAAGCCTGGCCAATTTTGCCGGCGGAATTTTGATATTGACTTTTAAGCCATTTAAAGTGGGCGATTTTATTGGCGCACAGACTTTCGAAGGCAAAGTATCAGAAATACAGATATTATATACGATTCTCAATACGGCTGATAACAAAAAGGTGGTCATCCCGAACGGACTCCTTTCAAATAATAGCGTAGTGAATTTCAGCGCCAATGAAAACCGTCGCGTTGATCTCAAGATCAATGTAGATCCTGGGAGTAATCTATCCAAAGCCAAGGAGATCATTAAAAATGTAGTGGAGTCCAACTCGTTGATTATAAAAGACCCGGAACCCATTATCGGGATACATGATCTTACGGACAGTTCGATGACTTTTGTTTGCTGGATATGGGTAAAGAAGGATGATTATCTTACTGTAAAACACCAGGTACAGGAAATGATCAAAATTGAATTCGATGAGGCAGGGATCAAGTTGCCGAGTGCGATGACGATTGTACAGATGGCGCCAGCGGCCTGAGTTGCCCTGACCCTAAAGGGAACATCAGATAGTTTGACGGAATAATTTCCGATTATAAGTATTGAATGAAAGAATCAAAATTGAACACTCTTAGGTTCCCTTTAGGGTCAGGGCTATGGCGGCAAAAACGCTCAATAAATTTTCCCTTTAGGGTCAGGGCACACTTCTATACATTTTGTGAATAAATTCCTATTCAAAACTTTAACAAGGCGGCGTTTTTTATACGACTTTTGCACTAAGATAAATGAATTTGAGGGTTCTTGAACATCTGAGGCCTTTGAAGCATTAAATAATAACGATATAACCGTCCTGACCAGCTATATGGCCGACATTCAATCTGAAACTTTTACGGTAAGCCAGCTCGAAGAAATGAGCGAGTTGCTCAGGGCCATTGCACACCCGCTCAGGATTATGATCATAGATCTGCTCAAAGATGGCAAGCAGCTTACGGTCACGCAGATACAGAAAGAACTTCATATTGAGCAAGCCGTGGCATCTCACCATCTCATTATTTTGAAAAACAAGGATGTTCTGGATGCCCACCGGAGCGGTAAAACTATTTTGTATTATCTTAGGAATGAATATATCAGCCGCATTGTGAACGAAACAAGACAAGCAGTGTAGAAGTAAATAATAATCACACACTATCATGAGCGAAATGAAAGACTTAAGTCCTGATGAATTCGGGAAATCCATGCGGGCGCATCCCCAAGCTGTTTTACTGGATGTAAGAACGCCTGAAGAATTTGAAGAGGGACATTTGCCGGGCGCCTTAAATATAGATATCAGGGGATATGATTTCCACGAGCAGGTTGAAACCCTGGATACATCCAAAGCCTATTTTGTGTATTGTCGCAGCGGGGGCCGCAGTACTGCCGCCTGCAAATTCATGTCCAGTAAAGGTTTTTCTGAAGTATATAACCTCTCAGGTGGAATATTGGCCTGGGAAGGGGAGGTGGAGTAAATTTGAGGCGTCAGGCATTAGGGGTTAGGCGTTAGTCCCTCCGGGTGATGGCAGATAATCCTGATAAATGTCTTCCTTTTCATCATTCCAGAATTCAAGGCCTTCGGTTTGAGATGAGAAATCTCTTAGCTCGCTGTCTTCGTTTATTTCTTCAACAAAAGTTACGATTACCTTGAATTTCTTCTCTTTAGGCGTTTTTTCAAGGAACTTCACATGCTTACCGTCAAATATTCCTTTGATTGCTAACATTTCGATGATTTTATATTTCAAAGATAAGAGATATCAAAAGAAATTGGTTCCTTTTGGAAATTTTGAGACGTTCCTCTTTTTCAAAAAAGTGGAACGTCTGGCTAAGCCCCTGACCCCTAAAGGGGGGACTTATAACAGTTAAACTTCGCAAAAAATTCTTAGAATAATTTCCGTCAAACTGTGAGCGATTCCCCTTTAGGGGTCAGGGGCTTATCGAAAGAATGATTTTATCTAAGATTGTTGGACACGATTTTTCTCGGTGCATGAGGTTGTCGAAGGAGCGCATTTATTAAAATCCCCTCCTATGCTTCAGAGAGCCATTTACTTCTTATTTAATTTTTTATACAATATTTTCTGTGGAGGCAATGTTGCAGTTTGCCATTTTTTATTTTCAAATTCTTCCCAACTAATGTATTGTAATAATTCTCCGCTGAGAAGGTACTTGCTTCTTCCCTTTATTACTTCCCTTTTTTCTCCTGGTAAATCTGTTGCTAAATCAATTTCAATTAAATAAACTGTGTCATTTTTTCGTTGATATTTTCCAGAAAAAGGATAACTCATTTCACAGTCGTAATCCTCATAGGTGCTGTCGGTTTCAAAATCAATATAACTAATGCATCCTTCGGCAACTTTATGTTCCCATTTGGTATTTTTTAATGGATTTGGAGTGTTTTTCTCAATTGTTCTACAAGACAGTAACAGAAGAAGTAATGGTATGTAATTCATTGCTATTTGGATTTTGAATTCTTTAATTTTGGTTGAGATCGGGAACAATAGGGACTCTTTCTCCTTCCCTTCCTCCTTCTGTTCTATTCCACCTCAAAATACATTCGATAAAACTTCTTATCCAATTCTGCTTCTCCAGAAAGATCATCAGATATTCGCCCTTTGGAGGACACGGTGATTCGGCCCGTTTGTTCTGATACCACTATTGCCATGGCATCGGTCTGTTCGGCCACGCCAAGTGCGGCACGGTGGCGGAGACCATATTCAACAGACAAGTTCGATAATTCAGAAACGGGAAGGATGCAGGATGCCGCTTTAATGCGGTTTTTGATCATGATCACAGCCCCGTCGTGGAGTGGGTTTTGTTTGTAAAAGATAGATTCGAGGAGTTTGGAGGTCATTTCCCCATCAATCATTACACCGGTAGAAATAAAAAAACGTAGTTCTGAGGATCGTCCCAAAACAATAATCGCTCCCGTCATTGTAGCGGAGAAATGCCTGCAGGCTGTGGCAAGTTCTTCAAAATTGATCTCAGAAGTATAGGCAGTGCGCCAGTTCCAGGGCAATAAAGAGCGCATGGGTTTGGCAGGATCGGTACCACGCGTTCTTCCGATCAATAGTAACGCCCTGCGTATTTCCTGTTGAAAAACAATCAGCAAGGCAATGGCGCCCACTCCGATAAACTGATACAAAATAGTTGTTAGCAGCTTCATGCTCAACGCCCTGACGATAAACCAGATGACATAAATACTCAGGAAACCAATAAAGATATTGAAGGCAATACTACCTTTTACAATACGGTAAAGCCCGTAAATAAGGAATGCCACCAGCAGGATATCAACAAAATCCAGCAGGCGGAAGGTCAGGAATCCTATTTCAAACAGTTTCACGGTAGAAATTTATGACTTTTAGCGTTTCCACAGCTTCTTTTACATCATGCACTCTCAATATATCTGCCCCACCCAGTCGCGCGAGGGTATTTACAGCAATGGTTCCGGTCAATGCATTTTCAGGTTTGGTCTTCAATAATTTATTGATCATGGATTTGCGGGATGCCCCGGCTAGAATGGGTTTGCCCAATATCCGGAGCAGATCCAGATGCTTGAGCAACTGAAAATTATGCTCCAACGTTTTCCCAAATCCAAAACCGGGATCAACAATAATATCATGCACGTCAAGTTCTGTAAGTTTTTCAATTTTAAAGCTCAGGTATTGGATCACTTCTTTGACTACATTTTCATAATGCGGCTCAGTTTGCATGTCTTTAAAAGTACCCTGCTTTTGCATGATAATATATGGAACCTGCAGCCTGGCAACAGTTTCAAACATTTCGGGGTCACCTTCTCCGGCTGTAACGTCATTGATGATGGCAGCGCCAGCTTTTATGACCTGCTCGGCTACTTTTGCACGAAAACTATCTATGGAAATAATCGCTTCCGGGAATTGAATTGCAATACTTTCGATGATTGGGATAACTCTTTTTAATTCTTCATCCTCACTCACTTCATCTGCCCCCGGCCTGGTCGAAAATCCACCGATGTCAATAAAATCAGCGCCATCATGCAGCATTTTTTCAACCTGGGATAGTTGAGTATCTATGCTACTGAACTTACCTCCATCAAAAAAGGAATCTGGTGTTACATTCAGGATACCCATAATGCGCCCCTGGCTCAGATCAATAAGCTTTCCCTTGCAATTGATGGTTTTTTTCACCGGAATAAGGTCAAAACTGTCAGGCATCGTTATATTTGCTAGCTGAAACGAGGTTGTAAAATTAAAGGCTCTTGAGCAAAATACGAGGATTTGTTCTTTTTAACTTTGCGTTCTTTGCGAAAACCTTCGCGTCCTTTGCGTGAGATTTTTCCACGCAAAGAACGCAAAGAAGAAAAACCGCAAAGAGCGCAAAGAAAAGAGAAATATTAAATTAGAAAAATTGTCCCAGCAAACTACCACTGAATATAAAGCCCAGATAGCACTCTGCAGGGAGATCTTTGTGAAAAAGAACTCTGATTATGGCCCATCCTGGCGTATTCTAAGGATTCCATCCCTTATAGACCAGGTTTTCATCAAGGCCCAACGACTCAGGAGCATTGAAGAAAAAAAACAACAAAAGGTTGAGGAACGCATTGAAAACGAGTACTATGGGATTATTAATTATTGTATCATAACCCTGGTACAATTACAATTAGGTGAATCATTTGAACTGAATAACCAAAACGAGCAGTTACTAAAACTCTATGACGAAAAGGCGAACCAGGCTGAGGAACTCATGGAAAGCAAAAACCATGATTACGGCGAAGCCTGGAGGCAAATGTATGTCAGTTCCTTCACGGATCTGATCTTATCCAAGCTGCTCCGCATCAAACAAATTATACAGAATGATGGTAAAACATCCGTTTCGGAAGGCATTGATGCTAACCTTTTTGACATGATAAACTACGCTATTTTCGCGTTAATACGGCTTAATGAAACTTCTTAAGTCACGAAAACGTATTGCCGATAATAAAAATGAGTTACGTATTTTTGAAACTGAAATTGCCGAATCTAAAATAGGAATATGAAAAAAATCATCGTTAACCTCTGCAGGGTGCTTGTCGGGGTACTATTCATTTTTTCAGGTTTTGTAAAGGCGGATGATCCGCTGGGGTTTTCTTACAAACTCGGTGAATATTTTGATGCTTTTGGTATCGATAAGTTCTTTCCGGATCCATCTTCCATCTATTTGTCTATGCTGATCTGCGTTTTTGAGATGTTTGTGGGTATATGCCTGCTTATAGGCGTATTCCGCAATTTCGCTTCATGGATGTCCTTACTTATGATCGTCTTTTTCGGTTTCTTAACATTTTACACGGCCTGGTTCAATAAAGTGACCGAGTGCGGTTGTTTTGGTGACGCCATACCCATGACAGCATGGCAATCTTTTTATAAGAACGTGGTTCTGTTTGTTTTGATTCTTCCATTTTTCTTTAACAGGCATTATATCACCCCCATTTTCCCGCTTCGGCCTGCCCGAACCGTTGCCATTTCGCTGCTTCTGGCTTCGCTGCTTTTTACCATGTACGCCTATTATTATCTACCCCCTATTGATTTCAGGCCTTATGCTTCTGGAAAAGATATCAAAAAAGAGATGGAAATACCTGCTAATGCCCCCAAAGACAGCGTGATCATGACATTCGTGTATAAAAACAATAAAACGGGCGCTGACAGGGTCATCAGCATGGATGATCTTACCAAAATGGATTCCCTTGGAAGACTTGACCTGGAAAAGAATTTCACTTTCAAAGACAGAAGAGATAAGGTCGTAAGAGAAGGTTATAAACCACCGATACATGATTTTTCTATCCAGAGCCAGGATAGCGATGTCACCAAATCATTTCTGTCAGAAAAAGGATACAGGCTCATGATCGTGCAGTATGATATTGAAAAATCAGCATCACGTTTTCAACCTGAACTGAACAAACTTGTGCTTGATCTTATGAAAGACGGTAAAGTAAAAATATGGCCTTTGTCAGGTTCCGCTGTGACCCTGAACGAAAAATATAAGAAAGAGAATGCGGTTCCATACACCTATTATTCTTCGGATGTCACTGTATTAAAGACCATTGTACGGTCAAATCCGGGTCTGGTATTGTTTCACGATAATGTGGTGTTGCATCAATGGCCTGCAACTGCACTGCCGACTGCAAGCTCAGTGGAAAACTTTATGAAATGAGTTTTTTTATTGTCAGGAGATTGGTTTCCGGGTTCCTGGTTATAGCGGGTATTGTTCTTGTGGTGTTTTTCCTGTTCATGGTTTTGCCGGGTGATCCTGCGAGGCTCACTTTAGGACAACGATCGGATATATCTACACTGCAGGCAGTTAACAAAGAATTCGGGCTCGACAAACCAAAGGGTATCCAGTTGCTTGAGTATCTTAACGATCTTTCACCTTTATCTTACAACGAGTTGAGCCATGAAAACCAGGCAAAATATCACTATGTTGCTTTGGTAAAAATGAATGGAGCAATGGGTCTCGTTTTGAAATGGCCTTATCTGCGAACCTCTTACCAAACCCGGCAAAAAGTATCTGATATTCTGATAGAAGCGTTGCCGAATACGGCTGTGCTGGCGTTTGCCGCATTTATGATTGCAACTGTTTTTGGTATATTAATTGGGCTGCTGGCAGCTATTTACAGAGGCTCGGTCTTCGAGAATATCATCATGGTGATAGCTAATATTGGCATCTCCATTCCATCTTTTTTTGCGGCAATCATTATTGCCTGGATATTCGGTTTTGTGCTTTCAAAATACACGGGACTAAGTATGACAGGTTCTCTTTATGATGTAGATCCTTTTGGCGGGAAATATTTGAAACTTCAAAACCTGATTTTACCGGCCATTGCACTTGGCGTTCGGCCATTGGCCATAATAGCGCAGCTTACCCGTTCCAGTATGCTCGATGTATTGAACAATGATTATATGCGCACCGCAAAGGCCAAGGGTCTCGGCAAGGCCGCTATCGTCATTCGGCATGGGCTTCGTAATGCCCTTAATCCTGTACTGACGGCTGTCTCAGGCTGGTTGGCTTCTTTGATGGCTGGCGCATTCTTTATCGAGTACATTTTCGGGTGGCGCGGACTTGGTAAAATAACAGTGGATGCCTTATTAACTTCAGATCTACCGGTGGTGATGGGCTCTGTTCTATTTATCGGACTTATTTTTGTGCTTGTAAATATATTTGTTGACGTCCTATATGGCGTTTTGGATCCCCGTGTAAGAGTAAACTAAACAATTACCAACCCAAATTTCAAATTTAAAATTTCCTGTTTCAATATGAAAATATACATTATCGGTTTTATGGGCAGCGGCAAAAGCACTTATGGTAAGGAGCTTGCCGAGGCAATGGGTTATGATTTTATGGACCTGGATACCGAAATTGAGAAACAAGCCAAATCAACTATTGATGCCATTTTTACTGAAAAAGGCGAAGATTTTTTCCGGAAATTGGAACGTGAAATGCTTTTAAAAACCGTTGATCTGGATGATGTTGTGATTGCTACAGGCGGCGGTACACCTTGCTTTTCTGATAATATGAAATGGATGAACGAAAACGGGGAACCCGTATATCTAAAACTCTTTGAACCAGAATTGAAAAAGCGCCTTGAACCCGTGATGGCTCACCGTCCTTTGCTCAAAAATATTGACCCCGATGATCTTGATAATTTCATTTACAAAACCCTTCGTGCCCGTTCCCTATATTATCATCAGGCCAAGGTTGTTGTTGAACCGATGTTGTTGAAGGCGGAAGATTTGGCGGGGGTGTTGAGGCAGTAAGGGGTTTTCAAAAAACCTGTTTTGTTCATCAATTCCACGTTTTAAAAAAAATCCATCTTATGCATTTGCCCTTTTTCAAAAAAATAACTTTTACTTTGCCAAACATGAAAAGATCAACTTGTTAATACGGTCAAAGTAAAAAGCCTGGGGTTAAGTTTATAAATTTCATTACTTCGCTACCTGTTGCCCTTTAAACGAAGAGGCAACGGGTTTTGTTTGATTTTATTATTTGTTGGTTTCATAAAATCAATGAATAACTATGAGAAATATGCTAGTTTTTTGCTTCGCTTTGCTTGGCAGCTACAGCGCATCCGCCCAAACCGTTTCACCCCAGGTACTTAACGCCACAGGTACCACAACGTCCTTAAAAACCATGGAACTTAGCTGGTCGGTCGGCGAACCGGCAACTGCCACGCTAAGTACTTCAGGGACAATTCTTACCCAGGGCTTTTTGCAGCCTGATGTACGGGTACACAACAGCAGCATTGAAACGATCAATGTTTCAAGTGACATTTCTGTTTTCCCAAACCCGGTACATGATCATCTCTATATGACAGAAAGCAGAGATGTTGTAGAAACAATGTCCTTGTACAATGCATTGGGGCAGCGGATTATCGAACAAAAGTTCGATAGCCAGGCCCTGGATATGTCGCCCTTAAAGCCGGGAATCTATTTCATCAATCTTGTCAGCTATGGCCAAAAGGAAGTCCACACATTTAAGATCATCAAATACTAATAAATTAAAATATTGAAGATTAAAGGATTAAAAAATTTATCTATGAAATATTTACATACTTTAACACTTTCGCTCTTCGCACTTTCGCTCTCTATCTCTGCCCTTGCACAGGCCCCTCAGTTGTTAAACTATCAGGCTGTGGCGCGGAACAATTCAGGGATTATTCTTCCGAACAAATCATTAGGGATACGGATTTCTGTCCACGATGCTACTGCAACGGGAACTGTCGTGTACCAGGAAACCTTTTCTCCCAAAACCAATACGCTTGGCCTGTTTACACTAAATATTGGAAATGGAACTCCCGTAAGTGGAACTTTTGCCGGAATTGATTGGTCTTCGGGCAGTAAATTCCTCCAGGTGGAAATGGATTCAACCGGAGCAAGCAATTACACGGACATGGGTACCACGCAACTCCTTTCTGTGCCTTATGCATTGTATGCAGGCAAGGCAGGGAACAGGCCGATAGCTGGAAATGGTATTAAAATAAGCAATGACTCAATCACCAATACATCGCCCGACCAGGTTGTAAATCTTACCGGTGATGGAACAACAACAATAACAGGGACTTATCCTAATTTTAATATTCACAGTGACAGCGCCACTACTTATACAAACGGTATTGGCCTTAATCTTTTGGGAACCCAGTTTTCAGCCAAAAATACAAGTGCGATATGGAACGCAGACCTGCTTCAGGGTAATAAAATTTCCACAATAAATCCTTCCGGAAATCAGGTACTTAAATGGAATATCTATACCGGAGCGTGGACGCCTTCTACTGACAGTACAACCATTTATACTGGTGGAAATGGGATAAATGTTTCAGGTAGCACCATAAATGGAGCGTATGTGGGAGGTAATGGCATAAATATAAGCGGTGATACTATTATTAACACTTTGCCTGATCAGGTCATATCATTGAGCGGAACAGGAACCACCAAAGTAACAGGTAATTACCCAAATTTCACGATACATGGAGACAGCGCTGCGAAATATACCAATGGTTTGGGGCTCAACCTGACAGGGACTCAATTTTCAGCTCAGAATACCAATGCTATTTGGAATGCAAACGAGCTGCAGGGCAATAATATATCCAGTGCTACCCCATCAAATAAACAAGTATTAAAATGGAACAGCAGTACAAGTAAGTGGGAGCCTTCAACTGACAGTACAACTACTTATAACGCAGGAACGGGCATCAGTATAAATGGTACTACGATCAATGGTGCCTACACAGCAGGAATAGGTATTAACATAACAGGATCAACTATAAAAGGAACTTATAGCGCTGGTCCGGGTATCAGCATTTACGGGCCCTCCATTAGCGGGGCCTACAGAGGCGGAACAGGGATAACCATTGATAGTGGATCAATAATTAACTCATATTGGACAGCATCGGGCAAAAATTTAAGCAATAATAACACTGGCAATATAGGAATTAGAACCACCAGCCCGACAAGCCTCCTTTCAGTTGGCACTGGATCGCCATTCCAGGTTGATAGCAATGGGAATATTTTAAAGATCAATGACGTCCCCACTTCATTCCCTTTATCGCAAGGGGCAAGCGGCCAGGTACTTGTCAATAATGGAAGTGGTGTCCTTAGTTGGGCAACACCATCTGGTTCAACTTTTTCAGCCGGAAAAGGCATATCCTTCAGCGGAACAACCATTAATTCAGATTGGACGACTACAGGATCCAATATTTCTAATAACAATACAGGAAATGTCGGAATAGGGAAATCACCTTCTTACAGCCTGGATATAAAAGGTCCTGTAAATGCAGATTCGTTAATGCTTAATGACACTACCATAATTAGCACCAAAGGGATAAACAATTTATTTATTGGGGCTCTGTCAGGAGACAAAAACAGCGGATATGAGAATCAATTCTTTGGATTTCAAGCCGGTTATTCAAATACAACTGGGACTAACAACTATTTTGAAGGCTACCAGGCAGGCTATTCCAACACTACAGGTTATTCCAATCAATTCCAAGGGTATCAGGCTGGTTATCATAATACAACAGGTAGAACTAATCTTTTTTTTGGCACTCAGGCAGGTTTTTATAATACAACTGGTCAAGGGCTGTTTTTTGTAGGTGGTCAGGCAGGTTATCAAAATACTTCCGGTACTTATAATCATTTTTGCGGGTCAGGGGCTGGTTTTGCAAATTCCACAGGCAGTTCCAATTTTTTTGAGGGATATTTAGCGGGTTCAAGTAACATAAAAGGATCAAATAATTATTTTAGCGGAATAGAAGCTGGATTGAACTCAACTTCTAGTAATAATCAGTTCGAGGGAAATGCTGCTGGAGCATTAAGCGCAGGTCAATCAAATTATTTTAGCGGCAATAGCTCTGGTTATCGAAATATTGGCTCACAAAACACTTTTATTGGAGACAGTACAGGATACAATAATGCAGGGAGCGGCAATTTATTTATAGGTTACAAGGCCGGCTTATATAGTACTTTTAGCAAGGATCATTTTGTTGGATATGAAGCAGGGTATTGGAATTTAGAGGGAAGTATAGATGAATTTGAGGGTTATCAGGCCGGATATAATAATTTATACGGAAATAATAATTTCTGCATTGGGTTTAGTGCCGGATATGAGAATAATAATGGGAATGATAACTATTGTTCAGGGAACTACGCGGGCTATGCCAACCTGCAAAACAACAATCAATTTGAAGGAAATTTTGCAGGATATAGCGATATTACAGGATACTCCAATTATTTCAGCGGCAATAGTGCCGGGTATTCAAATATGTATGGAATCCAAAATGTTTTTATTGGAGATAGTGCCGGATACTCAAATACTACCGCTTCATTCAATCTTTTTGAGGGCTACTACGCAGGACTAAAAAATACCATAGGCGCATCTAATGTATTTATTGGCTATTTTTCAGGATATTCAAATTTAACCGGATCTAAAAATTATTTCTCTGGCTATCGTGCAGGGTATTCCAATACTACTGCAAATGACAATCAGTTTGATGGGTATAATGCCGGGTTTGCAAATACCACCGGATATAGTAATTATTTCAATGGCAATAGTGCAGGGTATGAAAATACCACAGGCCTTCAGAATTTATTCATCGGCGACAGTTCTGGATATTCAAATTTAACCGGATCTAAAAATTATTTTGTTGGTTTTCATGCAGGATATTCCAACACCACTGCTGGTAATAATCAGTTTGAAGGATATAATACAGGGTTTTCCAATACGACCGGATATAGCAACTACTTCAATGGCAATAGTGCAGGTTTTAAAAACACTTCAGGTTTTCAGAATTTATTCATCGGTGATAGTTCGGGTTATTCAAATACAACGAGTTCTCAAAACCAATTTGCCGGCTATCAGGCAGGTTATTCAAATACCACAGGCAGCAAGAATCAATTTGACGGATATAAATCCGGTAATAAAAATACCACAGGTAATAACAATCAATTTCATGGATGGGAAGCCGGATATGCAAATACTACCGGTGACAGCAACCTGTTTATAGGCACGGATGCCGGTACTTCTAATACAACAGCAAACAATAATCAATTTGTGGGCTACAATGCCGGCACTGCCAATACTACCGGGAATAACAATCAATTTGACGGATACTTTGCGGGCTATAATAATAGCAGTGGGAAGTTTAATTATTTTGCAGGCAATAGGGCAGGTTACGCAAATACCACGGGTTATCAAAATACTTATATCGGCGACAGTGCGGATGGTTCTGTAGCAACGTTATCCAATGCTACCTCAATTGGGTTTCATGCAAAGGTTGGGAAAAGCAATACAGTGACGATTGGGAATAAATATGTCACGGCCTGGGCTTTTGGATTGTCAAATACAGCCTCAGGTCACGCCCTTGAGGTAGGTGACTCATCAATAAACGGCAATGGCGCTTACCTCACCACAGGTGGTACCTGGACAAATGCAAGCGACCGGAACAAAAAGGAAAACTTTACAGCTCTGGATAGCAGGGTAATCCTTGATAAGATATGCGCACTGCCCATCACCCAATGGAACTATAAAGGCACCCCAGCATACAACACTCATATTGGCCCTATGGCCCAGGACTTTTACAAATTGTTCCACACAGGTGACGACAGCCTGGCCATATCGAGCATAGACCCGGCGGGTGTGGCGCTTATAGGCGTACAGGAACTGAAAAAAGAAAATGAGGAACTTCAAAAAGAAAATAATGAATTAAAATTGCAAGTGGAAAAACTTCATCATGAAAACACTTCTATCAGGGGAACCACAGATCAGCTTGTAAAAGAAGTAGCAGAAATAAAAAGTGCGCTTAAAAATGGGAATTTAGATAAAGCAAGTACAACTATATCAGAGAAATAGGGAGTTTTCTGGTCATTGACCATTGATCATTGACCATTGATCATTTCTTAAACCCCAGTATCTTCATCATATCCTCTGGTGATTGTTTGTCTGCGAATACCTTATAGGTGAATTCGCCTTTTTTGTTGAGGTCTATAAGGACATGTTTTGGAGCTGGAATAAGGCAATGCTGTATGCCACCATATCCGCCCAGGCTTTCCTGGTATGCGCCGGTATGGAAAAAGCCAATGTATAGTTTTTCTTTGCCAACCGTTTTTGGTAAAAACACCTGGTTGATGTCCACTTCGCTGTTGTAATAATCCTGGCTGTCACAGGTCATGCCGCCGAGATTTACACGCTGGTACTCCTTGTGCCAGTGGTTGATAGCCAATAGTATAAACCGTTGCCCGATACCCCATGTATCCGGTAGGGTGGTAATGAAAGAGCTGTCTATCATAAACCACTTTTCGGCATCGTTCTGTTGTTTTTCTGATACGATTGAATACAATACCGCGCCACTTTCTGCCACGGTAAAGGAACCAAATTCAGTAAAGATATTGGGCTCGTCAATGCCATTGGAATTGCAAAGGTTTTTAATCGTGGAAACGATCTCATTGGTCATGTATTCATAGTCGTAGTTAAACGACAAAGAATTAGGTACCGGGAAACCGCCGCCAATGTCAAATGAATCCAGTTCGGGACAAAGTTTTTTCAAGTCGCAATAGACTTGAACACATTTGTTTAGTTCACTCCAGTAATAGGTATCGTCTTTAATACCTGTATTGATAAAGAAATGAAGCATTTTGAGCTTATAGCGAGAGTTACCTGCTATTTTCTTTTCGTAGTACGGAACAATATCCCTGTACCGAACACCAAGCCGAGAGGTGTAAAACTCAAAATTGGGTTCTTCTTCCGATGCGATGCGGATG
>Ga0207007_1133_pt1 | contig 20475 bp, 26 predicted proteins | sample Alteio_BWMinCont_85_FD_153487 | JGI IMG/M metagenome (GOLD analysis project Ga0207007, IMG submission 153487) | Enriched cells from forest soil in Barre Woods Harvard Forest LTER site, Petersham, Massachusetts, United States -... | ecosystem: Environmental > Terrestrial > Soil > Temperate forest >...
CATATTCTCGGCACCGAACGCCACGAGGCCCGGCGCATCGACAATCAACTGCGCGGTCGCGCCGGCCGCCAGGGCGATCCCGGCTCCTCGCGCTTTTTCCTGTCGCTCGAAGACGACTTGCTGCGCGTCTTCGGCGGCGAGCGCGTCAAGGCATTGATGTACCGCCTGGGCATGACCGAGGGCGTGCCCATCGAATCCAAACTTATTTCGCGGCGCATCGAAAACGCGCAAAAGGCCGTCGAGGCCCAGAACTTCGAATCCCGCAAGCACCTCCTGGAATACGACGACGTGATGAACAAACAGCGGGAGACCATCTACTCCATCCGCCGCTCCGCGCTGGAGGGCAAGGACCAAAAAGAGTACGCCCTGGAGATTGCCGCGGACCTGGCGAGCGGGCTGGTGGACACCTTCTGCCCGCGCGAGGAGCATCCCGAGAAGTGGAACGTCGCCCAGCTCGCCGGCGGAATGTTGAGCCAGTTTGGCATCGACCTCAAGACTGCCGGCGTTGAACCCTCCAAGCTCTCCCATGACGAGCTGGCGACGGTGCTGGTCGAAACCGTCAAGAAGCGCTACGAGGAAAAGGAAACGCTGTTCGGCGCGCCCATGATGCGTTGGCTCGAACGGCGCATCATCCTGGACATCGTGGATACGCAGTGGAAAGACCACCTGCTCAGCCTCGACCACTTGAAGGAAGGCATCGGCCTCCGCGGCTATGGCCAAAAAGATCCCCTGGTGGAGTTCAAAAAAGAGGCCTTTACATTGTTTGAAGAGATGATGGAGCGGATCGACAGCGAGACCCTGCGCTACTTGTTCCTGATCCAGCCTGCCAGGCCCGACGACGAAGCCAAGGAGATCGAGCGCCGCCAACGCCGGCAACAGCAGCAACTGCAATACCAGGCCGGCGCGGCTCAGGCCGAGGCCCCCAAGCCGGTACGAACCGGCGCAAAGGTCGGTCGCAACGATCCCTGCCCCTGCGGCAGTGGAAAAAAGTACAAAAAGTGCTGCGGGGCAAACGCCTGATCCTCCGCCTCAGCCACTGGAGCGGCCACTGGCGGGGCCTGCTCGGCGCTCTCCCATGGCCAACCTTCTCTCTATAGTGGTTAGAGGAAATTCGAGGGTTTTTCCGATAGACACCTCATCAGGTGTCGGCTATAAGAGTTGGTGGTTTGCTTCCGGCACCTTGGGATGCTGAGGAGGGTCATCCGATGCGAAGGTTGATACTGCTCTTGGGGGCTGTGCTATTCCTGTCGATGGCTGCGGCTGCCCAGGAAAACCCCGTCACGTTTGCATTTCCCGCCCCCGCGGCGGCTGCTTCCCCGCAGGGCGGGGGCGGCAGTTTGACTGATTGGCAATTGACCATTGGATATCAGTTCAACCGGATCTATCCGCTGGTGCATGGCACCAACACCAATGGACTGAATTTATCCGTCGTAAGGTTTTTCGGCAACCATTTCGGCTTGGAAGGAAATGTGGGCGCGGGATTCGGCAATACCAGCACCTTCACGATTCCCAACTCCACCCCTTGTGCTCCGGGATGCGTAAAAACCGTGTTTGCGGGCGTTGGTGCACACGTTTCATTTGTACGCGACCGCCGTCTCGAGCCCTGGGCGCATGCTTTGGTCGGCCTGGAACATTTCCGCTTTACGCAGACCTCTACCCTCGGCACATTAAACTCGTTTGCTTATTTGGCCGGCGCGGGACTCGACTGGAATTTCAGTCCGCGCGCGGCAATTAGGGGACAAATTGACTATCTGGGCACCAATATTTTGGCGGCGCGCCAAGGAAACCTTCAAATAGTGGGTGGCCTCGTTCTCAATTTCTGAGCCTGAGACTTTATTCGCCAAAAAGTGCTTCGGAGCGCGGTTCTCAAACCGGGTAGTTTTTATCCATTCCCCTCGGATTTCTCACTGCTGGCAATACGGGCATCAAAATAACCTCTCCCTTATCAGTAGTATGCAAAAGCGCGGCGACTGGAATGCCGCTTGCACCCCTTTGACCAATCCGAAACGATCGGGAGAGGTGTGTGGCACTGCCTGTTTCAAGCCGCGCTTGTCAGATCGATGCTTGCTGCGAGCGCGTTCCCGCGACTCTGGCGCGGCAGGGTGTGTGCCTTAGCCACTACATTGATGAAGCATTCACTCGAACTACTGCCACGCTCCAGCTCTGCCAGCACGGCCATGCGGTCGATCCCCGGACGCTGGACTGGTTGCTGTCCCAAGGTGAGTTGACCGTTCAATTGCTGTCCAAGGAAAGTCAGCACCATTCCATGGAGCAGCGTTCGCAGTTGTTGGAATTGCTCTTATGCCTGACCAATATTCAGGAATACCTTCGGCATCACGCGGTTTCCGCCGTTCTTAAGTAAGGCCAAGTAAGAAAAGGGATGCCGTGCCGGATCGTGTCACACAGACCAATCGCTTCAAGGCCGAGATGCCCAGCATCCCCGGATTGCAAGAGCCCAAGCCTGCCCCGGCTTTGCGATTGCCGCTTGCCAGTTCGCACCTCATCCTCTTATTGCTGGCGTTGGCAGTCCTAACTGTCATTGGTGGATTCGCCTGGCGAAATCTTCCGGCGTCCTTCGGCAAGCCGCGCTCCTCGCCCGCGACGTCGGATATATTGTCCATTCCCCCTTTGGCCCTCCCGATCTCGCAACCGGCTGCTGCGCCAACTCCCGGCCCGGTAACCGTTGCTGCCCTGGAGGAGCTGCAAAAACCGTGGTCCGCGAAGAAGTTCACATTCGTCAAGCCCGACACCCTGGCGAGGATCCCGGCCATGGTGGTGCGCCTGCCTGATGTCCCCGGCGATCAGCCCAGCGCCTACTGGGGATTTTCTCTGGCCGCGCCCTACGGGCGTTGCAACCTGGACTATGTCACCAACCTCAAGGAGCTGGCCGCCCGCTACAATTTTTCCGCCAGCCACCCCATGGTCGTGGCGGCCTGTGACGGCACGCTCTTCGATCCGCTGAAACTGGGGATGACTCCCACCGGCGCGTATGTTCGCGGCGAAGTGCAGCAAGGGCCGGGAATCCGGCCGCCCATCTCCATCCGCATTCAAGTCAACGGCCGCTCGCTGGTTGCCGACCGCATGGAATGATCGATGGCCGCCGCGCCGGCCGCCGCGTGGTCGCTGACGAACTCCACCACTCGCGCTTCCGCCCAGTAACGCTCGGTCCCACCCGCGCGCGAAATAAAACCGCAATGCCCGCCCCGCTCCGGCGCCAACAACCGAATGTGCGCATTCGAGGCAATGTCCGGTACCTGAAAAGAGCCAAACGGGACGAAGGGATCGTCCTGCGCCGTGATGATGAGCGTGGGCACGGAAATCGCGCGCGCCACGCGCACCGCGCTGGCGCGATGGTAGTAATCCACAGCGTCGCGATAGCCGGAGTACGGCGCGGTGATGACATCGTCAAACTCGCGCACCGTGCGCAGGCCATCCATGCCGCTCAGGTCGTACCGCCCTGCAAACCATCGCGCCTTGCGCCGCATGCGAGCCTTCAGCCCGCGCACAAAGTGCCACTCATAAAGCCCGTTGCCGGGAGCGGCCAGCGCGTCCACGCACGCCGCAAGATCGAGCGTGGGACAAACGCCGCATACGCCGCGCAACTCCGCCGGCGCCGAAGCTCCCCACTCTCCGGCCATCTTGAGCACCAGGTTTCCGCCCATCGAATAACCCGCAAAAAACACCGCCGGCAACTTGTCCCGCGCGAGGAGTTCGCCAAGAATGGCGCGGTAATCGCCGCTCAGCCCCGAGTTATACAGAGCTGGCGTCAACCGCTCGGTGCCGCCGCAATTTCGCTGGTTCACCCGCAGCACATTGCCGCCCGCCAGAAAAGCCTTCTCCGCCAAGGTCCGCATGTACGGCGATTCGCTCGAACCCTCCAGACCGTGGACCAAAACCAGCGTCGCATGCTCGCGGGGCTGCTCCTGCCAGTGGCACCTCGCCAGCAATTGCGTCCCGGCCTCCACCTCGAACAAGCGATTCACCGCCGGCGGCAGGCGCGGGGCGCGCCGCGGCAAAATCGCCGCCGCTACCGTCATGGCGTGCGCGTTGCGCAGTAGCGGATGAGGTGTGAACTCCAGCATCGGCTCGATGCGTCCCATCATACGCTGCGGTGCAACGGGATTCGACATTGCTCGCAGTTTCCTTCTCGCGAAGCTGCTCACAATGGAAACTCACCGATAACATGAGTCACAATCTCTAACAGGAAGCGTTAAGGTTGGAATATCTAAAGCGTTGCGCATAGCCGCCCGCGCAGGAAAGCTAAGTTATTCGTATTGAGTAAGTTGGTGCGCGAGCGATATGGCATCGCGATTGCCAAGTAATCGCGCATATCAGTGTGCGGGTCAACGAAGGGAAGTGCAAGGCGCGGCTTTTTCGGTCCGATCTAGAAATGAAATGGGGGGGAAATGCTCTCTACTTCTCGGATCAAGAAAAACATTCTAGGTGCGGCGATTCTTGCCATGCTCTCGTTCGCGGCAGGTGGTTCGGCGCGCGACACTGATAAGCCGCACGCCACCAACTCAGGCCAGCCAAAGGCTACAACTCCTGTGCCAGCGAACATGCCGCCACGCCCGGCGCAAGTCGCAAAGATCGAGATTCCGGCTATCGGTCTCGCGACAACGGTGCTCGAAGGTGACGATGAACGCACACTCCACCTGGCTGTCGGGCACATCCCGGGCACGGCCCTTCCTGGCCCCTCCGGGAACGTGGGCCTTGCAGCCCATCGCCATACTTTCTTCCGTCCCTTGCAAAAGATCAGCATGGGAGACTTGATTCGAGTTTCCACCGTGGCGGGCACTTTCCAATATCGCGTTGTTTCTCTCCGCGTTGTTCTTCCCACTGCCGTCGAAGTCTTGAATAATACGCAACGCCCGACGCTAACGCTGGTCACCTGCTACCCATTTGATTTCATCGGCGACGCCCCCAATCGATTTATTGTGCATGCCGAGATGGTCCCCGCTTCCCCGAACTGAAAGAATGTTCAATTCCCCGGATTGGTCGCCGGCTGAGTTGCCCCGTTCGGGTTGTTGGCGATGGCCGCGGCGATGGCATCCTTGACGACCACCTCATTCCGGCTATGGTCGGTGATGGCATCGTAGAGCAGTTGCGTCGGTCCTGGATTCAATTCCTTGTCGTACTCCTCGGTGAGTTCCATGGCCATTTGTTGCAGCATCTTGCTGGATTCGGCGCTCAGATCCGCGCCGCTGATCGCAACTTGTTTGCCCATGCTTGTCGCGGCAATTCGCTCGGCGAGTTTGTCGGCGGTCTGGTAGTAATATTCCGCGATCTGGCGATGGCCTTCTTCATGTTCGATCACGTGTGCGCTTGCCCCGGCGGGCGCCCAGATGGTGATGCTGAGTTGCAGCGTCATCTTGATCTTCGTGATGGTTACGGTCGCGTGCGTGGCATCGGTTTGTCGAGACACCCCGCCGACGATGGCGTTGGACACGAAATCGGAAGTACACTCCGCCTCTTCCCCGGACGCCAGGGGCGGCATATCGGCCGGCGGTGCGGTTGGATCAAACGCGCGGCTCGCGAAAACGACCGGCTGCTTGTCGATGACTGGCACGGCAGGTTGGCCGACCTGCCGTCGCGACGAGGGGTCCCAGTCCCGCCACGAGAGCAAGCCGAAGACAATCGCTCCCAGCAACACGCAAAGCACAATGATGCGGCGCAAGGGCAATACGGCCTCCACATTCCATTCTCCGGAATTAGGCGGCGCCCCAGCCATGAGTTTGTCGCCGGCCGATGACGCGAAAGGTACTCTCATCGAGCCGAGAAACGCGGTTCTCGGAGGCTGGCCGTGGAAGCGCCCACATTTCGACAAGCCGATTTGGCCAGGGGCTTGCCGGGCCGCCCCCCAGACCGGTATGATTTCTGGTAGCCTCTCCGCCTATGAGATACCAGGTCGTTTTGCAGTGGCCTGCATCAACGCTGAATGGCTACGACGCCATGGTCGAAGTCGAAGACCTATTAATCGAAAAACTGAGTAAACAAAGCAAGGTGGACGGACACGATTTTGGATCAAATGAAACGAATATTTTCGTTCACACAGACGATCCATTTGGAACCCTTGAAGAAATACGAACCATTCTCTCGGGCCACAGCCTATGGTTGCACGCTCGAATTGCCTACCGGCAGACCGATGGAGCTGAATACTGCGTACTCTGGCCGCAGGGGACCACGACATTCAACGTTTTATAGTGATTTCGAGGGCGAGTGGCTGGCCTTCTTCCAAAGCTCTAAAGTTCGACCACAGGCCGCGAGTTGCTGTTGCGCTGGGAGAAACACGCGCTCACAGCAATCGTGGGTGATAGAGCGGATGTCGTTTCCACATGCTATGATGGCCTCGCGTTGATTCCACGGTTGTGCGGTGCGGCTTCTCAGTCAAGTAGGTCGAGAGTTCCGCTTTTAACCCCTCCTCCCGTATGTTTCGCGTGAATTAAGAACTGGCGCTGGCAAGTGGTGTGCACCCCGCGAAGGCGTGTCGGCGCATCCACGCAATGACTTTACCTCCCGAGAGGTATTGCCGGCAGTGAACGGGAGTAAGCGTAGCTATGTCGAAAGTGAGGAAGAATGTTTCTGCGAATGAAACAACTGCTAGGCACGGACAATCTGATATTGCGTCGACGATTTGGTGCTGGCGGCCGTCGGATGTTTGGTGAAGATGCCTTTAACTCCATGCTTGCAATCGAACGCCGCAGAGTGGATCTGTCTGGTCAGCAATTCGCGTTGATGCTTCTCTCCCTTCAGGGACGAAATGGCTCTTCCGCAAGAGAACTTCATCGCGCTTTTGGCGTGATTGCAACGCGCGTACGGGGAAGCGACTTGATTGGCTGGTTTGAACAGGGCCAGATTCTCGGAGTCATTTTCACTCATGTGTCGTCCGAGCCCTCCGCTGTCTCGGAGATCCTTTGCGCCAAGGTCAAATCGGCTCTCCAGACAACTCTCGGAAATCGCATGGCCCAGGCGATTTCTGTCTCAGTCCAAATCTTTCCGGAGCAATCGAATAGCGGCGATTCCACCTGGGTGGCTGATCCCGAGATCTACTCCGGCCTCGCCTCCCTCTCTCCGTCGCTACGGCCTGTGCCGCCTGGGGGTGGACGGCTTATGCTCTGTGAGTAGATAATGGTGGCTTCTATCGATCGACTCGATTTGATTCCGAAGTGGAGGCAACTCTACCTTCTTACAGCTCTCCTCGTCGCACCGGAAACAACCGTATTCGGAAGATCGCTATGGCCATCCGCCGCAAGACTGCTCTGATCGTTGTTGGAATCGCTGGAATACTCTTGCTCGCGCTTATTTTCGTTGGACCCGCCCTGATTCAAGTGAATCGCTACCGGCCCGAGGTGGTCTCTTATCTCCAGGAGAAAACCGGAAAGCAGGTCGAAATCGGGCGACTGAGACTTACGTTTTTCCCTTTGTCGATTCAGATCGACGATTTCGGCGTGAAAAATCCCCCGCTCTTTCCGTCCGGTTATATTGTCAAAGTGGCGCGGATCGATGCTGAACTTAGCGTTCGCGCGCTCCTGCACCGGCAGGTGGTTATCAAGTTGCTCGTACTTGAGGATCCGATCATGAATCTGACTTCGGATCCCGACGGTCCATGGAATTTCGAGAATCCTCAAGCGACGGTTTCGGTAAGCAGCTTGCCTCTCGGAGTGATTTCGAGGGTACAAATTAAACACGGGCAGCTGATCGCATCGAATCTTCTGCCATCCGACGCGGCGGGTCCTATCTTTTTCCAAGCCCGCGAAATCTCAGGTGAACTGGAACAAGTGAATCTGATCGGAATTATCAATCCTTCTTCTTCCTCGAAGGATGGCCAAGGTAGCCTGAAGGCGGGTCTTCTGCGCTTCGGCTCTGTCGAGGTAAAAAATCTGGAATTTAAATTCCAGTTAGAGGCAAGGCGTGCTTTTTTCACAGATGCCCAAGCGCAAGTCTACGGCGGAAGCGCCGCGGGCGATCCTAGCCGCGTGATCGACATTGACGGTTACGGAGTCGATGTGGACGGCTCGGGCAGCGTAAGCGTGTCAGGCTCTGACGAGCTGAACTATCGCGGCTTGGCGGAGATTACCACCAAGGAGGGCTTCTTCACCAACGCCATCGCCCGGCTCTCCGGTGCCGCGCTGGTGGACGGTAAGTTGCAGTTTCCCTTCCGAATCGGCGGCACCATCGATAACCCGGTATTCTCCAAGGGGAAGGGTGATAAGGACGTGGATGCAGTTCAGAAACCTCGATGAGGGAGAAGAGAGGTTCAAAAGGGAAGGGTTCCGGCACATAAATACAGATCAATGGTAAACTGCCGGCATGCCAAACAAAAACAAAAGGACCAAGCTGAAAAAAGCCGTTGCTAAAAAGACGGCGCCAAAGAGAAAGACGGCGCCGAAAAAAAAGGTCGCACGCAAAAGCGCGGCTCCCAAAAAATCCTCTCGCGCGCGAAAGAGGGCATTACCAAAGAAAAAGAGAGCACCAGCTATTAGCCAGGGTGTGGAGACTGCAGCGCTCCGGCCCGAGGAACCGCGAAAGCGCCGGGGCGGACAATCCGGGGACTTGCAGGGATTATCCAGGCACGCGTCCGCCGATTCGGAGAGCGTGGACGAATTGCTGGAGGAGGGTAACGCCTTGGAAGCCGAGGTTGTGCAGGGCGTGGAAAATGCTCCGGATGCCGATCAGGGCGAGGTGCGAACGCACGAAGTCCCGGAAGATGACGTCCCTCAGGAGTATCTGGATAAGGAATAAGTACCGCTGGTCCTGAACTCCCGCTCCGTCAGTTCTGCGCGGATCTGTTGAGTACCTTTTGCAGCGACTTCAGATTGCCATCGATCGGCCCTATCCGCAGGTCTAGAATCTTCGCGATGAACGGATACAGATCGACGTTCTCAAACGGCGCAACCGTCACGCCCGCCCGGATGTCGGGCCCGGCGGCGTAGAAAATAGCCTTCATGGAGGGCATCTGTCGAGGATCGTATCCGTGGTTGCCGCGAGGCAGGCTGACAGCGGAACTTGGAGCGTGCGCGACGATGATGTACGGGCCCGTGGGCACCACCACCGGGTCGCCTTCACGCGGGTTCGCATTGTAATGCAGGTGCGCCGGCACATCGGCCCGGCGATACACCTTAAACTTATCGCTTTTACCTAAAAGTGACCGATAGACCCTTTCCGCGTCCGCCTCGGAACTCGCGTACAGCAGCGGTCCTGAAGTTATGACTTGTGACAGATCGGCCCATTGATCGAGCGTCACCCCGCTGCCTTGTACCGTTTCCATGCCATGATCCGCAACGACGATCAGATCGACATTCAAACCCGTCGCCGCGATGCCCTCGGCCAGTTTTCCGATCATCTCATCGACATGCCCGACCGCCTCGGCAGTTTCCGCTGCCTCCGGTCCATACGCGTGTCCCGCATGGTCGGTATTCGAATAGTACAGGGTGATCAGATGCGGCCGCTGCTGCGGTGGTAGCCACAACCACGCCATGATCTGCTCCACGCGCTTCTCGTCCGGGAACTTGTCGTCGTAAGCCAGGTAGTAACTGGGCCGTTTCCCCTGGATCTCCGCTTCCGAACCCGGCCAGAAGAAACATGCCGCCCGCATTCCCTGCTTTTCCGCCAGCACCCACAGCGGTGTCCCTCCGTACCAACTCCCGTCCGTGTCCGATTTGGGGTTGCTGAAATCGTAGTTTTCTTTGCGCTCGGGATCGTAAAACGAATTGGCCACAATGCCGTGGTGCTCCGGGTAAAGGCCGGTCGCGATGCTGGTGTGATTGGGAAACGTGACCGAGGGATACGACGGGATCATTCCGTCGGGCGCGCTCGCTCCACGCTTGGCCATCGCCAGCAGGTTTTTTGCGCCGTACTTCCGCGCATAGTCATAGCGGAAGCCGTCCAGCGAGACCAATACCACGTACGGTTTGGATTGCTGCTCCGCTGCATTGGGCGGGTTCGCAACCTCGATCACCGGCGCAATGAACTGCGCGCCACAACAAACCACGGCCGCCAGACCTAGGACGAGTACTGCAGACCATGTTCCTATCCGAATCCGCTTTAGGAATGTTTTCATCGAATATTCGCTCCGGCTTCGCCATCCGCATCCCCACAACATCTTCCTGCTTGAACTCATACTCGCAAATCGTACCCTGCTCCTGCCCAGCGCACAACGCGCGGCTTACGGCAAAAAAGTCCTTTTTCCAGAAACTTGACCAACACCGCCGGGGACACCTAGAATGGACGCTCATTCATGAAAGTGCGGTCGCTCATGGAAATTCTTGACAGCCCAGTGGCCTGCCGCTGGGCTGCGGATTTTTCAGGGTCATTCTTGCGCTGAGGAGACGAATGGAAGGCCCCATCACCGAAGGCCTCACGTTTGACGATGTCTTGCTGCTGCCCGGCAAGTCGTCGATCCTGCCCACCGAGGCCGACACGCGCACCTGCCTGACGCGCAAGATCGAGCTCGACATTCCCATGGTCTCCGCGGCCATGGACACGGTTACCGAATCGCATCTGGCTATTGCCATGGCCCGCCAGGGAGGTCTCGGCTTCGTCCACCGCAATATGAGCGTGGAGCGCCAAGCCGAGGAGGTGGATCGCGTCAAGCGCTCGGAGAGCGGGATGATCGTCGACCCCGTCACCATCTCGCCCGAACACTCCGTGCAACATGCCCTGGAATTGATGAACAAGTATCGCGTCTCCGGCCTGCCGGTGACCCGCGGCACGCGCCTGGTCGGCATCTTGACCAATCGCGACCTGCGCTTCGAGAAAACCCTCGACCAGCCCGTCAGCGCGGTAATGACCAAGGACAACCTGATCACCGTCCCCGTGGGCACCACGCTCGAGGAAGCCGAGCGGCTGCTGCAACGGCACCGTATCGAAAAACTGCTGGTGGTGGACCAACAGTTCAATCTCAAGGGCCTCATCACCGTAAAGGACATCCAAAAAAAGCTCGAATACCCGCATGCCACCAAGGATGAACAAGGGCGGTTGCGCGTCGGCGCGGCCGTCGGCGCCACCGGCGATTTCCTGGAGCGGGCCGTAGAGCTGCATCGCGTCAAAGCCGACCTGCTGGCGCTCGACACCGCCCACGGGCATTCGGCGCGCGTGATGGAGGCCATTCGCGCAATCAAACACCGCCTGCCCGAGGTTCAGCTCATTGCCGGAAACGTTGCCACCCATGAAGGCGCGCGCGACTTGATTTCTCTGGGCATTGACGGACTGAAAATCGGCATCGGCCCCGGTTCGATCTGCACCACGCGGGTGGTGACCGGAGCAGGCGTGCCCCAGATCACCGCCATTCTGGAAGCGCACCGCGCCGCCAAGGGCACCGGCGTATCGCTCATCGCCGACGGCGGCATCAAGTATTCCGGCGACATCACCAAGGCCATTGCCGCCGGCGCCTCCGTCGTCATGATCGGCGGGCTATTTGCCGGCACCGAGGAAGCGCCCGGCGAGACCATCCTCTACCAGGGCCGCACTTTTAAATCCTACCGGGGCATGGGTTCCCTCGGCGCCATGGAATCCGGATCGGCCGACCGCTACGCCCAGGAAGCCGCGGCTCGCGGCAAATCGGTCCCCGAGGGCGTCGAAGGTCGCGTGCCATATAAGGGGCCGCTCGGCGGCCTGGTCGAACAACTGGTGGGAGGGCTGCGCAGCGGCATGGGGTATTGCGGCGCCGCCAATCTGAAGGAACTGCAGGAGCGCACCCGGTTTGTTCGCATCACCTCGGCGGGACTTCGCGAAAGCCACGTTCATGACGTCATCATCACGCGCGAAGCGCCCAATTATCAGGTCGAATAAGGCCAAATGTCCCGAATTCGACCCTGGATACCGCCAGCGTTGGTCGCCGCTCTGATTTGGAGCTTCTCGACCCAGTGGTTTTCCAGCTCTCATACTTCCCTGATTATCATTCCGCTGCTGCGCTGGTTGCTGCCGCATGCCAGCGTCGCCACGATTGACGGCATCCATCTCGCCATCCGAAAAACCGCCCACGTCGGCGAATACTTTATCTTTAGCCTGCTGCTTTTCCGCGCCGTTCGCGGCCCCGAGCGCGGGTGGAGGTTCCAGTGGGCCATGGCCGCCCTGGCGATTGCCGCTCTTTATGCCTGCACCGACGAGTTCCACCAAATATTTGTGCCCGGACGCGGAGCGTCGGTGGTGGATGTGTTGATCGACGCGGCCGGCTCCTCCCTGGCGCAGGTGGTTATCTGGTGGCTGATGGTGAAGCTTGGAAATCAGACTAGCGCCGACGTCGCGCCGCAGTCTCAGTGAGATCATTCACAACAAGCTTGCGGCGAGCGCAAACCCTGGCGCTTTTTTCCGCGCCCTGAACAGCAAAAAGCCCGCTCTCGTCCGGAGAGCGGGCTTTTTGTTCTCTAATCCTTCAGAACCGCTTAAGTCTTCGCTTTGCGTGCTTCCGCGGCTTCGCCCTCGGCCTGGTCCTGTTTCTTTTCCTTGTCGGTTTTGTCTTTGTCTTTCTTTTCCTTCTTCTTCAGCTTGGAGCCCAGCAGTTCCAGAATGGCCAGTTGCGCGCCGTCGCCGATGCGGAAACCGACGTGGATGATGCGTGTGTATCCTCCCTGCCGATCAGCGAAGCGCGGCGCAATCTCCTCCATGAGTTTTTTGGTCGCTGCCGGCGTGAACAGAAAGGAGGCCACCTGCCGCCGGGAATGCAAGGAGTCCCGCTTGCCCAGGGTAATCATTTGCTCCACAATCGGCTTGGCGGCTTTGGCGCGCGCCAATGTAGTGGTGATCCGTTCGCGTTCGATGACGTTGGTCACCAGGTTGCGCAGGGTAGCGCGGCGGTGCGCCGGCTGGCGTCCCAGTTTCGATCCTGAATTCAGGTGTCTCATCGGATCTTTCCGCGTTTACAGCCCGGCGGTTTCCTCCGGGGTGGGCGGGGCCGTCTGGCTTGGGAGCGGAGGCCAGATAATGCGGCCATGCTCATCAAACTTCATCCCCAGGCCCAACCCCATCCTCTGCAGGATTTCCTTGATCTCGTTGAGAGATTTGCGACCGAAATTCTTGGTCTTCAACATTTCGTTTTCGGTCTTCTGCACCAGTTCGCGAATGGACTGGATATTGGCGTTCTTCAAGCAATTGTAGGAGCGCACCGAAAGTTCCAATTCCTCGACCGAGCGATCGAGCTGTTCGATTCGCGGATCGTTGTACGATTCCACCGCCTCTTCCGGCAGTTCCGGCTGCTCCTCGAAGTTGATGAAGATGCTCATGTGATCCTTGATGAGCTTCGACGCCAGCCCGATGGCATCCTGCGGGGTGATGGCTCCATTGGTCCAGACTTCCAGCATCAACTTTTCGTAATCGGTCATTTGACCGAGCCGCGCCGCCTCGACCGAATAGTTCACCTTGCGCACCGGCGAGTGCACCGAATCCACGGGAATATAGCCGATGGGCAGATCTTCGTCGAAGTTGCGGTCGGCGCCGACGTATCCCCGGCCGTTCTTGATGCGCATTTCCAGTTGCAGCTTGCCGCCCTCACTCACTGTGGCGATATAGATGGTCTTATCCAGCACGGCAAAATCGGCGTCTTCCTCGATCATCGCCGAGGTGACAATGCCGGGATTTTCCGCGTAGAGGGTGATGGTCTTGGCCTGGTCGGTGTTGAGCTTGAGCGGGACCTGTTTCAGGTTGAGGATGATGTCGGTGGCGTCCTCCACCACGCCCGGGATGGAACTGAACTCGTGCAGCACGCCTTCCACCTTCACGGCCGTAATCGCCGCCCCCTCGATGGAACTGAGCAAGGCTCGCCGTAATGAGTTGCCCACCGTCGTGCCCCAGCCGCGCTCACAGGGCTGCGCCGAAAACTTTCCATACTTGTCGGTCAGCGACTCCAGCTCCGCCGCCAACCGCTTGGGCTTTTGAAAACCCTTCCACATCGTAGTCATTCTTCCCTCCTCTTCACGGGAAACAAATCGAATCCAGTCCTGTCGCTACTTCGAGTACAACTCCACAATGAGCTGCTCGGTAAACGGCGGCGTCTGCACGTTCTCGCGTTTGGGCAAGGCCACCACGCGCGCCTTGCAATGTTCCCTGTCAATATCCAACCACGGAACGACATTCTGGCTTTGCGCCACGTTGCGCGCCTCGAGGATCATCGTATTCTGATGCATCTTTTCCTTGAGCATGATTTCCTGGCCGACGTTGATGAGAAAGGAGGGAATATTCACCTTCCTCCCGTTGATCTGGATGTGCCCGTGCAATACAAGCTGGCGCGCCTGCGCCCGCGAACTCGCAAAGCCGGCCCGCCAGACGGCGTTGTCCAGGCGCCGTTCCAGCATCACAATCAGATTTTCACCCGTCTGTCCCTTGGACTTCACGGCCTTGCCGTAAAAGGCGCGGAACTGCCGCTCCAGCAAGCCGTAGGTTCGCTTCATCTTTTGCTTTTCGCGCAACTGTAAGCCGTAGCCGACGATCTTCGCCCGGCGCGCCTGCCCGTGCTGTCCGGGCACGAAATTCCGCTTCTCAATCGCGCACTTCTCCGTAAAGCACCGCAGGCCCTTCAAAAAGAGCTTCTGCCCTTCCCTGCGGCACAGCCGGCAAACCGCTTCCCGGTGTCTTGCCACTTCGTGTTCTCCTTTACTCGTCCGTCGGCCGCAACCGCTAGACGCGGCGCCGCTTTGGCGGGCGACAACCATTGTGCGGAACCGGCGTCACATCTTTGATGTGGACGATGTGCAGTCCCGCGGAAGCCAGGGCGCGCACGGCGGATTCGCGTCCCGAACCCGGCCCCTTCACTCGCACCTCAATACTCTTCATGCCGTACTGATCGCGCGCCACGCCGGCCGCCGCCATGGACGCCTGCTGCGCGGCGTAGGGCGTGCCTTTGCGCGATCCCTTGAATCCGATGGAGCCCGCCGAAGACCAGCAGACCGCGCGGCCGTCGGGGGCGGTGATGGTGACGATGGTATTGTTGAACGTCGCCTGGATACAGGCCAAGCCGTGCGGCACGGTCTTCCGCTCGCGCTTCTTCTTGAACTCCTTCTTGCGCTTGGCGGCCGGTTTCCCCGGCGCTGCTCCTGCGGATGCGTCTTGCGGCTCTTTTGCCACCGGATTCTCCTATCGGGTCAAACTCCTACTTACAGGCTCCCTACTTGCGGGCCGCGACCTTCTTCTTGGCCGCGACGGCTCCCTTGCGCGGCCCTTTGCGCGTTCGGGCGTTGGTGTGCGTCCGCTGCCCGTGCACCGGCAGGTTGCGGCGGTGGCGCAGGCCACGGTAACACTGGATTTCGATCAGCCGCCGGATGTTCATCTGGACTTCTTTGCGAAGGTCGCCCTCCACACGTCCCTCGGCTTCGATCGCCTGCCGCAGCCGGTTGACTTCCTCTTCGCTCAGATCCTTGATCTTCTTGGTTTGTTCGACGCTCGCCTTGGCGCAAATCGCGCGCGCGCGCGGCTGCCCGATCCCGTAGATCGATGTCAAGCCCACCCAAAGCCGCTTCTGAGGCGGCAAGTCGATACCAGCGATACGTGCCATGCGGGCTCCTTGCTATCCCTGGCGCTGCTTGTGCTTCGGGTTAACGCAGATCACCCGAACCACACCGCGCCGGTGAATGACCTTACACTTATCGCAAATTTTCTTTACCGAGGCTCGAACCTTCATTGCTATTACTCCCCTGGCGGCTGCCCGCCGCGCTTACTGATCATTTCTCACTTATCTTACTTACTTATCTTACTTATAACGATACACGATCCGGCCACGCGTCAGATCATAAGGCGAAAGTTCCACCGCGACCCGGTCTCCAGCCAGAATGCGAATGAAATTCTTCCTCATTTTCCCCGAAATATGCGCCAGCACCCGGTGCTTATTTTCCAGCTCCACGCGAAACATCGCATTCGGCAACGGCTCGAGCACCGTGGCCATTACTTCAATCGCGTCTTCCTTGGAACTGCCGGAGTCGGTTTTCTTCTTTTCCCGTATTGGACGTTTGGCCATAGGCTAACGATTCACCCTACCACGCCGGGCCCGCGACTTCCCGCGGGCGGGTCAAAATCCACGGCCCGTTGGCAGTGGCCGCAACGGTATGCTCGAAATGAGCCGAGCAGCCGCCGTCGGTGGTTACCGCGGTCCAGTTGTCCTCGAGCACTCTCACACCAGGTCCGCCGGTGTTGACCATCGGCTCGATGGCGAAAACCATGCCCTCTTCCAGCCGCGGCCCGCGCCCCGCTTCGCCGAAGTTCGGCACATTGGGCTCCTCGTGCATTTTCGTCCCGATGCCGTGCCCCACAAACTCCCGCACCACCGAAAACCCGTTTTGCTCCACCCACTGTTGCACGGCGGCGGAAACATCGCCCAAACGGTTGCCCGGCCGAACCTTGTCGATGGCAAGGTCGAGGGATTCGCGGGTCACTCGCAACAACTTCTCCATTTCAGGCGAAATCTTGCCCACCGGAACCGTCAAAGCCGCATCGCCATAATAGCCGTTGCTTTCGACGCCGAAATCGAGCGAGATGATGTCCCCATCCTTCAAACGCCGCGACCCCGAGGGAATCCCGTGCACGACCTCCTGATTGATGGAGGCGCACAGCACGCAAGGATATCCTCGATACCCCTTGAATGCCGGACGCACGCCATGCTCCGCCGTGCGCCGCGCCGCATATTGTTCCAGTTCCATCGTTGTCACGCCCGGACGAACCATTTCGCGCAAGCCGTTGAGCACGTCCCAAACGATCAGGCCGGCGCGATGCATCCTGTCGAGCTCGGCGGATGACTTACAGACGATCATCTCACCGGGCGCATGCCAAAATCTTTTTCACTTGCTCGGCAACAATCGCCGGCGGGGCCATCCCGTTTATGTCCACCGCAACGCCCTGCTTGCGATAGCGGTCGACGAGCCCGCGCGTATGCGTGTCGTAAACTGCCAGGCGTTCGGCGATCACATCTTCCCGGTCATCGGAGCGCTGGATCAATTCGCCGCCGTCGTAATCGCAACGCCCCGCCACCTTCGGCGGGCTGTCGAAAATGTTGTAAATCTCCCCGCCCACCGCGCACGTTCGCCGCCCCGTCAGCCGCCGCAACAGTTGCCCGCGATCGACATCGAAATGCACCACCAGCGGATCTCCCCAGGACTTGCGCTCCAGAATGGCGCCAAACGCTTCCGCCTGCCGCAGCGTCCGGGGAAACCCATCCAGCACGAAACCGCCGGCGCAATCTGGCTGGGAGATCCGGTCTTCCATCATCTCCAGGACCAAGTCATCGGCCACCAAATCGCCGCGCTGCATATAATCCCTGACGCGGTTGCCAAGCGCCGTCCCTTTGGCCATATGCTCTCGCAGCATGTCCCCGGTGGAAAGGTGCGGAATCTTGAACTCCTTTGCCGCCAGCCTGGCCTGCGTTCCTTTTCCGGCTCCCGGCGGACCCAGGAAAATCACGGCGCGGCGAAAACCCGCCGAAGCCGGGCCCTGCAGGCTAGACATACCGCCGGCTCCGCAGCTTCCCCTTTCTCACAAAGCCTTCGTAATTACGCATCACCAGCTGTGCATTGATCTGTTGCACCGTATCCATGGCCACGCCGACAACGATCAACAGCGAAGTGCCGCCGAAATAGAAAGAAATATTCAGCCCTTCCAGAACAAACCGCCACATGTGGTTGTCGAACCAAGTGCCCACGACGCCCGGCAGGTGCTGCAGGTGAATTCCAGCAATCATCCATTCCGGCAGCAGGCAAACGGCCGCCAGGTAGACGCCACCGACAAAAGTCAGCCGCCGCAGGATGCGGTTGATGTGTTCGGAGGTGTTGCGGCCCGGCCGGATGCCGGGAATAAAGCCGCCGTATTTGCGCATGTTGTCGGCCAGGTCCGTGGGATTAAACACGATGCCGATGTAGAAAAAAGCAAAGAGAATGATCAGGACGACGTAGAACAACGTGTAAAGCGGCTCGCCCCAGGCCAGCGCGCTGGCCACCTTCTGCACGCCCGGAAAGCGATTCTGCAGGATCAGGGCGATGGTGCCGGGAAAGGTCAAAAGCGAGCTGGCAAAAATCGGCGGGATGACCCCGCCGGCGTTGACGCGCAGCGGAAGATAGGTCATCTGCCCGCCCATGACGCGCCGCCCGACCACGCGCTTGGCGTATTGCACCGGGATGCGCCGCTGGCCGCCCTCCACAAACACGATGAAGCCGATAACCGCGAGCATCAGCGCCACCAACAGAACCACCGCGAGACCCGTGAAGGGCCCCCACTGCTCGGTGGTCACCTTTCCCCACAGATCAACGATGCCCCGCGGCAAACCCACCACAATCCCCGCGAAAATAATGAGCGACATGCCGTTGCCCACGCCGCGCTCGCTGATCTGTTCGCCGAGCCACATGATGAATGCCGAACCGGTGGTCAGCGTCAGGATGGTCATGAGCGTGAATCCCAGGCCGGGGTTGTACACCAGAGCTTGCCCGTTGGGCCCCGCCTGCCGTTGCAATGTGAAGGCGATGGAAAGCGATTGCACGATGCTCAACACAATGGTCAGGTAGCGCGTATATTGCGTGATCTTCCGCCGTCCCAGCTCGCCTTCCTTCTGCAGACGCTCGAGATAGGGCCACGCCACGCCCATCAGTTGCAAAATAATGGAGGACGTGATGTACGGCATGATGCCCAGCGCGAAGATCGTCAGGCGGCGGAAGTTGCCGCCGCTAAACAGATCAATGATCCCCAGGACCGAGCCCTGGTTCTGCGAAAAGAGCTGGCTCAACACCTCGGTGTTGATTCCCGGAATCGGCAAGAACGCGCCGACGCGATAGACCGCCAGGATCCCCAGGGTGAACAAAATCCGCTTGCGCAGATCGGGGATGCGGAACATGTTGGCAAACGCTTCTAAAAATTGGTTCATGACAGCCGCTCCAGCTTGCCTCCGGCTCGAGTGATCTTTTCTTCCGCTGACTTGCTGAAGGCATGCGCGTGCACGATCAGGGGCCCACGCAAATCACCATTACCCAATATCTTAACCGGCAGGCCGGCCTGGCGCACCATTCCCCGCGCGGCCAGCGCTTCCGGCGTCACCACCTCACCGGCGGCAAAAGCATTGAGCGTCTCGAGGTTCACAATGGCGAACTCCCGCCGGAACGGACTGTGCATGCCACGCTTGGGTATGCGGCGATGCAAGGGCATCTGCCCGCCCTCAAAACCGGGACGGCGCGAGAAACCTTTGCGCGATTTCTGGCCCTTGTTGCCGGCGCCGGACGTCTTGCCGAGCTTCGACCCGATGCCGCGCCCCACGCGCACCTTGCGGTGGCGCGAGCCTCGCGGCGGACGCAGGTTTGAAAGATTGACCGCCATACTCTCCTCGCTTCCCGCGCTATTCGACCACCACGACGAGGTGGCGCACTTTATCCACCATGCCGCGGATCGCCGGCGTGTCTTCGCGCTCGACAACCTGATGCAGCCTTCGCAGGCCCAGGCCGCGAATGGTTTGCCGCATGTCCAGGGGGCAGCCGATAAAGCTCACCACCCACTTGATCTTGAACGTGCCCTTCTTTTTCGCCATTCCTGGTTCCGCCTCTGCCCCGCTAATTCCGCAACTCTTCCACCGTGCGCGATCGCAACTCGGCTACGCGGCCCTCATCCTTCAAGCGCAGCAGCGCATCGAAGGTGGCCTTGATGACGTTGTGCGGATTCGAGGTGCCGATGGATTTCGTCAGCACGTTGCGAATTCCCGCGACCTCCATCACCGCCCGCACCGGGCCGCCGGCGATGATCCCGGTGCCTTCGGAAGCGGGCTTGAGCAGCACCTGCCCGGAGCCGTAGTACCCGGTCACCTGATGGGGGATGGAACTGCCCTTCACGTTCAGCCGGATCAGACTTTTCTTGGCCTGCTCGATGGCCTTGCGGATGGCCATGGGCACTTCGCGAGCCTTGCCCATGCCGAACCCGGCGTGGCCATGCTCGTCCCCGACCACCACCAGGGCCGAGAAACTCAGGTTCTTGCCGCCCTTGACGACTTTGGTCACGCGCTGGATGGCAACCACCTGGTCCTTCAAATTATTGGCGCTGACCTCCACCGGCCGGCGCACCGACAACGTATCGCGCAGAATATGTTTCGACATGATCGGTTAAAACTTCAACCCTGCCTCTCGGGCCGCATTCGCCAACGCCTCGACGCGGCCGTGATACTTGTAACCGCCACGGTCAAATACCACCTGCTGGATCTTCGCGGCCAGCGCCCGCTCGGCGATGGTTTTTCCCACAATCTTGGCCGCGGCGATGTTGCCGCCGCCCTTAACCTGCGCGCGGCTCTGCTTGTCGAGCGAACTGGCCGAAACCAGCGTGCGCCGGATGTGGTCGTCGATCACTTGAGCGTAGATATGGCCCAGCGAACGGTGCACGCACAGCCGGGGACGTTCCGCCGTTCCCAGGATGCGCCGGCGAATCCGCTGGTGCACCCGCGTCCGATGAGCGTTGCGCGAAAGCTTGCGAACCGATTTGTTAGCCACGATCCTGTTTCTCCCCCGCCTAGGCCGCGGTCTTGGCCGCGCCCGC
>Ga0207007_1134_pt1 | contig 20326 bp, 11 predicted proteins | sample Alteio_BWMinCont_85_FD_153487 | JGI IMG/M metagenome (GOLD analysis project Ga0207007, IMG submission 153487) | Enriched cells from forest soil in Barre Woods Harvard Forest LTER site, Petersham, Massachusetts, United States -... | ecosystem: Environmental > Terrestrial > Soil > Temperate forest >...
GCTTTCATACGATTTCCCCCAGGTTATCCCAAACTCCGATCCTGATTTTGTAAACTATACTGAATTCAAGAAAACATTTGGCGAGGATGGCGACCTTTTTATCATCGGCTTTCAGAGCAAAGAGGTTTTCAATCTTAAGGTTTTTAATAACTGGCGAAATCTTTCACTCGATATCAAAAAACTCCAGGGTGTAAAAACAGTTGCGACCGTATCAAACCTGCTTGCGTTGGGTAAGGATACAGGAACCCATAAGTTTTTTATCAAGCCCCTTGTAACGGGTCCTCTCCAAAGCCAGGACCAGGCAGATAGCGTCAAAGACATCGTATTATCCCTCCCTTTCTATAAGAACCTCTTTTACAATGATAGTACGCATGCCACTCTGATGGCGATCAAACTTGACCGAAAAGGATTCCTGACCAAAGACAGGGAAGGTCTGATAGATAGTGTGAACATGCTCACCAAGAAATTTGCAGATGCAAACAGGATCAAACTTTATTATACAGGACTGCCTTATATCAGAACATTGTATGGGTATAAAGTACAGCACGAGCTTATCCTTTTTCTTTTCCTTTCCATATTGGTTACTTCCATCATCCTGTTCCTATTCTTCAGGTCCTTTACAAGTGTCATTTTCCCGATGATCGTCATCGGCATTATCATCATTATCACGATGGGATTTGTGGTCCTACTTGGGTACAGGCTTACTTTGCTTACGGCCCTTATACCTCCACTGATAGTGATTATTGCCGTCCCCAATTTTATCTATTTCCTGAACCGGTATCATACCGAATACAAGAAATACGGTGACAAGATGAAGGGCATCAATATGATGGTGCAGAATATTGCCAAAATTGTTTTCCTGAATAATACCACTACGGCAATAGGTTTCGGTGTGCTTTATTTTGTTGACAGTCCTGTATTGAAAGAATTCGGTCTGGTGGCTTTCCTGATGATCACCACCACATATATTGCGACATTGACAATTATGCCGCTGGTTTTCAGCTTTTTACCACCTCCATCAGAAAAGCAGACTGGTTATCTTGACAATAGGTACATGAAGAGGTTTATCACATGGGTTATTGATATGGTAAACCATAAAAGAAAGATCGTATATCTGATTACTGGAGGAATTGGCCTCGCCGCGTTGGTAGGCGTCACTCAACTCCATGCGGTAGGCTATATTATGGATGATATACCGCATAATGACAAGCTATATACTGACCTGATGTTCTTCCAGGAAAATTTTAAAGGTGTGATGCCTTTCGAGATTGTTTTAAATACTGATAGACAAGACGGTGCCCTGGACCCTGAAGAGCTAAACAAAATACAGCAACTTCAGGATACACTGGATGCCATGCCTGAATTCTCCAAATCGATCTCAATTACTGATGTTGCCAAATATGCCAACCAGGCTTTTTATAATGGCAGGACAAGCAGGTATATGTTGCCCAGCAGGCGCGACCTTCTGTTTTTGCTGAGGTATATGCCCAGCATGAACTTGAACAAAGTAAGCGATGTGGGTTTTTCGGTCACGGACAGCAACAAACAACTGGTTCGTATTACCACCAAAATGGCGGATGTTGGTTCTGTAAGGCTTGACCAGATCATCAACAAATTGAACATTGACATTCCGAAAATATGGGGCGATGAAAAAATGAAACCTGAGTTTACGGGATTCAGTATCATATTTTTGAAAGGAAACAAATACCTGATCCAAAACCTGATCCTGAGTTTGACAATGGCTATTATCCTGATCATTGTGGTCATTGTTATCCTTTTCCCATCAGCCCGACTTGTTCTGATCACACTCATTCCGAATTGCATTGCGCTGCTGATCACTGCGGGACTTATGGGTTTTATGAATATTCCCCTCAAGCCGTCCACAGTCCTCGTATTCAGCATTGCATTTGGCATCGCTATAGATATGTCTTTTCACTTTCTTGTCAACTACAGACAGGATCTCAAAATGCATAACTGGGATGTGGCAAAAACGGTAGATAATACCATGCGCGTTACCGGTTTCAGTATGGTATATACTTCTCTCGTTTTGTTGTTTGGCTTCGGCATATTCTGCTTTTCCAGTTTCGGCAGTACAGAAGCGCTCGGCGCATTAACCTCACTTACTATTTTTTGTGCCATGTTCAGCAATATCATCGTGATCCCTGCATTGCTGGTATCATTTGATAAGAAGGGGAAGAAATAAGGGGGATTTTGAGTTTTGACTTTTTTGAAAAAATGCTTATATTTGTATAAACGATTTTATTATGAAAGCTGAATCAGGCGATTTTAACAATATTGTCGAAATGGTATATAATTTACCAACTGAGTATAAAGAAGAGCTAAAAGATCTTTTAGAGCACAATTTATCTGATGCACACAGGGATGAGATTGCAAATAATTTTAAAAAAGCACAATCCGAGCATAAATCAGGCAAGCTGAAGTTCTCTTCATCTGTGAAAGATCTCAAAAACATGATTTAATGGAGGTTTCATTCAGCGGCTCATTTAAGAAGTCGTTTGGTAAGAGAATTAAAGGAACTTTAACTGAAGAATCTTTTTGGCAGTCAATTGAAGTATTTATCGTTGACCCCTTTACCATCAAATTAAAAACACATAAACTATCAGGAAAATTGAAAGGCCTTTGGAGTTTTTCAATAGAACATGATTTAAGAGTGGTTTTTTATTTTACAAAAGACAAGCCCAAAAAGGCTGTCTTTGTTGATATTGGCAATCACGATGATGTTTACTAACCTTCATAATTCGTCTCATAAATAAAATGACAAACCTCTCCACCATATACCTAATCCCCAACCTCCTTGGCGATACCGATCTTGCAACTTCATTGCCTCAGGGCGTGGTAGAGATTGTAAGGAAACTAAAGCATTTCATTGTAGAAGACGAAAAAAATGCCCGCAAATTTTTGAAGCTCTGCGAAGTATTGCCTCCTTTTGAAGGCATATCATTTTATGTGCTGGACAAACATACGACCAACAATGAAAAATCTGAAATCCTCGAGGCTATTGCCGGTTCTGAGAGCGGTATCCTTTCAGAAGCAGGCTGCCCGGGCATTGCAGACCCGGGAGCCGATATCGTAGGCCAGGCCCATCGAAAGGGATTTATCGTCAAACCCTTGGTTGGTCCATCATCTATTCTTCTTGCTTTAATTGCGTCGGGATTTAATGGGCAGCAGTTCAGTTTTCATGGCTATTTACCTGTAAACTCCGGTGAAAGGATCAAAAGGATCAGGGAAATAGAAGCGGATTCATATAGAACCGGTTATACCCAGATATTTATCGAAACCCCATTCCGTAATGAGGCCGTTTTAGGGGATATTTTAACTTCATGCAAGCCAAATACCTTGCTCTCAATCGCGGCGGAAATTACAACTCCTGCTGAGTTTATACGGTCAGCAAGCATCAAAGACTGGCAGTCAAAACCGATGCCGGAACTTCGCGGGAAACCGGCTGTTTTTCAGATCTGGGCAGGACAGGCACATTAAAGCAAAACCGCAGAGAACGCAAAGGCTTCGCAGAGAACGCAAAGAAAGAATAAATTACTAATCCTTTACAATTCTCTGTGTTTCAATCCCGCCATTAGCCCTCATAGTTATCAAATATATGCCTTCGGTCAGGTTTAATGCACTTGCATCAAATACGCTGATATAGTCACCGGGTTGCTGGTTTTTGCTTAAAACGGTTGCAACGTTCTTACCCAAAATATCACATACTGTGATTTCAACCGGGCCAGGTTCACTTAAAGCATAATGTATTTCTAACTGGTCTTTAAAAGGATTCGGGAATACAGACCAGTTCATGTTCCCTGGACTGTTATCTGCTATCCCGGCATCAGTAACATTTAAGGTTGTGTCAAATGTATTGTAGCATCCGGCTGCATTGAGAACATTTAAAACAATGCTATAGGAGCCATCATGCTTGAATACTTCCTGAATATGATAACCGCCATATTTGATCCCGCCTAATTCCCAACTATAATCTGATGAAGCAAGGGAACTATCAATGCTTTGGAACTTGTAGTCCCCTTTACCAATTTCGATTATTTTAACCCCCGCAACAGGTTTTGGTGCAACAGTGACATTAATAATATCTGTACCCTTACATGCGCCACCGGCACTTGTTTCACTAATAGAAACAGAGCCTTTACCTGGTGATAGCCAGAAGACTACAACGCTATCCTTACCTGTAGTGGAACTAATACTTCCTGTTTTTGCATTCCAGGAATATGAGCCCCCGGATACCGGAATAACATGATAAGAAGAAGAAGTAAGAGGACAAACTATGGTATCACCAGTTATTACAGGTGTTGGAACAGGTGTGATCGTAACTTTCAATGAGCTGGCATCATTGCAGCCTGTGAGGCTGTTTATTTCCTTTTCTGACACAGAGCCACTCCCTGCTCCATTCCATTTCACAGTGATGCTGTCGGTGTTATTGCCGGATACAATAGTACCGCCAGAAACTATCCAGGTATAATCTGAATTAGGATGGTTCGAAGCTATAAACGAAGTTGTGGAATTGACACATGCAAAAGCAGGTCCTCCAAGTGACGTTGCGAAATTGCAAAGGGTAAATTTGGCAATAAAAGCATCGCTGGATCCTCCTAAGCTTGTCTGATAAGCGCCTGTCGTTGCCAAACCTGAACTGACTGATTGCCCTGACATATAAGTATTTCCGGCATTGTCATTTGCAATGCCCCAACCTACTTCTCCGCCAGATGATCCGACATAATAGGTACCGTATTGGAGAAGGCCCTTGCTATTAAATTCTGCTAAAAAAGCATTGCTGGAATTATTAACACCGGAGGTTTGAAATGCTCCTGCTGTCGCAATTTGATTCTGACTATTGGTATAACCCGTGATAAATATATTACCAGAACCGTCTGAAGATATACCATTTGCCTGGTCTGCAGCATGACCACCATAATAAGTTGCCCAATTGATGGAACCCGAAGTGTTAAAATCAGCAACAAAAACATCATCGGATCCTCCAATGATTGTCTGGTAAGCGCCCGTAGTCGCCACATTGGATGTATTTCTGGTAGAACCCGTAAAATAAACTTTATCTTTTCCATTGGTGGCCAATGCATTACCAATATCCCCGGCTCCATTTCCACCAAAATAAGTGCCCCATTTCTGCATACCATTGCTATCCAAACATGCCAGAAATGCATTTCCATAATATATATCACAATCCGTTTTATAAGCCCCTGATGTTGCTATCCCGTTTGGACTTGTTGCCCAGCCGGTTATATAAATATTTTTTGAACTGTCAACCCCTATTCCTGAACCCTTATCCTGAAAGGCGCCGCCAAAATAAGTCGCCCATCCCAATGAACCCGCGCTGCTGAATTTTGCCACAAACGCATCATAAGCTCCTCCGCCGTAAGAAGTCTGCATACTGCCTTTTGTGGCAATACCTGAAATACTTGCCGTATAACCACATAAATATGCATTGCTGTTTCCATCTACAGCAACGCTCCATCCAATATCCTCATTGCCCCCTCCAAAATACGTACTCCAATCTAAACCGCCATTAGTATTAAACTTGGCAAGAAAAGCATCATGGTAGTTAATATTACCACTTAATGCCGCTTGATAAGCCCCCTTTGTGGCAAGGCCGGTCTGGCTTAAAGTATATCCTGTAACATATACATTGCCGGAATTATCTGTAGCACAACCCTGCGCTATATCTGTACTATCCCCTCCGAAATAGGTGGCCCAGATAAGTTTGCCATTACTTGTAAATTTAGCTACGAATACATCATAATCAGATCCACCAGTCAGTGAGGTTTGATATACGCCTTTGGTCGCAATACCTGTAGTACTTGAAGTATAACCAGCTATATATATATTCCCTGATAGATCAAGTGACATGGAAGCAGAAACATCTCCACCTGCACCACCAAAATAGGTTGACCAAATAATTCCCGGATCAATGACCAGGTCTTTGGATCGGTCATATTCCTCTGTATTAAAAGAAAGCTTATTCCCACTTCTGATAAAATTGCTTTTAATAGTTTGGGATCCGATAAAGCTTTGTGGTCTGCTTTCTTCAAGGGTCCCAAGAGCTGTAGAATATCTGACACCACCGTTTGTCAGCATTTCCATGTTGTCTGAACCGCTTCTTATTAACTTTATATTGCCGGGATTCCCACCGGGATGCACAACAAACTCATATTCAAGGCCAGTTGTATTTGCAGATATAACCATATCGATATGATCATACAGGTTTTTATAGGTCAATGTTTTATAAAATGACACCCCCAATATCCCGTTTTCGCCCGAATGCGTATTTACATAATTAACTGTCATGCCCTCTTTGTCTCCCGGCACAATCGTGACATCAGGATTGGCGCCTTCAAATTCAAAATCAATGCGGCTTGCACTGATCGTGTATTTGGGATGGGTTATGGGCTGGATAGCTTTTTTTTCTTCCTGATTTGAAACTGTTCGAAGCTGTGTCGATCTTGTAAAAACAAAACTAAATTTTTGATTGGTACAATAGACCTGCATTCCTCCAAACTCACCGAAGTATTTAATTTCGGATAGGTTATTGCCGGATGGGTCAGTCAACTGGCCACGGTTTTCTTCAAAAGCCCAATCCTTTGGATGCAAAAACCGGGAAATAAATGTTGAGGATGGCGGATTTGCTCCCATGGACGTGTAGCAAACACATATCATTAATAAGGCAAAGAACGTAGCAGTAGTTTTCATAATGGCACAATATAGTAAATTACTAATACTTTACCCTTATAATTCTCTGTGTTTCAATTCCGCTATTGGCCCTCATGGTTATTAAATATATGCCTTCGGTCAGGTTTGCTGTACTTGCATCAAATACACTGGTATAAATTCCTGGTTGCAGATTTTTACTGACAATGGTTGCAACGTTCTTACCCAAAATATCATGAACGGTGATTTCAACCGGGCCAGGTTCGCTTAGGGTATAATGTATTTCTAACTGATCTTTGAAAGGATTCGGGAATACGGACCAGTCCATGTCACCTGGATTGTTTTCTTCTATTCCTGCATCAGTAATATTTAACGTTGTATCAAATTTACTGGAACATCCTGCTGCATTCGTGACAGTTAGATCAACGCTGTAAGAGCCATCGCGCCTAAACAACTCCAGTGCAAGGGGGCCAGTGTAATTAATCCCGCCAATTACCCAACGATAATCTGATGAAGCCAGAGAACTGTCAATACTTTGGAATTTGAAGTCCCCTTTACCAAATTCAGTTATTTTAACTTCAGCAACAGGTTTAGGGGCAACGGTGATATTTATCGTATCTGCACTCTTGCATTCACCTCCGGCACTTGATTCGTTTACAGAAACAGAACCTTTGCCGGATGACAGCCAGAAAACCTCAATACTGTCCCTGCCAGGCGGCGTTGAAATGCTTCCGGTTTTTACGTTCCAGGTATAAGTGACACCTGATACAGGAGTCACATGATAAGATGAAGAACTGAGCGGGCAGACTTCTGTATCACCTGTTATTACAGGTACAACCAACGGTGCAATTGTCACCTTAACAGATTTGGTATCATTGCAGCCGCTGAGGCTATTCAATTCTTCTTCAGAAACCGTACCCGTTCCGTTGCCATTCCATTTTACAATAATGCTGTCCGTATAATTTCCTGAAACAATACTGCCACCGGAAACTGTCCAATCATAATTTGAGTTAGAATGTTTTGAAGCTACATAAGGTAATGTTGAATTCGCACATGTTAATGTGTTTCCCGAAATGGATGTGGTAAGATTGCATAGATTAAATTTGGCGATGAAGGCATCATTTTGACCCGCTAAATTTGATTGATAGGCCCCTCCTGTTGCTAATCCTGAACTTTGCGAAACACCCGTCATATAGACATCTCCAGAATTATCATTTGCAACTCCATGACCTTCCTCAATCACATTCCCGCCATAATAAGTGCCATATTGAAGAATGCTAGAACTGTTGAATTGGGCCAAAAAGGCATTTGAATAATACGTGGACGCACTCGCGGTTTGAAAAGCACCTGCAGTGGCTATTTGATCTGTGCTATAAGTATACCCTGTTATATATGTATTTCCGGAACTATCCGCTGATATTCCATAAGCAATATCAAAGTCGTTACCACCATAATATGTAGCCCAGTTTATTGATCCATTTGTATTAAAATCTGCCACGAAGGCATCGCAGGCTCCACCTCCAAAAATCGACTGACCAGAACCTGAAGTGGCTACATTTGAAGTATTTCCGGAAACGCCCGTAAAATAAACTTTATCTTTTCCATTTGTGGCCAAGGCATACCCAATATCCTCCCCTCCCGTTCCACCAAAATAAGTGCCCCATTTCTGAACACCATTACTGTCTAAACATGCCAGAAAAGCATTTCCATTATTTATATCGCAATTTGTTTTATATGCCCCTGATGTTGCAATCCCTTTTGGACTTTTTGTGGTACCTGTTATATATACGTTATTTGAATTATCAAGGCCAATACCAGTAGCCTGATCTTCTCCAGTACCTCCAAAATAAGTACCCCAAACTAAATCACCTGACTTACTAAACTTTGCAACAAAGGCATCAAACACATTTCCACCGTATGAGGTCTGAAAACTACCCTTAGTTGCTATACCTGAATAACTGGCAGTAAAGCCGGATATATAGGCATTGTTGTTCGCATCGACGGCAATACCCCATCCGTAATCCGCATTGATGCCTCCGTAATAGGTACTCCATATCAGACTTCCGTTATTATTAAATTTGGCTAAAAAAACGTCATCTCCCCCGCCATGATTTGATGTCTGATAAGCACCTTGGGTTGCAATACCTTTAAGGCTGGTAGTGTATCCTACAACATATAAATTCCCGGATTGATCCACTACGCATCCTTGAGCATAAGCTCCACTATCGCCGCCGAAATAAGTAGCCCAAAAAAGCTTACCGGAGCTTGAAAATTTCGCAATGAAGGCGTTATAATCAGATCCTCCATTTAAAGAAGTTTGGTATGCCCCTTTTGTTGCAATACCTTCAGGGCTGTTTGTGAATCCAGCTATATAAATGTTCCCGGATAAATCAAGCGCTATCGTAAAAGCACGATCATCACTATCTCCTCCAAAATAGGTCGCCCACTGTAGTCCCGGATCGATCATAAGATCTTTATTATGATCGTACTCCTCAGTTTTAAAAGTAAGCTTATTGCCGTTCCGGATAAAATTGCTTTTGATGCTTTGGGATCCGATAAAGCTTTGTGGTTTGCTTTCATCCATCGTTCCGAGAGCCGTGGAATATTTAATGCCTCCGTTTGTGAGCATTTCCATATTATCTGCGCCACTTCTTACAAGTTTAATGTCTTCAGTATTACCGCCCGGATGCACGATAAATTCATATTCCAGCCCGGTTGAATTTGCCGACACAACCATATCAATATGATTATATAAATTGATATATGTAAGCGTCTTGTAAAAATTAACGCCATTGATGCCACCCGGTCCTGCGTGGGCTGTTGCATAATTAATGGTCATGTCCTGTTTATTCCCGGTTACTATATTTACATCATTATTGGTGCCTTCAAATTCAAGATCGAGACGGCATGCATTTATAGTGGATTTAGGAGGTGTTGCGGGCTTTATCGCGAGTTTTGATTCATGGTTAGGAGCTGATGGTAAGATAGTTGTTTTGGTGAAGACAAAACTAAGTTTTTGCGTAGTGCAATAGACCTGAACACCTCCAAAACTGCCAAAGTACTTAATTTCCGGGAGTGCATTCCCGGATGGATCAGCCAATTGACCACGGTTTTCTTCAAAAGCCCAATCTTTTGGATGCAAAAACTGGGAAACGAAAGTTGATGATGGGACATTTGCAGCAATGGCTGAATAGTAAATAAAAACCATTGCTGAAATAAGCAGGGTAACAGTAGTTTTCATGACGACATATTTTAGTTTATCAAAAATAGGTTTTTTTGATCTAAACTAAAAATTTGCGTCAAAACCATTAAAATTAACGATTTTTAGAGCGTTTGCATATTCAATATTATGTCTCATTTCTAACTACTTAAACTTCCCTTATACAGTTTATTTCAAAAAAAATTATATTTGCAAATATTCGCTCACCTTAAATCACATCATATAACCTTGCGTAAGTCTGCCTATTTAAAAATTATTTTAGTTGCTTTTGGAGTTGTATTAATTGCCCAACAGGTTTTTAATTACGTATATATTAAACGGTTAGACAGGAAATATAGCGATATTATTACCGACAAACTGGAAATATTGCGGTCTTTTGCACTCGTGTCAAACCAATCTGCAAGCCTTGAACGCGCTATGGTTCATCTCATTCGCTACAATGGAAAAGATTATGACAGTGTGACCAAACAGATCGGCTATGGTTCATCAAACATAAACAACCTACTTTCAAAAATGAAGCAACATGCTGTTTCAGCAGATGAAAATGCATCCATTGACAGTCTTGGCTCTCTTTTTAGCACCTATATGGCCAAGTGCAACAGTGATTTGGTGATTATGAAATCAAAGCAGGTAGATTCTGCAGCAGCCACATCTATTATTGGAGAACTCCGGGAAGTCTATACCGATTTTACAAGCAAGCAATTAAAGGAAATCACTCATTTCATCGGAAATGGAGAAAAGGTTAGCGATGAAATAAGTGCAAACACAAGTAAAACTTCAGCATTCCTTCTTTTCATAGGCATATTGCCCTTTATAGTCATGTCAATGATGCTGGTACTTGCTGCTTTGACCCTTTTCGTTTTGGGTTATTCAGTCAACTGGTTCAGGAATATGGAATAAAGGATTTATTCCATCTCCAATTGGAGAAGGGTAAGCGGACATTTTTAGAGATGCCCTTTATTCCCCACCACCCTTTTCACCAATAAAATAGTCTTCGGGGCGTTTAAAAAGCACATTGAATGATGTAAGGCTGCCATAGCATTTGGTAATGTACTGCTGAATGGAAACCTTTTCTTCATCGGTGAGAGCGCTGGCATTTACACGTTGTTCCAGGGTGCGCATCCTGTCACGGATCATAACAATTTTATGAAAAAGGGCATCAATCGGCATTTCCTTAGGCTTCAGGCTCTTGTCACCCGGCTGCATGATAAGAATCCCTCCTGTCCACTTGGCACCGAGAGGTATTATTTCCTGCATATCAGCCCATTTGCGCAGGATATTCACCAGGCTTCTTTCAACATCTGCAAGGCTGACAAGATCATCTGAAGGCTCCTCTTCTTCAATAATTTCAAGTGGATAGCCATGTGAAATCTCCTTCCTGCCTGAGGCCATAAAAGTAATAATATACGTGGCAGATTTAACGCCTATGACCACGCCATCACCGAATTCTTTATGTTTTATGCGTGATCCTATGCCGAGTGTTGTTTCCATGTTAGTAAGAAGTGATAAGTGATAAGTGGTAAGTTTTAAGTGAAAAGTGAAAAGTAAATGATTCCTAATTGAACTAAAACGCAAAATTAAGATATTACATTTTCAAATTCGTAATTCTTAATTACCTTATCACCGTTACAGCTCCATCGGCTTCTTCATTCTTACCACCGATAAAGCGATACTGAAACACATAATAATAAGTGCCATCAGGAAATTGATAGGATGGATACATAGTTGAAGTACCTAATGAACCGGAGGTAATATTAGTGCCGTCCCACCTTGAGTTTTTGTCATCGCTATGGAATACCCGCTGTCCCCAGCGATTGTAAATATCCAGTTGATAGACAAGGCTCCCATATATTTTAATATTGAAATCAGGATTGTAGGTATCACCATTGGGCGTAAATACGTTTGGAATAAATAAAGATGTATCAATGTGAATCGTATCACAATATTTGGCAAAACATCCTTTTTCATTATAAGCTGTCAGGCATATAGTGGATTTACCTGCCTTTTGAAAGATATGATTTATTTCCTGGTTTGAAGTCGTATTTAAGATGGGCGATCCATCACCAAAATCCCAGGTATAGCGCACCCCTCCTACCGAAAGGTTTTTGAAACTGAAATTGGGCGTGTCATTTTTGAGTGTATCCACACTAAATAAAGATTTTATGTCTATTACATGGATGTTTATAGATGCCGTATCCGGACAATGGGCACCACTGCCACTTACAACTGCATGATACTTGCCTGTTTTAGTGTATAAATGACTGAATTGAGGGTTGGTTTTCGTCGCGCTTTCACCATCGCCAAAATTCAATGTCCAGGTGGTATAGCCTGTATCGGGTGCACTCTTAAAAAATATAGAATCCGTTCCAAGGCATATCAGCGTATCAGATGCCGTAAGTACCTGCTTGTTTGTATCATAAACCACTACCTTGATCTGGCAAAGTGTGTCGGGAAAAATATCTGAGCAATAAAGCGGTTTTCCGGTTGAGTCGGTCAATGTATCTGCCACAAAAAACTGTGGGCAAAACGTTCCGGGATGCATATAGGTAAGTCTGACGGTATCACCACCATAGCTGGACACCGTAGTTCCATCCCCAAGTATCCATTCTCGTATTTTGGCCTGATTTGATTGGTCCAGTACCAAAACAGTAAATGGGACACACCCCTTATTAGTGCCTATTATGCTAAATCCTGCCGAGGGACCGAGAATATGGATCACCCTCTGGAACGAGTCGGCACATCCTTTGGTAGTCGCTCCTGTCCCGGGGGCAGTTCTAACAACTAATTTGACTATATAATCGCCACTCCTGATATAAAGATGTCCCGCATTTTTCTTGCTTGAGTCTGTTATAACCAATGGCGGGGCCCCATCCCCAAAATCCCAGGTCCATGAATATATCTTGTACAGATTTAAGGAATCTTTGAAAGGTTTTATGATATGGGAGGAATCAACAAACTGGAAAAAATGTGACCCTGTACAATATCTGGTATCACCTGGTGCAGCGATGGTGAAAAAAGCTGAATCACCGATAACCTTGATATAGTTTGGCCTTGAGAGAGTCTGGCTGCAACCGTTACTGTCTGTTGTATATAAGGTCACTGTATAACTTCCCCCCTTAGTATATACATAGTACGGATCCGGCCCTGTGGCATCAATGATGCCATCTCCATTGAAATCCCATTCCATTTTTTCCGGGATTTTTGGTTTGTGGCCGTTCCTGGCACTATCAGGGTTACGCCAATAGTCTGTCGTATCATATCCAAACGGGCTTGTATGAAATGGGAGAAAATATTGCACAATCCCTTGAAAATGAACCGTATCATTAGTGCATACTACCGTATTATCAGATGCAAAGTCCACATAATCGCCCACCGTTACCTCATACCTTGAGGTATCAACACAGCCAAAGCGGCTGAACATAACAGCCATAATTGTGAAATGGCCGGGATATGGAACCACTATCGATGTGGTATCTGTAAGATAATTAAAGTTCAGGTTTGATGAATCATCTATTCCCCACAATCTGTTATGCACGGTTGAGGTAATGGTATCATAAGTACCGTTTTTCTGTTTTACAATCCGGTATCTTATCGTGTCAGGTTTGGGTTTCGCAATCGTATCACCATAGTCAAGCGTTTCAGCAAAATAATAGGTAAAAGTCTTTATTCCTAATTGTTGTGGAACAAATGGCCACATTTTAAGGGTATCCCCAAGGCAACTATGTATGGTTGAAACACCGATGGATGGATTAAGTCCATGAATGTATTTGTAATCATGGTACCAGACCGTATCGGTGCAATTATAATTATTGGTTACCACAAGCCCAATGGTTTTCCATCCGGTATCCTTTGTGTACTCGAATGTCCCGAAATAATTTACAATGGTGTCTTTGTTCAGCCAATTAAATTTCACAATCTTGCCACAAGCCACCTCCTGCGCCACAGAATCAAGCACCATATTAAAATCACGCTTATAACAACTTGGCAATGTTTCATTAAGGTTTATGGTTTGCATGGAATCAAGGCAGGGTTTCCCGGAAATGATCATCCCTCTCCTGGGGCCATTGGCCGGCAGGCTGTCCTGGATAAGGGATGTCATGTTTTTAATATTGCTGTATTGAGGTGCCCAACCCGCATCCGGGGCTTCCAAAACCACAGGAATTGAATCTTTATCACTGCAATTGGTCATTGTGTCTGATGTGGTGAGGATAACCCAGTAGCATCCATCTTTCTGGAAAAGATGCGTAGGCAGTTTTTCCGTTGAATAGCGATCCGTTGTCACTGGATTTTTTTGGGTGGAAGTGTTTGGGCTTCCTTCCTTAAAATCCCATAAATAGGTAAGGCTGTCGCTGGCATACGGATAGTCTTTGTTCAGACATTTGGACGGATAGTCTAGCGGGAAATTATCAATCTCATAATATCCCCTGTACTTGTCGCTGAAATTGGTAAATGTGATCTTTTGCGGAGCCTGGCACCGAAGCGAAAACAGGCTTGTATCATCCATGTAGAGCGGCCTGTTTACAAAGGGTGGGGCACTGTAAAGATTTCCTGTCGGGAACGGGCTTCCCTTATACCAGTAATGCAGGGTAGGGAATTGCTCTATGGTATCTTTATATGAGTCTACATGAGGCTTATAGGACAAAAGTACGTTTTGGATTTTTTTTCCATTGCAGATATAAAGCGAATCCGGATCATATTTTTTGATCGTATCCACTTTACAGTTGTCATAAACCGACTCGCCGTTTTTGACCACAGTGGGGGTATAAGTATAATATTTTGAATACCCCGGGCCAGCGCATGATGTATCGAAATAACTCGCATATTTCGATGGGGAAATCAGGAACGAAGCATTGGGAGGTACGGAATCCCATGCCTGGTTAATGCCTTTTACAGGCATGATGAGTGCTATTGGACCTAAAATTTTAATTCCATCACAAATAGTGGAGTCGTAATGACATTTACCGATTACAACATCAATGTGGATCGTGTAAACACCAGGGAACTCATATATATGGTTTTCACCTGCAGAAAAGCCGAGGGTCCTTCGGTATGGGTCCCCATAATCCCAGTAATATCCTAATGCCAATGGATGGGGGGGCACGATAAATTCTGCCATAGAATCCAAGGTAAAACATCCACTAAAGCTGGGGAATAAGGTAGGGACAAGCTTATACGGCTGCACAATGATTGGGGTATTAATCGAATCAAATCCGGAACACCCATATTTGTTTTCGATATAAAGAGATGGATGATAATTACCTGCTTTTGAATAAATATGCTGAAAATTAGTCCATTGTGCAAGGCAACCAGGGTTCCGCAGGTCGCACGAATCCTTCGTACCATCTCCGAAATTCCAGATAAACTTGGTGATATATTGTCCTGCAGTGTCGGTGGAATCTTTGAATGTTGCTACTTCGATATCTTTTACGCAATCAAAAGCCAGATCAATAGAAAATTTCGGGCTGAGGCTTAGTCCTACGTCCGTAGTATATCTGACACTTATGATTTTTTGAATGGTATTTGTACACCCATTACTATCAGTTACCTGGAGTGTTACCTGGTAATATCCACTGTCTGAATATGCATAACAAGGGTTTTGCTTTGTTGAACTTTGTCCGTCTCCAAAATTCCACTGCCAGGCCACGATAGGCGCTTTCTCGGCACCTTGAGAAGATTTGTCTGCAAAACATATTGCATTGCCCCTGGCACAAAGCAGGATTATCTGGTTGTTGTTTACAACAAAATCGGCAAGAGGGTTATGGTAAACAACTATTGCCTTAGGAAGGGAGACCGTGCATTGTGTGCCGTTTTGAAAAATTACAGTCACATTCGAAACATAAGACCCAGCACTAGTAAATGCATGTGTGGGGTTAGATTGTACCGAACTGTCCCCGTCACCAAAATGCCAGAGATAACTTACTGCTGTTGATGTATTAGTGGTTTTGAATTCATATTGTACCGGAAGTGGTACGCAACCTTTATCAACGCTGACCGCAATATCACAAGGGTTCTGGGCTTTTGCAGCAATAGTAAATAACAGAAATATAACGCAGAATTTATAGGTTCGCTGCATCGTTTTCTAATAATGGCTCTGCTAACTTATGGATAATAATCCTAATAATGAAATTATCGGGCTGAATTTGGCAAAAATAAATATTAAGCAGTTCTATTTTATCAAATTACGGCACTTAACATTTGATAATTCTGAATAACTTATTATATTATTTACCGTTTCGAATCACTTTTGCGTTGCTGACAATTCGGTTGCACTGGCGTTTCTATTTGAAGTATTATTATTCAAAAGGCTTTTTATTTCATCCATTTCTGAAGCCATTGAATCTATTTTGGATTGCTGTGCAGCGTTTTGGTTTTCAAGTTTTTCTAACTTTAATTTCAATGCTTCATTTTCTTTTTGCAACTGCTGCACCCCTACCAGGGCCACGCCTGCCGGATCAATCGATGATATCGCCAGGCTGTCGTTACCGGTATGGAACATCTTATAAAAATCCTGCGCCATAGGACCTATATGGGTGTTGATAATTTGCTCCCCTTTATAGTTCCAACGGGTAATGGGTAACCTGCATATTCTATCAAGAATATCAGCCCCATCAAGGGTGATGAAGTTTTCTTTTTTGTTCCTGTCAGACGCGTTTGTCCATGCACCTCCTGTAGTAAGATAAGCCCCATTGCCATTACCAGCTCCTGAGCCTACCTGTAGCGCATAGCCGGTATTAGTTACTTTTGGGATACCAAAAGCCCATGCTGTCACACTGGCGGCACCAAAAGACATGGTATTACTGGCGCCTACAGTTGAATTATAACCAATAGCAGTGGCATTTGCAAGCCCGGTTGAGCTTGCATCAGCCAGATCCCCTATAAAAGTGCAGTTTATATAGGCTGCATAACTGCTCCCTGCTAAAGCTCCAAGCATTGTATTCGCAGTTCCCGTAGTATTATTATATCCTGCTGAATAACCGACGAGCACGTTACTGGCCCCTGTTTTATTACTGTAGCCTGCCTGGTAGCCAATGAATTGATTATTGTTTCCACTGGTATTTGAATACCCGGCCTGATATCCTTCAAATTGTTCTTCACTCCCGGAAGTATTCGAATTTCCGGCCTGGTAGCCCGCAAATAAATTATTTACCCCAATCGTGTTTTTATTGCCGACCTTTTGCCCTACAAATATATTATTCGTCCCCTTCGTGCTGAGTACCGTCACACCGCCTAACATTACAGAGTCTGAATTCATTGGGCCCTTCACGTCCAGTCTGTAAGAAGGCGCTTTGCCTATGCCCACATTTCCGGTATTGTTATTATCAATATCGGTGGTACCTGTAACAGACCATACAGAATTCATCACGCCACTGCTTAAGGTAAGGCCTGTTCCGGCGGTGGTGGCAACGCCTGTCCAACCTAAATTTCCGGTTCCATCATTGGTCAACGCCTGACCTTTAGCACCTCCCGAATTTGGAAATGAATAAGTGACTCCGTTAATTCTGACTATATTACCATTATCATCAACCTGGAAAAGAGAACCGCTGCCAACTGAGAGAAGATTGGCTGGATTAGATGTTCCGATGCCAATATTAGCATTAAGACCAAGGATCATTGAATTGCTCTGGCTTACAGTAGCCTCGAAACCGATTGCGGTAGCATTTGTAAGCCCGCTTTTAGTTGCATCCGCGCCATTCCCAATAAAAGTATTATTGTTGCCTGTGGTATTTGTAGCTCCGGCAGTTGCACCAACAGCTGTATTGCCCGAACCAGTCTTTGTATTGCTTCCCGCGCTATTCCCGCTGAAACAATTGTTGCTGCCTGTGGTATTGCTGTAGCCCGCCTGGTATCCTTCAAATTGATTGCTTGCTCCGGTTGTATTTGAAAATCCTGACTGATAGCCGCTGAAGCTATTGCTATTGCCGCTGGAATTGTTAAATCCTGACTGAAACCCGGAAAAGTAATTATTATTACCTGAATTTTTACTCCCCGCGCCCTGGCCGATAAATAAGCTGTTGAATCCCTTATCACTCAATACGGTAATGCCGCCAAACATAATAGAATCCGTATTAATTGGTCCATTTACATCAAGACTATAAAAAGGGTTTTTGCCAATTCCAACGTTTCCGCTGTTACTGTTGCTAATGTCATTACTCCCTGAATTATAAGTCCATGCGGAATTGATAACACCATTGCTGATATTAATACCTGTTCCCGCTGTATAATCCGCATTTATAGTTGTACCATTGATAGTTATACCTGTTCCGGCGACATATGTGGTTGTACTATCTGTGCCAGGCTCCCAGGAAGCAAGTGAACTATTCCATTTCAGAACCTCTCCATTGGTTGGGATGCCCGGTGAAACGGCCTTCCCTTGCAGCTGATCGGCATTCCATAGGGCCTTTGTGTTCTGAGCTGAAAATGTGGTTCCCGACAAGTTTATCCCGGTTCCGGCTAAATATGCGGGAGGCACATCTGTGTGTATGGTAAAATCAGGATAAGTGCCTGAAATACTTGTGTTCCCTGTTCCCGTAAGAGTTATTTTTTGATCTGGTAAGGTGTTGGAAATCGTATCATTTGAGACGCTTATACCTTTTCCTGCAATAAAAGGATTTCCTGATTTTGATGAATAAAGTGCATAAGGCACCGACATTAATTCGGTTGTGCCGAGATCAGAATAAGTGGTGCCTCCTAATGGATCCATTTCTACTTTTAAATACTTTAAACCACTGCCCCAGTTTATTGCATCAAAATTGCCTGATGTAGCAGTTCCATAGCCAATTGCGAGAGTAAACAGTCCAAGTGAATTTGTTTTTGGCGTAAAAGTTTCCTGGTACACAACCGGGCCCAAGGATGAACCGTTCAGAATTGAAATTCTTAAACCCAGCTGCTGATTTGGCAACAATTGTCCCGAATTATCCCTTGCTACAGCCTGGTAGCTAAGGCCTTGAGGGGCCTGAGCAAAGACAGGGAGAGAAAGAGAAACAGAAAGGGTGAAGACAAAGCAAAAAAGCCAGAAACCTTTTTGCTTTAGGTTTATCCTTAACGTTTTAGCAGCTTTTGATGAAAAATTAAGTGAGTGCCTCATAATTATCCTTGTATGTGCTTTTTACAGCTTGATTTTTAAGTCCTTATAAATAACAATTAGTACCTGACAATCTTAAAAGTATGTACTTCTCCCCCGTCCCTGTTTGTGATATTGATAAAATAAAAACCAGGCCTGAAAAGTGACATATCAATGATTCCATCGGTAAATTTTTGCTCATAAACCCTTGCTCCCAATGCATTGTAAATTGATACAGTTCCTATTACATCAGTTGACTGCCGGATAAATAAATCATTGTGGACAGGGTTGGGAAAACAACTTATTATATTGTCGATGCTGTTCTCATCAATTGCGGAGGGAGAAAGCACATCCGGTTGCAGAAACCCCTCCGTAGTTATGGTTCCCCCGGCAGAAAGGGTGGCTATTGCAATTTCACCCACGGACCATGAAAGCTGTACGTTTTTAACGGAAGAAGTTTTTCCTGTGGCATTAAATACATTCGGGCTGACAGACTGACCATTGCAAGTGCAATAATACATCAATAAGACTGCTAATGGCAATATTTTACTCATCGTCTTGTTCTTAACTTAAATAAATCCGGTATACCTATATACCGATTGCAAAATCAAATATACGAAATTTGAATTACAATTCAATACATTACACCTACACTTTACCTGATTACAAAGTAATAATTATGAAGTGAATCCTCCAAATTTATTTTCAAGGGGGGGCAGATTTGACAGCTTTTGGAAAGTTGTCAAATTTAAAAACCATTAAAATGCGAATATATTTTCACATTTTACAAAATCAGAGATAGCGTTTTTTCTTCCAATGACATTGCGGCGTATCCGGTCACATATACCTAAGTGATATTCGCGGCAAGTTCCTTCAAGGGAATTTTTTGTTTCAATGTCAATGATGCATGGCGTTTCAATATCTGACAAGGCTTTATTTAGAATCTTTTCCCAAAGATGCACCTGTACCGTGGTTGGAACACAAATCAATATTCGCATAGGAAAGTTATGGTTGAATTTATACCAGTTATCGTCTGCGTATTCATTCAGGATTGTCAAAGCCATCCTTACTTTAGACGAACGGGTTTCACGGATAGTACTTCTTTTGAGCCTTTCACTTACAAATGTTTTCAAAGTGTGGTTGATTGTCTTTTCCATATTATCAGTAATTAGTTCCATTCATTTAACAATTATGATGCAAATATGATCGATGCCGCACCTGCTTTCCAAAGCGAAAAACACGATTTGTACCCGGGAAAATCGACACTTTCTTCCCGTTGCACGAAGAGGTTTAAACTTAAAAAAGCGCCAATAGCATTCAAAAAGGACGATTTTGGATTGCGAGGCTTTTCACATTTT
>Ga0207007_1122_pt1 | contig 20209 bp, 18 predicted proteins | sample Alteio_BWMinCont_85_FD_153487 | JGI IMG/M metagenome (GOLD analysis project Ga0207007, IMG submission 153487) | Enriched cells from forest soil in Barre Woods Harvard Forest LTER site, Petersham, Massachusetts, United States -... | ecosystem: Environmental > Terrestrial > Soil > Temperate forest >...
TGCCTTGGCTATGGGCGTTGACTTTACCCCTGGCGGCTTTGGTATATGCTGCTGCGACACTCGACTCGGCACGCCTTTATCATCAAGGTAAGGGCGGCCAATGGAAAGGCCGAGCACAGGCATAAAATGGTAGATAACACCGCCAGCGGCAAAAACCGCGATACAGAGAATTTTCCGGTCGGCTCGTTGCTAATCCGTCCGGATCTGCGCGCCCATGTGCATGCCTTTTATAATTTTGCCCGCGCTGCCGACGATATTAGCGACCACCCGTTGTTGGATGCGCAGGACAAGGTATTCCGGCTCAATAAATTTGCCCTGACTTTGATGGATGAAAAGAACAACGAGATACCTCAAGCCGTAGCTTTGCGCCACAGCCTGAACCAGACCGGCGTTTCGCCACAACATAGCCTTGATCTGTTAACGGCGTTCAAGCGCGACGCGATACAATTGAGGTATGGCGATTGGAACGATTTGATCGATTATTGCAATTATTCGGCGGCTCCCGTCGGACGACATGTGCTGGCTCTGCACGGCATCGGTGAAAGCGCGTGGAAAGCCAATGATGCTTTATGCAACGCCCTGCAAATCATCAACCATGTTCAGGATTGCGCCGACGATTACCGCGAACTTGACCGCGTTTATATTCCCCAGGACATGCTCGCGGCGCATAACAGCAGCACAGCTGATTTGTCGCACGAACAATCGTCCGAAGGCTTGCGGGGCGCCTTACAGGCTATGCTCGATCTCGTCGAGCCGATGCTGAAAGATGCACGGGATTTGCCGCCGCAAGTGCCGGATATTCGCCTGAAATGCGAGACTTCGGTAATTTGCGTTTTGGCCGAACGTCTGGTTGCTTTGTTACGTAAACGCGACCCTCTTTGCGACAATGTAAAACTTGCCAAGCCATCGGTTTTTGCCGCGACGCTAACGGGCATAGGGCGTGCGTGGCTATGACCTCTCTTACTTTTCCCGAAGCCTTGAAACAGGTGAAAGCGCAAGTCGCGGCCTCGCGTTCTTCTTTTCACGCAGGCATGGCTATTTTGCCCAAGGCGCGGCGCGAAGCCATGTATGCGCTTTACGGATTTTGCCGCGCCGTAGACGATATTGCGGATGACAGCCCAAGCCCCGAAATAGCCGCCCGCGAACTGGAAGTCTGGCGCCGCCGCATCGCCGATGTTTTTTGCGGCAAGGCATCGGATGCGATTACGACTGCGCTTCTGCCCGCTATTACCGCCTTCAATCTCGATGAAAAAGATTTCCATGACATCATCGATGGGATGGAAATGGATTCCGTCGCTATCGTCGCGCCGGATGACAAAACGCTCGATCTCTACTGTGATCGAGTCGCCAGTGCCGTGGGCCGTGTATCGGTACGTATTTTTGGCGATTCCAGCGCTGACGCCATGCAAGTCGCTCATCATCTGGGGCGCGCGCTGCAATTGACGAATATTCTGCGCGATTTAGCCGAGGATGCGGCGCGTGGCCGGTTATACCTGCCAAGCGAATTGTTGGACAAGCACGGGGTCACGGCGCGGAACCCGAATGAAGTTCTGCGCAATTCCAATCTTTCTGCCGTTTGTCGCGATCTGGCGGCGCAGGCGAGCGATCAATATGTGTGGGCGGATGAGTGTATGAAGAAATGCATCCCTGCTGCCATGCGCCCTGCCCGCATCATGCGCTCTTACTACCGCGCGATTTTTGACCGCCTGGTGCAGCAGGGCTGGCGCGATCCTTTCCAGCGCGTGACTTTGCCGAAATGGAAGAAAATCTCTTTGATGCTGAAAGGCCTGTTTGAATGACCAATCGGCGCGTTCATATCATCGGCGCGGGAATGGCGGGGCTATCGGCCGCGTTGCAGCTCGCCTTGTCTGGCGAAAAAGTTACGGTTTACGAAGCCGCTCCCTTTGCCGGGGGCCGCTGTCGTTCCTTTCTCGATCGCGAGCTTGGGTGCCGCATCGATAACGGCAATCATATGGTTTTGTCCGGCAACGTCGCTGTGCAGGATTATTTGTACCTGACTAACGCTCTGGACACGATGGGCGGTCCCGGCGCGCCGATTTTCCCCTTCATCGATATCGCTAACGGCGAACGCTGGACGATCAGGATGAATACGGGGAACATTCCGTGGTGGGTTTTTAATAAAAAACGCCGCGTGCCCGGAACGAAACTCAGGGATTATCTCTCGGTGCTGCAGGTAATGACGGCGAGTTCTACCGATACGCTGGCGATGCTGAACAAGCAAAACCCGCTCTATCGCCGCTTCTGGGAACCCTTGATCGTCGGCGCATTAAATACCGAGCCGGAAATCGCCTCGGCGGAATTGCTGCGCAATATTTTTGTGCAAAGTTTTGGTGCAGGTGGCGCCGCCTGTATCCCGATGATCCCCAAGGTCGGGTTATCGGAAAGTTTTGTCACCCCATGCCTTAACGTGTTGCGCCAGCACGGAGCCGAAATTAAATATTATCACCGCTTGCGCTCTTTGCTGTGGGAAAAAGACAGCGTGCGCGAGTTGGATTTCAACGGCAATATTGTCGAAGTCGCGCCGCAGGATTGGGTTATTCTGGCATTGCCTGTGTGGCTGTTGCGGGAATTATTGCCCGAAGTTCCGACCCCCACCGATTTTCGTTCCATCATCAACGCGCATTACCGCGTCGATGCGCCCGATGACGGCGTAGGCTTCACCGGCATGGTCGGCGGCTATTCCGAATGGGTATTCATTCGCAATGGGTTGGCTTCCGTCACGATCAGTTGCGCGGAACGATACAAAGATATTCCCGTTCGCGATATGGCAGGCTTGGTATGGAAAGAGGTCGCGCAATTGCTGCATCTCGACCCGACGCGCGTACCGCCGCATCGGATATTTTTAGAAAAATACGCGACCTTCGCCGCGACGCCGGAACAGAATATTCGTCGGCCCGCGGCCTATACCGGCTGGCAAAATCTTGCGCTGGCGGGTGAGTGGACGGCTACCGGATTGCCTTCAACCATCGAAGGTGCACTGCGTTCCGGCATGAAAGCCGCGCAGGTTGTTATGCGCTGGGCGGAGAAGTGAAAGTTATATTTTTGGATTTTGATGGGTTGGAAATATTCACAAGGTATTTGAACGTGAGAAAGACTGAGCATTTGCCTTTTTAGCCGTTCTTTAAGGTTATCTGAAGAAGGGATGGCTTGGGCTGAAACTATTAATAAGCTCAAATATGAAGTAAAAATATGTTATTCTTTAAATATGAAAAGTATAAAAAGGAGGCTTAAATGAGTGTTTCTCAGTTCTTTAAAAACATTGGCAATACATTACTGATCGCGACAACGGAGCCTTCGACTGGTGACGCAATACGGGCCGTTCTTAACAACGACGCAGCAGCGTTTGAAAAAATTGCCGCAGAAGCCCCAAAGGTGCTTCAAGATCAGAGCCTGTTAACCAAATTATCTGAACAGCAGGATCCAAAGTTTTTTCATTCGTTTCTTGCTCATGCCGATAATCCAAATCCACGCATTGAAAAAACATGGGGCCTTCAGCGGACAGGCTATTTCGAAAGCCGCCCTTTTCTTTCATTGCTTCTGTATAACGGAAACGCAGTGGGAGCTTCTGTTCTCGCAGGCAGTTCTGCTATTGATGTTACGGAAGCAGGAGTGTGGCGATTGGATGATAATGAAAAACATAATAGGATTCTCGAGTCGCCATTAGACATAGCCAAAGCCCAGGGACGAGGAACTCAAGAATTCGGACCTGTTGTAAGATTATTGACGCGACGGTATGCTGAAAAATATGCAAGAGATGCTGATGCGCTCGATGCTAAGATTGGCTTAACGACGCCGAAAACTCCTACGGCTCGATTTGTCATAGCGGAGGATGACCCTAGATTTGCATAACGGATTTGGTGTGAGAGAGTCATGAGACGCGCGGACGCGCTTCTGGATTCCCGCCTTCGCGGGAATGACGAAGATAAAAAAAAGCCGACCACCTTTTGAGTGGCCGGTTTTTTCTTCAACCAACTTTTTGCTTAGTGGGCCGTTTCTTCGGTGTTGGCAGGCGCGGCGTTACGCGTGCGCTTGCTGACATTTTGATAGGCGACGCGGGCATGGTCGACGCAGTAAGGTAAACCTTCATGCGCGGTGCAGCCGCAGAAGCGGAAATCGGGTGAGCGCGGATCGCCGACCGGCCAGCGGCAATGACGGTCGCCTGCCTTGGTTACTGCGATGCCTTCGCTGCGCGTTGTGCCGCCGATACCTTCGAGCGAGCGGAAGATGTCCTTGGCCGTGGGGATAGCGCGCATCGCCGAAGCGGGCGTTGTGGGCGCTGGAACGACGGGCAAAGGTCGAAGCATGACGCGTTTGCGGCTGGATTTGATGGACCCCATACCGCCGGATGCACGCTGCAGGCCGGTTCCGGCGTTTTCCGACATTTTTTGGGCCGACAACTTCAGGCGATGCGCCTTGCCGATAACGGCGTTGCGGGTCAAACCACCGATATGTTCGGCAATTTCGCTGGCGCTATGGTGCCCCCACATATCCTTGAGCATCTGAATTTTTTGCTCGGTCCATGTCATATTTGTAACTCCCCTGGTGGTTGTTGGCGGGAATGGCTTGCCCAAAATCGGTACGATCTCGAAACAAGCCACCGAAACTCTTGACGCTTAACCACTAGATTTAGTGGTTGGTAGGCATTCGTCATACCACGGGTCGCGAATCGATTCTACTGAACACTGTATCTTGTGGATGAATTGTGGGTAGCAACTATATGTGGTTTTTTAACCTTCTGAATCGTAAACGATTTATTAACTTATGCACAGGTATGTCATCGTGAATTTTCTTGAAAATCCGCGATTTATGAGAGAGTTATCCACAACTTTCTTTGGTGGATTTAGCTTTATCTCGCTCCGGGAAAGTGTCATAGCATCGCCATCGGCCTGCTGCCCTACCAGGACGGCGCCGAAACAACCAAGAGCCTGAAAATGAAACAGTCCCCACCCATCGCCGCTTACGATGCCGGGCTTCTTACCTCCTTATCGAAATACGGTATCGTTGCAAAGCTTTCCGGAGAGCTCGCTTTGGGATTGCAGCAATCAGGGATTTTAGAGGATGGCCGTGATGTCACGTGGCTTAATGACAGACGCAACCTTTTAGCTTTGAAAGACGCTCATAAGGCCCATAACGGCAAGCTGCGCAATAACGGCGGCGAACTGCGTATCATCCATGAATACTGGGTGGCGCATGGCGTTTACAACGACCCTCGGGTACAGGAATGGCTAAAAGAACAAAAGATTGACCGCAATTTTGGGGCTTTCATGGGCCTCGTGCATGATAAGGATGAAAATGAACCGTTCGACAGCGAGCGTGTATTGAGACGCATAAAGAAAATATGGAAGGAAGAGAAAGACTTCTATTGGATTTCGCGCATAATGAAATATATGACGGACGACGATCCAACGTTGCACGGACAGGCGCGCATCGATGCGCAAGAAGCCAAGAGTTTTGATGCGGATGGGAACTGCATCATCACTCCCCTGGAACAGAGTCTTCGTACAAATGACAAATTATCGCATGGGTGTTTCGATACGCGAGCGCTTAAACGCGGGGCTATTCCTTCCGAAAAGTTGGTGGAATGCCTTAAGCAACTGAAGATGAAGAATTTTGTTTGCCGTTTTCCGACGACTTCACCAACGCAGGTTAAAGAATACAAGAATTATGAAGACAGTTTCCGTCAGGCAATCGATATTGCGTTAGCAAAGAACGAGATGACGCAACCGAAGATCGCGCCAGCCCCTGCAAATCAATTTTCGCAAACGGTCTTGATGCTCTTCGCTTATCAGGCACAAGTTATAGTTTGGAGCGCAAACAATATGCGTGCAATGATGAAAGCTAGCCTGCAAAACTTCACAGACACCCTCAAAAAATAGGGCCTTGATCCCTGCTCCGTTTTGCCGAGAATCATGCTACACACGCTTTTCCCGCATTTCTAACTATTTTAGAGTCATGGCCGATCTATTTCCATCAAACAGCAAGCGCAAAGACGCAACCTATAACGCCGACGATATCGAAGTTCTGGAAGGGCTGGAGCCTGTGCGCCGCCGTCCGGGCATGTATATCGGCGGAACGGACGAAGCGGCTTTGCATCATCTGGTCGCCGAAGTTCTCGATAACTCGATGGATGAAGCGGTCGCGGGCTATGCTTCTTTTATTGAAATAGAACTTAAGCCGGATAACACCGTGACGGTGCGCGACAATGGGCGCGGCATTCCGGTAGACAATCATCCGAAATATCCGGGCAAGTCGGCGCTCGAAGTCATTTTGACGACCCTGCATTCGGGCGGCAAATTTTCGAACAAGGTTTATGAAACATCAGGCGGGTTGCACGGCGTCGGTATTTCCGTCGTCAACGCATTGTCGGAAGAATTGACGGTCGAAGTCGCGCGCGACAAACAGCTTTACGTTCAGCATTACAGCCGTGGCGCGCCCAAGGGTAAGCTCAAAAATGTCGGCGCATCCAACAAGCGCGGCACGACAATTACCTTCCGTCCCGACACCGATATTTTTGGTAGCAAAATACACTTCAAGCCGGCCACTTTATTCCGCATGGCGCGCTCGAAGGCGTATCTGTTCCGCGGCGTCGAAATTCGCTGGAACTGCGACTCGTCTTTGATTAAGGACGACGACAAGACTCCCGCCCAAGCCGTTCTGCATTTCCCCGGCGGTCTTTCGGATTATCTGGCCTCGACGCTTGAAGGCCGCGAAACGCTGACCAAGCAAATGTTCTCCGGCATCACCGACCTGCCCGATAATCAAGGCAAGGTCGAATGGGCTGTTGCCTGGCCAGCCGATGATGAAGGTTTCTGCAGCTCATACTGCAATACCATTCCCACGCCGCAAGGCGGCACGCATGAAAGCGGGATGCGCTCGGCTTTGCTGCGTGGATTGCGCGCTTATGGGGAATTGATCGGCAACCGTCGCGCCGCGGCGATTACTGGCGATGAAGCTTTTGGCGATGCGACCATCTTGTTGTCGCTGTTCATCAAGAATCCGCAATTTCAGGGTCAGACCAAGGAAAAACTGGCGACCGCCGAAGCCACGCGTCTGGTCGACCAGACGGTTAAGGACCATCTCGATCATTGGCTGGTTGCCGATGCGGCGGGCAGCAAGGCGCTGCTCGACCATTTGATTTTCAAGGCCGAAGAACGCGTGCGCGCGTCACAGGCCAAAGATCTTGCCCGTAAATCCGCCACGCGCAAATTGCGTCTGCCGGGTAAATTGGCCGATTGTTCGCAAAGCAGCTCGCACGGCACAGAGATTTTCCTGGTCGAAGGCGACTCGGCAGGCGGCTCGGCCAAGCAAGCGCGCAAGCGCGAGACACAGGCCATTTTGCCCTTGCGCGGTAAAATCCTGAACGTCGCCAGCGCTACTGTCGATAAGCTTCGCGCCAATCAGGAGCTGCAAGATTTAACCCAGGCTTTGGGTTGCGGCATCGGTTCGGAATTCAAACTCGACAAGCTGCGCTATGAGCGCGTCATCATCATGACCGACGCCGATGTCGACGGCGCGCATATTGCCTCGCTGCTGATGACTTTCTTCTATCGTGAAATGCCCGGCCTGATTACGTCCGGGCATTTGTTCCTGGCGCAACCACCGTTATATCGTTTGGTACAGGGCAGCAAAACCGCTTATGCCCGCGATGACGCGCACAAAGAAGAATTGATGAACACGACCTTTGGCGGACGCGGCAAGGTCGAGATGAGCCGCTTCAAAGGTTTGGGCGAAATGATGCCCGCCCAATTGCGCGAAACGACAATGGACCCAGCCAAGCGCTCGCTTCTGCGCGTCGTTATTGCCGCCAATGGCAATGACGGAATGGACGAAATCAAGGAAACGGAAACGCTGGTTGAAAGCCTGATGGGGCGCAAAGCCGAATTGCGTTTCCAGTTTATTCAGGAAAATGCGCGGTTTGCCCGCGATGTAGATGTTTAGGCTTTTCTGATCTGCTTTTGCGTTCACCGGGCTGTCCTCGCCAAGACCTGGGAAAAGCGTAAATTAACGGTTTTTCTACATAAATTTAGGTTTTACATGGTGCGAAATCGCGCTATATCAATCCCCTTGCGGAGACGTGGCCGAGTGGCTGAAGGCGGCGGTTTGCTAAACCGTTATACGTTTGAAAAGATGTATCGAGGGTTCGAATCCCTCCGTCTCCGCCAATTCACTGTTTCAGACAGTTCCCGAAGGTACCGGAAAGTACCGTTTTCCCTAATAAAATCGCAGGTTTTCGGTGCCATAATGAACCGGAGAAAACCCCTCAACCCCACATTTTTCGGGGCATGGTTCGGGGCATCAAATCGGCGCATCAAAACCGATGCCCCGAGAAGCACTTAAAGTCGTTTAATTACAGAGCGTTAGATAGTCCGGGGATTTGAATTGTCAGTTCGAATGATTTTAACCCAAGGAGATTCACATGCTAACGACCAAACAAATTGAACATGCCAAACCCAGCCCCAAAGCCTATCGCCTCTTTGATAGTCTTGGTTTGTATATAGAAGTTGCCCCGAACGGCAGCAAACTCTGGCGGCTGAAATATCAATTTTTCGGAAAAGAGAAACGGCTTGCTATCGGAAAATATCCCGAAATTTCTCTACTAGAGGCTCGTGAGAAAAGAGATCAGGCCAGAAAGCTTTTAGCCGACAGCATCGATCCGGCGGCAGAAAAGAAAGATCGTAGAAACGCCGCTCTAGCCAATCTGGCAACCACCTTCGAATTGGTGGCAAGAGAGTGGCACCAAAATCATAAAGAGCGTTGGACGCCCGAATATGCCCAAGACATCATGCACCGGATGGAAATGGATATTTTTCCGCAGATTGGCAAATTGCCGATTGCGGATATTAAGCCCATTCAGGTGTTGAGTGCCTTACGCCGTATCGAAAATCGCGGCGCTCACGAAATGGCGCGTCGTTCCATGCAGTATTGTAGCCAGATTTTCCGCTATGCGGTTATCACTGAACGTTGTGAGCGTGATGCGACCTCTGAACTCAAGGGTGCGCTCAAGCCTTTCCGTAAAGGCCATTATAAAGCCATAGAGGTGGAGGATTTGCCGGATTTTCTGGTCGCTCTTCTGCGAAACGAAGCGCGGCTTTATCCGCAGACTATGAACGCCATGCGGCTCATGTTGCTGACATTCGTACGCACGAGCGAATTAATAGAATCCAAGTGGGAGGAGTTCAATTTCGATACGAAAGAATGGACGATTCCAGCCGAGCGCATGAAAATGAGGCGGCCTCACATTGTACCACTGGCACGGCAAACGATAGAAATTCTGCAAGAGCAGAAAAGGCTAACCGGCAAATGGGAGTGGGTATTCTCCAATGTCGCTTATCCTAAAAAGCATATGAGCAATGGCACACTGCTTGGCGCACTCAAGCGCCTTGGGTACACTGGTCGCAGTCCACCATCAAGGAGAAATTGGACTATCGGCATGAGGTTGTTGACCGCCAGTTAGCCCATGCACCAGCTAACAAGGTTGATGCTGCTTATGATCGGGCCAAGTTTTTAGATGAACGCCGAGTTATGATGCAGGAATGGGCGGATTACTTGGATAAGATTGCCGGACCGGCTTGTAACGCTATCTCCAGGCATGGCCGTCACTGTCGAGATTAAAACAGGCTCGCGCCACGTTATATCTTACCTCCTATCGCCCATTCAAAAGCATATGTCTCAGGCGATGCGGGAGAGGTGAACTGAAGAAGATTGAGGCATAAGCTAGATTGGGAAATGGCGTTCTTTTAGTTGGCTCTTCGGGCGATTTAATTTTGTAAGTCTGCGGAATTCAAATTTAGCTGTTTTCCAATTCAGTTAGGCGGACGAAATAGATTCTGAACAAAATCGAGAGCTTGAACGCCGACACACATGAATTTTTGAAATTGACAAAAACGCCTGTAAAATATAGTGTTTCTTGAAATCAGGGATTCGAACGCTCGTTTTTTCAGTAGGGTTTTCCGGGGATACAAATCGGGAAACGGAGAAAAAACGGTTTTTCGATTTACCATCAATATCAGAAGGTTATTGCGACGATGCGAATCCCTCCGTCCACTCCACCAAAGAAGGCACTGTTGTAGAAGATCGCGGAAGCGCCGTCGCGAGAGATTGCGTTATATTGGCGCCCGAGGTTAAATGCTCATTACCTATCATGATTCCTGTTTTAGAATCACAACCGCCCAATCCTGACAGCGGCTCGGCTCTTCTTATAAATCGGCGGTTTTGATGATCCTTTTTCCGTTTTCCCGGCAGACAACGCATTTTGTCGGCATCGCTATCGTCGCGTTTTGCATCATGGCGTATCAGGTGCTTCTCACGCGAATATTCAGCGTCGTTCTTTTTTATCATTATGCATTTGCAGGCATTTCGCTCGCCATGCTTGGGCTTACGATGGGGGCGCAGCGGCTCCATTATTTCAAGGATCGGTTTTCTGCGGCGCGGCTTGAGATTGAGTGGGTAAAAGCCGCCCTTGGCTTTGCGGTCAGTATGGTTGGCCTCACTCTTGGATTTTTGTTTTTTCCCTATTTTTTTCCGTCTGCCGTCGCATTGATGCCGGTTCTGATTTACGTTTTCATCGTTCCTTTTTTCTATGGCGGCATCTGCGTTTCATTAATACTCACGCGTTCGGAAACCCCTGTCGGAAAGCTTTATGCTGCGGATCTTGCGGGCGCTTCTTTCGGGTGTCTTGGCATTGTCGCGGTCCTTTTTTTATTCGATCCAATAACCGTGCTCTTTGGCTTAGCCTTTATCGCCTCTTTAACGGCATGGATGATGGCCGCGAAGGCGCAAAGTCATATCGGAACGGCAAAATGCCTGGTGGCCGTTTTTTTTATTCTTTTTGCTACTCAAGGGGCTCTCTATCAAACCAACCAGCCTCACTTGCATGTTATGTGGGCGAAGGGGAACAAGCTCGAGCAAAATCTGTTTGAGCGATGGAATACATTTTCCCTTGTGCGTGTTTATCCCGAAAAATCGATTCCGTTTGGATGGGGGTTCGGACACACCCACCTGGAAAAAAGCCCGGACCAACTGGGGCTCGATATCGACGCTCAGGCAGGCACTACGATTACCAAATTTGACGGAAACCTTGAGCCTTTATCTTATCTGGCGGATGACGTCATTAATGCTGGCTATAATCTCCGTCCTGCCGAAGATGTCGCCGTCATCGGCGTCGGGGGCGGACGCGATATTCTTTCCGCGCTTTATTTCCATACACCGCACATTGTCGGCGTCGAACTTAACCCGTCCATTTTCGAAGCCCTTACCAAGAAATTTGCCGGTTTTTCAGGCCATCTGGATCAAAGGCCGGATGTATCATTGGTCAACGCCGAAGCGCGCAGTTGGATCAACCAGGGCCATCGCTCTTTCGATGTCATCCAGATCTCGCTGATCGACACATGGGCTGCCACCGCCGCCGGCGGTCTGAGCATGTCAGAAAACAAACTTTATACCGTGAATGCCTGGAAGGATTTTCTCGACCATCTGACGCCTAACGGGTTTCTTTCCGTTTCGCGATGGTTCGACGCGACGCAGCATACGGGGGAATTGTACCGAATGCTGTCGCTCGCCGCCGACACCCTTAAACAGCGCGGCGTTTCCGATAACGATATAAAAAATCATGTTCTGGTTTTCGCCGTCGACAGTCGCCCCGGCGCCCTCTTTCAGGCAGGGGTTGCGACGCTTATTATCAGCCCCAGCGCGCTGACAGCGGACGAACTTGAAAATGCGCGCAAAACGGCGGATGCGCACGGGTTTCGCTTACTCGTGGCGCCCGATTTTGCGTGGGATAGCGTTAGCCGCACGATCATTTCGGGGGCCGCGGATGATGCTTTCTATGAGCATCTTCCGCTCGATTTGAAGGCTCCAACCGATGACCGTCCTTTTTTCTTTCATATGGCGCGCATGAAAGACCTCATCAAAGGGAGGGCTATCACCGATGACATGAGCATATCGGGCTGGAGCAACTATGCTGTAAAAGTAATGCTTGGGCTTTTGGTCACCACGATCATAACCACGCTTTATTTTACCTTTGTGCCTATGGCCGACACTTGGAAAACCCTGGAAGATAGACGCGGCCTTATTCCCTTCGCGGCTTACTTCGCCGCAATCGGACTTGGATTCATGCTGATTGAAATTTCACAGATGCAGCGATTGATGATCTTTCTGGGGCACCCCGTCTATGGGCTTACGATTGTGCTGTTTACGCTGCTTCTCTTCGGCGGCATCGGCAGCTTGAATGCCGGAAGATTTATTGGCAAGCCAGGCTTTCAAAGATGGCTTATTCCCGCGGCCTTGTGTTTCGTTCTTGCATTGCTGGGGCTTCTAACGCCTCTGCTGACCGAACAATTCAAAATTTACGGCATCTTACCGCGCATGATCGTATCTATTGCTCTGCTTGCGCCGGCCGCATTTTGCATGGGCATGATGTTCCCTCTCGGCATGACAGCCAGTATGCGTTACCGCGAGCTTCAGCCGTGGCTTTGGAGCGTCAATGGGGCGTTTTCGGTATTCGGCACTATTCTGGGGACTGTGATTTCGATGGAATTGGGTATCGCCGATGCTTTCTGGACGGGGTTTGCCTGTTATCTTCTGTGCATCCCACTCATTTACAAAACAAGCCCGAGACCTGCCGTTTAAAAAAGTGCCCCCAATGGGAAATCATATCCTTTCAGGCTTACGTAAAAAATGGCAGGTTATTGCCCAAATACCTGGCATCCCGCTTCCGAAATTCGCATAGAGGCCGAGTGATCCCCCTTGAACCGTTTGCTTGCCGAGATAAGCTAATCCTGTGTGGCGATTCAGCTTGTCTTGGGTGGCAACTGAGATTCGCTTTTTTCGAACCTCGAAATTTAATGGAGAGATTATATGACAACTCGGACTAATTATAATCAACTGAGCCGCGAAATCGGTTTGACCTGCATCGCTCCTTCCATCGATTTGAAAGACCGCGTGGTTGTTATCACGGGCGGCGCGGATGGCATTGGCGGGGCGTTGACGCGCGCGGCGCATCTGCATGGCGCGACGGTCGTTGCCGTCGACAAGCAGGCAGAAAAACTGCACGCCCTCAAAAAAGAATTCCGTTCCAAGAGATTTGTCGGCATCGAGCGCGATCTGCTTAAGCCGATGGATCAGGAATTCAGGGATGCGCTCACCGAAGTATGCAGCAGGCTGGGCAAGGTCGATTCCTATGTCATGAATGCCGGTGCCGTAAGACTTGGCGAAGGAGCCAAAAATCTCATGGATCCAAAATGTCCGCAGGAGATCAGAGACCTTTTCCAGCTTAACGCCGTCAACCATCTTGAGATTTTTCAAATTCTGCAACCCCAGCTCGTCAAATCGGATGCGGGCAGGATAGTCGTCGTAAGCTCCCCCATCGTCGGGCGACCGGACACGAGCACGGCTGGCTACGCCGTTAGTAAAAAGGTTCTGGAGATATTGACATCCCTTATGAAGGCGGAGTTGAAGGACGCAAAAAATGTCAAAATCAATGGATGTGTTCCGCCACCTGTGCAAAATTATCTCTGCGCAGTGCTGAAACCGAAGGAGCCGGTTGGCGCTACGCCTAACCCGCCCGACGTCACCGAAGTGCTTCAGCGTCTTATATCCGCTGATTTGCTGCCTGAATATGACGGTCAGATGCTCGTTTTTCAGGACAAGCGCTTTCCTGGAAAAACCCCGGCAGGCGACGACTTTCGATGGAATGAACGAACAGAAAACGGATATAATATGGACATCAAAAAACGCCCACTCAATGAGGGCGGCGGAACGGAAGGAACTGTAATAGTTGCAAATTATGATACATGGGACAGCCGTCGATTGATGAATGAACGCCCCGCGCCAGCCATCGATTTTAGCAGGCCCCTGCGCGATGTTTTCCTTGCTCCCGTGCATGACGCTTGCGTGCCTAAATAATAATTCCGGCACACAAAACGGAGAATATCATGAGTACAGTAAAGCAAAGCTACCTCGACGAAAAGAATGTCGTTTCCCAGTTGCCGCGCGCGGACATTGGCGAAGGGCCGTGGTGGGATGCGAAGGGCCAGAACCTTCTCACTGTCGATTTGTATGGAGAGGCTATACATCGGCTTAACCTGCAGACCGGAAAGCATGACGTGATTAACACCGGCCTGATGACCGGGTTTGCCGTTCTCGATCAGAACGACAATGTCATCGCCGGTCTTAAGGACGGTATTTACAAGCTGCAATTCGGATCGGCGCAGAAAGAACTTCTGTGTCGCGTTCCAACGGTGTCTGACGGGGATTGGCACGTCAACGACGGCGGATGCGACCGTCAGGGCCGGATTTGGGCCGGAACGAGGATGCTTAATCGTAAGCCAGAGGGCTCTCTTTATTGCCTCGATTCAGATGGGCAGCTTACGGAAATGGTCAAAGGCGTGCGCACGTCGAACGGCATGGGCTGGAGCCCCGACAACAAGGTTATGTACTATACCGACACGCAAACCTGGAAAATCTATAGCTTCGATTATGATGCGAAGACGGGCAAGGTTTCCAACGGCCCGCGCGTCTTTGCCGAAATACCGCAGGAAGATGGGCGTCCGGATGGGTTGACCGTCGACAAAGCGGGGCGGGTTTATTCTGCGCTCTTCACCGGGGGAAGGGTCAATGTTTACACGCCCGACGGCAAGCTGGAGGAAGTTATTTCAGTGCCTGCGCTCAAGACGACCAGCGTCGCTTTCGGCGGGCCGGATATGAAAACGCTTTTTATCACCAGCGGCGCCCGCGATTTAACGGAAGACGAACTGCGCGAACGGCCTCTCTCGGGCAGAACTTTTGCCGTTAAAAGAGATGTGGCGGGACCGCCTGAAGCGCGGTTTAACAACACTATCGACGCAGCGCCGCGCAAGGCAAAGAGACCTTCGCCGAAATCCTCATGGCAGCCATTACGCATAGATATGTAAGGGGTCGAATATGAGCGATTCCACCAAAGGTTATTCCGAACTGCTGAATTGGGTTTCCACGACCGGCTTTCGCAATCTGGTATGGGCCACCGATCTCGATTCCACGCTGCTGGATCCGCAATCCGACCCCAACCTGGCCTATACGCCGCCGGGTCTCGCCGAGGCTTGCCGGAAACTTGATAAAAAAACGGGAGGCTGTTTTTTTATCATTACCGGTCGCGACATGAGTTATGTCGACAATCAAGCTTTCCCAGGCGATCTATTCGCGGCTTCGACGGAATACCATAACCGGGTGCGCTACGAACGCGGCGGACCGGCGATAGATTTAAGCCCGGTTCCGAATTGGAGCGTCATTGACGCCGACCTCGACCGCCTCGTTGCATGCGACCAGAGATTGGTGTTGCGCAAAAAGCCCTTCATGCGTTCGCTGCATTACAAAAAAGTTCATGAGGCCGAACGCGCGACGGTCAAGGAACAGTTGAAGGCCACACTTACCGAACTACTCGCCCAGTTGAATAAAGAGTCGGGCCAGGATATAAAACTCACCTCCGGCGGCCTTATTTTCGACATGGGTCCGGCCGGACCCGACAAAGGCTTGGCGCTCAAGGATTATGTCGAATATGTGAACCGCCGGGATGGGATCGAGCATCTTCCGCTCTATTTCGGCGACAGCCCCGGCGATGTGCCGGGAGCCCATATGGCGCATCAGTTAGGCGGTAAATTTGTTGCCGTCGTCAAGCATCTGAATGAAAAGCTGGACGAAGATTTGGAAGTGCTCGGAGCCACGGATTTTGCACTAAAAGATACGATGGAATGCTGCGCTTTTTTCGAGGAGGCCAGTTGCCTTCGTCCTTCGCGCAAGCCGCGTTCTACTTCTAAATTGGCGATCGGATAGCCATCAACTAAGTATCGGCAGCATTACAACGTTTCGACGTTGCCACATACGCTGATTGGCTGGCCCGACACGTTGCGCCCCAAGGGGGAACAAAGGTAGAGCGCCATATTGGCGACGTCGTCGGGGCTGACCATGCGGCGCAGGGATATTTTGTTCAGGTAGTCTTTTTTCATGTCATCATAGCTTTTGCCCAGCGCTATTGCGCGCGCACTGATGACTTTTTCGATGCGCGGACCTTCGACGATACCGGGCAGGATGGCGTTGACGCGGATGCCTTCGGGGCCCAATTCCTGCGCCAGGCTTTTCATGAAGCCGATGATCGCCCATTTGGTTGTGGAATAAGGCGTGCGCTGCGCATAGCCGAGGCGGCCCGCAACGGACGAGATGCAGATGATCGAGGCGTCTTTCGACTGCCGCAGCATAGGCACGGCCAGATGCGTGCAGTAGAATTGGCTGTTGAGATTGACATCGATCGTGCGGCGCCAATCGTCGGCGCTGATCGCCTCGACGCCGCCCGTGGGACCGGCGATGCCGGCATTGTTGACCAGAACGTCGAGCCCGCCCAGTTTGTTTTGCACATCCTTGAACAGTTTTTCGACTTGGGCGTAGTCGGAAACATCGCACTGGGTCATGCCCCAGTCGGGGTGTTGCTTGGCGCAGTTTGCCAGAACTTCGGGCACGACGTCGCAAACATGGATGCGCGCGCCCGCCTTGGCGAAGGCGCTGGCGATTGCGTAGCCGATGCCGGCAGCGCCAGCGGTGACCAGAACGCGGAGGCCGGGTGTAATTTCAGTCATCATGATCCCCTTAATTAAAATGCGACCTGATCGCCGCCTTTGAGTTGCAGCATGTCGCGCGCTTCGTCAGGCGTTGCGACTTCAAGCGACAGTCCTTCAAGAACCTGGCGGATTTTGCGCACCTGATCGGCGTTCGATTTGGCGAAGGTGCCCGGTGCGATCCACAGCGAGTCTTCAAGCCCGACGCGAACATTGGAGCCCATCGATGCGCCGATGGAAGCCAGCGGCATCTGGTTGCGCCCTGCCCCCAAAACGGACCAATGATAGTTGGAGCCGAGCAAACGGTCTGCCGTGCGGCGCATATGCATCAGATCTTCGGGGTGTGCGCCGATGCCGCCGAGAAGGCCAAAAACGGTTTGCACGAAGAAAGGCGGTTTGGCCAATCCGGCTTCGGCGAAATAGGCGAGATTGTAGAGATGGCTGGTGTCGTAGCACTCGAATTCAAAGCGCGTGCCGTTATCGTTGCCGATGCGCAGGATTTTTTCGATATCGTTATAGGTGTTCTTGAAAACCAGATCGCGGCTGTTTTCCAGATGCTTCACTTCCCAATCATGCTTGAATTCCTTGAAGCGTTTCATCATCGGGAAAAGGCCGAAATTCATCGAGCCCATATTGAGCGAGGCGACTTCGGGCTTGAAGGTCGATGCGGGGCGCATGCGTTCTTCGACGGTCATGTGCGGGCTGCCGCCTGTGGTGATATTGACCACGGCTTTCGTCGCCTGCTTGATGCGCGGCAAAAATTCGGCGAAGGCGGCGGGGTCTTGCGTCGGGCGGCCATCTTTGGGATCGCGCGCGTGGAGATGAAGGATGGCGGCTCCGGCTTCTGCCGCGCCGATTGCGGCTTCGGCAATTTCGCTGGCCGTTACCGGAAGGTGCGGCGACATTGAAGGAGTATGAATGGCGCCCGTGACGGCGCAGGTGATAATCACTTTTCTCGATGCGGCCATTGAAATACTCCCGACTCGGTGAATGAGTGTGTGGGGGCAATCCTTTCATAACGGCGCATGCGCGACAAGGCAGAATCTGGGCAGAATCTGGGCAGAATCTGGGCAGAATCTGGCCAGAAGCTGCCTTGTGTTTATTGGTTAGAAGTTCTCTTTATCTGTATTCCGCCGCGAGTTTTACATATTGTGCGCTGCGCAAATCGAATTGCGCATAATCGTCGTCGGTCAGTTTGCGCCAGAGTTTGGCGGGGCTTCCGGCCCAGAGTTCGCCTGCGGGCACGGTTTTTCCGGGAGTCAGCAATCCGCCGGTGGCGAGCATAGCTTTGCTTTCTATTTTTGCGCCGTCCATGACGATGGATTTCATGCCGACGAAGGCTTTGCTCTCTACTACGCAGGCATGCAGCAACACCATATGGCCGACGGTGACATCGTCGCCGATAATGGTCGGATAACCTTCGGCGGGCATTTTGCCTTGCAAACCCGGCGGATTTTCTCCTGTCGCGACATGAACAATGGTTCCGTCCTGGATGTTGGTACGCGCGCCGATGCGGATCTTCTGCATGTCGCCGCGCACGACGCAGCCGAACCAGATGGAGCTATCCGCGCCGATCTCCACATCGCCGATCACCACGGCTCCGGGCGCAATGAAAGCGGTCGGATGGATTTTCGGCATGATGCCGCGGAAAGGGAGAATAATCGGCGCAGGATTGGTCATGTTATTTCCATTGAAGTGAGTGACAAGATTCAAACATGAAAATGAGAGGCTGACAATATACAGCGGTCTGCTACCGCCGCAATGACACCTCGACCTTACTCATGAAGATGATTTCTTGCTATGGAAATTAGTGGACTAAACTGAAAGAAAAGATTTTCGGAAACAAAAGATTATACAGAAGGCTTCCGCCAAAAGCGTGTGCCATACGTTCTGGAAGCTGTGTTTGGTACGGGCATAGGTTCCGTGCCGTAAATTGAAAACACCGCGATTAGGCCACTCTTCGGATTATATCCTCTGAACGCATAAAGGCTGTGGGAAGACCCCGGCACACGCACCAAAGAGTCTTCATGCCAAATCCCTAAGGCATTTCGATCATTCACCCACTTCGCGCCATCTCCGAGGAGAGGTCCTGCATAAGTAACAAGTCCACTATTCAAGAAAGAAAACTGGGTTAACTGCTCTTTATCTCCACCATTAACATCAGAACTTGCGTCTCGATCAGTACCTGCTTCCAAGACCTCTCCAAGACGCGTATTTGCGAAATATCGCTTCATACAATTTTCAGGGTCAATTCCAATTGATCTAAGGCAGGGCTGTATTTCTTCGATAGAGATTTGGCTATGCTGATGCAAAGCATTAAATCGATAATGAGGTAGCTCCCGATTTAAGAACACCGGTAATGGCCGCTCCAGTTCTTGCTGGAACTCTCTAATTTCTTCGTCGCTTAATTTGAACATTTCAAAAATTCTCAGAATTAAAAAATGGCAAATGCAATTTAACAGATTGAAAGCTCGAACCCATAGAGCCGAATTACTTTCTGATGCGGAAAATCTGTAGGGTTCAAATCGCCTTATCAACCAAAAACAGAATAAAATTTATCTAAGTCATTGATATTATTATGCAGCAGCAGCGGAGAGATATGGCCGATGCAGCCCTAACCCAACTTTTAAACTAAGAGGACACGCCCTAATGACTTCTTGCCTTATTTTCGCCTTCTATTCCTTGATTTCCCTTCCCTCGATAGTGCAAAAAAACTTGTCCTCGCACATCGAAGGCTTATACAATCGCCAACGCATCCATTCCGCCCTCGGCTATCTGACGCCGGAACAAATGGAGAAAAAAACAGGACATCCACTTTTTTAGGTAAAATCAATGTGCGGAATAACCGGATGGATCGATTTGCAAGCGGCGCGTCCGGACAGTTCTGTTCTGGAAAAGATGAACGACGCCGCCGCCCACCGCGGGCCTGACGGCAAGGGAACCTTCCTCACGCAAACACGGGATGGACGCACCAGCATCGGGTTGGCGCACCGCCGCCTGTCGATCATCGATCTCTCCACGGGCGGCCAACCCATGCATTCGGCGGACGGGCTTATCACGCTCGTGTTCAACGGCGAAATTTACAATTTCCAGGAGCTGCGCGAAGAGCTGCGCGCGCTGGGCTGGATATTCTCGACGACTTCCGACACCGAAGTCCTGCTCAACGCCTACCGCGCATGGGGCGTCGATTGCCTGCGCCGATTCCGCGGCATGTTCGCCTTTGCCCTGTGGGATGCGGGACGCGAGCAGTTGTTTATGGCGCGCGACCGTTTCGGCAAGAAACCCCTATTCCTGTGGCAGGAGGGCGAACGAGTGCTGTTCGCCTCGGAAATCAAATCTATTCTGGCGCATCCGGCGGTGAAAACGGGGCTCGACAGCGCCTCGGTTCTCGATTTCCTGCAATATCGCTATGTGCCCGCCCCCCCACACGATGTTCAAAGGCATCGTCAAGCTTCCTCCGGGCCATTACGCCCTATGGCAAGAGGGCAAGCTGAACACCGGCACCTATTACCTCCCGCCGGACGGGGAGATTTCCCCCCCGCTTGAAACGGACAACGAAGGAAAAATCGTCGATGATTTTCTGAAACTTTTAGATGAGTGCGTGAGCC
>Ga0207007_1115_pt2 | contig 20169 bp, 20 predicted proteins | sample Alteio_BWMinCont_85_FD_153487 | JGI IMG/M metagenome (GOLD analysis project Ga0207007, IMG submission 153487) | Enriched cells from forest soil in Barre Woods Harvard Forest LTER site, Petersham, Massachusetts, United States -... | ecosystem: Environmental > Terrestrial > Soil > Temperate forest >...
GACAATATCCAGCCTCCAAAAGGAAGCAAACCAATACAAAATTATCATTTCGTCATTTATAAAGCCATGTTCGTCACAATAATTTCAAAGGCATTTATAGCTAGGGTAATTTCGTGGCTGGATTAAAATAAAAAGGGACAAAACAATGAGCAGGAAGTTTCAAATACTTCTAATAGACGATAACCCGATTGATGTAATGGTATTGAAAAAGACTTTTTTCAATCTTAATGCTGATTGCTCATTTACGGAATTTGATGATGCTGAAAAGGCTTTATCGTACTTACAGGTTCTTAAAGAAGAAAATAATGATTCGCTTCCCGATATTATCATAAGCGACCTTATCCTGCCCAAGATGTCAGGCAATGAACTACTTGCGGCTCTGAAAATTGACGACACTTTTAAATCCATTCCATTCGTTATGTTTACCAATTCAAGTTCAGAAATGGATGTGAAAAAGGCATATAGTCATAACGTGAACAGTTATATTGTAAAGCCCTTGAGCCTGAATATCTACAAAGAAACCATCCGGTCGTTCTGGAATTTCTGGGCCAATTCTGTGAGGTTGCCTGATCACCAGGTCATGGCTAACAGGGTCGCCTAACCATATATTTCAAACGAATGCCCGGTCATTGGCATAATTTTTGAAGCATTATTGGTATTCCGTTTGTTAAATCCATGTAAATTTGAACAGTTTTATGGATCAAAATAAATTTCGTTTCGCTATGAAAAAATATGCCTTTTTCCTCCTGATCTTGCTCATCGAAGCTAGTTTTACTTCGTTTAAAATTAAGCCTAAAGATGCAGAGCTTAAATGGTATGACTGGAACGAAGGCTATAAATTAGCGGCAAAAAAGAACAAACTCGTTCTGGTGGATATCTATACAAGCTGGTGCAGTTGGTGCAAGAGAATGGACCATGATACCTATTCCGATGCCGGAATCCTGAATCAGATTAACAAGGATTTTATTCCTGTAAAATTCAATCCGGAAGAAAAGAATATCGTTTACAAAGTAGATACCAATAGCCTCAATGGTCCGCAATTGCTGAATCTTCTTACAAATTATCAGCCAAGCGGTTATCCGACTATTGTTGTTTTATATCCCAAAAAGAATACAGTTCTTTTATCACAAGCCGGCTATCAAACTGCAGTGCAGTTCAAGCAAACGCTTGAAAATGTGGTTGCGGCCAAGGATGTAAAGAAGGATAACTAATCCGGATTTCTGGTCTGGATAGTTTTCAATTGCCGTATCAAACAAATTGACGGTGGTTTATTATCGATTTTAACTCAATTCCTTAATTTAAACAGCTTTTGCGCCATCAAAAAAATTATCCCCTGCTCGAACAGGTTGAAGTGGTTGATGTAGGTGCAAAGGGGAAAAATATCGCAAAAAAAGGCGCACTTGTTATCCTGGTAGACAATGCAGTTCCCGGAGATATTTGTGACATCCAGGTTTATAAAAAGAAGAAAGGCCTTGCAGAAGGCAAAGCTGTCCATTTTCATAAATATTCCGAAGACAGGATTGAGCCGGTTTGCAGTCACTTTGACAGTTGCGGTGGTTGTTCCAGGCAAAACATCAATTATCAAAAGCAGCTTTTTTTCAAACAGAAATCCGTCGAAGATGCTCTGACCCGGATAGGGAAATTGACATTCCCTAAAATAAACCCGATCATTGGTTCCGTTAAAACGGAATATTACAGGAACAGGCTCGATTATGCCTTTTCATCCAAAAGATGGCTTTCGCAGGATGAAATGAATAAGGAAAACCGGACTGAAGAACCGGGTCTGGGGTTTCATATTTCGGGCAGGTTTGATAAGGTTCTGGATATTAAAAGATGCTATTTGCAGGCAGATCCGTCAAACCAGATCAGGCTGGCCATTAAGGAGTTTGCCCTTGCAAACGATTATTCTTTTTTTGATCTGCGAAATCAGTCAGGGTCACTTCGTTCGCTTATTATCAGAACTTCGTCTTCAGGGGATATCATGGTCATTCTCATTTTTTACAAGGAAGAACAAGGCCGGATCAATCAAATGATGGATTTCATTAAATCAATCTTCCCATCTATTTCTTCCCTCTACTATGTGGTAAATCCTAAGGCAAATGACACCGTTTATGACCAGGAGCATTTCCTTTATTATGGCAGCGCGCATTTGAGGGAAAACTATGGTGGACTGGTATTCAGCGCGGGCCCAAAATCATTTTTTCAGACCAATTCAGAGCAGGCGGGGGTCTTGTACAATACAGTTTTAGAAATGGCTGACCTTAAGAAAGATGACGTTGTGTATGACCTATATACGGGGGTTGGCAGTATCGCGCTTCAGGCTTCACGTCATTGCAAGAAAGTGATTGGTATAGAAACAGTTGCGGAAGCTATTGACTTTGCAAAACAAAATGCCATTGGCAATGCAATAAATAATGTGGATTTTTTTGCCGGCGATGTAAGAGATGTTTTGAATGATGAATTTATTGCGCATCATGGTCGCCCGGATGTTATTATCACCGATCCGCCAAGGAATGGGATGGATCTTCCGGTCGTGAATAAAATTCTTGAAATAGCTCCTCAAAAAATCGTTTATATAAGTTGCAACCCTGCCACCCAGGCACGGGACCTGGAACTCATGAAGGGGCAATATGAGATAAAATCTGTTCAGCCAGTGGACATGTTTCCGCATACCTGGCATGTGGAGAATATTGTGGTTTTGGAGAGGATATAGGTAAGGGAAGGCCTGAAGGGCCGGAATATATCAGCACAGGGTAAAGCCCTGTGCATTAACCAAAACCTAGTCTACTAAGGCCTGAAAGGCCGTAATAAATTCTTTGGGTATATGTCGAAGAATTCATCTCAGTTCGAGGGGCTACACCCCTCGCTGATGTATTCCGCCCTTTCAGGGCTAAGCACTAAAATTTTAAATTGTTAGCGTCCCCTTTCTGTCAATTTTGCCTGTTCTGGTCAACAGAATTTTATCCAAAAACATTATCTTTTTCGGCACTTCATACTTGTCCAAGAGCATTGATAATTGATCATTAAAATAATTGATCATTTCTTTCTTCCAACGATCGCCCTCAATAATCAGAACCAGTTTTTCGCCAAGTTTTTCATCCGGTATTCCCACAGCAAAAAAAAGAGGGTTCAGATCAAGTGATGAAAAGACCTGACCGCAAATAGCTTCAATCTTTTCCAATTGGATCTTGACGCCGCCAGAATTGATAATATTATCTGCCCTGCCTATCAATATAAAAGCCCCATCTGATTGAATTTCTGCAAGATCATTGGTAATGAGAGGCTTATTATTTGTTAAGTAAGAGCTAATGATCAGGCATCCTCGCGGATCCAATGAAATGGCAACTCTGGGCATAGGTGTGTAAGATGCAGATTTAAGATCACCGTTTATACGTCTCGTAGCCACATGGGTATAGGTTTCTGTCATGGAATAGGTGTGAAAAACAGGAACATCCAGCACTTGCAATTTTTCTTCCAATGATGCCGATAAAGCAGCCCCACCGACAAGGATTGCCTTCATTTTATTCATCATTTTAACAGCATGAGAGTCATTTAGCATTGTTTCCATTTGAATCGGGACAAAGGCTGCGAAATCTATTTTCACATGATCGGAAATATCTGCCAAAGGATTAGAAATTTGAGGGGCCATCACAAGGTTGCAATCATTTACAATGGCCCGCATCACCATCATGAACCCCGCTATATAATGCAGTCCCAGGCAGCACAAAAGTGTATCACCTGGCATCAAACCAAAGCTATTTGCCGTTTGCAAGGCACTGTATTCTATCTTGTCCTGTTCAAGGGTAATACGTTTGGGTTTTCCTGTGGAACCAGAGGTTTGAATTTCAAAAAAGGGCGTACCTTCAAGCCAATCAATGATCAATGCCGCGGCAGGTTGCAATTCCACGGGCAATGTATTCATCGTTTTTGCATTCAGCAAACTGAAAGCAGTAGAGAAGCCATCCTGATTTATTAATTTCGGCATTGTAAAACTAAGATGGTTCAAATATCGTATTTGCTAAGGACAACGCATTATAATCGTGGTTTACCCACTAACCCCTAAATCCTAACCCCTGATAACTGTCATATAAATAAATTTGAACCTGATTATTCATTATGTTTATCTTTGTAAGTTTAAATCTTAGTCGAAAAATATTAGAATCCTGAATGTCCTTTAAAATAAAGCCGGGAAAACTCCTCGGAAAAATAAATTCTCCTGAAGACCTTAAAAAGCTCTCCATAGAGCAATTGCCGCAGGTTTGCCAGGAACTCAGGCAGTATATCATTGATGTGGTGTCGGTTTATGGCGGGCATTTCGGGGCCAGTCTGGGCGTAGTGGAAATGACTGTGGCCATGCATTATGTGTTCGATACGCCGTATGACCAATTGGTATGGGATGTAGGGCACCAGGCTTATGGACATAAGATATTGACCGGCAGGCGCGATGATTTTTATACGAACCGTAAATACAATGGTATAGCAGGCTTCCCTAAACGCAGCGAAAGCGAATATGATACTTTTGGCGTAGGCCATTCTTCTACCTCTATTTCAGCTGCGTTGGGCATGGCTCAGGCATCTTTAATGAAGGGTGAAAAAGACAGGCAGCATATTGCGGTCATCGGTGATGGGGCCATGACAGCCGGAATTGCTTTTGAGGGGCTTAACAATGCTGGGGCATCAAAAACGAACCTGATTGTGGTACTCAATGACAATGCAATGTCTATTGACCCCAATGTGGGCGCATTGAAAGACTATTTGATGGATATTACGACTTCAGCAGCATATAACCGTTTCAGGGATGAGTGCTGGAGGGCATTGGGTAAAATCGGGAAGATCGGTAACAATGGCCAGAAACTGGCATCGAAGATAGAGCACAGCATTAAATCATTGTTCCTTTCAAAAAGTAATTTTTTCGAAAGCCTTAATTTCAGATATTTCGGTCCTACCGATGGACATGATGTGGTACGTTTGGTTGGTATTTTCGAAGACCTGAAACATATTCCAGGACCTAAATTATTGCATGTTCGCACCGTTAAAGGCAAAGGCTTTAAACAAGCCGAAGAAGACCAGACCAAATGGCATTCACCCGGCCTTTTTGATAAGATTACAGGTGAGATTTTTAAGAAAACCAATGCGGCACCCAAGCCACCTAAATACCAGGATGTTTTCGGAAATACCATTGTAGAATTGGCAAAGCAAAATCCTAAAATTGTTGGGGTTACACCCGCTATGCCTTCAGGTTCATCTATGAATATCATGATGAAAGAAATGCCTGACAGGGCTTTTGATGTGGGTATCGCAGAACAACATGCCGTGACCTTCTCAGCAGGTATGGCCACACAGGGTTTTATACCTTTTTGCAATATTTACTCAACATTCATGCAGCGGGCATACGACCAGGTGATCCATGATGTATGCATCCAGAACCTGAACGTGGTATTTACCATGGATAGGGGAGGACTTGTAGGGGCAGATGGCCCTACACATCAGGGTGCATTCGATTTGGCTTATATGCGATTGTTGCCCAACATGATCGTATCAGCTCCTATGAATGAAGAAGAACTCAGGGACCTGATGTTTACAGCCCAGCAGGATGATATGGGACCATTCTCAATCAGGTATCCACGTGGTGAAGGCGTGATGGTTGACTGGAAACAACCCATGAAGGCATTGGAAGTTGGCAAGGGCCGGATGATCTGTAATGGAAATGATATTGCTATTCTCAGTATAGGAACCATAGGAAACCATGTTGTAAAAGCCTGTGAAATATTAGACCTGAATGAAATAAGCGCCGCACACTATGACATGCGCTTTGTGAAACCATTGGATGAAGAATTGCTGCGCAACGTTTTTAACAGGTTCAAAAAAATAATCACGATAGAGGATGGCTGCCTCATGGGTGGCTTTGGCAGCGCCGTATTAGAGTGGGCCATGGACAATGGTTATCAGAATACAGAAATCCACCGCATGGGTATCCCGGATCAATTCATTGAGCAAGGCGAACCCAATGAACAATACCATGAAATTGGCTTACATCCTGAGGGGATTGTGAATGTCGTTCAGGACATGTTGGGCGTGAAGGTGAGGATGGAATCTATGTAAAATTATATGCTGAATTGTTGTGGCGGAGTATAGTGAGATACAATAATTTTCAAAAGAGACAAAATCCCAGGAGCATTTCTATCTTTCATATCTCTTATAAAAGCCTCGAATTTTCTGTCTCTCTGGATGCTATCATGGGTGGTAATCTTTTTTAACTCCCTTAAATCTTCTGGGAATCCATAATTGCTGATTTTAACCCCAACTGAACTTGCTTGTTGCAAGAGCCATTTTTCCACCGCAGGCTTTATTAAAATGATATGCTGGTTGGTATTTGGTTTCTGCTTGTGAAAGACATGGTTTTCAGAATTGATTTCCTCAAATTCATCAAAATAATGGGGCACATTTTGCTTATCAAAATCGGTCAAGCCAATCAGCACAGCATGATAGTTTTTTCCTTTGGCCTGAAGAGCTTTTGCAACCTTACTGTTGTTATCTGCTTTAGCTATATGCCTTCTTTGTATACCTAAAGCCAAAAGAAGCGCCGTATCGGCATTACATTCCGGTATAAACTCAGTTACACTCATTGGGACTATTTAAGTGTGGAAATAAACCGGTCTAGGTTAAAAAAAGCGTCAATACTATCATCAAGGATTTCCCTGAGTTCCTCATTTTCAAGCGCTCTTAGTTTCGTTTGGTAATTTTCAAAATAGGTTATAAAGACATTGAGGTTATCAAAGTTTGTTTCCTCGATGAGTGTGTTAAGCAAATATGGACTGTGAGTGGAAATGAAAAACTGGTTAGTCTGATCCATATTAATCCTTCTGGCAATGGTACTTATATATGGCGGAAAGGAATGTGTTTCAGGTTCTTCAAATATGATAGCTGCCGATGAATTGGATTCGATTGCAGCGAGATAAAAAATAATGCGCTGCAAAGTATCAGCCATCAGTTCAAATGGGTATTTGTAAACCCTCTTTTCTACTCGCTTTTGTATCTCGAACTCGTTTTTGTCAACATCAACGAGAAGTTCAAAGCCATACTCCTCGAAAAAACCCTGTATTTCGTTGAATAGATTATTGTTATCTTGTAAAATAGTAGCTAAATTTCTTCCATCAGGAGGAAGCAGGAATGGACGGAAATTTTGGCTGAAGTTGATATTGTTGGCGAATTGATAGTTTCTTATGAGAATATCATATTGTGCAACAGTTGAAGTAGTTGGATCACCGGTTCCGTCCTGCTTTAAAAAGAATCTTGCTTTTAATTTAGGAAGCAATTCATTTGGAATTTGATACCTTCCATTAGGCGCCCCATCATTCCTTATTATCTGTAGTTCATTTGGATACCCCGGATCACCGATGTAAAACTCATAATGAAATGGATTATGCTCTATAATATATGCTGCCTGAAAATCTACCACCCCACCTTTCAATTTTACTTCAATATTTTGCTTTGTAATGTTGTCATTAAATAGATTTTTCATGGTTTTAAGCCTGAGAAATTTGTTTATATCGAAACTATTAGCAATAGGAAAAGCAAACAGTGACAAAGCTTCAAGAATATTAGATTTGCCCACATTAGGTTTTCCAATAAAAACATTGACCTTCTTGCACTCAAAGTCCAGCTCTTTAATGGATTTGAAGTTCTTGATGGATACTGACTGAATGATATTTTCCATAACCTTTAGGCTTCTATTGAAGACAAAATTAGTTATTTCCGTATTGATTTATACATTTTACAGTTTCAGCCTATTAAGACAATGCATTGCCTTGTCTCCACATCCCCAACGAACGAATATCCCCTCTTCCTTGTTTATTTAAGAAGTTTGCATATCTTTGATTTGGGTATGTAACAATATCACACAAGATCGGGGAAATTATTTATTTGTCTGGCCATAACCCTGGGCGATTCATTTATACTTTTTTAGACTGATATGAATGTATTTCATTTGAATGAAATACTGTTATAACGTGTTGGTTTAAAATTAATAAAGAGAGCCTATGATAACTTATGGCGAAATAAATGATCCGGTTTTTATAAAGCCCGCACATTATAATTTTTTTGACAGGTTTTGGATCAAATTTATCGCTGATGAAAGGGACCTTCCATTTATCCATCTCATTTTCAAAATGATTTTTACACTTGTTCCTTTAGCTGTGTTGTTGTTTCTTCCATTGCCTCATTTGTATTGGTGGGTTATTGCGGGGATCTATTTTGTTTACAACCTGTTTTTTTTGAGCGGGCCTTATACGTTGATGTTGCATTGCACAAGTCATAGGCAATTATTCAAGAATGATTATAAGTTACTAAATGAGTTTATTCCGTGGGTTTTAGGCCCCTTTTTCGGGCAAAGTCCAGGTACCTATTTCAGTCATCATTTGGGGATGCACCATGCAGAAAACAACCTGGAAGATGACCTGAGCAGTACCATGATGTATAAGCGGGATAGCCTAGTGGATTTTTTGAAATATTTCGGCTCATTTTTCTTTGGGATCATTGTATCCCTGACTAATTATCATCACATCAGGAAACGACTGAAAATGAGGAATAAAGTCCTGAAAGGTGAGATCTTCTTTGTGGTTCTATGCATTGGGCTCATGTTCGTGAATTTACCTGCCGTTCTTGTTGTGTTTATTGCCCCACTGTTATTGACACGTTTTATTATGATGATCGGGAACTGGGCCCAACATTCTTTTGTGGATTTTGATGAGCCCGGGAATTGTTACAAAAACAGCATCACCTGCACCAATACATCTTATAACAACATGTGTTTCAATGATGGCTACCATATTGACCATCACCTGAAACCGACAATGCATTATACCCAATACCCTGAGCACTTTAAGACCAATATTATGGAATTTGCCAGAAACAAAGCTCTTGTATTTGATGGAGTTCACTATCTCCATATCTGGTTTTATTTAATGACCAAAAATTACAAGGCGCTCGCCTCCCATATCGTGAACATAGATCACAGTTTTTCCAATGAAGGTGAAGCCATAGCACTTTTAAAAAGCCGTACCGGGAAAATGGCTTTAAGGGGTATTAATGCAAAGAACTATAAGGCAAAATTAGCGGCCATACCTGGTTAGGTAAATACTTCTCATTAACCATTTCTCACTTGCCGGTAAGCGCCTTGAAAACGAAAGGTTATCGAACAATCTGGAATGCCGGTTATGGTAAGTGGGAAATTGCTTATTTTCTGACCGCCAGTTGTACGCCAATCTACTGAACCATAGTACATATAGCCGATATTTATTCCAATACTTCCTAAAGCGCGTTTAAAGGGGTTTCTTTTAGTATGAAAAACAATCCCGATCTCGGGTTCTATATATCCGTTATAGTTTGAAACGAGGTTTATCGAGCGTGTTACTGTTCCGGACGTCTTTGCCTGGCTCAATAGGGAATCAAATGTAATTGCATTATTAAATGAGGTCCCGGTTAACTCAAAAAAGGAAGCACCCAAAGCTATTTGAGAATAAAAAGAAACCCGCTTGTCTTCGTTGGAATGATAGCCTAAATGGAAATTGAACCGTGTAAAAATCATTTTTGATGCGTGTTCATCGGTTTCGTTCTCATCACCACCAATGCCAACCCCTATACCGTATGAAAACTCTTTAAACTGTGTGCCGTAGTTAAAAACAAGTGCAGGTATTATCGGCCCTAAATATGCATAATTGTCATTCCCGAATAGCTGCTTGTTTATATTGTCCATTTGAAAGATGTCTCCTTCTACGCCATAGCTGAAATAATATCCTGTGCATTTTTGGGCCTGCTAGAACTGTCTAAACCAGAAGCTGATACAGATAAGCAAGCCAGGCAAAAAATTGTGATTGAGAAGATAACTTTCATAAAAAGGTGATTTTTTTGAGTTCAACTGTTTCAGGGTTGCAAACGTCCCGCTTATGAAAATGTTATCTCAAGAGAACAAAAAAAATCCCGGCTCAACAATCAGAGCCGGGATTTTCTATTCAAAACTGATTACGAGACTTTTTCTACCAGGTGGTATGCAGGTTACCTGTACCATCAGACTGATAGCAACCTATGTCTTTGCCTGGCATTTGGTACGAGGTTACACCAACAGGATTAGTTGCGGTCGATAATGGTATTCCCAACGTCTGAGCTAAAGGGGTGAAACCTGTAAACCCTTTCCCAATACAAGGAGAAGTTGATTTCAAATGAAAATCATATCCTCCTTGAGGGCATGAAGATGTTACAAGAATGTGGTTTGGCTGCGGCAAAGTATAATTTACAAACTGAGGATCGTTTTTGCCAACCAATTCTGTACCATCGTATTTATCCCCAAGCTGGTAGCCAGAAGGTAAAAACGAAGATGGGGCAGGAATATCACTTGATTGTGGCCGTGTAATATATGAAGTTGGATAAAATTGGTTTGTTACAGCAGTATCATCACCATATTGGAATGAATATCCGTACTTCATGTTGGCTGTATCAGCTACCGGGTTGTTTACAACGCGTGGTCCGAATTTGCAGTCAACCATAAGGTTGTTATAATACATACCCTTAGCTCCTTGCTCATAGTCAATTGCGCCACTACGACCCGTAGATGATTGCCTGTATCCGCCGTTAACATAGGTATTGTTATACATATCTATCCAGCATTGTGGACCGCCCGAACCCTTATCTGAAGCTTTGGTTCCGTTGGTGCATGTTCCAATAAAGAAATTGAAAGCCATATCCCCTTGTGTGCCATTTTTAGCATTCAGGTTATCCCCGCTTACTAAACTGTTTTTCTCCCATGTATTCCTGTAAGCTGCAACCAATCCGCCCTGAAAACGGAAGAAGTCATCAACACCACCATAGAACCAGTCATCTTCCAGAATTACATAACCTTTAGGGTTTACAAAATACAGCGTATAAGCGTCACCAGCTTTGCTTCCCAGTACCTGTGGTGTTATCACTGCAGCTCCTCCAAATTCAAGGTGAGTCCATTTCAATACCAACGCCGGGCAAAGGCTGTCGCACATGATACCACCCCATAGGCCGGCGTATGCAGGATCTGAAGCGGGATTCTGACTTGGATCGCAGATATACGAACCGCTTGAAGAAGTTATATAATTTGGATTTGCCTGTGTACCTTGTGAAATAAAGGTTCCGTGAACAATGATCCAGGTATTTGGCCCCATATTCAATCTTACTCCTGGTTGCATAAGTAATGTATCTCCTTGCGGTACAACCAAATTACCTGTGATGGTATAAGTGTTCCCTGAGAGCATCGTACCTTTTACAGCTCCGGAATGTGTCGCTGTGGTGATTGGCTGTCCAAGTTGCAAAGGCGGTGTTGATATGTTGTTATTTTCGCCTCCTGGTTTGGTACAGGAAAACATGAATGCCATTCCGGTCAGAAGGCATCCCAAGAATAATTTGTTTTTCATTTTGTTTGCTTTTTTGTTAAATTGTTGATTGTTATAAGTAAGTTGTTTGTTAAAATTTGTACCTGAGTCCAATAAGGTAACTCGGGTCGTAATAGGACTTTTGAACCGTTATCGCACTCGACCTGTCCTGATCCGGTAATACGGAGTTAAGCAAAAAGGATCTCTCGGTCTGAGACAGCCCGGGCGTATTAAGGTGAGATTGGACCCATGCCGGTTGAAAAGTATTGGTTTGCTCAATTTCAAGAATAGTTGGCGTATTCAACAGGTTGGTTAGCTTCACATAAATTGAAAAGTTTCTTGATATTGTTTTTTCGGCCGAAAAATCGAGCTGCCAATTGGCACGCTGCCAATAGTCGAGACCATAATATGCTGAAACATAAGCGATATTTCTGCCGGTGTATACAAATGCGACCTGGGCGCTTAACCCTTGTTTTGTATCTTTATATATAAGTGATAGATTGCCAATATTGGCTGCCTGCCCCTGTAATGGTCTTGTTTCGTCAACTGATATTGTTGCAAGAGATGTATTGCCACTTGAATTGGGAGGCGTTCTATAGTATAAATCTTTTGCGGTTGTGATCTGAGAATTGGTATAGGTATAATTGGCACTGATACCAAAAACGCCGAAATATTTAACAATCTGAGCTTCCGCGCCGTAATTTGTGGCAATACCAAAATTTTCAGGTTCAATGGCCTGTGCTGAAGTACCTGTCGCCACAAGTCCAAACTCAATCGGGTTATAAATATTCTTATAAAAGGCACCTACAAGAACCTCATCTATTCCTCCCGGAAACCATTCATATCGCAGGTCGTAATTATCGGCAGTGGTATGTTTAAGATATGGGTTGCCTTGTTCTGTGAAATAATCACCTGGCAATGAATAAGGTGTAATTTCATAAAAGCTTGGACGCGTGAGCGATTCGTAGTATGAAAACCGGAGATTTTGTTTGCTGTCAAGGATATATTTTAAGTGGATTCCCGGTAGAATATCATAGTAGCTTTTAGATCCTGTTTGCCCAACGAACGTATTTGGTTCGTATGTCTCAATATAACTTTCGTCAGTTGCTTCTGCCCTGAAACCTGCAAGAACCTGTAACCGACCAAAAAACATATATTTAGCCTGGATATATCCAGCAGTTATATCTTCTTCCAAGGTATAATTATTGGTATTCACAAGGTTACCTGCTGCAGCCCCCGAAGGTATCCAGGAGAATTGGGTATTGTCGTAAGTTGTATAAAGTTCTGTTTGCTGACCGTTGGGTATGGATGGGGTTATGCTGTATTCTATTTCATAGTTATCCCGGGTCTTGTGCCTCGCCATGCCACCGCCCTGGATTTCAAATTCGTTGCCGAATAAGTTTCTGTCGTATGTCAGATTCAGGAAAGCCTGCTCATCCTGGTCTGTATTACTAATCCATTTGCTTGATAAACTTTCTACAGTCCATAGGGTGGTGGACTCTACTCCTGTATTGCTCCTGTTTGCCTGGGCAAGTGTGGTAAAAGTGGAATAATCGGGCTGATCATTGGCGGCAAGGTCATAGGCAACTGTCCAATCAAGTTTGAATCCATCAAAAAGAATATGTTTACCCTGAAGTGTAGCATTGTAAATGGATTGTAAAGTTAAAATAGAGCGGTATTCATTTTCAACGTTACCTGATCCTATCCCCGTTCTTTGGATATCCAAAACTGAATCTGAACCAATCCTTACCTGCTGCTGAGCAGAACGAACATAAACGCTATAAAAATTAATGCTGTTAAGTTCATTAAACCTGTAATCAACATTTAAATGGGCGGCATAGCGCGTTTCCTGGGTATAATACCTCCTGATATCCATGTAGTCGAATTGGGGGGCATCACCTCTTAAATTCTGATAGATATTGGGTGTACCAGGCACCTGGTCTGCGGTAGGCTTGTTACTAGGCTCAAAAAAATCTTCTCTTGATCCCCTAAAGATGTTTTGATAACTTCCTACGAATAAAATCCCCAATTTATGATCCTTTAAAAACCTGTTTCCAAGAATCACATTGGCAGTTGTATTTATAGGATTATTTATGCTTGTATAATCGTGGTCAGCTTTTGGAAAATCAGTAGTTAAAGAGGCCAGGTAATCAGGCCCGTGTATTTGTTCTGGAGATTTTGGATTTATTGCATTGGCATTATAAGTCTGAAAGGGATTATCTGCAAAAATTTCACTATAACCGGCAGATACAGTCGCCCTAACCATTAGATAATCAGGGGCTGTACGTAATTGCAAATTGATAACCCCTCCAATGGCATCTGCTTCCATACTTGGCAAAAGTGATTTTATTACTTCTAGCCTTTCTACAATGTCATTTGGGAAAAGATCAAGGGGAATGTACCTGTTTTTGTTATCTGGAGTTGCTATTTTTACACTGTTAATCGTGGTATAGTTATATCGTTTTTCCATACCGCGTACCACGGCATATTTTCCATCTCCTGTACTGTTGCGTTGAACATTCACACCCGAAATACGCTGGAGACTGTTGGCAATGGTTATATCAGGTAAAAGCAGGATGGATTGGGATGATAATATGTTTTGAGCATAGTCAGCTTTTTGTTCAGAATTTCGGGCGCTCACGTCAGTTTCATTATTCAATTTGCCTACCACATTTACCTGCATGATAGCGTCTTCACTTTCCATTTTGAAATCAAGGTGCACATCCGGCCCGCCCGAAGTAATGCTGACCTTTTGAGTCATGGTCTTTAACCCGAGGAATTTGCACTCTAAAGTATAATCCCCGGCAGCAAGATTTTTAAATAAGTATATACCTTCGAGATTTGTTGCCGTTGAAATATTCAGCTCATTAATCCGAATGACGGCACCAATTATTTGCTCTTTTGTATTGGCGTCTATGACAGTACCTTTAAGACTTGCCGCATTCGTTCCTGTGAACTTAAAAAGAAATGAAGTAATGAGTAATACATTGAAAAATAACGATATATGCTTAGTATAAGTCTGTCTCAAGCGTAAACTTTTTAATTTTTGCGCAAAGTAAGTCAGACTAAAGCGAACAGTAAGGCCCTTAAAGTTATATTAACAATAATATAAAACAGACTTCACGTTTTGATAGTGGTAATTTAAATATTTGATAACTATTTATTCATGATTTGATAATACATACTGCAACTTCTTAGTGTTCATAGTTCTGAATATTCAGCAATATTGGCAATTAACTTTTTCCTCGATCAGGAATGAGATTACTCAGTTATCTTTGAAGAGTCAATCTTATATATTTCAATGTTATGGAAATCATCATCAAACCTGTTGCTTTTGTCAGAAATACACGTGAAAATCTCTCAGACGATTTCTGGGGTGATATTGTTTCAGAAATTGAACTGGCTGAAGACATCCCATCAGAATCACTAACCGGGATTGAGTTGTTTTCTCATATTGAGATCACTTTCTACTTCCACCTGGCAGATAATCCAGTTGTATATTGTCGCCATCCACGTGGCAATCCGGATTGGCCTGAAGTTGGCATTTTTGCACAGAGAAATAAAGACAGACCAAACAGATTGGGTGTGACGGTCGCAGAACTGATAAAACATGAGCCAGGAAAACTAATTGTAAAACATCTTGACGCCATAAATGGAACTCCGATCATTGATATAAAGCCGGTGATGCGCCAGTTTGTAATCCGAGAATCATTAATAAAACAGCCACAGTGGGTGGATGAAATGCTGACAGACTATTGGGAATGAGGATGATTGAAAAGTTTTAAACTTCTTCTGCCGGAGGAGCATTTTTAAGCTCTTCACGGGTTTTGAGAAAATGGTCGTAGCATTCGGTCATGTAACTTTCCTGCATTTCAGTACCCATTTTGTAATTGATAAAATCAATAAATTCCTTCAGGGTAACATCCTGATCTTGATCAAAGTTTTTAATGGCTTTGCGGGTTATCCTGTCCCTGAATTTTAATAATGATTCAGTCATGTGTTAGAGTTGGTACAAATGGAGTGCGATCACGTATTTTCACCAAAAACATGTGCAATATAGCAGATTTCTGTCATTTGTAAAGGAATATTCATTTTTTTGAAAACGTAGAAGCCTCGTTAGAAAAGAGTGAAAGGGACTACTAAGCGTAGTAAAAAATCTATTTTATGCGGTATATGGTTATCTTTGCGGTCAATATCAATACGCTTACCCTTTGCCACTTCTAATCCATATAAAACTACTTGAACAGCCCCTCCTTAACTATTTCCTCGGCTCGTTTACCTCATTATTTTCAGTTGTAAATCCACTTGGTATGATGCCGGTCTTCCTTGCTCTTACATCAGCCCATCCGGTTGAATATCGTAGGCTCATGGCAAGGAAGGCTTGTATTTATGTTATTTGTATCCTGGCTTTCTTTCTTTTCGCGGGCACATACCTGATGTCGTTCTTTGGGTTCAGCCTCATCAGTCTCCGTATTGCTGGGGGGCTTATTGTTATGCGCTCAGGTTTTCACTTGCTAAACGGAACTGATAAATCCGGTAATCTCAGCGACCAGGGCAAGCAGGAGGCAATAGCAAAAGCTGATATATCTCTTACGCCGCTCGCACTGCCTCTCTTATCCGGTCCGGGAAGTATTGCGACGGTGATATCCTTGTCTACCCATACCAATGGCATTGGTATTCATACCCTTATGATACTCGCTTCTATATTGACAATTGGAGTTATCAGTTTTATTATTCTCAGCGTTTCTAACAAACTACTTCCAATTCTTGGCAAGGCCGGCCTTGAAGCCATCACCAAAATTATGGGCTTTATTGCAATGACTGTTGGTGTCCAGTTTATCATCACAGGTATCGAACTGTTGTTCCAGGAAATGAGCTGAGGACAATGATCAATAACCAATGATCAGTAATCACTTACCACTTTTTACTTACTACTCCCAAATTCGGAACGATATTGCGATTCAACCTGTTGGTGATTCAGGAACTTAAAAAAATGGAAACCATGTTTTATTTCGGACCTTTTTGGGGAATGCATTTTATCGGGTGGCTTATCTGGCCTATTGTCATTATCTTTTTATTTGCCTCACGTCGTTACGGGTTTTGGGGTTATCGTCATTGGCGGAGATATGGATATGATTCCCCTGAAGAAATCCTGAAAAGACGCTTTGCTTCCGGGGAAATTACCAGGGAAGAATACGAAGAGCGAAAGAAAATCCTTGACCGCGATATGAGGTAAGTTTGACTTTCGGCCAACAACCATTCTATAAATAATTTTTTGCATTATATTTGATTATTAATAGATTTGACATTTATTAACCAATTAAATTTAAGCATATATGAGAAGCATATTTCGTCTATGGGTAATCTCAATCCCAGGTATTGTTTTATCGAGTTCCTGCGCCAAACCGAATACTACCCCCGGCAATACCAACACCAATCCGTTTATTTCTGCCACTGTTAATGGTACGTCTGTAACATCTACCACCGTGGCAGCCGCTTATGCCAACGGCATTTTACAAGCGGAAGGTGCTATTTCTACAGCCGGTTCCCTTGAAATATCCACTGACTCCACAGCTCCTGCTACCTATACAGTTACTTCCACCAGCATCAACGGATTTGAATATTCTAAAGATGGCAATACAGCGTACAGGAGTTCTCCTGGTGGCACTCTGGTCATCAAATCCTATTCAAATAAAACGCTCACCGGCACGTTTCAAGGCTGGGCAAAGAATGTGACCGGAGGTTCTGACAGTGTCAATATCACGAATGGGGCTTTTAACATTAAGCTGCAATAGACCTTTCATTTCGACGACAGGAGAACCCGAAGGCTCAGCGAAGCTAAATCTGTTTTACATTTTAGTCATTCCCTCTAAAAGTCCTTTTCAGATATTTCGCTTATTCTGATTAAACTAAGTTCAAGGACTGGGTTTACATTTCTATGATTTTCCAAACCTAATAAGTATTATTACTCTCATAGTGAGGATAATAAATATTCACTTTGGGTTGACATCCTGTAAAAAATGTAAACCCCCGATCACAAAATACCAATGTATTTACCTGGTTAACAGCTATCTTATGTACTTGCAATAAAAAAAGAGCGTTATGCCAAAAGATATGGCGGGGTTTTTAGTGACAAAAATTATGCCAAAATGATAAATAATTTATATTTTTTCTGATGGGATACGGATTTGGGTTTCGGGGCGGAATTGAAATGGTTTACCACACAATTTTTACCTTGTCAGAATATAATCGGAAATGTTCATCTTTTGATATGAGAGTTGCATTTTCAAACTGTGCTATAGAAATAAGCATACGGTCAAAAGGATCGCGATGTTGCTCAGGGAAATCAAAATTCGAATATGTAAAAAAGTGTTCATTTTTCAAAAGCAACAGTTCAAATCCTGTAGCAAGGATTGCATCTACAAATTCGGGCATTGAAACTTCAAATTCATTAAGTTTTCCAACTTTGATTTTTATCGCAACCTCCAAAAGGCTAACCTGACTCACCAATATTTTCGTTCGCATGTCTTCAAGAATAGACCGAACTTTAGCGGATAATTTCTCTTTATCTGCAATCGCCCAAAGGCATACATGTGTATCAATCAGATAATCCACAGTCGCCTACATGTAGTCTTTCATGTCTTCGAGCGGGGCATCAAAATCTTCAGGAACCACTATTTTTCCCTTCAAAATGCCCAAAACCCTCTTCTTTTTTAGCCTTGATTTGGCTTTATGAGCCAGGAAAGTAACAATCACCTCCGTTTTTTCATCAACGGAAGGCTGCTCAGTAAGGGTAATCTTGCCCTTATCATAATATCCTTTTATAGTAGTAAGCATGGTAGTTCACTTAACAATGGCAAATATAAATAAATTTCGGAATTGATAGATTGTGGCCTTTTAGAGGGTCAATAAACCTTTTCACGTTTCCCAATCCCTGGGCCTTTTGGCAGGCTGAGGAATTCCCAATTCTTAATTCCTAATCCTTAATTAATTTCTAAAACCCATACGCATCCTGATCAGGCTTGCGGCAGGCTTTGGTTAATTTTAAAAGTCGGCTCTGCCCATTGGAAAGCCTTTCATAAGTGGACCATTGTTTGGGACTTAGATTGTTCTTGAGTTTGGCATTGCGGTCAGTTTCAATTTGTGCCTGTTCATCGTCCACACGCTTTGGATTGGACGCATATAGTTTGGCCACTTTATCCATTTCCTGGTATGCCTCCAGGTTGATGCCTTGTACCACGTCCTGCTCCGGGTCATCAAGCTGCAGTTCGCATGTCATACTGGCGGTAAGCGCGGTAGCCCTGGCCTCTGGAGAGGTAGTATCCACTTTTGAGGTTTGAGAATAACCGACATTGTTCCCAAACAAAAGTATCATTACAACGAACAAATAAGGTTTCATTTTTATGTCTTTTGGTATTACATAAAGACAATCGGGGACGGAAAAAGTTGATGGTATTATTCTGTTTTTAGGATCATTTCGAATAATAATTAGAAGCGTCATTCCGGCAAGCATTGGAGGAACGATGTGAAAAGCCGTCATTCCGGGCTTGACCCGGAATCCCGTGGAATTAAGATACCGGGTAACAACAAGAATGAGTTTTTATTTAGCCAAGCCCTGACCCTACCGCGTGCCGCATTAGCTTTAGCGGTGGCGCAAAGGGAATCTCTGATAGTTCTATTTTGAATTTATCCCGGATGAGTTTACGAAGGAAACAAGCATAGAAAACTCAACGATAGTCCCCTTTATGGTCAGGGCAATACTCAATTCCTCGGTCTGTCTCCTGACAGACCGAAATCTAACAAGGAGTTAAAAGACAACTGGTCTGTCAGGAGACAGGCCAGGGAGTAGGGGAGTAGATAGTTCCCCTGTGTGCACAGGCAGGCTTTATAGCCACTGCAACAACGCCTTTTTTAATTGTTGTTTACTCAATTTAACTACCTTTATACCGGACAAATACAAAAATTAATAACCCCCGGCATGAAATGGATCCTGGCGCCCATAATCTGTATCTCCCTCAATTCCTGCATCGTATATCCTTCGATGCATTATTCGGTGGCGCAAAATGTGCCGCTGCTCACTGAAAAAAATGAAACCCGGTTTTCGGTTTCCACGGGCAACGAAGCCATTGGCATCCAGGGCGCTTATGCTTTTTCAAATTCATTTGCGGTGATGGCCGGTTATTCTGGCGGACTTGATGAATTTCCGTCACCATTCTTTGGCGATGATGGTTTTGATAATGGGGCCCGGATAAGTGGTGAATTTGCTTTGGGGTATTTTAAACCCATTGGCAATCACAGTATTATTGAGGCTTATTGCAGTGTAGAAAGATACTACAGGAGTTTTTCTGAAACCTCGGAAGTTTACTTATTTCCTTTACTAACAAACTCTTTCAGTACCTATTGTACCAAACCCTTTGTGCAATTAGATTTAGGGCTTCACAATTCGGGGCATCATTGTTTCGGCCTGTCTATGAAAATTGGCATGTTGAAATATGATCATTTTTCTTACGTGATCACGGACACTACAGGCAGACTCGTTCAGCGGGCGTCTGATTATAATTCAAGTCCCGCTATTATTATTGAGCCCTGTTTTACATACAGGCTGGGTGGCAAATACCTTAGGTTCCAGGCCCAGGCCGGACTTTCAATTACAAACTCACAAGTAAATACAATCAATTCTGGTTACGGGTTATCAGAACCTTTTTTCTTTAATGTAGGGCTGGCGATAACGCTGTTTAAAGACACGATTATCAAGGATACCCAATTGTAATAGGGG